>Ga0299907_10001182_pt1 | contig 14610 bp, 14 predicted proteins | sample RVTome_16_FD_198680 | JGI IMG/M metagenome (GOLD analysis project Ga0299907, IMG submission 198680) | Soil microbial communities from uranium-contaminated site in the Upper Colorado River Basin, Wyoming, United States - RVT152D67 (version 2) ... | reverse complement strand
TCGCCTCTCTGGATTATGGTCCCGCTAGGAGCCCCCAGCCATGTCCCGTTATGGTCTTCCCCGAGCAACACCATGTCATGGCGCCAGTGCAGCGTGCGCGGGTACTTATAGAACTGGAGGGTCACACGGTCCACCGATGTCACCCTATTTCAACGACAGACCACTAGATCGCGAGAACACCTTGGATCGCTTCCATCCGGCGGACGCGGTCCATCGTCACAGAGCTCGTGCCATCCAATAGCGCTTCTGTCTCCTCGAGCACCGCGGCAATTGGGAAGAGCTTGATCCAGCTATCCGATGTCTCGATACCCGGCCCGTCGAGATTCCACCCGGTCATTACGTCAGTGAGGCCATCGAGAAGGCCATTGACCGCGGTGAGCCCGAATCGCCCTGCGAGCAAGCGGTCGCGGAACGAGGCGCTGCCGCCCCGGACCAGGTGCCCGAGGATCGATGCCCTCACCTCGAGAACAGAGTCGGTCCCGAGCTCTTCGCGGACCCGGTCGACGAGAGTCTCGGTTGGTATCGACACTCCTTCGGCTTTGAGGATGAGAACCTGGGCTTTGTCGCGCGTTCCTTCAAGGCTGCGACGAAGCTCTCCGACCACCGCCTTGACGATCTCGTCCGCCGTCTTGCCCTGCTCGGGCAGCAGCACAGCATCTGCAGCCGTCGCGACCGCGGCCGCCATCGCCAGGTACCCCGAGTTCCGTCCCATTACCTCGACGATGAAAGCGCGATGGTGCGATCTCGCGGTGTCGGATATCTTGTCGCAGGCATTCACGATCGTGTTCAGTGCGGTATCCACTCCCAGGGCCTCACGGGTCAGTCCGATGTCGTTGTCGATGGAGGCCGGGATGCCGACAATAGGAACGTTGTGCTCCGTGGCGAGGATGTGGGCTCCGGCCATGGTGCCGTTACCTCCGATGACGATCAGGCCGTCAAGAGAGTATTTCTCAACAACTCGTGCGGCTTGGACACGGGCTTCCTTCGTGTAGAAGCGCTCGGACCGTGCGCTCCCCAGGACAGTGCCTCCGAGACCACCGGCGTGCTCGACTTCGGAGGTCGGGGTCAGCGGACCTTTTTTTCCGGATCTGCGGGTGAGTGGCTGAAAGTCGCCATCGATCAAGCCATCGAAGCCATCCTGAATGCCCCATACCGCCAGGTCGTGGGACGCCGCAACCTTGGTTACGGCGCGTATTGCTGCATTCATCCCCGGCGCATCGCCGCCGCTTGTCAATACACCAATGGACACGGGACGAGAGTAGTCAGCTTGGGCCTACCTCCCGTTCACCTCGAAGTAATCAGCTGGAGTTGGGCGGGGAGGGTCCGTATCCTGGGCGGGTGATCATTGTCCGCGACGTCCAGGTCGAGGTCGGGCCCCGGTTGTTAATCACCGGGGCTTCTTTCAGTGTGCAATCAGGCGACCGGATCGGACTTGTCGGACGCAACGGCGCGGGCAAGACGACATTGATGAGGATCCTCAAAGGTGATCAGGTGCCTGAGGAAGGGTCGGTCATGCGGTCCGGGGTGATCGGTTACTTTTCCCAGGAAGCGGCTCTGCCCGACCTCGAGCATGCCGATGCCACTGCCATGGAGCGGATTCTGATGGCGCGCGAAATCGGGGCGATGCAGAGGCGAATCGAGCACGCCCGCAAACGGCTGTATGACCTCACCGGCGAGGAACGAGATCGGGGGATTCTCCGCTTCTCACGGCTCCACGACGAGTTCGAGGCCAAAGGTGGACTCGTCGCAGAGGCGGAAGCGAAGCGGATGGCCGCCGCCCTTGGAATCGGCAACGAGGAGCTCGACCAGTCGGTGGCCACGATGTCGGGTGGTCAGCGACGGCGGGTCGAGCTAGCCCGCATCCTCTTCGCCGAAACCGACATCCTCCTCCTCGACGAGCCGACAAACCATCTCGACCTCGATGCCAAGGCATGGCTGGTCGAATGGCTTGCTGGCTACCGGGGCGGGATGCTTGTGGTCTCGCACGACCTTCCTCTGCTTGATGAAGCAATCACTTCGGTGCTCGCATTGGAGAACAACAAGATCGAGCCGTATCGGGGCAACTACAGCCACTATCTCGTCGAACGGGAGCGCCGGCACGACCAGCGGGAACGCGAGCGCAAACACCAGGACGAGGTGATCGCGCGTCTTGAAGACAACATCAGGCGCTTCAAGGGCAAAACCGAGAAGATGGCGCGCGTCGCCAAGACGATGGAAACCCGTGTCGAGCGAATGAAGCGAGATCTTGTCGAATTGGAAAAGCGGGGCAAGTCGGTGAGGGTCGACTTCCCGCAGCCGGAGCCATCGGGGCGGGTGCCCCTGGCGGCTACAGGGTTGGCCAAGTCCTTCGGCGACAACCTCGTGTTTCTCGATATCGAGTTCGCCGTGGAGCGCGAGGAGAGGATGCTCCTGATCGGCCTCAATGGGGCGGGCAAGACCACCCTGCTGCGGATCCTCGCCGGTGTGGAGGACGCAGACCTTGGTGAGGTCTCCCTCGGCCACAAGGCTTCCCTGGGCTACTACGCACAGGAGCACGAGCAGATCGTTCCCGGGAAGCGGGTCCTTGACCATATGGATGGCTCCGACCTCTCCGACACGGCGAAGCGTGCGCTGCTGGGCCGTTTTCTCCTGGCTGATAAGGTCGAACAGGACGCGGCAACGCTCTCGGGAGGAGAGAAGACCAAGCTTGCTCTGGCGATGCTCGTCGCCGAGCGGCCCAATGTCCTCCTTCTCGACGAGCCCACCAACAACCTCGACCCTCAAGCGAAGGAGGCGTTGTTGGAGGCGCTAACCATCTACGAGGGCACCATCGTGATGGTCAGCCACGACACCGATTTCGTGGCCCAGCTCGTGCCGGATCGGGCGATGCTCATGCCCGATGGCGAGATGAAGTACTTCGACGAGGAGCTACTCGACTTGGTGGCCCTGGCCTAGGTCTGCTTTTGTCGTGCATGGCGTCGCGGAAAGCGCAACGCTTGGCACGACGGACCTTCAGTCGAGCTGGTAGACGAACTCTTCGATCTCGCGGCCGCGGGCATTGGCATAGCCCCGCTCGGTCCCCGTTCGTTTGAAACCGTTCTTCTCGAGCACCCTGATGGAGCCCGAGTTGTCGGCCGCCACTCGGGCTTGCAACGGCCGAGTCTCGTCCGACTCGAGTAAGAGAGCGAGGGCTCGTGATGCATAGCCCTTGCCCCAATGCTCGCGACCGATCCAGTAGGTGACCTCACGGTCCCCGTCGATTGTGAAAGCCGCGATCGAACCGACCAACGCTCCATCGGCTGTGATCACCCGGTTGTCCGCCGTCGAGTTGTTCCGATTCCGTTCGACCCAGGAATCGAACGCCTCACGGTCGTTGGGATCGTCGGCCGTGAATGCCGCCATCTCCGCAGCTGCTGGGTCTCGCATCTGCTCAAACAGGTAATCGATGTCTCCGTCTTGGAGCGGCCGGAGCCGAAGCTCGGTGGTGGGCTCTGTTTCCGTCATATTGAGAACCCTAAGGCTCGGGTGTGACCTATTTCGCTTGGCGGTTGGCGAGTCGCCCACTTCGCGCAAGACCGATGGCCACCAATCCGATCCCAGCCAAGATTGAGACTACGACTTGGGCGATAGTCGAGGCACTTTCGTCGGCCGGAGCGGTGACGGCCTCGGCGATAACCGCAGGAACCGTGCTTGACGGCGAAATGGGTTCGCTCTCAGCCAGACTCACTTCCTCCGTGACACCCGAGAAGTCGGCCGGAAGTAGCGCGACCGGTCCCAGGTTCTGCACCGGGTAGGTGGCGATCGAGGCAACCTCTCCACTTTGTAGGTCGGCCCTCATCAGCTCTCCTCCATTCCGGCCGTAGAGGAACTCGCCATCGAGGACTAGATCGGTCGCCTGCCAGCCTTCGAGCTCGATCTCTCGTGCTAGCTCGGGAGCGGAGAAGATGTGCGCCACGTGATGCGTATAGTCCGGGTTCGATGTGGCGACCACGATCCGATCCTCGTCGATCCAGTCCACCGACCATCCCTCGCCGTCGATCTCGATCCGTTTGATCTCCTCTCCTGAGGGGTGGTAGAGGATCAGCGTCGAGGTCGTGTGTGGATCAGCAAAGTTGACTTCGAGTAGGGCGATAGTGCTGCCATCGGGGGACGGGGCGACCGAAGCGACGCCGATATAGGTGTCGTCGGTCCTCACGATGCTGTGGAGTGTGGTGCTCTCGCCCGACTCGTAGTCAAGGACCAGAACCCGATCGTCTCTCTGATACTCCTGGACGATTACGTAGGTGTCGCTGAGGGTCGTTTGGCCGGCGGGGATCTCGAAGATCGGACGAAGCTCATCGGTGGCGTCGTAAATCGAGACAACCGAACGATCTCCGACCCACCGGTCGCCGACGACCCAGATCGTTGATCCGTCTGCGTCCATACATCGAGCATCGACCACGGCGACTTCATCGGCGAACCCTTCGAGGCTCACATGACGCACCACCGAGAGGTCGGTCCTGTCCCGCACAGTCAAATGCCACGAGGACAACTCAAGGAAGAGTGGACCGTCAGAGCAGCCGGAGAAATTCCATGGACGGTCGTGCAAGTCGAAGTTCTCATTGGTCAGCGCAGACATGATGCCGCCGCTCTCGTTGACGACCAGATAGTCAAATCCCCCGATTCGAGCTGAGACAAATAGCAGGGGCGGCCCCGGGGCTCCGGTTTCGAGGGGCTCAAGAGATGCGAGGAGCACATTGGCGTCGATAGTCTCACAGAGGCTGCTGTGGTATTCATTGCCGTCCACTCGCACCATGATTCCAGCACGGTTCCCTACCCCCACCTCGATGCCGCAGGACGCACCGTTTGCGGCCGAGTGGATCTCCACCACAGGACCCAGGTCTCCCTTCACCCAGGTCTCTACCTCGAACCGGTAGATTGTGTCGGCGTCACTGCTAAACACCGCTCCGAGCTGACCGTCGACGTCGACCAGAGTGCCGACGAAAGCTGCCGGGTACTCATCGAGAGCGGTGGAGGGGTCGAGTTCCATGCAGGAACAGGCGCTGGCCGGGCGGGGAGCGAGGAACCCGGCGGCTGATGTCAGGAGGACCAATAGAACCAATGTTGCCATTCGTCGCACGACATTCCGACGTTAGCCATGCGTGATGGGTTCCCGTGCCCTTCTCGATGCCCCAGCTATCAAATATGAGACGTCACGCCTAAGGAAACGTTTTACAAACGAACGTTCGTTTGTTAGGGTCGGGTCATGACACCCGAAGAGAAGTTTCAGGCGATTGTTGACGCCGAAGACAAGATCGAGCCCACGGACTGGATGCCGGAGGCCTACCGGAAGACATTGATCCGCCAGATCGCCCAACACGCCCATTCGGAGGTCATCGGGATGCAGCCGGAAGGGAACTGGATCACCAGGGCACCAACACTCCATCGCAAGGCGATCCTCATGGCCAAAGTCCAGGACGAGGCCGGCCACGGGCTATACCTCTACTCGGCTGCCGAGACCCTCGGGGTCGATCGCGACGAGATGCAGGAGTTGCTGCACAACGGGAAGCACAAGTACTCGTCGATCTTCAACTATCCCACCCTGACGTGGGCGGACATGGGGACGATCGGTTGGCTCGTCGACGGCGCCGCAATCACCAACCAGGTGATGTTGACCCGGTGCTCATACGGCCCTTACTCGAGAGGAATGGTACGGATTTGCAAGGAGGAGTCGTTCCATCAGCGCCAGGGGTATGAGTCCCTGATCCGTCTCTGCCAGGGCTCCGCCGAGCAGAAGGCGATGGCTCAGGACGCCCTGGACCGCTGGTGGTGGCCTTCGCTGATGATGTTCGGCCCGCACGACTCCGACTCAACCCACACGGAGCAGTCGATGCAGTGGAAGATCAAGCGGGTCTCCAACGACGACCTTCGTCAGCAGTTCGTCGACATGACCGTTCCTCAGGCCGACTATCTCGGAATCACGATTCCCGACCCCGGGCTCAAGTGGAACGAGGAGCGGGGACATTACGACTTCGGGGAGATCGACTGGGACGAGTTCTGGCGCGTGGTCAAAGGTGACGGGCCGATGAACCGGGAACGGATCGAGAACAAGACTCGAGCCTGGGAGGAAGGTGCATGGGTACGCGAAGCCGCCAGCGCCTTTGCCGCCAAGCAATCTAAGAAGGATGCTGCCTGATGACCTACGACGTACCTGTGGCACCTGGCGAGTCCGCTGATCTCGAGGAGCGCTTCGAAACCGGGCGGGAAGCCTGGCCGATGTGGGAAGTCTTCGTGAGGGCTCGCAGAGGCATATCTCATGTCCACATCGGGAGCCTGCATGCCGCCGACGCCGAGACTGCACTCCAGAACGCACGGGACGTCTACACCCGCCGGGGTGAAGGTGTGAGCGTTTGGGTCGTCCCCAGTGAGGAGATCCACGCGTTCGAGCCCGAGGACGCTCTCGACTATGTAGATGCCAACGAGAAGGTCTATCGCCATGCAACTGCCTACGACATTCCCGACGAAGTGGGGCACATGTGAGCGACGCCGTTGTCTCCGGTGCACCCCAGGGGATGTCACTTCCGAAAGTGGACACGCCGGAGGCAGCCCTCGTCGGTCATGCCGACGACAACTTGGTGCTGGCTCACCGGCTCGGCGAGTGGATTTCGAAGGCTCCCGAACTCGAGCTCGACATCGCCCTGGGCAACTTCGCTCTCGACCATCTCGGCGTCGCCCGCGCTCTGTACCAACATGTCGGAACGGCAGAAGGCAAGACCGAAGACGAATATGCCATGGGTCGCACCGACAGGGAGTTCCGCAACATCCTCCTCGTCGAGCAGCCCAACGGTGACTTCGCCGAAACCATCGTCCGCCAGTTCTTCGTCGATACCTACCAGCTTCAGCTCTGGCCGGACCTGGCGGGGTCAGATGACGACGTTGTAGCCGGAATCGCGGCGAAGGCGTTCAAGGAGGCCCAATATCACCACCGCTTCAGCCATGGGTGGATGCTGCGGATGGCGGGAGGCACCGACGAGTCACGCCAGCGTGTCCAGAATGCTCTCGATCATCTCTGGCGTTTCACCGGCGAGATCTTCGAAGGGGATGCCGCCATCTATCGGGATGGGTGGGACGGCTTGGTTGATGACATGCTGGGCGAGACCGGCCTGACCAAGCCCGAGGATCCGTACCAGACGACAGGGGGTCGGGTCGGATACCACACCGAGCACCTCGGCTACCTGCTCACCGAGATGCAATGGATGCAACGGACCTATCCGGGTCTGGAGTGGTGATGGTCACCTTTGCCACCCATGCCCATGAGATTGTCGCCAGGGTGGTTGACCCCGAAATTCCGGTGCTGACGATCGAAGACCTCGGCGTCCTCCGCGGAGTCGACCAGGTGGGCGAGACTGTCGTTGTCACTATCACTCCGACTTACTCAGGGTGTCCGGCGATGGGACAAATCGAAGACGACATAAACCGGGCGCTGCAGCGAAACGGATTCACCGACACTCGTATCGACGTTGTCTACCAACCAGCGTGGACCACCGAATGGATGAGTGACGAGGCGAGGAGGAAGCTGGAGGACTTCGGGATTGCCCCACCGACCGCACCCTCAGATGTCAGATGCCCGAAGTGCCGGGAAGGGGAGAGCAGGTTGATCGCCCAGTTCGGTTCGACCGCTTGCAAGGCGCTGATGGTGTGTTCGGTATGTGGCGACCCCTTCGACTACTTCAAGGAGCATTGAGTGCCGGAACAGCTCACATTTCACGAGCTGCGGGTGGTAGAGGTAACCCCGCTGACCGACGAAGCGGTTGCGGTGACCTTCGACGTGCCGGCTGAACTCGCCGACCGGTTCACCTACCTACCGGGCCAGCATGTGACCGTGAGGGGTTTCATCGACGACGAAGATATCCGGCGTTCCTACTCGATATGCGCCAGCGCCAATAGCGGCAAGCTTCGGGTGGGCGTGAAGAAGCTCCCCGGCGGTGCCTTCTCAACCTTCGCCACCGAAAGGCTCCAGGCGGGCGACACCCTGGAAGTGATGACACCTGTCGGGGAGTTCACCATCGAGCCCGACCCGGCCTCTACCGCGCACAGGGTGGCCATGGTCGCCGGCTCGGGGATCACCCCGGTACTGTCCTTGATCGCGACGACCCTCGAGTCCGAGTCCGGCTGCTCCTGGACTCTCCTCTATGGGAACCGGACGGCGAACACCGTGATGTTCCTCGACGAACTGGAAGGTTTGAAGGACCGGTATCCAGACCGGCTCCAGCTCTTCCATATCCTGAGCCGCGAAGGATCCGACCTCCCGCTGCTCTCGGGAAGGATCGATGAGGAGAAGGTCAGGACCATCCACCGCATGCTCGGTGGCCGCGAAGTCGCCGGTTGGTACCTCTGCGGGCCGTATGAATTGGTGATGCTGGCCCGCGACGTGCTCGGCTCCCTCGGCGTCGACAGTTCGACAATCCACGACGAGTTGTTCTTCGCCGGTCCGGTGGACGCCTCCATGCTTCCCCCCGAGCCCCCTTCGGGTGAGGGGAGCGTCGATCTGACGGTCATCCTCGACGGCAGGTCGGTGGAGACCCGGATGACCCCCGAGACCTCGATTCTGGATGCAGCCTTGCGGGTCAGGCCTGAGATGCCTTTCTCCTGCAAGGGAGGGATGTGCGCCACCTGCAAGGGCCGGATCGAGGAGGGTGAGGTGTCCATGACCAAGAACTACGCCCTGGTCGACTCCGAAGTGGAAGCTGGATTCGTGCTCACCTGCCAGGCCCATCCGGTCACTGACAAAGTCGTCGTGAGATACGACCACCGCTGATGGTCTCCACACGCAACACCAGGGCAGATGTGGTGGCTACCGCCGGGCGGATGTTCGCCGAGAAGGGCTACCACGGGACCTCGATGCGCGACCTGGGCAAGGAACTCGGTCTGCTCGGGTCCTCTCTCTACTCCCACATCGACTCCAAGGAAGACCTCCTGGTCGAGGTGGTAGACGAAGGTGCCCGCCTCTTCCTCGACTCCGCCCACCGTGCCATGGAGGTGCATGGTTCCGCCGGCGAGCGGCTCACGGCACTGATTGCCGGCCATGTCGACGTCGTGCTGGATCATCAGGATGTGGTGCGGACGTATTTGAATGAGGCCCGGATGCTCGACGAGGGGCACCGTTCACGGGTGGTGGAGTCCCGCGATGCATACGAGATGATGTTTCGGTCCGCGATTGGAGAAGGCGTGCGCTCCGGTGAATTCAGCACCGACGTCGATCCCAAGATCGCCGCGATATTCGTCCTGTCAATCCTCAACGCCCTCGAACGTTGGTATAGCCCCGACGGTGAATTGGGCCGCGACCAGATCGTGGACGCCATCGCGGGTTCGGCATTGGCGTCGCTCAGCTGATCGACCCGCCGGGCCTCTCTGCACGGCGCGATACTTGGTCGGTTCAAATGAATGCTGCTGCCGCGAAAGCGAGGCCGCCGACCCCCATCATCGAGCTGACCGTAGCCGTCACAAAAGTCCGAGTCTGGGAGCGCAGGGCTCCGTGGAATTCCCAAAGTCTCTCGTCGAACGTGACCATTAAGGACTCCATCCGATCCATCCGCTCATTGAGCAGGGAGACGTCGGTTCTCAGCTCCGCAAGGTCAGCCCTCAGTTCGGTTTTGACGTCCAAGACGTCCGCCTTGGTGGCGAGTTGTTCCCGATCAGGTGGAAGCAATTCCATGAGTGTCGCAGCCTGCTCGTCGCCGAGGACTTCCCTCAGCCTCACGTACAGACTATCGCGATCACGGGTTCCTGTTGTCATGGCCTCCCTTCCTCACTACTTCGATTCTGTCGGAATCGAGGGCGAGAGTCGAGACCTACGACTCCGAGCTCTTGGAGGCTTTGGGGCTCTTAGAGCCTTTGGACCCGTTGGGGCCGGGTCCCTTTGAGCCATTGGACTCGGCCTCGGAGACGGTCCAGGTTCCCCGGCTGGCGACCAGCTTGGCGAGGTCGCCTTCTCCTTGCTTCTCCTTAGCGGCGGTCACCTGCCGATTGAACTCCTCGTCGTAGGTGGGACGGTTGACGTTCCGGAAGATCCCGAGAGGTGTCGGACCGTAGGGGCCGTGGGAGAGTCGAGAGAGGGCAAAGGCAACGGAGGGATCCGGCCTGGTCTCGTCGTGGACGATGATCGCGGACGGGTCGACCGAGTTGGAGTCGACAACGGTTGCCTGTCCGTCCCGGAACACAACCGCCTTGGCACCACCGTCGAAGACCACTGGTTTGCCGTGTTCGAGGTCGATCCGGTTATGGACGCGCTCCTCCTTCCCGGTCACCTGGATGAAGGCTTTGTCATTGAAGACGTTGCAGTTCTGGTAGATCTCGATGAAAGCCGAACCATTGTGCTCGTACGCGGCCTGGAGGAGCTTCTGGGTGTGGTTCCGGTCCATGTCAACGGTCCGGGCAACGAAAGTTGCCTCGGCTCCTAATGCCAGCGAGATCGGGTTGAACGGGTAGTCGATCGATCCGAAAGGCGACGACTTGGTGGTCTTGCCCGGTTCGGAGGTTGGCGAGTACTGGCCCTTGGTCAATCCGTAGATCTGGTTGTTGAAGAGCAGGATCTTGATGTTGACGTTGCGCCTAAGGGCGTGGATCAGATGGTTCCCGCCGATGGAAAGGGCGTCACCGTCACCGGTAACGACCCAGACCGACAGGTCGGGCCGGGTTGTAGCGATACCGGATGCGATCGCAGGCGCACGGCCGTGGATCGAGTGCATGCCGTAAGTGTCGACGTAATAGGGAAACCGCGACGCACATCCGATTCCGGAGATGAAGACGAATTCCTCACGGGGACGGCCGATTCCGGCCAGGAACTGCTGCACCGATGCCAGGATCGTGTAGTCGCCACACCCCGGACACCATCTGACCTCCTGGTCCGTCTGGAAGTCGCTGCGTGTGTAGGAGGGAGTTGTCATCAGATCATCTCCATGATTTTCTCGGTGATCTCGGAGACCTTGAACGGCTCCCCGGCCACCTTGTTCAACCCGGTGACGTCGAGAAGAAATTCAGCTCGAACCACCTTGAGCAACTGGCCGGTGTTGAGCTCGGGGATCAGCACCTTGTCATACGATCGAAGCACATCACCCAGGTTCCTCGGGAGCGGATTGAGATAGTTGAGATTGGCCGTAGCCACCTTCTTGCCCTCGAGTCGAGCCCGGCGGGCAGCTGCCCTGATCGACCCGCTGGTGGAACCCCAGCCGAGGACGAGTAGGTCGGCATCTTCGTCTCCACCGACTTCGACATCGGGGATGTCGTTCGCGATGTTGGCCACCTTCCAGGCGCGGGTGTCGGTCATCAGTTGGTGGTTGTTGGGCTCATAGGAGACGTTCCCTGAGATCGACTCCTTCTCGAGGCCACCAATTCGATGCTCCAGTCCGGCGGTGCCAGGGATCGCCCACGGGCGGGCGAACGTGTCCACGTTTCGCATATAGGGCAGAAAGCTCCCGTCCGGCCCGTTCGGGTGCCTGGCGAACTCAACCGGGAAAGGCTCCAGCGCATCTACGTCGGGCAGGAGCCATGGCTCGGACCCGTTGGCGACGTAGTTGTCGGACAAAAGGATGACCGGGGTCATGTACTTCAAAGCAATTCGTGCCGCCTCGATCGCCATGTCGAAGGCGTTTGCCGGTGACGACGCAGAGAGCACCGGGAGTGGCGCCTCACCGTGCCGGCCGTAAAGGCTGAAGAGAAGGTCCGATTGCTCCGGCTTGGTGGGGAGCCCGGTGGAGGGCCCACCCCTCTGGACATTGATGACGATCAGGGGCAATTCCGTCATGAATGCCAGCGATATCGCTTCGGATTTGAGGGCGATCCCCGGTCCCGAAGAGCCGGTGACGGCGAGATTTCCCGCAAAGGCGGCGCCGATGGCAAGACCAACTCCAGCGATCTCATCCTCCGCCTGGAAGGTGCGGACGCCGAAGTTCTTGTGCCGCGACAGCTCGTGGAGGATATCCGACGCCGGCGTAATCGGGTACGTCCCGTAGAAGAGCGGCAGACCCGACAGTTTCGAGGCAGCGATCAGACCCCAGGCGAGGGCAGTGTTTCCGTTGACGTTGGTGTATGTCCCCGGTCGGAGGGTGGCCGGCTTGACCTCAAAGGTGATCTTGGTGGCTTCGGTGGTTATCCCGAAGTTATATCCCGCCTTGAACGCCGCCACGTTGGCCGCTACCACCTCGGGCTTTCCCGCGAACTTCTTTTCCGCCCACTGAATAGTTGGTTCGGTGGGGCGGTGGAACAGCCAGGCGAGAAGGCCCAAAGCGAAGAAGTTCTTGGACCGGAGAACGCTACGCCCCGAGACGCCGGTGTCCTTGACAGCCTCCTTGGTCAAGCTGTCCATCGGAACTTTGATCGTCCGGTACGCGTCGAGGGATCCATCCTCGAGTGGGTCATCGGTGTAACCCGCCTTGGTCAGGTTGCGCTCCTCGAATGCGTCGGTGTTGATGATCAGGGTCCCGCCCTGACGAAGGTCCTTGAGCTCTTTCATCAACGCGGCCGGGTTCATCGCAACCAAGCAGTCGGGAGCGTCTCCGGCGGTGAGGATGTCGAAGTCCGCGATCTGGACCTGGAAACTCGACACTCCGGGGAGGGTCCCTGCGGGCGCACGGATCTCGGCGGGGAAGTTGGGCAGTGTTGCCAGGTCGTTCCCGAAGAGTGCTGATGCGTCGGTGAAACGCGATCCCGCAACCTGCATCCCGTCGCCGGAGTCGCCGGCGAATCGGACTACAACTTTGTCAAGTGTTTCGGATGGTGTTGATGAAGGGCTTTCTGTGGCGATCTCGTCGGCCACGGGTCACTTCCTTGTAGTGCTTGTGTTTTGATTGTTGCGGCGCGTCACATCGATCTCTGGTTTCTCGGAGGTGTTTGTGACCGTTCTCCCGCACTTTGTTCGCTATCTCTCAGTCTATCCATCCCGTGGGCTAGCTGAAGCCTGCAGAATGGGTCTAGAGCACCCCGGCGGATGCTGTATCCAGTGCCTCTATTCGAACACGAGAGAAGGCTGTCGGTTCCTGTTGCATGAGTCCTGGAGCCCGTTGAACAATGCATGTCACCCATCTTGACGACCAGGCATCACCATTCGCTGCGTTCTCGGCCCCGCCATTCCGACCCTAGGAGTGACGAAACCTCGGCCTTGCGACTGGCGCGCCTGGCCGCCAATCTGGGCAACGGCATTATCCAACAGACTCCTAGTCGACAGGTGCCGCCGCGAATGAAGCAAACTCCTCAGCTTCAAAAGCGCGGGCCAGTGCGAGCAGGGCAAGGTCTGCTCCCGGCGGCCCGATCACCTGCAAGCTGACCGGCGGGATTCCGGTCCCGGTCAGCGGGAGGGCTACCGCGGGCAGGAGCGCGTGGTTCACGATAGAGGTGAACCACGACAGAACCTTCCGGTAGTGAAGCCCGTCGATCAGGTCGACGCCGATGGTCTTCTGCATCGAGGGGACGGTGGGTGTGATCAGCAAATCGACGGTGGCCAGGGCATCGGCAAACCTGGAACGAATCATCTCCTGCCACTGTCGTCCTTCGTCAGCCTGGTCGTCGCTGACGGCGCTGGCCTCATCGAGTCGGTCGGCAACCTCGTCACCGTATGGCTGACCGTTGGCGCGGAAGTCGCGGTGTGCAGCCGTCACCTCCTGCGCGATAGCGAAGCCGATCCGGCGAGTCGGGATGACATCAGGCAGGTGTATCGGGCTGACCTGATGTCCCGTCAAGCGGATAGCGTCGATTACGTTGCGGAAGGCGACATCAACTTCGGTCGACAGCGGTCCCTCGTCATACCACGGCTGCGGGACACCGAAGCGGAGCGATTGCAATTCGGGAAGCGGTCCGGACTCGCTCGCCATCACCCGATATGCACTCTCGAGTCCGGCGGGCGAGCCTGCGATTGGCCCGACTGTGTCGATAGAAGGAACGAGGGGGAAGACACCTTCCAGGGGTATTGCGCCGTAGGTGACTTTGAGACCGAAGCATCCGCACAAGGCAGCAGGTACCCGGACCGACCCTCCAGTGTCAGTTCCGATGGCGATCGGTACGATGCCGGCGGCTACAGCCGCAGCCGACCCTCCTGACGATCCGCCTGTCGACCTGGCGGGGTTCCACGGGTTTCGCACCGGTCCGAAATGCGGGTTTTCCGAGGAGAACCCGAAGGCGAACTCGTGCAGGCCGGTCCGCCCGATGACTGTCGCACCGGCGTCCTCGAGCCGTCGCACGGCTGGCGCCGTCCGGTCCGGAGTTTCCCTATAGAAAGCAGACCCACACGTCGTCACTCTTCCGGCCTGATCGATCAGATCCTTTAGCGCGACCGGCGTTCCAGCCAAGGATCCGGTTCCATCATTGGATATGGTCGGCTCCTCGATGGAAGTGAAGATGTTGAAGCGGCCCTGCAGGGACTGAGCTCGTTCGATGGCGCGGCGAATATCCGAGTTGTCGGTGCTCACCAGACAACGGTACCGCGCCGGGTCGGCTCAGGCTCAGCCGGGAGGTATGAGGTTGACTCCCGCCGATCCGGGAACCAGGGAGATCCAGATCTTCCCGGGGGGTATCGGGATCACATTTCCGGCCTCGTCGGTCAAGGTGAACCAATCCGTCTCGGTCTCGCGTTCCCAGGTCCCTTCGATGACCTGGCCGTCG
>Ga0299907_10001181_pt1 | contig 14612 bp, 13 predicted proteins | sample RVTome_16_FD_198680 | JGI IMG/M metagenome (GOLD analysis project Ga0299907, IMG submission 198680) | Soil microbial communities from uranium-contaminated site in the Upper Colorado River Basin, Wyoming, United States - RVT152D67 (version 2) ... | reverse complement strand
GAGTTCGTGGGCTGGCTGGTGACCCAGGCCGCTGCTCCCTGATCGCCTCATCGTTTTGTCCCGTGGAACGTGGCGCCATGTGCCACGTTCCACGGGACAAAACGATGACGTCAGAGCTCGTAGCGCTTGAGCAGCCCGCGAGCGATCACCAACCGCTGAATCTCGTTGGTGCCCTCGCCGATGAGCATCAAGGGAGCATCGCGGTAATAGCGCTCGACGGGGAGCTCGGTGGTGTAGCCGTAGCCGCCGTGGATGCGCATGGCTTCCGTCGCGATCTCGAAGGCAGCCTCCGACGCGAACAGCTTGGCCATGCCCGCCTCGACGTCGGCGCGCTCGCCCGAGTCGAACTTCCGCGCCGCGGACATGGTCAGCAAGCGTGACGCCTCGAGCTTCGTCGCCATGTCCGCCAGCTTGAACTGGATCGCTTGGTGCGCGGCGATCGGCGAGCCGAACGTCACCCGCTGCTGCGCGTAACGAATCGACGCCTCGAACGCGGCCCGGCCGACACCGCACGCGCGCGCCGCGATGTTGACGCGGCCGAGCTCCAACGCCGCGAGGATCTGCGGCAGACCCCGGCCCAAGCCTCCGCTTCCGTCGCCGTCGTCGACACCGCCGAGCACCCACGCCGCCGGCACCCGGTGCCCCTCGTAGGTCATCTCGACGGTCTCGACGCCCTTGTAGCCGAGCTTGTCGATCTTGCGCGACACGCGTATGCCCCCGTACGACGGCCCCGGCTCCTTCTCGACCATGAAGCACGTCACGCCCTCGGGCGTCCTGGCAGCCAGCGCGACCAACCCCGAGCGCTCGCCGTTCGTGACCCACATCTTCGTACCGTCGATCACGTACTCGTCGCCGTCGGGGACGGCGCGGCAGCGAATGTTCCGCGTGTCGGATCCCGCGTCCGGCTCGGACAGCGACAGCGCGCCCCTCCGCGCACCCGACGCCAGTTGCGGCAGCCACTCGCGCTTCTGCGACTCCGTCCCGTGCAAGCGGATCAACGTGGCGCAGATCAAGTGCGTGTTGACCACGCCGGTCAACGACATCCACCCGGCCGCCAGCTCCTCGACGATGCGCGCGTACGTGGCCGTGTCGAGCCCGAGCCCGCCGTACTCCTCGGGGATCGTTGCGCCGAACAGCCCCATCTCCCGCATGCCCTCCACCAGCGCCGCCGGGTACTCGTCGGCGTGCTCGAGCGACGACGCGACCGGCAGCACCTCCTTCTGCACCCACGTCCGGACGGACGCCACCAACTCGTCGGCAAGCGCGGGATCGGTCACGGCCGGGATGCTACGAGTCGCCCCCGGCGCCAGTGCTACGTGCGACCGCTATGGGTGGTAGCTCTCCGGCTCCAACTCGTTGTAGACGCAACTATGGAACACGAGGCTCGGTACTCGGCTCTGGTGTTGCACGGTTGTCGGCGCAACGACTTGGGCCGAGGGTTTCGGCCACGCACCGTGGGGAGACGGCCCGGTGGCGCGGGCGTCGTCGCCTTCGCCCTTCCCTCCTAGCCTGCGACCGCAGTGATCGAGCTCGGCCTGCGCAACGACGTCTACCGGCGGCCGCTGGTGACCGCCCTCGACCGGCTGGGACTGCGCGAGGGATGGCGCTGCGCGGACGTCGGCGCGGGCGGCGGTGACGTGAGCGTCGCCCTGGCCGAGGTGGTCGGGCGCGACGGCCGCGTCTACGCGATCGACAGCGATCCGCAGGCGCGCGACGACGTCGCCGCCCAGGCCGCCGGACGCAACGCCGCCCAGGTGATCGCCATCACGCAAGCCGCGGAGGACCTCACGCTGCCCGAACCTGTCGACCTCGCCTTCTGCCGCTTCCTGCTGCTGCACGTGGTCGACCCGCTCCACGTCCTCAAGCGCATGGCCGGCGCGATCAGGCCGGGCGGGTGGCTCGTCGCGCAAGAAGCGATCACCTCGGCCGGCCGCGTCGACGGTCGCCCGTTCCAGATGCCGGACGCCCGCCACCCCGACATCGGCGCGCTGCTGCCCGCGCTGGTGCGAAATGCAAGCGCCAATCTCGACGTGGTCGACGCCTGGGCCGAGGCACCGGCGGGCGCGGGCAACGGGCCGGTCGCGGACTACGTCGAGTCGCTCACCGGCGTCCACCCCGGCGAAGACCCTGTCGTCCTGCCGCCGCTGGTAACCGTCATCGCTAGATTCCGGGGGTGACCGCCGCACCCGACCTCGCTGCCGCCGCATCAGCCGTCGACCACGCGCAGCGCACGATCGACGCCGCCGCCAAGCACCTCGCGGACAATGGCGGCATCGACGCCAACCAGACCGTCGCGTACGACCTCGCCCACGCCGCCGCCGCCATCGAGAACGCGAAAGCGACGCTCGACTACGGAAGCCGCGGCGACGTCGAGGCGCGCATCGCCTGCGCGTTCGCCGCCGACGCGCTGTTCGACCTCCACACGCGCACGCTCGGGCGGGAGCAGGCGTGGGGCATCCCGACCACGAACGGCCAAGGCGCGCTGGACGCCACGGGCCACGACGTGATCGCCCGCTACCGCGACCCCGACTTCGTCGCCGCCCTCGCCGGCGAGCAAGGTCCTCGCCACCTCGACGGCGAGTTCGAGATGGTGCAGGACACGTTCCGCCGCTTCGCCGACGACCGCATCCGGCCCGTCGCCGAACACGTGCACCGCACGAACGCCGACATCCCCGAGGACGTGATCGACGGGCTCGCCGAGCTCGGTACGTTCGGCCTGTCGGTGCCCGAGGAGTACGGCGGGTTCTCCACGGGCGGCGAGAGCGAGTACATGGCGATGGTCGTCGCCACCGAAGAGCTGGCGCGCGGCTCGCTCGGCGTCGGCGGCTCGCTGATCACGCGTCCCGAGATCCTCACCCGCGCCCTCGTGAAGGGCGGCACCGAAGAGCAGAAGCAGCACTGGCTCCCGAAGCTCGCGTCCGGCGAGATCATGGCGGCGGTAGCGGTGACCGAACCCGATTTCGGTTCGGACGTGGCCGGCATCAAGGTCACGGCCACCCCGACAGACGAAGGCGGAAACGAAGGCTGGGCCATCAACGGCGTGAAGACGTGGTGCACGTTCGCAGCCCGCGCCGACGTACTCATGCTGCTGGCCCGCACCGACCCCGACCGCTCCAAGGGACACCGCGGCCTCTCGCTGTTCGTCGTGCCGAAGCCACGCGGCGCGGGCCACGGCTTCCAGTTCACGCAGGGCCACGGCGGGAAGATGGAGGGCCGCGCCATCGACACGATCGGCTATCGCGGCATGCACTCCTACGAGGTCGCGTTCGACAACTGGGTCGTGCCTGCCGACAACCTCGTGGGCGGCGACGCCGGCCGCGGACGCGGCTTCTACTTGCAGATGGAGGGCTTCGAGAACGGGCGGCTGCAGACCGCGGCGCGCGCCGTCGGCGTCATGCAAGCCGCGTACGAAGCGGCGTACGACTACGCCGCCAACCGCGTGGTGTTCGGCGCGCCGATCCTCGACTACCAGCTCACGCGCGTGAAGCTCGGCCGCATGGCCGTCGTCATCCAGTCGTCGCGCCAGTTCATGTACGGCGTCGCCCGCCTCCTCGCGAAAGGGCCCGGCGCGACGGAGTCTGCGCCACAGCGAGATGGCGCGATGGAAGCGTCGATGGTGAAGGCCTACGTCTGCCGTGCCGCCGAGTGGGTGACGCGGGAGGCTCTGCAGATCCACGGCGGCATGGGATACGCCGAGGAGTTCCCGGTGTCCCGCTACTTCGTCGACGCCCGCGTCCTGTCGATCTTCGAGGGCGCGGATGAGACGCTGGCCCTCAAGGTGATCGCCCGCCGGCTGCTGGAGTCCGCCCTTTCGGGCAATGGCGGCGCCGTACGATCCTCCTGACAGCAGGGGGACAGGTTGGGCGCACCCACGTCGAAACGAGGGGCTGAGCACAAGCACGCCGAGTCGCGCGGCCGGGGGGCGCTCACCAGCGACACCAACCAGCACGAGTCGGACGATTCGAGCGTCGCCCTCGCCGCCGACGGCCTGGCCCGCATCAAGGCCGACCGCAAGAGCGTGGCCCCGCCGCAGGTGCTCGCCTTGCAGACGTTGGCCGGCAACAGGGCCGTTACCAGGCTCACCGGGCTCACCGGGCTCGCGATCCAGCGCCACACCATCGACGGCGCCCCGCCCCGCCCGGCCGAGGACGAGGAGCTGCAGGAGCGGGCCGTCCAGACGTTGCGCCTGCAGCCGGCCTGGGGCGCCGCGCCCACCGCCGCGCCACTGCCGCTGCAGCGATGGGACAAGGGGGTCGTGAGCAAGGGCATCGCTCCCGGCGACCTCAAGCTGGGCAAGGCGCGCCCGCCCGAACCGAAGTGGGAGGCCAAGAGCCCATCCGTCAAGGCAAAGAGCAAGTTCGACCTCGGCTCGAAGCGCGTCGCTCTCGGCAAGGTGCGCCTGTCGAAGAAGGAGATCGCCGCGGACGGGGCGTCGACGGTGAAGGCGTCCGTCGCGGGCCCGCGCCAAGCGGTCCTGTGGTCGCTGCTCGGCCCGCCGGGCATGTCCGTCGACGCGAAGACGGGTGTCGTGACCGCGGGCGTCGACACGGGGGGCAGGGACTTCGTCGACGTCACCGTCGTGGCGAACGACGTGGCGGTGCCGTCCGTCAGCGCGCAGGCCGCGTTCCGGCTGTGGAGCGCACCGGCATGGCAGGCGAAGGTCGACCTCAACGTGCTGCTCAAGGTGTCGAAGCTCGTGAAGAAGGGCGTTTCCACGAGCGCGAACGGCAAGTTCGACGCCACCTACATACCGAAGGCGAAGAAGCTGCTCGTCGAGGTGCCGGTCGACTTCCAGTTCCCCGACAACCCGATCACCAGGGGCATGTCGAAGGCGAAGATCGCGGCGCGACGCAAGCTGCTCAACCAGTACCGCAAGGACTTCACCACCAACGTGCAAAACGTGTGGGGCAACCAATACGTCTTCGACATGATGCGCGAGCCGAAGTCGATGTGGGGTGTGCTCGGCCCGGTGAGCGTGAACGTCAAGGTGCGCGAGACGAGCAAGGCGAAGTCGTACTTCCACGTCATCTACCACTCGAAGACCGAAGGGCGCGCCGGCGTCGGACGGCCAGACGTCGACCTCTACAAGGGCGACCTCGCGCCGGTCGAAGCGTTCACCAAGAGCACGCGGAAGAACGAGCTGCTGCAGCTCAAGAACATCAGCCCGGCGGTGCGCGTCGAGCCCGACGGGTCGATCGGCAGGGACAGCTTGAAGTCGCTCGAGTTCCTCGGCACCTACGTGAAGCGGCTGCGCCAACCGCCGGTGAAGTTCAAGCTCACCGGCAAGGGATTCGGCTCGCGGGACTCGTTGAAGCGCGCCGAAGTCGTGAAGAAGGCGCTGCAGCAGTTCGGCGTGGCCGCGCCGCACACGCTGGACACGGCGTCCGCCGCGTCCCTCCTCGACCGCAAGGTGTACATCGAGCCCGCCATCGACGAGGGCTTCGTCAACATGCAGGACGTCAGCGCGCACGAGTTCGGGCACATGATCGGCCTGCCCGACGAGTACCCCGAGGACGCCCGCGTGGTCGGCGACAAGCTGCGCACGTACGACCGCATCCTCGCTGCGTTCGGCCAGGAGTACGCCGACACCGTCGGCAAGGTCACCGACAGCACCGCGAGCATCATGCACGGCGGCAGCCAGGTGCGGGTCCAGCACTACGTGCACTTCTGGGACACGTTGATCATGACGTCGAACCTCAACGCCAAGGCGCCGAAGACGAAGTTCGGCGATCCGGACTGGAAGATCCGGGGCTAGCGCCGTGGCCGGAGGTCTGGTCGAAGGCGCGGTGCCGGGCACCATCGACGACCGCGTGAAGCAGCGCGACACGACGCCGCTGCCCGGCGGCGCGTGGCTGCGCTTCCAAGCGATCTCGCGCGCGCCCGACCCCCGCACGAACCACAAGTGGGTGCTGCACGACGACGGCCGGTTGTTCCTCGCGTGGCACAGCCGCGACTCCGAGGGCGAGGCGCCGTTCGACACCGACTACCCCGACGAGCCGACGACGGTGTTGGACGGTGCAGTCGTGGGCGAGTTGCGCAAGCTCGTAGAGGCGGAAGGCGTCGCGTCGTCGGCGCCGTTCGTGCAGTCCCCCGACGTCGAAGGCGGCATGTGGCGCATCGTCACCGTGCGCGGCGATGACGGGCGCGTGCACGAGGTGATCTACGACCGCGTGAAGAACCCGCTGCTCGAACGCCTGCAACAGGTGGGATCGGAGGCGCGCTGGTGAAGGCAACGCCCGTCGAGCTGAAGCGCAAGGAGGACGCGCTCGCGTCCGGTGGCTTGACCTTCGCGGACGCGATGGCGTCGCCGTGCGCCACGTGCTCGACAGCGCCGTGTTGCAGCAGCCTTCCGTTGCCCGGCTTCCCCGTCGAGACGCTCATGCAGGTCGACCACGCCCGTTACCTGCTCGGCTTCGACGGTATCGAGCTCGGCATCTCCTCCAACGGCCAGTGGAGCGTCTTCTACACGCGGCCGTGCCGCTTCCTCGACACCGACGATCGCTCGTGCACGCTGCACGGCCTGCCCGAGCAGCCCCGTGTGTGCCAGCACTACAACCCGTACAACTGCTGGTACAAGCGCGCGCTGGTGGACGACGTCACCGACGAGTACTTGAGGGTCGACGAGTGCCGCCTCGCGGCGTTGTTGCCCTACCTGCGCTTCGACGACGAGCGCAATCTCGTGGCCGTCCCCGAGTGGGCGCTGTTGCAGGAGCTGTTCGCCGAGCTGCCCCTTGGTGGCAGCGCGCGTGTCGACCGGGGCGTTCCCGACGATCCGGTAGGCGACGAGTGGCAAGCGGTCGTGCTCGGCGCCGCGCCCGGTCGTGCCGACGCTCCGGTCCTCCAGGTGGGCGACGGGCCGCTCGCCGACCCGTGCTCGGGCTGCGCCGCGCACTGCTGCAACCACCTCCAGTTCTTCGTCGAGCCGCCGACCACCGCGTCGTCGGTCGACTACCTGCGCTTCGCCCTGGGATTCGAGGGCGTCGAGCTCGGCGTGGGCGACGACGGCTGGTCGCTGATCCTGCGCACGACGTGCCGTCACCTCGACGGCACCCGCTGCTCGCTCTACGGCAAGGAGGAGCGACCGCTGCGGTGCCGGTACTTCGACGCCGCCCACTGCCCGTACCCCTACCTGCTCGGCACACCGCAACCTGAGGGCTTCGTGCGCTTCGACCTCACGTTGTGGGAGGGTTTCGAGGCGTCGTTGCAGTTCGACGAGTTCGGCAACCTGCTCGCGGTGCCGGGCGCGGGCGAAGTTCGGGCGTCGGTGGAGGACTGGTGGCGCGCCAAGGTCGCCTCGTCCGTTCCCGAGTAGCAGTCGCCCTCTTCGCGGCGCTCGCTGCTGCCAGCGCATGCGCGGGCGACGGGTCCTCGTCTTCGTCCTCGTCGGTGTCGGTGTCGGGAACGTCGTCGGTGTCGTCATCGCGAGCCGAAGGCGCCGAGAGCTCGGGGGCGGTGCCTGCGTCGCTCGACGCCCGCCTGGCTGGGCGAGACACCACGCCGTTGCCTGCCGGCGTCCTACTCCGGTTCCAGGCGATCTCGCGCGCCCCCGATCCCCGCAGCAACCACCGGTGGCTCTTGCACGACGACCGCCGCCTGTACCTCGCGTTCCACAGTGACGACAGCGAGGGCGCAGCGCCGTTCGACACCGACTACCCGGACGATGCCACTACATCGCTGGATGTTGCCGAAGTATCCGAATTGCTCGACGCGGTGCTCGACGACGGCCGGTTCGCGACGCTCGATCCGTTCCAGCAAGGCGCGCCTACGGCCGAAGGCGGCATGTGGCGCATCGTGACCGCGCGGCTGGACGACGGCAGCGTGTACGAGGTGGTCTACGACCGCGTGAGCAACGCGATGCTCGACCGGCTGCAGCGGGTCGGCTCGGACCACCGAACGGGCTCGTAGGGATTGGCGAAACGAAGTCTTGCCACCAGTCACTCCCGTTGAGGCGGACTCGCCTCCCTGTATGGTCTCGGCGCGAGCCAGCGGCAACGTGGAGACCGTTCCGCGCTTTGGCGCTGCCCTTGCTCACCGTCGGTGCCCGATCCGTGGGAGTGGGGACCAACGAAAGTAGTTGCGTGTGCAATTGGGCGCGATGAAGGGTGCGACGTCGGCGTTCAATCGCGCCCAATTGCGCACGCAACTATCTGGACGGGGACAAGGGCACGACTCCTTGTAGTCGTGCGCCTTCAACGCCCCGAGGTAGTCCTCGCCCGAGTCCCGAAGATTCGTGAGCGGGTTGAGGCCACCCACGATCGACCGCTCGCCCTTCATGCCGCCGCCGCCGGCCTTGTAAACCCTGGCCCGGCATGACCACTTGCACGGTTCAGCGAACTAGTGCAGAGACCCACTGACCGGACGGTGTCAGCGTTCGATCCGCAGGTCCCGCAAGTAGTACAGGTACGTGCGGACGCCGTAGACCCGCCACAGCGCCCACAGGTCCCAGAACATGCGCCACGTTCGCCGGTAGCCCTCGAGCAAGCCGAACTTGTCGCGCTTGGTGCGGTGCGTGACGCCGTCCATCACGCGGGCCACCACCGGCAGCCGGTGCTTCGCGACGACCGCGGTCATCGTGAGCTCGATCGTGTAGCCGTCGAGCCGCTCGGGTGGGATCGCCTCGAACACCCAGCGGGGGACGATGCGCTCGCCGGTGGTCGGCGGGAAACGCAGTACGAGCGGGTTCCAGAAGCGGTAGTCGAACGTACCCATCGACATCACCGCCGCGCCGTCGATCGCGGGCCGGCAGATGGCGTCGAGGTGGCGCACCTGGAAGCCGAGGAGGTCGGCGTCGGCGAACACGATCCACTCGGCGTCCGACGCCTCCACCCCGGCGGCCATCGCGTGCGCCTTCGACCCGCCGCCGTCGCCATCCGAGCCCACGTCCCGCCGCACCACCTTGGCGCCCGCAGCCAACGCGACTTCGCCCGTGCCGTCGGTGGACCCGTCGTCCACCACGATGACCTCGCGCACGTAGCGGGACGAGCGGCACACCTCGACCACCGACGCCACGGTCTCGACCTCGTTGCGGGCCGGGACCACGCAGTCGACCGTCGGTGCCGGCGTCGGCCTTGTCGCCACAGCGAGGGTCTACCCGCTAGCGGGGCAATCGTGTCAGCCCCGCCCGCTCGCCCCGGGCAACCACTTTGACCGCCACCTTGCGCGACGCCTCGTCGATCATCTCGTCGCCGAACATGACCGCGCCCTTGCGGTCGCCCTCCGTCGTGGCCTTCTCGTAGGTCTCGAGGATGTCCCACGCCCGGTCGAACTGCTGCTGGTCGGGCGAGAACAGCTCGTTGAGGATGGCCACCTGGTCGGGATGCAGCGCCCACTTGCCGTCGTAGCCGAGCTCGCGCGCCCGCGTGGAGAACTCGCGGAAGCCCTCGGGGTCGCGCACCTTCACGTATGGGCCATCGATCACCTGCAGCCCGTTGGCCCGCCCCGCCATGAGGATCTTCACGAACACGTAGTGGAAGTAGTCACCCGGGTACGCAGGGATATCGAGCCCGCCCGACAGCGACGGCATCTCCATCGACGCGGACATGTCCACCGGGCCGAGGATGATCGTCTCCAGCCGCGGCGACGCCGCGCAGATCTCCTCGACGTTGATGAGGCCGCGCGCGGTCTCGATCTGCGCCTCGATGCCGATGTGGCCGATGGTCAAGCCGGCCTTGCGCTCGACTTGCGTCAGCAGCAGGTCGAGGGCGACGACCTCGGCCGCCGACTGCACCTTCGGCAGCATCACCTCGTCGAGGCGCGGCCCCGCGTTGCCGACCACGTCGATCACGTCGAACGCCGTCCACTCGGTGTCCCACGCGTTGATGCGCACGCACAGCACGCGGTCGCCCCAGTCGAGGTTCTTGATCGCGTCGACGACCTTGGCGCGCGCCCCTTCCTTCTCCAGCGGCGCGACCGAGTCCTCGAGGTCGAGGAACGTCATGTCCGCCGGCACCGTCGGGCCCTTCTGGAGGAACCGCTCGCTCGATCCGGGGACCGAGAGGCACGACCGGCGGGGCAGGCTGCGGGAGCGCTCCGACATGTGTTCAGCCTACGGACGCCCGTTCGCGTGCGGGAAATCGCGGGCGTCGACAGCCCCGCGCTGGGTACGATCGGAACGGCGCGACCCACCGCCGAGCACGCCTGCCGTCACCCCAGCAGGGCAGCGTGCGAAGGGGGGAGCACTCCCGGGTCGAAGGTCGTGAGAGATCCGCCGCCTCGGCGTCGCTGGGGACGCTCCGATGGCGCGAGGTTTCTCATGCCCAAGGACAAAGACCTGAAGCGCTTGGTTCGCCGTCGCATGGCCGACACCGGCGAGCCCTACACCGCCGCACGCGCCGCCCTCGAACGGGGACACGAGCCCGAGCCGCTCGGACCGTCCGAGCCGCCCGATCGCATCTCCCGCTGGGTCGAGTTGCTCGCCGTCGTGCAGCACGCCAACGGCGCCTACGCGCTGTTGAAGTCGCTGCCACCCGCCCAACTGCGACCGGCCGCGCTGCGCGGGCTGACCCACGAGAGCTGGAGGGTGCGCCGCAGCTGCTCGCTGTTGCTGGACGACCTCGTGTTCACGGACGAGACGATCGCCGCCTTGCAGCAGCGTCTCGACGACGAGCACCCCAAGGTGCGGAAGGCGGCGCTGCACGCGCTGACGTGCGCGCACTGCAAGCCCGACGGATGCGCCCTCGAGCTGCGCCCGCTGCTCGAACGCATGGCCGGCGACCCCGACCGGCTGGTGCGGAAGTCCGTGGTGACGTCGATGTGGCGCACCGAAGCCGACTGGGCCATCAACCTGCTGCACCGGTTCGCCGCCGACGACCCGAGCGCGTACGTACGGGACATCGCAGCGCTCACCCTCGAGAGGATCGAGCGCAATCAGCGGGCCCGCGTGACGCTCGATGCGCTACCGCCCGAGCTGCGACCCAAGGTCGAGCGCCATCGCGGCAAGTGGGTGGCGGTCGCCGACGGGCGCGTGATCGCGGCCGACCGATCGCGCCGCACGGTACTCCGGGCGATGCGCGGCATGGGCAGGCAGGACGCCGAGGTCTACTGCCTGGCCTGAGTCGTCGGGAGGGGCAGGTGCGCGAGCAGGAAGTCGCGGATCTGCTCCTCCATGAACACGCGGTCGCCCTCGCGGCGGGGCGTGTGGCGCTCGTCGGGGAACAGCAACAGTTGGTACGGGATGCGCGCCGCGATCAGCGCGTTCACCAGGCGGGCCGTGTGGCGGAAGTGGACGTTCTCGTCGATCAAGCCGTGCACGAGCAGCAGCGCGCCGTCCCGCATGCCCTCCACGTGGGCGAGCACGCTCGAGGCGTCGTACCCCTCCGCGTTCTCGGCCGGCGGGCCCATGTACCGCTCGGTGTAGTGAGTGTCGTAGCCGTCCCAGTGCGTCACCGGAGCACCGCTCACGGCCACGGTGAACACGTCGCCCGCCCTCGCCAACTGCATCGCCGCCATGTAGCCGCCGTAGCTCCAGCCGTGCACGGCCACCCCGGCGTCGAGGTCGACGAGCCCATACGTGGCGAGCTCGCGCAGGGCGGCCACCTGGTCGCGCACCTCCACATCGCCGGTGCGATGACGGATCGCACCCTCGAACGCGAGGCCACGCGCGTCGCTGCCACGGTTGTCGACGGCGACGACGAGGTAGCCGAGCTGGCGCAAGTACTGGTCGCGCATGCGAACGGTGACCGCCCACGAGTCCGTGACCCGCTGCGCGTGCGGCCCGCCGTACACGCTCACCACCGTACGGAACGGCCCTTCGCCGGCAGGCCGGTACACGAGCGCGTGCAGCTCTGTTGTGCCGTCGGCGGCGGTGACGGTCGCCAGCTCGGGCGCGTGCCCGACGAGGTCGAGCTCTTCGACACGCGGGTCGGGCGTGTCGAACAGCACGCGCTCGACCCGGCCGGTCGCCAGGTCGCACAAGCGCACGGCGGGCGGCTGTGTGCGCGACGAGAACGTGTCGACAAAACGGCGCCGCGCATCGTCGATCACGACGTCGTGCGTGCCCGGCTCGGTCGTGATGCGCGTGACGTCGCCGCCGTCCAGCGACACGACGTACAGGTGGCGTTCGAGCGGCGAGTCCTTGGTGGCGGTGAACCACAGGCGCCCGTCGCCCACCGCCTTCAAGGACGTCACCAGCCACTCGCCGCTCGTCAGCTCGCGAACCAGGGAGCCGTCGGCGGCGCGCAGCTCGAGGTGGCGGTAGCCGGAGCGCTCCGACGCCCACACGAACCGGCCGCTGCCGTCGTCGAGCGGCCGTAGGAGGTCGTGGAGGTTGATCCACACGTCCGACGTCTCGGCGAGGAGCACCGTGCGCTCGCTGCTGTCGACGTCGATCCGCACGACGTCGAGGCGCTGCTGGCGCCGGTCTTGCAGTTGCACGACGAGCGCGCCGTCGGGGAACCAGTCGACGCGCGCCAGGTACTCGAAGTCGTCGCCGAGGTCGAGCCACCGGACGTCGCCGCCTTCCACATCGACGACACCCAGCCGCACGCGCGCGTTCTCGCCGCCGGCGAACGGGTAGCGGTGGTCCTCCTGCGCGCCGTCGCCGAGGTCGTCGCTTCCTTGGTGGACGATCCGGTAAACGGGGATGTGCGTCTCGTCGGTTTCCTGGAACGCAATGCGGCGCGAGTCCTTCGACCACCAGAACCCGTGCAGCCGGCCCATCTCCTCCTGCGCCACGAACTCGGCCAAGCCTCCACTGGCCAAGAGTCGAGGTGGGGAGGAGCCGTCGCTTGCCATGACGTGCAGCTGCTCGTCGAGCACGAACGCAACCCACCGGCCGTCGGGTGAGAGCTGCGGGTCGACAGGGACGCCATCCGTCTCAATGAGCCGCCCGTCGACCCACAAGCCGGACGCGAGCGGCACCAACAAGACGGCGCCCGTCTCGGACCACTGGTACCGCGTGACGCCCGTGGTCAGCTCGCGCATCCGCTCGCGGCGCAGCTTCTCCTCGAGCGTCAGCTCGCCCTCTTGCACGCCGGCGTCGTCGCCCACCAGCGGCCGGCGCTCGCCCGTCGCTATGTCCACCGCGAACAGCTCGCGGCTGAGCGTTCCCTCGGGCGAGTGCAGCCACGTGACAGCACTGTCGTCGGGCGTGAACGCGATCGCGCCCGGCGCCAGCGTGCCCGGCAACGGGTAGCGGGCGACGTCGATGAGGTCGATCACGCGATCAGAGGCCGAGCTTCGACGTGAGGAACTGCACGGCACGGTCCATCGCTTGGGTCGCCGCGGTCTCATCGCGCGTGCCGAGCGGGTTCTCCTCGTTGGCGAACGCGTGGCCGGTACCGGGATAGACGATGAACGTCACGTCCTTGCCCATGCCCTTCAGCTTCTCCTCGAGCTGCTGCACGGCCGCGGGCGGGAAGAAGTCGTCCTTCTCGGCGAAGTGGCCTTCGACCGCCGCGGTAAGGCGCGACCAGTCCGGCTCGCTCGCGGGATCGAGCGGCGCGCCATAGAAGGGCACCGCGGCTCCGACTTTCGTCCCCTCGCGCGCGGCGACGAGCAGCGTGAGCAGGCCGCCCATGCAGAACCCGATCACGCCCACCTTGTCGCTCGTGACCGCGTCGTGCGCGAGCAGGTAGTCGACGGCGCCGCCCATGTCGCGCGCGGCGCGGTCGGGCGGCAGCGCGTTCATGAGCTGCGCGGCCTTGTCCATCTCGGTGTGGTCGGCCAGCTGGCCGTGGTAGAGGTCCGGCGCGAGCGCGACGAAGCCAACGGCAGCCATGCGGTCGGCGACACCTTTGATCTGCGGGTTCAGCCCCCACCACTCCTGCAGCACGAGGAGGCCCGGGCCTCGCGCTGACGGTGGCGTGGCGAGGTAGCCCGACGCGGTGGTGCCGTTGCTGGGGAACTCGACGGTTGTGCCCATGGCGCCGGACGGTAGTCCGCGGTCAGTACCGCCCGCCGAGCTTGGCGTGATCCCAGCTCACGACCTCGTCGACGTCGAAGCGCACGACCACCCGCTTGGCCCCGACGGCGGCGACGGCGGCGCGCGCCGAGTCGTCGACGGGACCGTTGTAGCGCTCCCACACGCTCTCGCCGAGCGCTTGCACGACGTCGCGGTCGCGCAGGATCGCGCCGGCACCCACGAGCTCGACGCCCTTGAGCTCGTCGTACGTGTCGCCCGTCTCGACCAAGCCGGTGAGGCGGCCGTCGCGTTCGAGGTTCTTCACCTTCTGGGACTTCGCGTACGTCCAGAACGCGAGCGCGCCGCCGCCGAGGAAGCCGTACCACATGGCGACGAGGTGGATGCGCCCGCTCGGCCCGATCGTCGCGACGTTGAGCACGTGGCGTCCCGCGAGGAACTCGCTCACCTCGCCGTCGCTCATGCGGATGAGGTCGCGCCGGCTCATCGGGTACTCAGCGGGTGCTCATCGGGTGCTCATCGGGTGCTCACTGCGATCATCGGTCCCAGCGCAACAGCTCGGGCACAACGGGCGCGTCCGCCCGCTTCACGGCGTCCGCGGGGGACAACGGGCCGCTCGGGCCGACGACCGTGCTCGCGAGCTCGAGCGGCACGATCTCGGAGTCCGCGTCCCACGGCTCGCCTTCCGCGTCGAGCCGCTTCACCAACGCGTCCCACAAGCGCGCCGGCAGCACGCGGCCTGCACCGGCCACCA
>Ga0299907_10001180_pt1 | contig 14612 bp, 16 predicted proteins | sample RVTome_16_FD_198680 | JGI IMG/M metagenome (GOLD analysis project Ga0299907, IMG submission 198680) | Soil microbial communities from uranium-contaminated site in the Upper Colorado River Basin, Wyoming, United States - RVT152D67 (version 2) ... | reverse complement strand
CGTTGCTGGCGAAGGCCGTCGCCGTGCCCGGCGACGGCAGCGACGTGTGGCAAGACGCGCTCGACCTCGCGCTCGCGCACCCGTCCCTCGTCGTGGTCACCCTGGCCGGCGATCGGTTCACGACGACAGGTTGGCGCACGGGTGTGACAGGAACCCGGGCCACCGCTGCCGCCCTCGAAGAGGCGCGCCGCCGCGCCGCCGGGGCCGCCGCAGCGATGGCCGAGGCCACGGAGCGCTTCGAGTCCGCCCGCGCCGAGGCGGCCGCAGCACGGCAAGCCGAGCAGCATGCCACCGCCGCCCGCGACGACAACGCGCGCCACCGCGCCGCCGCCACGGAAGCGGCGCGCCGAGTCGAAGCCGACCTCGCCGACACGGTGAAGGAAGCCGACGCCCTTCGCTCCCATGTCAAGGAGGTCGAAGAGCGCACGCAGCGCGAGCAACAACGGGTCACCGAGCTTGCCGCCGCGCTGCCCGCGCTCGAAGCGGCTGAGCAGGAAGGCGCGGCGCGCGTCGAGACCATGCAGCACGAGCGCGCCCGCATCGACGAGCGCGCCGCGAACGTCGCCTCCCGTCGCACCGATCTCGACGTGCGCGCCGCCGGGCTCCAAGAACGGCGCACGTTCCTCGCGCGCCGCATCGAAGAGCTCGACGAGCGGCTGCGGCGCAACGTCGCGCAGCGCGAGCAAGCCGAGCGCGGCCGCGTCGAGCTCGAAGCGCGCGCGACGGCCACCGACCGGCTCACGCGCGCGGTCAGCGAACGGCTGGCGTTCATCGAAGAAGAGCTGCGCGGCGTGCGCGAGGAACGCCGCCGCCAATCCGAGCACCTGCGCGAGATCACCGAGCAGCTCGACGGCCTTCGCCGCGACCGCCAGCAAGCGGAGCGCCAGCTCGCGGAGACGCGCGAGCGCCTGCAGCGCGTCGAGCTCGACGAAGCCGAGGTGCGCGTGCGCATGGAGCAGGCAGTGGAATCGGTGCGGCGCGAGTTCGATTGCGAGCCGAACGTCGCCATCGCCGCGCCCTGCCCCGAGCCGCCGGAAGGGACGCCGCCCACCACACCGCAAGGACGCGTCCGCGAGCTCGAACGCGAGCTGCGCATCATGGGCCCGATCAACCCGCTGGCGCTCGAGGAGTTCGAGGCGCTGCAGGAGCGGCACACGTTCCTCGAGGGCCAGCTCGACGACGTGAAGACAGCGCGGCGCGACCTGTTCAAGGTCATCAAGACGATCGACGCGGAGATCGTCGAGGTGTTCGCCGCGGCGTACGCGGATGTCGCCGAGAACTTCGCCACGCTGTTCGGCATGCTGTTCCCCGGTGGCAGCGGCCGCTTGAAGCTCACCGATCCGGACAACTTGCTCGACACCGGCATCGAGGTCGAGGCCCGGCCGTCGGGCAAGAACGTGCGGCAGCTCTCCTTGCTCTCCGGCGGTGAACGCTCGCTCACGGCGCTAGCGTTCCTCTTCGCGGTGTTCCGCAGCCGGCCGTCGCCCTTCTACTTGATGGACGAGGTCGAGGCCGCGCTCGACGACGTGAACCTTCACCGCTTCCTCGACCTCGTCGACGAGTTCCGCCGCGAGGCGCAACTCGTTATCGTGAGCCACCAGAAGCGCACGATGGAGGCGGCCGACTGCTTGTACGGCGTCACCATGCAGTCGGGCGGTTCGTCCAAGGTCGTGAGCGAGAGGATTGCGGCGGGAGCATGAAACGGTTCGTAGCAGCGCCCATGACGGTGATGGCGACGGTGGCCGTCCTGGTCGTCCTGTCTGTCGTCGCGCTGGTGATCACCACAGTCACCGCGATCGCGGCGCCGTGGCCCGTGTACGGCGGCGACGGCGGGCGTTCGGGATTCCAGGCGGTGGACGGCGGCGGCGTGCCGGCGACGCTCGCGTGGACGCGCACCACGGTCGACGACAGCGACGTGCGCACGTCGCTCATCGCGAGCGACGGCGCGGACGCGTCGAAGCAACGCGTCCTGTACGGCACCGACAACGGGCGCGTGCACGTGCGCGTACTGCTCACCGGCGCGCGCGTCGGCCCGTCCAACGGCGTGAGCGTGAGCGCGGCCGCCAACCCGTTCGGCGGCGGCAGCGCGTCGGTGTCGCCGGTCGACGTCGGCGGCCAGGCGTACGTGTTGCACAACGAGCGGTTCGTGCCGCCTGACCCGCTCGGCACGCCTGGCATCGAGCTCGCGCACATCGACGAATCCACCGGCTTGCGGGCCAAGGACGACGTCACGATCGCGGCGGCTGCTGGCTACGTGATCGAGAGCTCGCCCGTGATCGGCCCTCCGACGACCGGCAGCGACGTGCGCAGCCTCTACTTCGTAGCGCGGCAAGAGGGTGGCACCAACGAGCGGCTGTTCAAGATGGACATCTCGAACGCGGGCTCGCCCACGTCCACCGTCGGCACGATCACCAGCACCGAGGACATCAACGCCAACTCGCAAGCGTCGCCGACGCTCGTGTGGTTGACGGCGGCGGACGGCACGCCGACGCTGTACATCGCGGTCGGCACGGTCGACAGCATGCGCACATATCGCGCGACCGACCTCGCCGCGGGTCCGAGCGCGGCCGGCCTCGGGCTGAACGTGCGCACCGTGTCGACGCCGACGACGGCGAGCGGCAGCCCGCCTGGCAGTCCCGGTTCCGGCGTGGCGGTGACGCCGGCGCTGTACGTCGCGTCGAGCGACGGTGCGAGCACGCTCGTACACAAGCTCACGCAGACGGGGACGTCCGACGCGCTGTCGGCCACCACGAGCGTGGCGATCGACGGCGATGCGGCCAACGGCTTGATGACCGATCAGATCGCCTCGGTCACGGGCGCTTCCGACGGGCGCGTGTACGTGACGACGTCGAAGCGCCTGGTGTCGTTGCGCACGACCGACATGACGGTCGTCGCCGGGCGCGACGGCTCGTTCCGCAACATCGTGCCGGCCGGCACGGGCAACGTGCTCGCGCTCGCCGACGACAGCGGCGCGCAGTCGATCTTCCTCGCCGACGACCTCAGCCGCGTCGCGCCCGAGCTGTTCACGCCCGACGCGGGCGCGACCGGAGCGAAGTCCTCGTTCGGCCAGCCGACGATCTCGCGCCGCTTCCTCGTGTTCGGCAGCGACAAGGGTGTGTTCGCGTACGCCCTGCGCCGCGCCACGCCGCCCACGGGCTACTGGCTGATGGCATCCGACGGCGGCGTGTTCTCGTTCGGCGACGCGCCGTTCTTCGGCTCGACCGGCGACATCGTGCTGAACAAACCGATCGTGGGTACGGGCCTGACGCCCACCGACCAGGGCTACTGGATGGTGGCGACCGACGGCGGCGTGTTCTCGTTCGGCGACGCCACGTTCTTCGGCTCTACCGGCGCGATGACGCTCAACTCGCCAGTGGTGGGCATGGCGCCGACGCCGACCGGCCAGGGCTACTGGTTGGTCGCGGCGGACGGCGGCATCTTCGCGTTCGGCGACGCGGCGTTCTTCGGTTCGACGGGCGACATCAAGCTCAACCAACCCATCGTGGGCATGGCCGCGACAGTCACCGGCCTCGGTTACTGGCTCGTGGCCTCCGACGGCGGCATCTTCGCCTTCGGCGACGCCACGTTCTTCGGCTCCACCGGCGCGATCGCGCTCAACAAACCGATCGTGGGCATGGCCGCCGAGCCGTCCGGCCGCGGTTACTGGCTCGTGGCGTCCGACGGCGGTGTGTTCGCCTTCGGGCGGGCGCCGTTCTTCGGCTCGACCGGCGACATCGCGTTGAACTCGCCGATCGTGGCGATCTCGGTCAGCGCCACCGGGCAGGGCTACCTGTTCGCGGCGGCGGACGGCGGGGTGTTCGCCTTCGGGGACGCGCCGTTCCTCGGTTCCACGGGCAACATCGTGCTCAACAAACCCGTGGTGACGATGGCCGTCCAGCCCTGACGCGCCGTTTTGTCGGTTGGAACGTGGCGCCAGGCGCCACGTTCCAACCGACAAAAACCAGTCGCAGCGGCACGTAGGCTTCCACCCCCGTGGAAGTCGTCCTCGTCCTGATCGTCCTCGTCGTCGTCGGCGGCGCGGTGTTCGTCGGTGTCAGCACGCGCCGCCGCGGCCGCCGTGGCGTCGAGCTCGCCCCGCCTCCCCGGCCGGCCGCTCCGCCGCGACCGCGGCCCGTTGCCCCGCCGGTCGAGGTCGCCCCTGAGCCCGAGCCCGTCGCCGAGCCAGAGGTACTCGAACCCGAAGCCCCGCCCGCGGCCGCGCCGGCGCCGGTCGCGGTCGAGCCTGAGCCCGTTGCCGTCGAGCCCGAGCCCGAACCCGAGGCCGTCCCCGAAGTCGTGGTCAAGCCTCGCTTCCGTGATCGCCTCACCAAGGCCCGCACGCTGCTGGCCGGCTACGTCGGGTCGGTCCTGTCCCGCAGCAACATCGACGACGAGACGTGGGACGAGCTCGAAGAGGCGCTCATCCGCGCCGACGTCGGCGCCACCGTGACCGCCGAGCTGCTCGACGACCTGCGGGCGAAGGTCAAGGCCGAGAAGATCACGACGCCCCACGAGCTGCTCGATGCGCTCAAGGGCGACCTCGTCGACGTGCTCGACCACGGCGACCGCGGTCTTACCGTCGCCGGCGGCGACGCGCCCGACGTGTGGCTGTTCGTCGGCGTCAACGGTGTCGGCAAGACCACGACGATCGGCAAGGTCGGCAAGCGGGAAGCGGCGAACGGCCGCCGCATCGTGATGGCCGCCGGCGACACGTTCCGGGCAGCCGCCGCCGAGCAACTCGAACTGTGGGCGCAGCGGGCGCAGGCCGACCTCGTGCGGGGCGCGGAAGGCGCGGATCCCGGCAGCGTGGTGTTCGACGCCGTCGAGCGCGCGGCAGCCAAGGACGCCGACCTCGTGCTCGCCGACACCGCAGGGCGCCTGCACACCAAGGTGAACCTCATGGAGGAGCTGAAGAAGGTGCGCCGCGTCGCCGAGAAGGCGGGCAACGTGAGCGAGTGCCTGCTCGTCCTCGACGCCACCACCGGCCAGAACGGCCTCGTGCAGGCCAAGGAGTTCACCGGCGCTGTCGGCTGCACCGGCATCGTCCTCACCAAGCTCGACGGCACCGCCAAGGGCGGCATCGCCGTGGCCATCGTCCGGGAGATGGGCCTGCCCATCAAGCTCGTCGGCCTGGGCGAAGGCGTCGACGACCTCGTCGAGTTCGACCCGGCCGAGTTCGTGGACGCCTTGTTCGACTGACCCCTGGTATATACGCTACCGAGTGCGTATATACTCGTGCCATGGCGAAGCACCTGGTCGACATCGATGACGATGCGCTGCGGGCGGCCCGAGCAGAGCTGGGCACCGCGACGATCAAGGACACCGTGAACGAAGCACTTCGCCGCGCCGCAGGCAAGAAGGCACGGGCGGTCGCGAAGGCACTCGACGTCCTCGGTCGAGCCGAGCTCGACGACAGGGATCGGGCGTGGCGCTGACGCACGTCGTCGACACGAGCGTCCTCACTCGTCTCGGCGTGCGGTCTGTGCGGACCGCGATCGAGGACCGTGCAGCAGCCGGCCGATTGGCACGCGCCGGGATCAGCGACCTCGAGATCGGCTTCTCGGCTCGGAGCGCCCCCGAATGGGATCGGCTTCTCGGAGCCCTCGATGCGTTCGAGCTCATCGAAACGACGGCCGACCACGTAGCCCGCGCCCGTCAGGTGCAACGTCTGCTCGCCGCCAAGCACCAGCGTGGCCGGAAGATCCCCGATCTGCTCGTCGCGGCTGCGGCGGAACAGCGCGGCCTGGCCGTCCTGCACTACGACGCCGACTTCGACCGGATTGCCACGCTGACCGGCCAGCGATGCGAATGGGTGGTGGCCGCCGGCACTGTCGACTGACGGTCTCCCTCCGCTGACATTCGTCTCGGCCAGCCCCGCCTAAGTACCCTTGCGACCCGCATGTTCGAGTCCCTCTCCGACCGCTTCGACGGCATCTTCACGCGCCTGCGCGGCAAGGGCCGCCTGGGCGAAGCCGAGGTCGACGAGGTTCTCAAGGAGATCCGCCTCGCCCTGCTCGAAGCCGACGTGCACTTCAAGGTCGCAAGAGACCTCGTCGCCCGCATCAAGGCACGGACCGTCGGCGTCGACCTGTCGAACAGCCTCACGCCGTCGCAGCAGGTCATCAAGATCGTCAACGAGGAGCTCGTCCAGACCCTCGGCGGCGACACGCTGCGCATCACGTACGCGCCACGACCCCCGACGGTCGTCCTCCTCGCCGGCCTGCAGGGCTCGGGCAAGACCACCGCCAGCGCCAAGCTCGCCCGCTGGTTCAAGCAGCAGGGCCGCAACCCGCTGCTCGTCGGCGCGGACCTGCAGCGGCCGGCCGCGGTCGAGCAGTTGCGCATCCTCGGCCAGCAGGCGGGCGTTCCCGTGTTCAGCGAGCCGAGCGACCCCGTCACCGTGGCCAAGAAGGGTCTCGACGAGGCGCAGCGGGTCGGGCGGGACGTGCTCATCGTCGACACCGCCGGCCGCCTCACCATCGACGAGGAGCTGATGGACGAGGTGCGCCGCATCTCCGAGGCCACCAGCCCGCATTACACGTTCCTCGTGATCGACGCCATGATCGGCCAGGCGGCGGTGGAGACGGCCGAGGCCTTCCACCAGACCCTCGAGCTCGACGGCGTCATCCTCTCCAAGCTCGACGGTGACGCCCGCGGCGGCGCGGCGCTGAGCGTGAAGGAGGTCGTCGGCCGGCCCATCGCCTTTGCCTCGGTGGGCGAGAAGCTGGCGGACTTCGAGCCGTTCCACCCCGACCGCATGGCGGGCCGGATCCTGGGCATGGGCGACGTCCTCACGCTGATCGAGAAGGCCGAGCAGTCCTACGACCAGGACGTCGCCCTCAAGGCCGCCGAGGCCCTCCAGGAAGGCCGGTTCACCCTCGAGGACTTCCTCGAGCAGATGCAGCAGATCAAGAAGATGGGGCCTCTGTCCGGGATCATCGGTATGCTCCCGGGCGTCCCGAAAGAGCTCAAGAACGCGAACATCGACGATCGCGAGCTCGGCCGGGTCGAGGCGATCATCCGCTCGATGACGCCGAAGGAGCGCCAAGACCCCGACGTCATCAAAGGGTCGCGGCGCCAGCGCATCGCCAACGGCAGCGGGGTGACGGTCAGCGAGGTCAACCTGCTGCTCAAGCAGTTCAAGGAAGCCCAGAAGATGATGAACGCGATGGGCTTCGGCAAGGTCATGGCCCGCAAGAAGTCCAAGAAGGGCAGGAAGGGCGGCGGGCGCACGACGCCCAAGGGCCGCCGCCGCTAACCCAGAAGACAGGAACGACTGAACGTGGCAGTGAAGCTCCGCCTCACCCGTGTGGGGAAGACCAAGCAACCGACCTACCGGGTCGTGGCCTCCGACTCGCGCTCGCCGCGGGACGGCCGGTTCATCGAGATCGTCGGCACCTACCGCCCGCGCGAAGAGCCGTCCGGCCTCGAGATCGACAACGAGAAGGCGCTCAAGTGGCTGCGTCAGGGCGCGCAACCGACCGACCGCGTGCAGACGCTGCTGAAGCTGTCGGGCGCGTGGGACGAGTTCAAGAACAAGTGAGCGACACGCCGGGCGCTGAGGGCGCCATCGCCTCGTCGGTCCTCGAGTACCTCGCCCGCTCGATCGTCGACTCGCCCGACGCGGTGAACGTCGAGACCGACGGCGCCACGCTGCGCCTGCACGTCGCGCCCGACGACATGGGCAAGGTCATCGGCCGCCGCGGCAGGGTCGCGCAGGCGATCCGCAACGTCGTGCGCGCAGCAGGTGCGCGCGAAGGCGCGCACGTCGCCGTCGACATCGTCGACTGAGGCCTCGCTGCTCGAAGTCGGCCGCGTCGACAAGCCGCACGGCGTACGCGGCGAGGTCGTCGTCTCCCTGACGACCGACCGCACCGAACGCGTCGCCCCCGGATCGGTGTTGCGCGCCGGCGAACGCGCGCTCCTGATCACCGAGTCCAAGCCGCACCAACACCGCTGGATCGTCCGCTTCGAAGGCGTCGAGACGCGGGAGGACGCGGACGCGCTGCACGGAGCGATCCTGCGCGCCGAGCCGCTCGAGAGCGCGGGCGATGACGACGTGCTGTGGGTGCACGAGCTGATCGGCTCCGTCGTCGTCGACACGCGCGACGGGCGCGAGCTCGGCGTCGTCGAAGCGGTGGAAGCGAACCCCGCGTCGGACCTCCTCGTGCTCGCCGGCAGCGGCGCGCTCATCCCCGCGCGCTTCGTCGTGTCGCACTCGGCCGGGCGGGTCGAGGTCGACGTCCCCGCCGGCCTCCTCGATCTCTGACGACGATGCGCATCGACGTCTTCACGATCTTCCCGGGGATGGTCGACGGGTTCCTCGCCCAGAGCCTGCTGGGCAAGGCGCGCGCCGGCAACGTGCTCGACGTGCGCGTGCACGACCTGCGCTCGGCCGCCATCGACCCGCACCGCTCGGTGGACGACTCGCCGTTCGGCGGCGGCGCCGGCATGGTCCTCGCGCCCGAGCCGCTGTTCGGCGCGGTGGAGAAGGTCGACCCGCCCCGGCCGCTGTACCTGCTGGCGGCCGGCGGGCGGCGCTTCGACCAGGCGATGGCCACAGAGCTAGCCGGGCGGGCGGACTCGCCCAACGGCGGGTTCTCGCTGCTGTGCGGCCGCTACGAGGGCGTCGACCAGCGGGTGGCCGACCACCTGTGCGACGGCGAGCTGTCGATCGGCGACTACGTGCTGGGCGGGGGAGAGGTGGCGGCGCTGGTCGTCATCGAAGCCGTCGCCCGCCTGGTGCCCGGCGTGATGGGCAACGAGGCGTCGGCCGGCGACGAGTCGTTCTCGCCCGGCGACCATGGGGGACTGCTCGAATACCCGCAGTACACCCGGCCCGCGGACTTCCGGGGCTGGACGGTGCCGGAGGTGCTCCTGTCCGGCCACCACGGCCGGGTGGCGGCGTGGCGGCGGGCGGCCGCGCTGGCCCGCACGATCGAGCGCCGCCCCGACCTCATCGAGGCCAGAGGTGGGCTCACGGAGGACGATGTGAAGCTGCTGCGCGAGTGGGGCTACCCTGTCTCGTCCCCTCGACCGTCCTCACGACGCACTTCGCAGGAGCCCGACGCGCCATGAACCCCACCGACCTCGTCGATCGCGGCAGCCTCCGCGACGACATCCCGGCCTTCGGCTCGGGCGACACCCTCAAGGTTCACGTGCGCGTCGTCGAAGGCAACCGCGAGCGCATCCAGGTGTTCCAGGGCGCGGTCATCCGCCGCCAGGGCTCCGGCGTGCGCGAGACGTTCACCGTGCGCAAGGTGAGCTTCGGCGTCGGCGTCGAGCGCACGTTCCCCGTGCACTCGCCGATCATCTCGAAGATCGAGGTCGTCACCCTCGGCGACGTCCGCCGCGCCAAGCTCTACTACCTGCGCGGTCGGTCCGGGAAGGCCGCCAAGATCAAGGAGAAGCGCACCGCCCGGTGACGGCGGTCGCTCCATGCCCTCGTCGCCGCTCGGCTGGACCCCTGACCCGCAGGACGGTCCTCCGCCCGACGGCCTGCCACCGTTTGCCGTGAGCCAGCAGGCGTCGTCGTCCTCCGCGTGGCCGGCCACGGCGAGCGCGCTGCTGCGCGAGGTGCCGCTCCTCGCCATCGCCGCGGTGCTCGTCGCGTTCCTGCTGCGCACGTTCGTGTTCCAGGCGTTCTTCATCCCGTCGCCGTCGATGGGCTGTGAGCTCTGCCCGGTCCACACGCTCGAGATCGACGACAAGATCCTCGTGTCGAAGCTGTCATACCGCCTGCACGACCCGCGGCGGGGCGACGTCGTGGTGTTCGACTGCCCGGCCACGGCGTCGTGCCACAACCTGCCGTCGTCGTCGAACCCCGTCGCCCGCGGCATCCGCTGGTTCGGCGAGCACATCGGCGTCGTGCCGCCGTCGACCGAGGACTACATCAAGCGGGTGATCGCCCTGCCCGGCGAGTCCGTCGAGATCAAGGACGGCTTCGTGCTGATCGACGGTCAGCCGCTGATCGAGCCCTACCTCCCCAAGGACATGACGACCGTCGCCAGCGGGGCCGTGGTCGGCGACCAGCCCTACGTCGTGCCCCCCGACCACCTGTGGGTGATGGGCGACAACCGCGGCAACTCGGCCGACAGCCGGGTCTTCCAGGCGATTCCGGTCGATTCGGTCGTCGGGAGGGCGATGGTCCGGTTCTGGCCGCCGGACCGTGCGGGGTTCCTCTAGCCCGCCGGGTCGTACGATGGCCTCGTGCCCGGGCCCGAGGATCTCGAACGCTACGAGACCGAGATCGAGCTGCAGCTGTACCAGGAGTACAAAGCGGTCCTCCCCATGTTCAAGTACGTGGTGGAGACCGAGCGGCGTTTCTACCTGGCCAACGAGGTGAACATGGAGCCCGCAGGCGAGAACGGCCGCCAGTTCTTCCGGCTCACGCTCAACGACGCCTGGGTGTGGGACATGTACCGGCCGGCGCGCTTCGTCGCCAACGTCACCGTCGTCACGTTCAAGGACGTGAACATCGAAGAGCTGCCCGAGAAGGACTTGTAGGGGCTCGTTCCTTCGGTGGACCGCCGTGCGCTGGGGGCGTCGGGTGAGGAGGCGGCGGCCGAGTGGTACTCGGCGCACGGCTACGCGGTGGTCGCCCGCAATTGGCGCTGCCGTGAGGGCGAGCTCGACCTCGTGCTGCGGCGCGGTGCCACGTACGTGTTCTGCGAGGTGAAGGCGCGCACGTCCGACGCGTTCGGCGCGCCGGTCGAGGCCGTCGGGCGCGAGAAGCAGGCGCGCGTGCGGCGGTTGGCGGCGCGCTGGCTGTCCGAGGCCGCGCCACGACCCGCCGCCGAAGTGCGCTTCGACGTCGCGTCGGTGCTCGACGGCACGGTGTCGATCCTCGAAGCCGCGTTCTGACATGACGTCGGCGTCGGTGTCGGCGTCGGCGGTGTCGGTGTTCGAGGACGCCGTCGGCGCGCTCGAAGGCGGGCACGCGGTCGCGTTCCCTTCCGGGATGGCGGCGGTGTCGGCCGTGCTCGACTTGGTCGCTCGGGACGGGGCCGTCGTGGCGCCGTCCGGCGCGTACAGCGGGACGCGTCAGTTGCTCGCGGACTTGGCCGCGCACGGCCGGTTGCGATGCACGCTCGTCGATGTCACCGACACCCGTGCGGTGTTGGGCGCCGTCGCGTTGTCGGGCGCCGCGTTGCTGTGGGCGGAGTCGCCGACGAACCCGATGATGGGCGTGGCTGACCTCGCCGCGCTCGCTGCGGTGCGGGAGGGAGGTGCGCGCTACGTCGTCGACAACACGTTCGCCACGCCGATCGTGCAACAGCCGCTATCGCTCGGCGCCGACCTCGTCGTGCACTCCGCCACGAAGCTGCTGTCCGGTCACTCCGACGTCGTCCTCGGCGTCGTGGTGGCTCGCGACGAGCCGGTCGCCGCGACGTTGCGCGCCGCTCGTCGTGATCGCGGCGCGACGCCGAGCCCGTCCCATGCATTCCTCGCACGGCGCGGACTGCGGACGTTGCCGTTGCGCTTCGAGCGGGCGTCGGACACGGCTGCCGTCATGGCCGAGCGGTTGGGCGCGCACGCGTGCGTCGAGCGCGTGCTGTACCCGGGGTTCGGCACGATGCTCTCGTTCCTCGTGCACGGTGGCGCCGCTGCCGCCGACCGGTTCTGCGCGTCGGTGCGCGTGGCCGTGCCCGCGACGTCGCTCGGCGGTGTCGAGACGCTCGTCGAGCGGCGCGCTCGCTATCCCCTCGAGGTCGAAGCCGGCGTGCCCGCGAACTTGGTGCGTGTGTCGGTTGGGGTGGAGGGCGTCGACGACTTGTGGGCTGACTTCGAGGCTGCGCTCTCGTCGGCTCGGCGGCTCAGCGGCTCGGCGGGCTCTACGTGACCTGACCGGGCGAGCCGTCGTCGGTGACGACGTCGTTGCCACCCTCGACCCACGCCTGCATGCCGCCCGCGAGGTTGGCCACGGCGTAGCCCGCTTGCGCGAGCGCCTGGGCGACGCGCTGTGACCGGCCGCCGACGCGGCACACCGCCACGATCGGCGTCTCCGGCGGAGGCAGCACGTCCGCGTAGCGCTCGTTGAACTGGCTCATCGGCAGGTGGTGTGCTCCCGGCGCGTGGCCCGCGTCCCACTCGCGAGGCTCGCGCACGTCGAGCAGGAACGCGCCGGCGCGCACGCGGGCCGCGGCCTCGTCCGGATCGATCTGCTCGACGTCGGTCATGGTCACGCGACGCTACCGTGGCCTCGTGGGCTTCAACCCTTTCCGGCAGCAGAAGCGGCGCGCGTCCGACTACGTGCTCGTGGCGGCTGCGTTGATCGTCGTCGCGCTGCTCGTGCTGTGGGCCGCCTGGCCTCGTTAGGGTCGCTGCTCCATGGAGACCCTGCTGGTCGAGCGCAGCGACGACGGCGTCGTCACCGTCACGCTCAACCGTCCCGACAAGAAGAACGCGGCCAACGACGCGATGTGGGACGAGCTGCTCGCCGTCTTCACCGAAGTGGCCGGCCGTGAGGACGACCGCGTGCTCGTCGTCACCGGCGCGGGCGACGCGTTCTGCTCTGGCGCCGATCTCACGTCCGTCGACACGATCGCCCGCAGCGGGCTGTCGCGCATGCGCCACATCGGCTCGGTCGCGCTCGCGTTGCACCGGCTGCCGAAGCCGACGATCGCGAAGGTCAACGGTGTGGCCGCTGGCGCGGGATGCAACCTCGCGTTGGGCTGCGACCTCGTCGTCGCGTCGAGCACGGCGCGGTTCTCCGAGATCTTCGCCCGCCGCGGCCTGTCGCTCGACTTCGGCGGCTCGTGGTTGTTGCCACGCTTGATCGGGTTGCACCGCGCCAAGGAGCTCGCGTTCTTCGCGGACATCGTGTCGGCGGACGAGGCGATGCGGTTGGGGATCGTGAACCGCGTCGTCCCGCCCGGAGAGCTCGACCCGCTCGTGGACGAGTGGTCGCACCGCTTGGCCGCTGGTCCTCCAGTCGCGCTGTCGTTGACGAAGGCGATGCTCAACAGCTCGTTCATGACGTCGATGGACCAGGCGCTCGAGGACGAGGCCCGCTCGCAGACAGCCAACTTCGCCACCGCCGACTTCTCTGAGGCAATTGCAGCGTTCGTGGAGAAGCGGCCGCCGGTGTTCAAAGGCTGCTGACGCACCCCTTGCCACAGTTCGGCGTCGGCTTCGACGTGTTCATCGGCCTGCTGCTCTCCGCGTCATCTTTTGCCCGCTGTCGGCTGGCGGGGCGGCGCGGGGTTTCTGTCACACCGCTCCCCTACGCTTCCCTCGACGCCATCGAGCGGCCGGCGACCACGGCCCTCCCACCCTCGCTGTTGCATCCATTGGGAGGTCGGCGTGCTCGCCACGGTCTCGTCCGCAACCCTGCTCGGCGTCGACGGTCGGCCCGTCATCGTCGAGGTCCACGTCTCCAACGGCTTGCCCGGCTTCACGATCGTCGGCCTGCCCGACGCCGCCTGCCGCGAGTCCCGCGACCGGGTGCGGGCCGCGCTCCTCTCCAGCGGGCTCGAGTGGCCGCTGCGGCGCATGACCGTCAACCTCGCCCCTTCCGGCTTGCGGAAGGGCGGCGCCGGCCTCGACCTCGCCATCGCGGTGGCTCTCCTCGTCGCGGTGGGCACGGTCGAGGCGGCGGCGGTAGCCGGCCATGCGTTCCTCGGCGAGCTCGGCCTCGACGGTGGCATCCGGTCTGTCGCCGGCATCGTGCCGCTCGTCGATTGCCTCGAGACGCCGAGCGTGGTTGTGCCCCTCGCCTCGATGCGGGAGGCCGCGCTCGTCGGTCGCCACACCGTGCGGGGCGCCGCCAACATCGGTGACCTGCTTGCCGCGCTGCGGGGCGACGACCCGTGGCCCGACCCCAAGCCCGAGCCCGACCCCGGCAGCGGCGACGCGTCCGCCCGCGCCGGGCCCGTGCTCGACCTGGCGGACGTGCGCGGCCAGCGGGTCGGCCGGTGGGCGGTCGAGGTCGCCGCCGCCGGCGGCCATCACCTGCTGTTGATCGGTCCGCCGGGTTCGGGCAAGACGATGCTCGCTCGCCGCCTGCCGGGCCTCCTCCCGCCGCTCGACCGGTGTGCCGCGCTCGAAACCACGCGCGTCCACTCGGCCGCCGGCCTGCCGCTGCCTCCTGGCGGGCTCGTCGATCGGCCGCCGTTCCGCTCGCCGCACCACACCGCGTCGGTCGTCGCGCTCGTGGGCGGCGGCAGCGGCACCATGCGGCCGGGAGAAGTGTCGCTCGCGGCCAACGGCGTGCTGTTCTTGGACGAGCTGGGGGAGATGCCGGTGCCCGCGCTCGACGCGCTCCGCCAGCCGCTCGAAGAAGGGCACGTCTACGTCGCGCGCGCCCGGGGCACCGTCGTCTTCCCGGCGAAGGTGCTGCTGGTCGCGGCCATGAACCCGTGCCCGTGCGGCGACGGCGGCCAACCCGGCGCGTGCCGCTGCTCCGACCTCAGCCGCGCCCGTTACCTGCGGCGGCTGTCGGGCCCGCTGCTCGACCGGTTCGACCTGCGCATCCCCGTGGCGCGGCCCGACCCCGTGCAGCTCGTCGGCGGCGCGCCCGGCGAATCCTCCGGTGTCGTCGCGGCGCGTGTTGCCGCCGCGCGGGAGATGGCAGCGGCGCGCGGCGTCCCGTGCAATGCCGCGCTCACGCC
>Ga0299907_10001179_pt1 | contig 14612 bp, 14 predicted proteins | sample RVTome_16_FD_198680 | JGI IMG/M metagenome (GOLD analysis project Ga0299907, IMG submission 198680) | Soil microbial communities from uranium-contaminated site in the Upper Colorado River Basin, Wyoming, United States - RVT152D67 (version 2) ... | reverse complement strand
ACCGCCTTCGGGTGCTGCTCAGCCAGGCCCTCGCCTACACGGCGGCCGGCTTCCTGGTCGGCTGCGCGGCCGCGGCGCTGATGGCGGCCATCGCCCTGCCGTGGCTCGCGTCGATCGATGCGCCGAACATGCCCAGCCGCGAGCTGCTCGGGCTCTTCCTCGGAGGAGCGGCCTATGGCGGGCTGGCCGGCGGGCTCGGCGTCGCCGTCGGCGCAGTCCTGCGCAACCAGGTGGCGGGAATCGTCCTGCTGCTCGTTGTCCTCTTCGTGCTCGATCCCGCGCTCTCGGCCCTGCTCGACGGATACGCCCCCTACTCGCTCACGGGCCTCGGGGTGACGATCAGCGGCGGCACCGGCGAGGACGTGGCCGGCGGCACCGATCTGCTGCCCGTCTGGGGCGCCGTGCTCGTCTGGGCGAGCTACGCGCTCGCGCTGATCGGCGCCGCGACGGTCCTCACCCGCCGCCGGGACATCACCTGATCGGGCGCGGCTACTCCCCCGCCCCCTTGTTAAGGCCGTTGAGCGTCTCGACGACTGCGAAGACGTCGCCCCTGCCGTAGAAGTCGACGTTGAGGACGTTGGGGATCCGTCCACGCTCGCGCCGGCATCGCCGCGCCCGCTTCAGCAGGAAGTCGTAGGCGTTGACCTTGGCCGCGTTGGTGGGCTTCGGCGTGGGGTCGGTGTCGATCCAATTGTTGATCAGGAAGAGCGCGTTGCTCGAGCTGCCGCGGTTGGGAGCGCAGCTCATCTGCGCGGGGGTCTTGAAGGAGAATGGCGTCTCCTGAAAGTACGAGTAGATGCGCCGGTACCAGTTCGGCGCGCCCTTGGTCCGGTGCTCGGCCCCGATCAGGACCCGGCCCCCCGAGGAGATCATCTGGCGCAGGGTCGGCCACGGCGGGCCCGCCGGGCCCTTGTAGACGTGATCGGCGAGACCGGTGCTCTCGATCAGCCGCGCGGTGTCACCCGGAGTGGTGTAGTCCTCGACGTCGATGATCAGCACCTCGTGCGGGTTCTCGCGCAGGAACCCCGCGATCTGCTCGAAGGCGTCCTCCGCATCGACGGCGCCCAGCTCGCAGTAGCCGTGGCAGAGGTAGATGCGAGGCGAGGTGTCCGCAGGCCTGGCGATCTCCGAGCGGACCCCGGCGGCGGCGGCGGTGAACCTCGGCCCCAGCTCCTGCTGCAGTTGTGCGTTGAGCGCTGGGTTGATGCGGTCGGTCTCGGTGTAGACGCGGCGCCCGGGCAGGCCGTAATAGGTGTCGATCCAGAGGCCGCGCACACCGGCCGCCAGCTGCGCCTCGATCGTCGCCTCCTGCGCGGCAAAGAGGAACCCCGGGTAGTCGGCGCCCGCGAAGGAGTTGTGGGTGGCGACCAGCACGACCTGGTCGAGGCGCCGGTCGCAGAGCTTCGCGGAGCCGTTGCAGACATGGATCGCGGCAGGTGCATCCTCATCCCCCGGATCCTCACCGCTCGTCACCAGGACGACCACGCCGAGGACGGCGGCGAGGATCGCCAACGCCGCCGCCGCCCGGGCCATCCAGCTGCGGGGTCCGGCGCTGGGAGTGCCCGGCTCCTCGTGTCGCCCCTGCTCGGGGACCGAGACGACGCCGACCAGCACTCCCAGCGCGCGGGAGATCGCGTATGCCCCCGCGACCACGATCGCGATACGTACGACCAGACCTGGATCGAGCACCATCACCAGGCCGAGGGCGGCGATGCCGGCGGCCCAAACCACTCGGCCCACCGCTGTCTCTGGCTCCTTCCTCAGCCGCTGCCATGCGCGTCGCAGCGGCTCGTCGAGATCGATCGGGCGAAGCAGCGAGGCGGAGGCAGAGGCGACGACGAGGCCAGCGCCCGCGAGCAGCAGGTACCAGGTCCGCAGAGGATCGAGGAACGCGTCCCAGATCGCCCCGGCCGCGCGGCTGTCGACCTGATCCTCGATCGAGCCTTCGAGCAGCGAGCGCCCGACGTGCATGACGACGACCATGGACAGCCCGAGCACACCGATCGCGACCCCGGCTCGGGTGAGCGCGCGCCGGCGTCGGGGCGCCACCGCGACCGACGCGGAGATCAGCGCCAGGGCCAGGAGCGGCAATACGAGGCCGAGCACACGGACCCGATCCGCGATCTGGGCGGCGTCTGTCGCAACCCCGCCGTTTTCGAGCCGCAATAGCTCGCCGTCGAAGCCGCTCGGTATGCGGCGCGCCAGCCTCGGGTTGAAGCTGGCCACCCCCTCGCGGACGAGGACGCCGAAGTCGCCGAGGAGGACCACCGCGTCGTCGCGCTCCCCCTCGAACACCGCCCGGTGGGCCGCCCGCACGCCGCGGCGGAAGGCCGCCTCGAAGCGGTCCGTTCCGATCAGCGCCGCGACCGCCGCCTCGACGATCGGCTTCAGCGTGACGAGGTCGGGCGCGGCCTTGTCGATCACGTCGTCGGTCAGCTCGGCCGCGGCCGCGCTACGGACATCTGAGTCCTCCAACGCGCCCGCCGCCTCGTCGGAGAAGCGGTCCGCATCGAAGACGTGCGAGCGGGCGTAGAGGGTGAGGCTGCCGATCAGCAGCGCGGCGCAAGCGAGCGCCAGCAGCGCGACCGAGCCGAGCTGGCGCGCACGCCTCACCGTTTCCCCTCCCCGGGGCTCCATCTGACGCCCACGCTACCGCGCCCGGAAGGGCCCGCACGCAGGAGGCGATGAGGTCGACGCGAATGGATCCGCGTGTACCAGGCGCTGCGTGGGCTGATCAGAGCGATCCGGGCCGAGCCGGGCTATCTCTGGCTGCTGGCGACGATGGCAACCCTGATCGGCACCGGAACCGCGTTCTATTCAGTGCACGAGAACTGGTCGGTCATCGACGCGCTCTTCTTCTCCGTCACCACCCTGACCACGACGGGCTACGGGAACCTTGTTCCCGAGACGGAGCTGGGCAAGGTGTTCACGATGCTCTACGTGCTGCTCGGCGCCGGGATCATCGTCGCCTTCTTCAACCTGGTGATCACCGGCCTGAGGATGGGCCGTGAGCGACCGGAACGCCGCGAGCAGAGCGATCGAACAGCTCAGGGATGAACCAGGCCGCCGAAGATCGCCGGATCGAAGGCGGTCTCCTCGTCGAACTCCTCGTCGCGATCGGCGACGTAGCTGAGCAGCGGATAGGAAGCACCGACCTCGTCCAGGACCGCGTAGAGCTCCGGGATGCCGACCGGGTTCGTATCACCGATGGAGGGTTGGTCACCTGTGGGCTGCATTGGGCTGACCTCCTGTGGTCGTTCCCTCACCCGTCCCCACCGACATTAGAGCGCTTCCCTGAACGCTTCGTCAAGGTCCGGTAATGATGACGTTGAGCTGCTGTTAATCGGCAAGCACCGGCACGTCCGGCAGGCGGTAGGCGCCGGTCGCCACCTCGCTGCGCGCGAAGGCGACCCTCGCGGCGAGCCCGGCCACGAGCGCCGCTACGCCGGCGAGAACCAGCCCGGCCCGCGGCGAGACGGCCTGCGAGAGCCAACCGGAGAGCGGTCCGCCGAGCGGAGTGGAGCCGAGGAAGACGATCGAGTAGAGCGCCATCACCCGGCCACGCATCTGCGGCGAGACCGCGAGTTGGAGCGCCGAGTTCACGCTGGCGGCGAAGACCACCGTGGTGGCGCCGAGCGGAGCGAGGACCGCGATCTCGAGCGGCAGGGTCGGCGCCGCGGCGGCCAGCATCGCCAGCGCACCCAGCGTCATCGCGGTGCCGGCGAGGAGGCGCGGGCCGACTCGGCCATGGGCGCCGATTGCAAGGGCCCCGGCGACCGAGCCCACCCCCATCGCGGCCAGCATCGCGGCGTAGGTTGAGGCGCCGCCGCCGAAGCTGAAGCGGGCGAGCAGCGGCAACACGGTCTGGAAGTTGAAGGCAAGCGTGCCGACCACGGCCATCATCCCCAGCGGGATCGCAAGCTCGGGCGAGCGGCGGACGTAACGGAGCGCCGCCCGCACCGCGCCCGGCTCGGTCGAGGCGACCGGCGCGGCACGCAGGGCCGCCGGATCCATCCGCCGCAGCGCGATCAGCATCGCCCCGAAGGAGAGCGCGTTGAGCGCGAAGCACGGCTCGACCCCCCAGAGGGCGATCAGGACACCCGCGATCGCGGGACCGATGATCCGCGATGCATGCACGAGCACGCTGTTGAGGCTGACGGCGTTGACGACACGCTCGGCGCCGACGATCTCGATCACGAAGCTCTGCCGCGCCGGGTTGTCGATCGAGTTGACCGAGCCACGGGCGAAGACGGCCGCGTAGACCATCCAAGGCTCGACCGCCCCGCTGGCGCTGACCACGAGCAGGAAGATCGCGGGCAACGCCATCGCCGCCTGCGTGTACGCGAGCAGGCGCCGCTTTGCGATCCGGTCCGCGAGGACGCCGCCCCAGGCGCCGAACAGGAGGATCGGCAGGAATTGCAGCGCCGTGGTCAAGCCGACGGCCACCCCGCTGCCGGTGAGGACGAGGATCAGCCATACCTCGGCGACCATCTGCATCCAGTTGCCGCTGACCGAGACCAGCTGCCCCGTGAAATAGCGGCGGTAGTTTGGGATCGAGAGGGAGGTGACGGAGCGGCGGAGCGCGGCGGTCACGCGCGCTCCTCCTCCAGCAGGCGCTCGAGAATCCCGGCGGCGCGCTCCAGCGCCGCGATCTCGGCCCGGTCGAGCCCGTCGAGGCGGCGCGCGAGGTAGGCGGTCTTGCGCCGCCGCAGGCGGCGAATCAGCGCCCGGCCCTCGGGGGTGACGTCGATCAACGCGCTGCGGCCGTCGGCGGGATCAGGGGTGCGAGCCACAAGCGTGGCGTCCTCGAGACAGGCGATGATCCGGGTCGCGGTCGGCCGCCGGACCTGCTCGCGCTCGGCGAGCTCCGAAGGGGTGAGCGGGCCGTGCCGCTCGACCGCTGCAAGCGCCGCCGCCTGTGAGGGCGTCAGCTCGCCCCCCGCCTCCTGGCGGAGGCGACGGGCGGTTCGGGTGATCGCCAGCCGCAGCCGCGTGGCGACATCGTTGTGGGTCTGAGGCGGTGAGGTTGAGGTTGCCATAGATAGTTTGCTTCGCTAACTATCCTAACAAGGCATGCGTAGCTCCCACCGGACGCAAAGGGGGCGCCGCCGAAGCGGCGCCCCCTTGCGTATTGCGATTGCCGCGGCGCCTCGAAATCTCCCTGGCTTAAGGTCTGCCTGGCTTACCCCCTAGTGCGCGAGCACGCTCGAGAGCTGGTCCTCACCCGCCTGCACCGTGGCGCGGTGCGGAGGAGCGTTGGCCCGGGGGCCCGGGCTGTACGCGGCCCGGTTGGAGTCGCCCGCCTGCGTGTCGCGCCCGCCGCGCTCGCGCCGCCGGCCGAACGCGATACCTGCCGCGATCAATCCGGCGACGCCAACTGCGATTCCAGTCTTCCGGTTCATGCTCAGCCTCCTCGCGGTGGCTCAGTGCGCAATTGGTCCAGCCTTGCGGCTACCACGTTTGGGAGAGGCGAAACACTCTCAGGGCAGCAGCGGGGACTCGATCCGCGCCGCCATGCCACGCTCGGCAGCGAGGCGCTCGAGCACCAGCGCGGTGTCGGAGATCGCCACGCCGGTGAGGTGCTCGCCGCGCGACTCGAAGTCGGCGAGTATCGCCCCCACCGCCTCCCGGTAGGCCCGCCCGTCGCCGGCGGCGAGCGCCGCGATCGCGTCCGCAGCGCGCTCGAACGGCGCGGAGTCGCCCCGCATCCCGGCGGCGGCCCGGGTCGCGAGCCCGGCGTCGCCCTCGACCAGGGCGGTCAAACCCAACGCGTACCAGGAGGCCGCCGAATCGCCCTGGCCGCCGAGCTCGCCGCGGACGTAGGCGGCCGCTTCGCCGCCCCGCCCGCAGAGGATCGACGCCTTCAGCGTGCCGACCAGGCGTCCGAAGGCGCGCGAAGGCGCCGCCTCCCAGGAGCGGCGATAGGCCTCGGCTGCCGCGCCCAGCGCTGTCCGCGCCTCCTCCGCGTCCCCTCCGAGCAGGGCCCGATAGCCGGCGCCCTCGCGCTCGAGCGCCTCGAGCAGATAGCGCTGCTGGTCGGGGAGCTCGCCCACGGATCCATCTTGGCGCTCGCCGTCGCCCGGCGCGAGTAGACCCCCATCGCCGAGGGCCGTCCACCCGAACATCCGGGTCGAGGTGGGCTGCCACTACGTCGGCACCCATCGTCACCACCTCTGCGGCCCGAAAGCGCCATCGCTGTTCAAACCTGACGCTCGGCGCCACTCCCGTGAAAGCATGCGGCCGTGCCCGAGCCCCCCTCCGAAGCTGGTGATGGCAGCGCCTACGCGGAGCTGCGAGAGCGCTTCGGCGAAATCTCCGACCTCGGCCGGGCGCGCGCGTTGCTCGCCTGGGACGAGCGGACGATGATGCCCCCCGGGGGAGCGGCTGCCCGCGCCGAACAGACCGCGACCCTGGTGCGGGTCCGTCACGAGCGGTTGACCTCGGACGATCTCGGCCGTCTGCTCGAGGGCCTTCGAGACTGGAGCGAAGGCCTCGAGTACGACTCCAACGAGGCCTGCATGATCCGCGCCGCCCTGCGCGAGTGGGAGAAGGCCCGCCGCGTCCCCGGCGATCTGCGAGCCGAGCTTGCCCGCGCCGCGTCGATCGGCGAGACCGCCTGGGAGACGGCCCGCCGCGAGTCCGACTACGCGGCCTTCGTCCCCCACCTGGAACGGAACCTGGAGCTGGCGCGGCGCTACGCCGAGTGCTTCGAGGGGTTCGAGGACGTCGGCTCCGCCTACGACGCCTTGCTCGACGACTACGAGCCGGGGATGCGCACCGCCGAGATGCGCGCCCTACTCGGTCGGTTGCGTGACGGACTTCGGCCCCTCCTGGAGGCGGTCCGCGCCGCCGACCAGGTCGACGACGCGCCCCTGCATGGCGCCTTCCCGGTCGAGATCCAGCGGGAACTGATGCGCGAGCTTGCCTCCGCCCTGCCACTGGAGCCGGGCAGCTGGCGGCTCGACGAGAGCACCCACCCGTTCTCGACCTCGATCGGCGAAGGCGACGTGCGGATCACGACCCGTCACGACCCCGCGTACATCGGCGCCGCGCTGTGGAGCGTCCTCCACGAGGCCGGTCACGGCATCTACGAGGCCGGCACCGACCCGGCCCTCCGCCGGACGCCGATCGGCCACCCCGTCTCGCTCGGTTTCCACGAGTCCCAGAGCCGGCTCTGGGAGAACTGGGTTGGCCGCGGGCGGGCCTACATCGAGTGGCTTCACCCGCGACTTGCCGCGGCCTTCCCGGATCAGCTCGGGGGGGCGACGGCGGAGGACCTCTTCCGCGCCGCCAATCGCGTCGAGCCCTCGTTGATCCGGGTCGAGGCCGACGAGTTGACCTACAACCTCCACATCGCGCTGCGCTTCGAGCTCGAGCTCGAGCTGATCGAGGGGGAGCTCGAGCTGGCCGAGCTCCCGCAGGCCTGGAACGCGCGGATGGCGGCCTATCTCGGCGTGGAGGTTCCCGATGACGCTCGCGGGGTGCTCCAGGATGTCCACTGGGCGGCCGGCGCCTTCGGCTACTTCCCCACCTACGCGCTCGGCAACCTGATCGCGGCGCAGCTCTGGGAGCTCGCCGGCGCGGAGATCGCCGAGCTCGACGCACAGGTTCGCGCTGGTGAGCTCGCTCCCCTTCGCGAGTGGCTGGGCCGGCGCCTGTATCGGCACGGCGCCAAGTTCATGCCGCGCGAGCTCGCCGAGCGCGTCCTCGGGGGGAGCTTCGAGGTGGCGCCGCTGGTGCGCCACCTGGAGCACAAGCTCGGCGAGGTCTACCGGCTCGACTGATCGCGGTTCGGCAGGATCGCCTGCCGCGGGTCAGAACAGGGGGGTATGGAGACCGTTAGGCGGATCTACCCGCTCGGCGGGATCGTCTATGCCGTCGCCGTGCTGGCCGCCTACGGCGTGGTCAGCGGCGACAGCCCGAACATCGACGCCTCCCCGAGCGAGATCGCCTCCTTCTATGGCGACGAGACCGGGGCCGAGCAGGCGGCCGCCCTGCTGATCGCCTTCGGCGCGCCGTTCCTGGCCCTGTTCACGGTCGCGCTGTGGAAGGCGCTCGCGCCCGCGGCCCCCGAGCGCAGCGGCGCCGCGACCATGGCGCTGGTCGGCGGCGCCGTAGCCGTCTCCGGCATCCTCGCTCAGGCGGGCGTCCACCTGGCGCTCGCCGAGGGCGCCGACGAAGGCGTCGAGCCGGTCGCCCTACAGGCGCTCAGCACCCTCGACGAGGACATCTTCCTCGTGGCCGCGGCCGGCCTCGGCATCCTCCTGCTCGGCTCGGCCGGCGCGATCCTCGGACGCGGGGCCCTGCCGCGATGGCTCGGATGGTCCGCCCTGGCGATCGGCGCTCTCAGCTTCACCTTCGCGGCCTTCCAGGCGTTCGTCCTCGCCCACGCCTGGGTGGTGATCGCCAGCGTCGTCCTCGTCGCGCGGGGATCGCGGTCGCCGGCGCCGGCCCCGCCGGTCAGCTAGCTAGGGCGCTCGACCCCGCGCGAGAGCGCCGCCAGGACCTGCTCGCAGAAACTCGCCAGCCGCTCCGGCGAGTAGAGCTCCGGCTCGGTCAGGACGAGCGCCGCGGCGCGCTCCGCGACCGCCTGGATCATGTGCGCTGCGGCCTCGACGTCGAGGCCCTCGGGCCCGCCGCGCTGGGCGGTCGCCCAGGCGACGAAGGCCTCGAGCGCCTCCCGCGCCCGCGCCTTGGCGCTGTCGACGTTCTCGCGAAGCACCGCCGGCGTGCCCTCGACCGGCAGCATGATCACGCGCCAGGTATCGGGGTTCTCCTGAACGGCCCGCAGCCACGCCGTCATTCCCCCGACCAGATATGTGTCGGGGTCGAGCGCCTCCCCGAAGGGCAGCTCCGGGACGACCCCGGCGAGCCCCTCCAGAGCCCTCTCCTCCTCGCGCTCGAGCAGTGCGGCCATCAGCTCGCCGCGGTTGGCGAAGAAGTCGTAGACGACCGGCTTGGCCACCCCGGCCGCACGGGCGACCGCCTCCATGCTGACCGCCGGAAAGCCCTGCTCGACGATCAGGTGGAGGGCGGCGTCGAGGATCTGCTCGCGCCGCTCCGCCGGGGGGAGGCGCTTCGCGTAGCGACGCTGCGGAGCCGTGGCGCTCATCTCGAGCTGCTAGAGCCCCCCGACGAACTCGGCGAAGCTCGCCCCGTCGAGGTGCGGCGGGCCGTGCCCGAAGCAAACGAGGTCGGGCTCGAGGTCGGCGAGCCGCCGCGCCGAGGCGCGGTTGAGGTCGGAATCGCGGTTGACCGGGGAGGGAGGCTCGATCATCCCCGGCCGGCCGCCGAGCAAATCGACGTTGAAGACGACGTCGCCGAGGACGAGCACACGGTCCGACTCGCGCCAGAACGAGAGGTGACCCGCGGTGTGGCCCGGTGTCTCGAGGACGGCGAACCCGCCGACCTCGTCTCCCTCGCGGAGCCGCCGGTCGACGCGATGCCCCGGCCCGGCCAGCATCCCCGAGAGGGAGCGGGCGATCGGGTTCCGGGCGATCGTGCCGGGCAGGATGCCGTCTGCCATCAGCCGCGGATCCTCGGCCGCGTCGGCGTCGCCTTCGCCGACCCAGAACGGGATCCCCAGCCGCTCACAGAGAGCGTGGCTCGATCCCTGATGGTCCGGATGAGCGTGGGTGAGGGCGTGGGCTGTGACGCTTTGACCCTCGAGCTGGCGGGCGATGCGACCCGCCTCTAGACGGGTCGCCGCATCGATCAGGACGCCGTCGAGGAGATAGACGTTGACGGCGTTCGGGGGCGCGCCGCGCAGCTGCCAGACGCCCTCGGCGAGCTCACGCATCGCCGGGGCGCTCCTGGCGTCGCGCGCCGACGATCTGTGCCACACCCCGCAGCCGCTGCCGGACATCGGTCAACCGGTGAGCTCGGAAGGCGGCTGTGATCTCGTCGCGGCCGAAGACGCGGACACCGCTGAGGCCCGCGGCGGCGGCGGCGAGTAGGGCCAGCGGCTCGGGGCCGCGGCGACAGCTGGTCAGGACCGCGATCCGGCCGCCCGGGCGCAGGACTCGGACCATCTCATCGATGGCCCCGAAGGGGTCGTCGAAGAGGTAGAGCGCGGCGAAGCAGCAGACGGCGTCGAAGGCCTCGTCGCGGAACGGCAGCGCGGAGGCGTCGCCGCGAACGTAGGCCAGCGGGCCGGTGCCCCTCTCGCGCAGGGCGCGATCGAGCATCGTCGGCGAGGCGTCGAGGCCCACCGCGAGGCCCCGATCGCCGAGGGTGCCCGCGAACCGACGGGTGAAGTTCCCCGGGCCGCAGGCGACGTCGAGGACGGTGTCTTCGGGGTCGAGGGCGAGCAGTTGGTCGGCGATCAGCCGCTCCTCCGCCATCCCGGACCCGAGCCCGACCATCATCCTGCTGCCCAGGGGGCGCCACCAGCGCTCGTAGATCGCGGGCAGCGCCCGCGTAACCATCAACGACTGCGCGACGCCGGCCGGCTGCGGTGGCGCGTCGCCGAGCAGGTCGAGGTATCCACGGGCGCCGTTGCGGTGGGCATCGACACGATCGAGGTCGAGCAGGGACTCGAGGCGGTCGGTTGGGGTGGCGGTTGACATACTGCGGTCGGTGAATAAGCTACGGAAGCGTAGCTACGATACCGTAGGAAACGCCGCAGGACCGGCGAGCGAGGAGGGAAGATGCGCTTCGGACTCTTCTACGAGCACCAGAACCCTCGGCCCTGGGAGGACGAGCGGGCCGAGCACCGGCTGATGCAGAACGCGCTCGAGCAGGTCGTGCTCGCCGACAAGCTCGGGATCGACTACGTCTGGGAGGTCGAGCACCACTTTCTCGAGGAGTACTCGCACTCCTCGGCCCCCGAGGTCTTCCTCGCCGCGGCGGCCGCCCGCACTGAGAGCATCCGCCTCGGCCACGGGATCGTCGCGCTGCCGCCCCCGATCAACCATCCCGCCCGGACGGCGGAGCGGATCGCCACCCTCGATCTGGTCTCGGGCGGCCGGGTCGAGTTCGGCACCGGCGAGCAGAGCTCCCCCGCCGAGCTCGGCGGATTCCTCGTCTCGACCCGCAAGAAGCGGGCGATGTGGCGCGACGCGCTCGACGCGATCACGCGCATGTTCGTCGAGGAGCCGTTCGCCGGCTGGAGCTCGGAGTTCATGCAGATGCCGGTGCGAAACGTGATCCCGAAACCGATGCAGAAGCCCCACCCACCGCTCTGGGTGGCGTGCAGCCGGCGGGAGACGATCCACCTCGCGGCCCGCAACGGCATCGGCGCCCTCAGCTTCTCCTTCGTCGAGCCGGAGGAGGCGGGCCAGTGGGTCGAGGAGTACTACCGGATCATCTCCTCGGAGGAGTGCGTCCCGGCCGGCTTCGCCGTCAATCCCAACGTCGCCGTCGTGCTGCCGATGATGTGCCATCACGACGAGGCGACCGCGATCGAGCGTGGCATCGATGGCGCCCACTTCTTTGGCTACTCGCTACTCCACTACATCCTCAAGCACCACTTCCCGGGCCACACCAGCATCTGGGAGGAGTTCTGGGAGCAGCGTGAGCGCAGCGGCTTCTCGCGCAAGGCGATCGTCCCCGAGGACGCGCCGCTCGTGGTCAAGGTGGCCCAGGAGCAGGTCGGGTCGCTGCGCGGCGCGATCGGGACGCCGGAGCAGGTCACCGACCTGGTGAAGCGATACGAGGCGGTCGGAGTGGACCAGGTCATCTTCGTGATGCAGGCCGGTCCCAACAAGCACGAGCACATCTGCGAGAGCATGGAGCTGTTCGCGAGCGAGGTGATGCCGGCGTTCAAGCGGCAGGCGAAACGAAAGGAGAACGCCAAGGCGAAGCGGTTGGCGCCGGCGATCGAGGCCGCACTGGCCCGGCGCGAGCCCGCTCGCGAGGCGCCGGAGGGCTACATCATCGACCCGGTCGCCGAGATCCTCCGCGCCCAACGGGTCAGGCGGGCATCGCGCTCGAGCCGCTCCCAGCTCGACCCCCGAAAGGTCGCCCGCGATGTCCGCAACGACACGGCGCGGGCGATCCAGAGGCGCGGCCTGGAGGCGCTCGAGCGAGTCGCGGAACGCGCCTCGGACGAGCAGCTCCACCGCCTTTTCGGCAACCCGCTCGCCCTGCGGACCTTCTTCACCGGGATGACGCAGGTGTTCGACCCCAGATATGCGGAGGGCTTCGAGGGCGACATCCTGTTCGAGATCGATCCGCCGCTCAACGGTGGGGCGCCGACCGAGCCCGACCGCTGGACGGTTCGAATCGAGGACGGCTCCGCGAAGGCCATCCACAACGCCGGCGACGGAGAGCCCGCGGTGCGCATGCGCTTCTCGCTCCCCGATGCGATCCGCCTGATTACTCGCAAGATCGAGCCGGCCGAGATGCTGCTCGCCGAGCAGGACCGGGTCGACTTCGAGGGCGATCCAATGGTCGCGGCTCGCCTCCCTGAGATGTTCGGCCAGCCGCCGCTGTTCTGAGGTCCGACGATGAGCCTGCCGCCGCCCAGCCCCGACTCGATCGTCCTCGTGACCGGCGCGGCGTCCGGGATCGGGGCGGAGCTGGCGCGCCAGCTCGCTGCGCGTGAGTACAACCTGCTGCTCGTCGACCGTCATGGCGAGCGGCTCGAGCAGGTGGCGGGCGAACTGGGCGCGGAGAAGGGCGTCGAGGTCGACGCACACGTCTGTGACCTCTCCGTGGACAGACAGCGCAGGGCGCTGACCAAGGCGCTGGGCGAGGAACGAGCACTCGTCGGCCTTTGCAACAACGCCGGGATCTTCAGCTTCGGGCGCTTCCACGAGCTCCCCTACGAGCGCGAGGCGGAGATGGTGCGCGTCAACGCGGTCGCGGTCCACCATCTGACCGGCGCGCTGCTGCCCGAGATGGTGCGGCGCGGTGAGGGGGCGGTGCTCAACACGGCCTCGCTCGCCGCCAACCAGCCGCTGCCGAGTGCGGCGACCTACGCCGCGACGAAGGCGTTCGTGCATGCGTTCTCCGAGGCGCTCCACGCGGAGCTCGCCGGCAGCGGCGTCTCCTGCACCTCGCTCTGCCCCGGCGCCACGGCAACCGACATCCGCCACTCGCCCGGTCTCGATGATGCCGCCGAGGCGCTCCCCGAGTTCCTCTGGGCCAAGGCCGAGGATGTCGCCCGCGCCGGGATCCAGGGCATGCTCAAGGGCCGCCGCACGGTGGTCCCCGGGGTCGGCAACAGGCTCCTGCTCGGTCCCCTCGGCAGACACGTTCCGCGCGGTCTCGGTCTGCCGCTCGCCCAGGCAGTCTCCACCCGCGGCCTGGCCCTGAGGCGACGCTAGGGGAGAATCGGCGGCCCGATGGCTCGCGACCGCATTCCAACCTCTCGCGCTGCCCGCACGGCCAAGGTCGGCCGCCTCGCCGCGGGGCAGGCGATCCGCCACGCCGGCACCCGAGCCGCCAACGTCGGCCGCTCCGAGGACGGGCGCACGGCGGCGCTCGAGCGGCGCCACATCGAGGCCGCCGAGCAGATCGTCACCGCGCTGGGATCGATGAAGGGCGCCGCGATGAAGCTCGGCCAGGTCCTCTCCTTTCTCGACGTCGGCCTCGTCCCGGAGGAGTACCGGGAGGAGTTCCAGGCCCGCCTTGCCAAGCTCCGCGACGCGGCGCCCAACGTCGCCTTCAAGGACATGCGAAAGGTGATCGAGGCCGATCTCGGCGGCCGGCTCTCCGAGCATTTCGCGGAGTTCGACGAGGAGCCGATCGCGGCGGCATCGATCGGCCAGGTCTACCGTGCTTCGCTCGCGGACGGACGCGACGTCGCCGTCAAGGTCCAGTACCCCGGCGTCGCCGACGCCGTGCGCGCCGACATGCGCAATCTCGCCTTGATCATGCGACTGATGAGGCGCCTGGCGCCGGGGCTCGACGTCAAGGCTCTGGCGGAGGAAGTCCGATCGCGCGTCGTCGACGAGCTCGACTACGAGCTCGAGGCCTCCAACCACCGCGCCGTGTCCCGCATCTTCCGCGGCCATCCGTTCGTGGTCGTCCCGGACGTCGTCACCTCGCTCTGCGCCGAGCGCGTGATCGTCACCGAGTTCGTCGAGGGGACCGGTTTCGAGGAACTCAAGACCCGATCCCAGGAGGAGCGCGACCGGCTCGGCGAGATCATCTATCGCTTCTTCTGCGGCTGCCTCTACCGCCATCGCCGCTTCTCCGGCGACCCCCACCCCGGCAATTACATGCTGCTCGAGGACGGCCGCGTTGCCTTCCTCGATTTCGGCCTGTTCAAGCGCATGGACGACGCGGCGGTGGAGATGGAGCTCACCTGTCAGCGGGCGGTGGCCGAAGGGGACGCGGCCACCCTGCACCGGACGCTGACCGCTGCCGGCTTCCTGCCGAAGCCGGAGCTGGTCGATCCCGAGCAGCTCCTGCACTACATCGGCGCGGCGATCTGGTGGTATACGAGCGACGAGGAGGTCGAGCTGACCCCGGCGATCGGCACCGCGGCACTGATCGAGTCGTCGGACCCGCGCTCCTCGCACTACCGGGAGATGCGCCACCAGGACATGCGCCCCGAGCACCTCTGGGGGCGCCGCATGGAGATGCTGATCCTCGCCGTGCTCGGGCAGCTCCGCGCTCGCAACAATTGGCATCGGATCGCGCGCGAATGGATGTACGGGGAC
>Ga0299907_10001178_pt1 | contig 14613 bp, 12 predicted proteins | sample RVTome_16_FD_198680 | JGI IMG/M metagenome (GOLD analysis project Ga0299907, IMG submission 198680) | Soil microbial communities from uranium-contaminated site in the Upper Colorado River Basin, Wyoming, United States - RVT152D67 (version 2) ... | reverse complement strand
CGTGGTCCTTGGCGTGGACCCGAACTACAGCGTCGTGGTCCAGGGGGTGATCATGGTCGTCGTGGTGATGATCGGTGGCCTGATCACGCTGCGGCGGCAACGCACGTGAGCGGCGTCGCCGGCACGAGCCCGGGCGGTCCGTCGCAGGGCGGTCTCGCCCTCGCCCGGATCGTCCGCGAGCCGATCGTGCCCCTGATCGGCCTGCTCCTGGCGCTGGTCGCGGCGCTGCACGTCATCCAGCCCGAGCTCGACACCCCGTCCTGGGTCGCGCGGACGATCCGCTTCGCCACGCCGCTCGCGATTCTCGGGGCCGCCCAGACGCTCGTGATGCTGACCGGGGGCATCGACCTGTCCGTGGCCTCGGTTGCGTCGATGGCCGCCTACCTCGCGGCGACGAGGTCGTCGAGCGACGGCGACGTGGTCGCAATCCTCATCGGTCTCGGCGCGGCGTCCGCGGTCGGGCTCATCAACGGGATCGGTGTCGCGATCTTCCGCGTGCAGCCGCTGATCATGACCCTGGGGATGGGTCTCGTCGTTGCCGGATTCCTGACCGTCTACCAGACCTTCGCGGTGGCCAGCGCGGCGTCCGTCCCGGACCCGATCGCCTGGCTCGGCGGCGGGACCTCGTTCGGGTTCTTCCCGAACAGCCTGTTCCTATTCCTGCCGCTGGCTGCGGTGATCCTGTTCGGCCTGCGCAGGTCGGGCTTCGGGCGGCTCCTCTACGCGATCGGCGACAACTCGGTCGCCGCACGCCTCGCCGGGGTCAAGGTCTGGCAGGTCCTGCTCGTGGCCTACGTTCTCGCGGGCCTCCTCGCCGGGATCGCCGGCCTCATGATCTCGGCGCTCGCGAACGCGGCGGCGCTCGGGCTCGCCGATACCTATCTCCTGCCGTCGGTCGCGGCGGTCGTGATCGGCGGCACCTCGATCTTCGGCGGTCGCGGAGGCTACGCGGGCAGCATCGTCGGGGCCCTGATCCTCACGGTCCTCGTCTCGCTGCTGACCGTCATGGATGCCCCAAACGCCGTCCGCCAGATCCTCTACGGCACGATCATCCTCGTCGTGGCGGCGGCCTACACGCGGGTGACCGGAAACACGTGATCGTCGCCGGCCGGCTCGTCCTCGACGACCGTATCGAGGCGGGCCGGGTCGTCATCGTCGACGGCCTCATCGCCGACGTCGTCGCCGATCCGGCCGCTTCCAGCGGCCCGATCGTCGTTCCCGGGTTCGTCGACGTCCACGTCCACGGCTGGGGCGGGTTCGACGCGATGGGCGACGAAGCGGCCCTCGACGGCATGGCGCGGGCGCTCCTGCGACGCGGCGTCACGTCCTTCCTGCCGACCGCGCTCAGCGCGCCCCTGCCGACGCTTGCCCACTTCGCCGAGCGCGTCCGGCGCTGGCTGCCGGCGGCACCGGACGACGGCGCCGAGCCCCTCGGGTTCAACCTCGAGGGGCCGTTCCTGGCGTTCGCCCGGCGGGGCGCCCACGACCCCGCTCACCTCCTCGTTCCTGCAGCCGTCGACCGGGCCGAGCTCGAGCCATTGCTCGACGGCCTGCGCCTGACGACGATCGCGCCCGAGCTGCCCGGCGCGACGGAGCTCATCGGCTGGCTGGCGGAGCGCGGCGTGCGGGCGTCCCTCGGCCACTCCGCCGCGGACGTCGGGACGGCCCGGGCCGGCTATGCGGCCGGCGGGACCACGACGACCCATCTGTTCAACGCGATGAGCGGCATCGACCATCGTGACCCGGGCCTCGCCGTGGCGGCCCTGACCGAGGACGACGCCTTCGTCGAGCTCATCGCCGACGGCCAGCACGTCCACCCGGCGCTGTGGCCGATGATCACCCAGCTGAAGCCGGCCGACCGGTTGCTCCTCGTGAGCGACGCCGTGTCGCTCGCCGGCATCGGCGAGGGGCGGGGGACGATCGGCGGTCTCCAGGTCGAGGTGACCGGTGAGCGCTGCACGCTCGTGGGCACGGCGACGCTCGCGGGCTCCGTGATCGCGCTCGATCGGGCCGTGGCAAATCTCGTCGGGGCCGGCGTACCGCTGCCGGCGGCCGCCGCTGCGGCGGGCCGCAACCCGCTGGCGCTACTCGGGCTCACCGATCGCGGCCGGATCGCGGCCGGCCAGCGAGCCGACCTCGTCGAGCTCGACGATTCGCTCGCCGTCCGGCGGGTCCTCCGGCGCGGCCGCTGGATCGACGGTGCGGGCTGAGCGTGCCCGAGGCCTAGTCGGGATCGACCGGGCTCGGCGGGCTGGCGCCGGCGAGGGCGCGCGCCGCGCGCCGGGCGTGCTCGCGGTACGCGGCCTCGAAGAGCGCCGCCGACCGCTCGGCGCCCACGACGTTCGCGCTCGTGAGCACCGGCGGCAGCGCGCCGCGATCCTGCAGCAGCGCCGCGGTCTGGACCTTGATCTCGTTGACGATCGCGGCATTGGCCACGGTGGAACCGGGCCCGATCGGCGTATCGAGGCCGTCGAGCTCGACGAGCGCATCGCCGGGCGGGGTGCACAGGTCGATGACGATGTCGGCGTGATCGAGGAGCCGGGTCCCGGACGCGTGGCCGGGCGGCCGCGCCATGGACTGGCCGACCGACGTCACGGCGACGACGGCCACGCCGCGCCGCCGGGCGCCCATCGCCATCTCGATCGGCACCGCCGTGTTGCCCGACGCCGAGAAGACGAGCATGACGTCGCTCGGCCCGAACTGGAAGTTGGCGAGGATCACCTCGGCCAAACCCGCCGTCCGCTCGATGAACATCGCCTGGCGCTGCCCGTTCGCACCCGCGACCTGGGTGTGGAACGTCATCGACAGCTCGGCGATCGGATGGAAGCCGGGGTACGAGCCGTAGCGCGGGAACATCTCCTCGAGCGGGATCCGCGAGTGGCCGGTCCCGAACAGGTGGACGAGGCCGTCCGCGGCGATGGCATCGGCGCACAGGGCGGCCGTCCGCCGGATCGCGTCCATCTGTGTCGCCTCGATCCGGTCGAGGACGCCGCGCGCGGCGGCGAGCCAGCGGCCGGCGACCTCCGCGTCGCGCGATGAGCGTTTGGGCACGTGAGGCTCCGGGCGATCCAGGGGCTGGGTGTCCCTGGCGGCTGAACGCATCGTAGAGTTAGTCGCGATGAGCCGCCACCTCGGCCTCGACCTCGGCGGGACGAACATCAAGGCCGTCGTCCTCGGCCGGAACGAAGGCCCCGACGGTGACGGGGACCTCGGGGTCATCGCCTCCACGAGCATCGCCACGGCGGCCGACCGCGGCCCGGCGGTCGTCGCCCAACGGATCGTCGCGGCCGGTCGGGAGCTGGCGGCCTCGCATCCCGGCCTGACGACCGCCGGACTCGGCGTGCCGGGACTCTTCAACCGCGACACGGGCCGGATCGAGCTCTTCCCGAACCTGCCCGGGCCGTGGGCCGGTTTCCCGCTGCGGGAGCGCGTCGGCGAGGGCCTGGGCATGCCCGTGGCGATGATCAACGACGCTCGGGCGTTCGTCGTCGCCGAGGCGACGCTCGGTGCCGGGCGCGGCTGCCGGACCGTCGTGGGCGTGACCCTCGGGACCGGTGTCGGCGGCGGCGTGATCGTCGACGGGCGGCTCCATCTCGGGGCCACCGGCACGGCCGGCGAGATCGGTCACCAGACGATCGAGCCCGACGGCCCGCGCTGCGGCTGCGGCAACCGCGGCTGCGCCGAGCGCCTCGCCCAGGCGGAGACGATCGCGAGGCAGGGCGGCCGGGCGACGGCCGAGGAGGTGTTCGCCGCCGCGACGGCGGGCGATGCGCGGGCCCGCGCGGCCGTCGACGGCGCCGTGCGGGCCCTGGCGATCGCGATCGCCAACGTCGTCACGGTGCTCGTGCCCGACGCGGTGATCGTCGGCGGTGGCATGGCCGGCGCGAACGAGACGCTCCTCGAGCCGCTGCGGGCCGCCGTTCGCGAGCGCACCCCGCTGCTGCCGGAGGGCCGGGTCCCGATCCTCGCGGCGCGGCTCGGGCCGACCGCCGGCGCGATCGGCGCCGCGCTCGCCGGTGGCGGCTTCGCCGGCAGCGGTCAGCCGCCGGCCGCCGACCCGCCGCCGGCCGTCGATCGGGCGCCGGCCGCCGACCCGCCGCCGGCCGCCGACCCGCCGGCGCGGGCGCGGTAGTCGTCGAGCATCTCCGCCGTCCGCGTCGCCCCGCAGCGATCCGCACCGGCGGCCATGACGTCGAGCAGCGCGTCCAGCGTGCGGACGCCGCCGGCCGCCTTGACCTTCACCTTGGGTGAGACGGTCGCCCGCATGAGTCGGAGGTCGTCGAGCGTCGCCCCGCCGGGCGCGAAGCCGGTCGAGGTCTTGACGTAGTCGCCGCCCGCCCGCTCGACGAGGCGGCAGCCGCGGACGATCTCGTCCTTCGTGAGATACGCGTTCTCGAGGATGACCTTGACGATCGCCCGGCCCCGGGCCGTCGCGACCACGGCCCGGATGTCGTCCTCGACCCGGGCGTCCTCGCCCGAGCGCAGCCAGCCGATGTTGATGACCATGTCGAGCTCGGTAGCGCCGTCCTCGAGCGCGCGTTCGGCCTCGAACACCTTCGTCGCCGTCCGGTGGGAGCCGTGCGGAAAGCCGATCACGGTGCCCACCGCGACCGGCCCGCCTCGCAGAAGATCGCCGGCCAGGCCGACGTCGGGTGGACGGACGCAGACCGACGCGACCTCGTAGCGGGCCGCGAGGTCACAGCCCGCGCGCACCTCGTCGAGGGTGAGCTCGGGTCGCAGGAGCGAGTGGTCGATCGTTCGCGCGACGCGCTCGTAGGTGACGTCGTGGACGGTGAGCGGGGCCACGAACCGATGGTCACACACATCGTCCGAGCTGTCGAAGCGCCCGCGTCGCGCCAACAGGGGTTGCCGGTCCTGTAGGCTCCGTGGCGTCATGGATGGGTCCACGGGCGCCGGTTCGGATGGGTCCAGGGGCGCCCGCGAGCTGCTCCTCGAGCTTGACCTGCGGCGCGGCCACCTGCGTCGGTCGCTGCGCGAGGCGCTCCGCGGCGCGATCCAGGACGGCCGCCTCGCCGCGGGTCTGGTCCTGCCCGCCTCACGCCGGCTGTCGGTCGATCTCGGCGTCTCGCGCGGCGTCGTCACCGACGCCTACGACCAGCTCGCCGCCGAGGGCTATCTCGAGGTTGCTCCGCGCGCGGCGCCGATCGTCGCGGCCGTGGCCGGGGCGCCTCCGGCCGACCCCGAGCCGGTCGCGCCGAACTGGCGCTACGACTTCGTCGCCACGACGCCGGACGTCTCGTCGTTTCCGCGCCACGCGTGGCTCCGGGCCGTCGAGCGGTCCCTGCGCGTTGCGCCCGACCTCGCCCTCGACTACGGCAACCACAGCGGCCGGATCGAGCTGCGCGTCGCGCTGAGCTCATATCTCGCCCGCGTCCGCGGCGTCCGCGCCGATCCGGGACGGATCGTGATCACCCAGGGCTACACGCAGGCCCTCGATATCCTCTGCCGGGTCCTGCGGGCGCGGGGGGCGCGGGCGATCGCGATCGAGACGCCCGGTCTGCCCGACGGCTGGGCGACGATCCGCGGCGCGGGCCTCGACCTCGTCGGTTGCCCGGTCGACGCCGACGGCATCCGGGCCGCCGAGCTCGGCCGCCTCGATGCGGCGGCCGTGGTGGTCACGCCGGCCCACCAGTTCCCGACCGGGGCGGTCCTCGCGCCGGCCCGGCGGGCGGGCCTCGTCGATTGGGCCGCACGGACAGACGGGCTCGTCATCGAGGACGACTACGACGCCGAGTTCCGCTACGACCGCCGTCCGGTCGGAGCCACCCAGGGCCTCGACCCGGGTCGTGTCGCCCACGTGGGTACGGCCTCGAAGACGCTCGCGCCCGGCGTCCGGCTGGGCTGGCTCAGCCTGCCGTCGGGCCTGGTCGACGAGGTCCGGGCGCGCAAGGCGGCCACCGACTCGGGTTCGCCGGCGATCGATCAGCTCGCGTTCGCCGACCTCCTCCTCACCGGCGAGTACGAGCGCCACGTTGCGCGCATGCGGCACACGTACCGCCGCCGCCGTGATCGGCTCATCGCCGCGGTCCAGGCCGGCCTGCCGGGCCTGGAGCTGCGTGGCGCCGCGGCCGGGATGCACGTCCTCCTCGCCCTGCCGTCCGGCGTCGACGACGCGGCGATCGCGGCCGTGGCGGCCGGTCGGGGCATCTGGCTGCGGGCGCTCTCGCCGCTCCACCTCGAGGCGTCGCCGGCGCGGGGCCTGCTCCTCGGCTACGGGCGCCTGGCCGAGGACCAGACCGAGGAGGCGGTCGCGGCGCTGGCCGCCGTGCTCGGCGAGGCCGGCGCCCTGGCCTGACACGGCCCCCGACGCACCGGTGGCCCCTGACGACCGGTGGTGCCGCCGTGCCGCGACACCCAGACAGTGCTAGCGTGCAGGGATGAAGGGCGATCGGGTCGAGGCGGTCGTCGACACCGGGCAGGGTGTCCAGACGTTCGAGATCGTCGCGACGCGAGCCGGCCGGCGGATCGAGGTGACCACCGCCCGCGGTGTCGTCGAGGTCACCGAGGTGACCCGGAGCGGGAATCCGGTGCGGACCGGGCGCTTCATGGCGAGCCGCCTCGTGGCGCTCGTCGAGCATCCGGCCGCCGAGGGTGACGGCGCGCAGGTCGAGGTCAGCACCCGCCGACGCCTCGGCGCCACGCGCGAGGAGAGCCCGGCCGGAAGGAACCGACGGGCGGGCGGCCGGGACGCGGCGGATGAGCCACAGCTCGCCCTCCTTGCCGACGAGCCCGCGGCCGGCGGCGAGCCGGAGGATACGGCGGAGTAAGGGCTGCCCGGCCCGGCCGGTCGTGCCTGGACGGCCCGTTCGGCGCTCGCCGACCCGCTAGACTCGGGCCGAGGAGGTCCTCGAATCGCGGTGAGCAGCACGCTGGCGCTGGCGACCCAGGGGCTAGCCAAGCGCTTCGGTCCGCAGGTCGCCCTCGACGGGCTCGACCTGTCGGTCCCGAGCGGCGTCGTCTACGGCTTCCTCGGCCCGAACGGAGCGGGCAAGACGACGACGATGCGGATCCTGACGGGGCTCATCCATGCCGACGCCGGCTCCGTGGAGCTCCTCGGCGCCCCGTTCGGGCGGGGCCATCGGCGCCGGCTCTTCGAGGTCGGGTCGCTCATCGAGGCGCCATCGTTCTATCCGTTCCTCACCGGCCGCGAAAACCTCCGCGCGCTTGCGGCGACCGGCGCGCCGACGCCCGGCCGCCGGGTCGACGAGCTCCTCGAGATCGTCGGCCTCACCGACCGGGCCCGGACGAAGGTGAGCGGATACTCGCTCGGCATGAAGCAGCGTCTCGGGATCGCGGCGGCCCTGCTGAGCGATCCCCGGCTGCTCCTCCTCGACGAGCCGGCGAACGGCCTCGACCCGGCCGGCATCGTGGGCATGCGGGACACGCTGCGCGCGCTCGCCGCGTCGGGCAAGACGGTCTTCGTCTCGAGTCACATCCTCGGCGAGGTCCAGCAGATGGCCGACGTCATCGGCATCGTCGCCCGGGGCAGGCTCGTGCGCGAGGGCTCGATCGCCACGCTCCTCGGCACAGAGGGTGCCGTGCGCGTGCGGGTCGAGCCCGACCAGGTGGTCGCGGCGACGGGGCTGCTCGAGCGCCTGGCGGGGGAGGGGAGCGTGACCCGGCTGCCCGGCGAGGAGATGGCCTGGATCGGCGTCCGCCACGACCCGAATCGGGCGGCGGAGGTGAACCGGGTCCTCGCGGAGGCCGGAATCTATGCCTCGCGCATCGAGGCCGGCAGTGACCTCGAATCGATCTTCCTCGAGCTCACCGCGGGCGAGCCCGCGGTGAGCCCGCCGCCGATGACCCCGGCATGAGGATCTTCGTCGCGAGCCTGCGCAAGCTCGTCCGACGGCCGGCCTCGTGGGTGACGCTGCTGCTCACGGTCGTGCTGCTGGCGCTCGTGTTCCTGGCCCTCGGAGCCACGGCTCGCCAGCTCGCCGACGAGCCCGGCGGCGAGGACGTCCTGCTGCTCCTCACCTTCCCGGATGCGTACACGAACGTGCTCGGCTTCATCCTCGGGCTGGGCGGGCTCCTGGCCGTCATCTACGGCGCCGCGGTCGCCGGCTCGGAGTGGACGTGGGGGACGCTCAAGGCGGCCGTCGCGCGCGGTGAGGGCCGGACGTGGTACCTGCTGATGACGTTCGCCGCGATCCTCGTCCTCCTCGCGGCGGGCCTGCTCCTCGCCTACGTTGCGGGCGTCGCGCTCGCGGCCATCGGGGCGCTCCTCGCCGGCGTCTCCACCTCGGGCATGGGCGAGCTGGACACGCTGCGCCGCCTGCCGGAGCAGCTCGCCCGTGGCTGGCTCGCCCTCGGCGAGCAGGCGGCCCTCGGCTTCGCCGTGGCGACGATCGCCCGGAGCCAGCTGGCCGGCGTCGGCGTCGGCATCGGCGCCTACTTCGCCGAGAGCTTCGCCAGCATCTTCCGCCTGGACATCGTGCAGTACCTGCCGTTCAACGCCGCAGGGGCGGTCGTCCCCGTCGGTGGCTCGGCGTCGGCCGGCGGCCAGCCGCTCCCGATCCTCGACCCGAACACGGCCGTCGTGGTCGTCCTCGTCTACCTCGTCGCGGCGCTCGTCGTCGCCGGCCTGTTCACGGAGCGGGCCGAGATCGGCGGCTGACGGCGGGGCATCCCGCGGAGAACCGATCCGCGGCGGATCGACGTATCTCACGGTGATCGAACGCAACGCCCCAGCAGTCCTCGAGGAGGGATTTCGATGGACCGTTCGAGACGCCCCCATGGCCCCGCCATCCTGCTGCTCGGCCTGCTCGTGGCCGGGCTCGCGATCGGGCCGGGCACAGCCACCGCGACCCACGGAGGGCCGCACCTGCTCGATCCGGACCTCCAGGTCCGGACGGTGACGACCGGCCTGGTGACGCCGGCAACGTTCGCCTTCCTTGACCCGAACCAGATGCTCGTCACCGAGAAGAACACGGGCCGCGTGGCCCGCATCGTGAACGGCGCGCTCGCCGGCTACGCCCTCGATCTCGCCGTGAACTTCGGATCCGAGCGCGGCCTGCTCGGCATCGAGGTGCACCCAGGCTTCCCGGCTCAGCCGTTCGTCTACCTCTACTGGACGGAGAGCACGACCGGCGCGGACACGAACAACCTGACCGCCGTCGACCTGCTCGGCAACCGGGTCGACCGCTTCCGCTGGGACAGCGCCAGCTCGACCCTCGCCTTCGACCGGAACATCGTCCGGATCCGGGCCCGTCAGAACGACGCCGGCCAGCCCGAGCGCGGCAACCATGACGGTGGCGTCCTCGAGTTCGGCGCCGACGGCAAGCTCTACATCATCATCGGCGACCTCGGCCGGCGCGGCTGGATGCAGAACCTGCCCTGTGGCCCCACGCCCACCTGCCCCGGCCCCACCGTGCCGGACGACCAGTACGGCGGGCCAGAGCCCGACGATGCCCACATGAGCGGCGTGATCCTCCGTCTCAACGACGACGGCGGCACGCCATCCGACAACCCGTTCGCGGGCGTGAACGTCGCGTCGAGCGCCGAGGCGAACGCGAACATCCACAAGATCTATGCCTACGGGGTCCGGAACAGCTTCGGGATGGCGCTCGATCCCTACTCCGGCGCGATCTGGGAGCAGGAGAACGGTGACGACACCTTCAGCGAGCTGAACCGCGTCGAGCCCGGCATGAACTCGGGCTGGATCCAGATCATGGGTCCGTCGGTCCGGGTTCCCGAGTACCGGCAGATCGAGACGACCGAGTTCGGCGGTGCGCTGCAGCAGATCCGCTGGCCGCCGACGAACATCGCGATGACCGAGGAGGAGGCGCTGAGCCGCCTGCTCCAGCTGCCGGGCTCGCGCTTCAGCGATCCGGAGTTCAGCTGGCGCTACGAGGTCGCGCCGGGCGGCATCGGCTTCGTGAAGGGACGCGGGCTCGGGCCCCAATACGAGGGCGACCTGTTCACCGGCGGCGCCACCGAGAACCTCCGGGCCGGCCACCTGTTCCACTTCAACATCACCGGCAATCGGCGGAAGATCGCCGTGGACGATCCGGCCCTCGAGGACCGGGTTGCCGACAACTTCGCCAAGTACGGCTTCGACGAGAGCGAGAGCCTGCTCATCGGCACGGACTTCGGCGCGGTCACCGACATCGAAACGGGCCCGAACGGCAACCTCTGGCTCGTGTCGATCACGCGCGGCTCGATCTACGAGATCTCCCGCCGCTAGCGCCCAGCGGGCCATCAGGCGGCCGCCGGGGCCCGGCGGCCGCCTTTTCGTGCCCTCGCGCCAGCCGCCGCCGGCCGCTCAAGAGCCGATCCAGGGGATTCCCTCGCACGGCACTGACGATTCATCAATAGTGTTGCAACTTCGTGTGCAGTGTGGCTACATTCTCCTATGCGCCGCGCCAGCCGCGGCAGGGAGGAGGGCGGACCATGAGCCGCGATCAGCAGGACGCCGGTACGAGGCTGTCACGACGGGGGTTGCTGAAATCGGGGGCCGCGGCGGGACTCGCCGCAGCGCTCGGCGTGCCCCAGGCGGCCCTGGCTGCGACCGGCCGCCCGAGCTCGCGATCAAGCATCGAGCCGGCGGCAGCGGGCCCCGGCGGCGAGCCCAACCTCGTGTTCGTCAACGGCCGGATCCACACCTTCGACGCCGCGAGCTCGGTCGTCTCGTCGGTCGCGATCCGGAACGGCCGCTTTTCGGCCGTCGGGACCGGCGCGCAGGCACCGGGACCCGGCACGAAGGTCATCAACCTCAAGGGCCGGACGGTCCTGCCGGGCCTCATCGACAACCACACTCACCTCGTGCTCGTCGGCAACCGGCCCGGCTTCCACGTCCTCGCCGAGGACGTCTTCACCGCCGACGACCTGGTCACCCGGTTCGTCCAGAAGATCGACGAGATGGACGTGCCGCCGGGTGAGATCATGACCACGATCGGCCCCATCGCCGCCCAACAGTTCGCCGGCAACGCTCTGCCGGCACGCCAGGTGCTCGACGCGATCCCGCGGCCGGTCTACCTGCAGGCCGCCCAGGGCGGCGTCCGCACGAATACCGCCGGACTGGCCTACCTCGTCGCTCGCGGAATCACGCCGACCGCGGCCGGCGAGGCGCCCGCCGGCGCATCGCTGCAGCTGCTCCGGGCGACGCTGCTCACGCCCGAGACGAGACGCCGAACGACGTTCGACGCGATGCAGTACTACAACGGCTTCGGCCTGACGACCCACGCCGACGTGGGCGCCTTCCAGGCCGATACGCCGAGCACGGGCATCGCGAGCGAGAACAACTACACGATGCACTTCCCCTTCATCGAGCTGCATCGGGAGGGGCGGCTGCCGGCCCGGCTGCGGATCAACTTCCTCCACCAGGATCCGGCGAGCAACACGACGCCGAGCGACGCGGCCTTGCCGACGCTGATGCCGCGCCTGCGGAACGCCTTCCAGTTCTTCGGCAACGACATGATCAAGACCGCCGGCATCGGCGAGTTCATCGGCGGCGGTCTGACCGGTCTACGTGCCGTCGCCGACGCCGGGTGGCGTGGCGAGGACCATGCCCTGAGCCTCAACGCCGTCACGAATCACATCGTGAACCGCGAGACGATCCAGGCCGAGGGCCACGACATCCGTGACCTGCGCTGGATCCTCTCGCACGTGCCGCAGCTGACGCCCGAGCTCATCCAGCGCTGGGGCGCGCTCGGCGGCGGCTTCGACGTGGGCTGGGGGCCCACCCGCGGCGGCACGAACGCCGGGCCGCCCTACCGGATGATCATCGACAGCGGGATCAACGTCGGCTACCACGCCGACGGCGGCGATATCACGGTCATCAACCCGTGGCTCAACTTCTACACGATGGTGACCGGCCGCAACCTCGCCGGCGCGTCGATCCTCGATCCGAACCAGCTCTGCACCCGCCAGGAGGTCATCTGGCTCGCGACGCGGGCGAACAAGTGGTTCGTCCAGGAGGACGACCTCGGCTCGATCGAGGTGGGCAACCGGGCCGACCTCGCCGTCCTCGACCGGGACTTCTTCACCTGCCCTGACGAGGAGATCAAGGTCATCCGCTCCGACCTGACCGTCATCGGCGGGAAGGTCGCCCACGACTCCGGCGTCGTCGCGTAGGCCCGCTCGCCAACGGCGACGCAGGGAAAGGAAGCGCCCAGGGCCGGCGGGCTCGCGCCCGGCCCGATCCCGGGGGGAGTGGAGGAGTGCGATGAACCACGACGACGACGCCCCCCGGCCGGGCGTTTCCCGGCGATCGCTGCTGAAGTCCGGAGGGGCCGCCGGCGTGGCCGCCGCGCTCGGCGCCGCCGGGGCCAGCTCGGGGGCGGGCGCAGCCCCGGCCGGCGCCGGGCGACCCACCATCGTTCCGGGCGCCGCGCCCGGCGACGACGCGCCCGACCTGCTGTTCGTCAACGGCCGGATTCACACGATGGACGCCGCCGACTCCATCGTCTCCTCCGTCTCGATCACGGGCGGCCGCTTCAGCGGGGTCGGTCGCGGTGCGCGCGCCGCAGGTCCGGGCACGAAGGTGATCAACCTGCGGGGCCGGACGGTCGTCCCGGGCATCGTCGAAAGCCACATCCATATCGTCAGCCTCGCCAACCGACCCGGCTACCACACGATCACCGAGAACGCCCGCTCGATCGCCCAGGTGCAGGCCGCCCTCGCCGCCCGGCGGCCGGACGTCCCCGCCGGCCAGTTCATCACCTCCCTGGGCGGCTTCCACACGAACATGTTCGCCGAGCGCCGCTTCCCGACGCTCGCGGAGCTCGACGCGGCCGTCCCGGACCGGCCCCTGTTCATGTTCCAGGGCTTCACCGGCCCGTCCGTGACGAACAGCCTCGGCAAGGCCTTCTTCGAGTCGGCGACGATCCCGGTCGTCGTCGGCACGGACGGCTTCATCACCGCCGGGATCCAGTCGACGACCGCGCTCTACGGCCTGCGTGTCCTCCAGACGTTCGAGGACAAGAAGCGCAGCACCCTCGACGCGATGACGTACGCGGTGAGCACGGGCCTCACGGCGAGCCTCGACCAGGTCCTCTTCCCGACGCCGGGTCCATTGCAGCCGAACCAGGCGCTCTCGAACCTCGACCACTACCGGATGTACGACTCGTGGCTGGCGCTCCAACGCGAGGGCCGCACGATCCACCGGCTGCAGACGAACTTCCTGCACAACCAGAACGACCCGGCTCTGCCCGAGCTGAAGGAGCGGCTGAAGAACCAGTTCCAGTTCTTCGGCAGCGACATGATGATGACCGGCGCGATCGGGGAGTGGGCGGCGCCGCTCGGTGCCGGCGCGGTCTGGCTCGAGGCCCAGCGGCTCGTCGCCCAGGCCCGCTGGCGGAACGAGAACGCCGTCGGCAGCATCGCCCAGCTCGAGCAGGTCGTGAGCGCGTACGAGGCAATGGACGCCGAGTTCGGCATCCGCGACCTGCGCTGGATGGTCCATCACGTCCCGTTCGTGACCACCGCACTGCTGAATCGGCTCAGGACGCTCGGCGGCGGCGTCGTCATGCGCGGCTTCACCTGGATCGTCGGCACGCCGACCGCCAACGGGGCGCCGTTCCGGACGATCCTCGACAACGGCATCAAGGCCGGCATCGAGGGCGACGGCGTCCATATCTCGACCCTCACTCCGTGGCCGCACATGCAGTACGCCGTGACCGGCGTGAACGCGCTCGGCCAGCTGATCAACGGCGGCCAGCAGATCACGCGCCGGGAGGCGCTGCGCGCGTTCACCCGCGAGAACGCGTGGTTCCTGCGGATGGAGGACGAGATCGGCTCGATCGAGCCCGGCAAGCTCGGCGACCTGATCGTCCTCGACAAGGACTACTTCGAGGTGCCGGAGGCGGCGATCGAGACCGTCCGCTCCGACCTGACGGTCGTCGGCGGAGCGGTCGTTCACGACACGGGCAGCGTCGGCTAGCACCACGCCGGCAAAGAGGAGGAGATCGATGGACCAGGATGACGCCGCCCGCCGGAAGGGCCTGACCCGCCGAGCGCTCTTGAAGTCAGGCGCTGCGGCCGGGGCCGCCGCGGCGCTCGGTGCGGCCGCAGGACCGGCGGCTGCCGGGGTTGCCCCGCTGGGCGGCCGGCCCGAGATCGTCGCCGGCGCCGCTCCCGGCGACGAGGCGCCCGAGCTCGTCTTCGTCAACGGCCGGATCCTGACCGTGGACGGCGGCGGCGGCGTTGCGAAGGCCGTCGCGATCCGGAACGGCCGATTCTCGGCCGTCGGCGACGGGGTGCCGGCGGGCGGACCGGGCACGAAGGTCATCAACCTCAAGGGCCGGACGGTCATCCCGGGGCTCATCGAGGGTCACGTCCACGTCGTGAGCCTCGCGAACCGGCCCGGATATCACGTCGTCATCGAGAACGCCACGAGCATCGCCGGGATCCAGGAACTCCTGGCCGCCCGGCGGCCGGACGTCCCGGAGGGCCAGTGGATCACCGCCATGGGCGGCTGGAGCACGAACTACTTCGCAGAGCGACGCCTGCCGACCCTCGCCGAGCTCGACGAGGCCGTCCCGGATCGGCCGGTCTTCGTCTACCAGGGCGGTGGCGGCCCGGCGCGCACGAACAGCCTCGGCAAGGCGTTCTTCGAGACGGTCTCGGATGCGCTCGCCGGCCCGGTCGTCG
>Ga0299907_10001177_pt1 | contig 14613 bp, 11 predicted proteins | sample RVTome_16_FD_198680 | JGI IMG/M metagenome (GOLD analysis project Ga0299907, IMG submission 198680) | Soil microbial communities from uranium-contaminated site in the Upper Colorado River Basin, Wyoming, United States - RVT152D67 (version 2) ... | reverse complement strand
GAAGTTCCCTCCGCCGAACATGTTGTCGTGCCTCGGCATCACCGAGTACCCGGACGTCACGAAGTCCGTCCCCGGCAGAAACTGGCCCATGAGCTTCGCCGTCTTGCGGATCTCCGAGTGCGAAGCAATCGCGTCGTTGCCCGACGCCACCTCCAGGTCGAGCCAGGCGGCGAGCACGTTCTCGGCGAGGATCGCGCGCGCGCCGCCGGGGACCGAGAGCACGAGGGCGACGACGGAGATCGAGCCGTTCTGCACGCCCTGTGCGCCCGCCGCCCGGACCACCGCGAGACAGCGCGCCTCGAGGTAGAGCATGGAGTAGCCCTGCGCGTGGCCCATCAGCGCCTCGGAGCCGGTGCCGGAGGTGAAGCGCACCTTCACGCCCCGCGACGCGTAGGCAGCCCCGAGGAAGGCCTTCGACCAAGGCGTGTCGTCGCCGTCCACGAAGACGGGCTCGGTGCCGTACACGGACAGCGTCTCCGCGTAGGTCACGAGGCCGCGGATCGCGAGCTCGAGGTTCCGCTTCTCCTCCACGGCGCACTGGGTCATGGCGCCGGGACGGCCCGTCTGCGAGCCGACGAGGAGCGCGATCGCGTTGAGCGGCGCATAGCGCGCGACTCCCACGGTCGTCTCCATCTCGGCGAAGCCTCGCCGCGCGGCCTCCGCGGCGTCGGCCGCCAGCAGCGCGGGGCTCTCGGCCAGGTTCGTGACGTGCGCCTGATTCCCGGGCACGCGGCGCGCCCGGAGCTTCTTCAGGGCGAGCATGAGCTCGACCGGATCGAGGAGCCCCACGACGCGAGCGAGCTTGGCCGGCGTGAGGCCGCGGGCGAGGCGGACGAGCTCGGCGCGAGAGACGTCGACGTCGACGAGCCGCCGGGCGATCTCGAGGTCGTCGAGCCCCATCGCCTCGGCGGCGATCTCTAGGTCGAGCCCGTGGGCGACGACGAAGCGGTCGATGACGTCGAAGTCGGCCGCCACGCGACCGTCCAAACGGACGACTGCGCCGTCCTCGACGACGAGCTCGGGCTCGGGGTCACGGGGGCCGTTCGAGGCGACGAGGCCGAGCTCGGGGAGCGGGGAGACGAGCGGCTCGAGCGCGAGCTCACGGCGCTCGCGCGAGCGGAAGCGCCCGCTCGATCTAGGCATGGGCGAGCAGGCCCCGCTCGGCGTAATTCGCGGCCGCCTCGCGCACGAACGCTGCCGTCCTGGGTGCGCCCAGCTCGTCAAAGCGCCCGACCCACGCCTCGAGCTCCGCGGCCGTCGCACGCCGCGGGCGGAGCGCCGTGTACGCGGCCAGCAGCAGGTCGTCGGGCACGGCTGCGAGCTCCGCCGCCCGCTCGAGGTTCTCGGCCAGCGTGCCGCGGCCGGCCGCGCGCGCGATCTCGGCCTGCATCCGGAGCGTCTGCGGCGTCGCACGGATCTCGTCGGCTTCGAGCCGGCCGGCTCGAAGCGCATCGAGCGTCACTGCCGCGAGCGGGACACCCCCTGGGGTCGTGACCAGGTCGGGGCGTCGTGCGCCGAGCGGGTAGTCGTGCTTCGGGTCGAACGACATGCGGAGTCAGACTTTAGGGTTGAGGCCGCAGCATGATCACCGATTATCGATTCTCCGGGAGGGTCGCGCTCGTCACGGGCGCCGGAAGCGGGATCGGCGCGGCGGTCGCCGAGCGGCTGACCGCGGAGGGAGCGAAGGTGGCTTCACTCGACCTCGGCAATAGCGCGCCCGAGAGCGTCCTGGCGATCGCCGGCGACGTCTCGCGCTCGGACGACGTGGATGCGGCGGTGGAGCGCGTCGAGCGCGAGCTCGGCCCGATCGACGTCCTGGTGTGCTCGGCGGGGATTCCGGGCGCGTCCCTCCCCACGCTCGAGGTCACCGACGACGAGTGGCGCCGCGTGCTCGGCGTCAACGCCGACGGCGTCTTCTACTGCAACCGCGCCGTCCTCCCTGCGATGATCCAGCGCGGCTACGGGCGGATCGTCAACGTCGCCTCGATCGCGGGCAAGGAGGGGAACCCGATGGCCGCGGCCTACTCGGCGTCGAAGGCGGCCGTGATCGCCCTCACGAAGGCGGTCGGGAAGGACGTCGCCCGCACGGGCGTGCTCGTCAACTGCGTCGCCCCGGCGGTCGTCGAGACCCCGATCCTGGACGGGATCTCCGAGGAGCACGTCGAGTACATGGTGGAGCGGATCCCGATGGGGCGCATGGGTCGTCCCGAGGAGGTTGCCGCGCTCGTCTGCTGGCTCGCTAGCGAGGAGTGCTCGTTCTCCACGGGCGCGACGTACGACATCTCCGGCGGACGGGCGGTGTACTGATGTTGCGGGTGCGGGTGCGGGGGCCGCACGGCGTCGAGCGTGCGATCGTCCGGGGCGGCGTCGTCGTCACCGAGAGCGGCGCGTGCGTGAGGCCGAGCGATCCCGATACGCTCGCGCTGCCGGACACGTACGAGCTCCTCCTGCCGATCGAGCCACCCGAGGTGTGGTGTGCGGGCGTCACGTACGAGCGCTCCCGCGACGCGCGCGTCGAGGAGAGCGCGGCGAAGGACGTCTACACGCTCGTGTACGACGCGGAGCGGCCCGAGCTCTTCCTCAAGGACGCCGCCTGCCGGCGGACGGTCGGCCCCGGCCGGCCGATCGGCATTCGCTCGGACTCGGTCTGGAACGTTCCCGAGCCGGAGATCGGGCTCGTCCTCGGCAGCGCCGGCTCGATCGAAGGTGTCACCATCGGGAACGACGTGTCGTCGCGCGACATCGAGGGCGCGAACCCGCTCTACCTCCCGCAGGCGAAGGTCTACGCAGGCGCGTGCGCGATCGGCCCCGCGATCCTCTCCCCCACCCCGGACGAGCCCCTCGAGCTCCACATGCGGATCTCGGATGACGAGGGCAGGGAGCTCTTCGCGGGCGAGACCTCGACCGTCCGCATGAAGCGGTCGTTCGAGGAGCTCGCCGCCTTCCTCGTGCGCGACAACCCGGTGCCACCCGGAAGCGTCCTGCTCACCGGAACCGGGCTCGTGCCGCCGGACGATTTCACGCTCGAGCCGGGCCACGTGGTCGAGATCCACGTCCCGGGGATCGGGACGCTCGTCAACCCGGTCGTCCTCGCCTCCAGCCTCATCGAAAGGAGCGCCGCCCATGTCTGAGACGTTGACGGGATCACCTGCGCGCAACTACGTCGGCGGCGAGTGGCGCGCGCCGGCGAGCGGCGAGACGTACGAGAAGCGGAGCCCGTGGCGCCCGTCCGTCGTGACGGGCACCTATCCCGCGTCGGACGCAGTGGATGCGCGCGCGGCGATCGAGGCCGCGCGCGATGCGTTCCCCGCCTGGTCCGCGCTGCCCGCGTCCCAGCGAGCCGCGTTCTTCGGGAAGGCCGCGGACGCGATCGAGGCGCGCGCCGAACGCGTCGCGCAGGACATGACTGCGGAGATGGGGAAGCCGCTCCGCGAAGCGCGGCTCGAGACGCTGCGCGCGGCGACGATCCTCCGCTACGCAGCCGGCGAGGCGTGGCGGCCGATCGGCGAGCAGTACGCGCCCTCCGTCCCCGACCAGCGCCTGTACACGCTGCGCCGCCCCCTCGGTGTGGTCGGCCTGATCACGCCGTGGAACTTCCCGATCGCGATCCCGGTGTGGAAGCTCGCACCGGCGCTGATCTACGGGAACACCGTCGTCCTGAAAGTCGGATACGAGGCGCCGCGGACGGGGCTGCACGTGGCCGAGAGCTTCGCGGAGGCGGGGCTCCCCGCGGGCGTGCTGAACGTGCTCACCGGCTCCGGGTCGAAGGCGGGCGCCGAGATCGTCTCCAACCAGTCCGTGCGCGCGCTCTCCTTCACCGGCTCGGTGGAGGTCGGGAAGAGCGTGCGCGAGCGGGCGACCGCGCGCGACTGCCGCGTCCAGCTCGAGCTCGGCGGCCACAACCCGTTGCTCGTGACGGCAGCCGCCGAGATCGACCGCGCCGTCGAGGCCGCCTACGCAGGCGCGTTCTGGTCAGCGGGCCAGAAGTGCACGGCGACGCGCCGCATCCTCGTCCAGGGGGAGGTGTACGACGAGTTCCGCGACAAGCTGCTCGCGCGCGTCGCGGCCGGCAAGGTCGGCGACCCGGCCGACCCGGAGGTCGAGGTCGGGCCGGTCGTCAACGAGGGCGCGCTCGAGGAGATCCTCGGCGCGATCGAGCGCGCGCGCGACGAGGGCGGCACCGTCCTCGCCGGTGGCGAGCGGGCGGACGAGGACGGCTACCTGATCGCGCCCACCGTCTTCGAGGGGCTCGCCGACGACGCGGAGCTCTCGTGCGAGGAGGTCTTCGGCCCCGTCACGACGCTCTACCGCTACACGACACTCGAGGAGGGGATCGAGCGCGCGAACGCGGTGCCCTTCGGGCTCTCGGCCTCGATCTTCACCCGCGACCTGCGCGAGGCTCAGCGGTTCACGGAGGAGATCGGCGCCGGGATCATCCATGTGAACTCGCAGACCGCGGGTGCCGACGTACACGTCCCCTTCGGCGGGATCAAGGGCTCGGGCTGGGGTCCGCACGAACAGGGCCGCGCCGCGATCGAGTTCTACACCGAGGTCGTGACCGTCTACCAGGACGCGCCGCTTGCCTGAGCGCATGCGAGAGGGTGCCTGGCTGAAGCCAGGCACCGAGCGAAGGCGACAGGGTGCCTGGCTTCAGCCAGGCACCTATCGTCGGAGCGCGCAGCCGTGACCGAGCGCACGCTCGTCACCGGCGCGCTCGGGTGCGTGGGCGCGTGGACGCTCAAGGCGCTCCTAGCGCTCGGCGAGGAGCCTGTGGGCTACGACCTCGGAGGGGACGACGCGCGGCTCCGGCTCGTGCTCGAGGACGAGGAGCGCGCCCGCATCACGCTCGTCGAGGGCGACGTCACGGACGCAGCCGGGCTGGGCCGCGCGCTCGATGAGTACGAGATCACGCGGGTCGTGCACCTGGCCGCCCTGCAGGTGCCCTTCTGCAGAGCCGACCCCGCGCGAGGCGCACACGTCAACGTCTACGGGACGGTGGTCGTGTTCGAGGCCGTGAAGGCTCGCCGCAGCCAGATCCCCGGCCTCGCGTACGCGAGCTCGACCGCGGTCTACAACGCCGTCGACCGCTCGCCGGCGCCGGAGTCCGGCGGCACCGAGCCCTCGACCCTCTACGGCGTGTACAAGCTCGCGAACGAGGGGACCGCCCGCGTCCTCTGGCAGGACGAGGACGTCCCGTCGATCGGGATCCGGCCGTACGTCGTCTACGGCCCCGGACGGGATCAGGGCTTGACCTCGGGCCCGTCCCTGGCGATGGCGGCGGCGGCGCGTGGCGAGTCGTACGCAATCGCGTACGGCGGAACGGCCCAGTACGACTTCGCGCCCGCGGTCGGCCACGCGTTCGCGCTCGCGGCGCGAGCGGCGACGGAGGGTGCGCACGTGGCGAACTTCCCCGGCGAGCCGTCGACGATGGCCGAGGTCGTGGACGCGATCGAGGCGGCGGCTCCCGAAGCCGCCGGGAAGATCACCTGGGAGGAGGGCCAGCTCCCGTTCCCCGAGTCGCTCCAGGGCACCCTCCTCGAGCACCTAGTCGGGCCGCTTCCGCGCATACCGCTCGCGGACGGAGTCCGCGGCACGATCGAGCACTTCCGAGCGCGGGCGGGCGCGGCGGACCGGACGCCGTAGGCTTCGCGTATGACCACGGAGGGCACGGCGCCGCGCGAGGAGCGGCGCGTCATCACGGTGCTCTTCGCCGACCTCGTCGGCTTCACGGAGCGCTCCGAGCAGCTCGACCCCGAGGACGTCCGCGCACTCCTGACCTCGTACTACGCACGCCTGAGAGCCGAGCTCGAGGCGCACGGGGGCGTCGTGGACAAGTTCATCGGCGACGCGGTGATGGCCGTGTTCGGTGCGCCGGTCGCGCACGAGGACGATCCGGAGCGCGCCGTCCGAGCCGCGCTCGCGATCCGCGACTGGGCCCGGAGCGAGGACGACGTCAGCCTCCGAATCGGGGTGAACACGGGAGAAGCCCTCGTCGCGCTCGAGCCGGCGGAGAGCGGCGTCGGGATGGTCGCGGGCGACATGGTGAACACGGCGTCGCGACTCCAGTCCGCCTCCGCGACGGACGGCGTCCTCGTGGGCGAGAGCACGTATCGCGCCACGAGCCGGGTGTTCGCGTACGAGGAACGACCCGCGATCTCGGCGAAGGGGAAGTCCGAGCCGGTTCGCGTCTGGGAGCCCCTGCACGCCAGCGTCGGCATCGGCGAGGGGCGGGGCATCGGGGACGCGCCGCTCGTCGGGCGCGCAGTCGAGCTCGGACTCCTGCGCGCTGCGTTCGAGCGCGCGCGCGCCGAGAGCGAGCCTCAGCTCGTCACGCTCGTCGGTGTCCCGGGGATCGGGAAGACGCGGCTCGTCGCCGAGCTCGGGCGCGTTGCGCGCGACACGGACCCGGGGCTCGTCTGGCTCGAGGGGCGCTCGCTCGCGTACGGGGCGGGCAGCTCCTTCTGGGGGCTCGGCGAGATGGTGAAGGCGCAGGCGGAGATCATGGAGACCGACCCGGCGGCGACGGCCGAGGACAAGCTCCGCACGGCGGTCGAGGCGCTCGCGGACGAGGAGTCCGATGCGCGGTGGATCGAGGGCCAGCTTCGGCCGCTCGTCGGCCTCACAGCCGACCCCGGGACGCGAGAGGAAGGGCAGGCGGAGGCGTTCGCCGCGTGGAGGCGGTTCTTCGAGCTCCTCGCCCGTCGCAGCGTGCTCGTGCTCGTCTTCGACGACCTGCACTGGGCGGACGACGCCGTGCTCGCGTTCGTCGACGACCTTGTCGACCGCCTCACGGGCGTCCCCGTGCTCGTGCTCGCGACCGCGCGCCCCGAGCTCCTCGAGCGGCACCCGGGCTGGGGAGGCGGCAAGGCGAACGCCGCCACGATCTCCCTGCCCCCGCTCGCCGACTCCGAGACCGTCGAGCTCGTACGAGCCCTCGCCTCGGGCGTCGACCTCGGGGCAGACGCCGAAACCGCGGTCCTCGCGCGCGCCGCCGGCAACCCCCTCTACGCGGAGGAGTTCGTGCGCATGTCCGCCGAGCGGCGGGCCGATCCCGGCGCGGCCCTGCCCGAGTCGGTCCAGGGCATCGTCGCCGCGCGGCTCGACGTGCTCGCGCCCGCGGAGAAGGGTCTCCTGCAAGACGCCGCGGTCGTGGGGCAGGTCTTCTGGCTCGGCACGGTCGCGCAGCTCGGCGACCACGATCCCGCCCCGCTCGAGGAGCTGCTGCACGGCCTCCAGCGCAAGGAGTTCGTCAGGCGTGCACCGCACTCGAAGGTCGCGGGGGAGGCCGAGTACACGTTCCGCCACCCGCTGATCAAGGAGGTCGCGTACGAGCAGATCCCGCGCGCGCAGCGCGCGGCGAAGCACCGGCTGGCCGCGAGCTGGGCCGAGGCGCTTCCCGCCGACCGGGCAGAGGACCGGGCCGACCTGCTCGCCGACCATTACCTCCACGCGCTCGACTACACGCGCGCGCTTCGCCTGCAGGACGACGAGCTCGCCGCACGCGCGACCCGCGCCCTCCGCGAAGCGGGCGATCACGCGCGCGCCCTGCACTCGCTCGAGGCCGCGGCAAGCCGCTACCGGCGTGCGCTCGAGCTGTCGGCGGACGAGAACGAGCGCGCCGAGCTCGGGCTCGCGCTCGCCGAGGTCGAGCTTCGCGCAGGCGCGCACGAGGACGCCCGCTCGCGCCTGGGAGAGGTGCTCGACGTGGCTCGCTCGTCCGGGCGGGTGGATCTCCTGGGACGGGCCGCGCTCGCACGGGGCGGCGTCGGAACGCGTGTCGGAGACGCGGACGAAGAGCTCGTGACGCTCCTCGAGGAGGCGCTCGCTGCGCTGGGCGACGACGATCCAGCGCTTCGCGCCCGCCTGCTCGCCCGCCTTGCCGTGGAGGTGTACTACGTCCCCCCGACGAGCCGGCGCGAGGAGCTGAGCGACGAGGCCGTGCGCCTCGCTCGCGACTGCGGAGCCCCGGACGCGCTCATCGATGCCCTGAACGCCCGGCATGCCGCGCTCTGGAGCCCGGACCGGCTGGACGACCGCCTCCCTGTTGCGCGCGAGCTCGTCGAGCTCGCCGAGCAGATCGGCGATCGCGAGCGCTCACTGCAGGCGAGGTCCTGGCTCGTCCTGGATCTCGTCGAGTCCGGAGACCTCGACGGCGCGCGTACGGAGGTCGAGGGCTACGCGCGCTTGGCCGAGCCCCTCGGCATCCCGGCGTTCGCGTGGTGGGTGCCGGCGTGGCGTGCCATGCTGGCGCGCGTCGAGGGCAGGTTCGACGACGCTCGACGCCTCCTCGACGTCGCCGTCGAGATCGGCCAGGCAGCGGGGGACGCCAACGCGAGGTTGCACGCGGAGATCCTCGGTTGGCATACCGACGTCGATCAGGGACGTGACCTCGAGGCCTGGCTCCCTATGCTCGAGGCCGGGATCGAGCGTAGGAATGCGGCGGGCGCGTTTCGCTGCGGCGTCGCCATGAACCACGCCGTGTCAGGCCGGCTGGACGAGTCGCGCAAGGCCCTCGACGCGCTCGGCCCCGACGGATTTGCGAGCGTTCCGCGCGACATGAACTGGTACTCGGGTGCCGCGCAGTTCGCGATGGCAGTCGGAATGCTGGGCGACGCCGAGCGCGCGTCCCGCGCGTACGACGTGATCGCCCCCTTTGCCGGTCGGAACTGCCTCACCGCTCGCGCAGCCACGATGTGGGGTCCCGTCGACGCCTTCCTCGGCCGACTCGCCGCGACCGCGGGTCGCCTCGACGAGGCGGAGGCGCACTTTCGCGCGGGCATCGACGCGGCCGAGCGGATGTTCGCGCGGACGAGCGCGACCCGCACGCGCGCATGGTATGCGCAGATGCTGCGCGCACGCGGTGGCGACGGCGACGCGGAACATGCGGCCGAGCTCGAGCGCAGGGTGGTCGCGGAGGCGGAAGAGCTGGGCCTCGCGCTCCCCGAGCTCCGCTCTTCCCCTGCGGAGCCGTCAGTGCAGGAGCGGGCGTAGCGTGTCGCGCGCGATGAGGAACCCGCGCTTCACGAGCTCCTCGCTTCCCTCGAACGAGCGGTCTTCGTGCTCGACGGACACGACGTAGTCGTACCCGGCCCGATACAGCGCGGCCACGAAGCGGTCCCAGCGCACCTCGCCGAGCCCCGGCAGACGTGGCACCTGCCACCCCATCCCGAGCGAGACGGTTCCGTGGCGGTAGAGCCCGTCCCGGTCGATCTCGAGGTCCTTCGCGTGCACGTGGAAGAGCTTCTCCGCGTAGTCGCGCACGACCCGCTCGTAGTCGATCATGAGCCACACGAGGTGCGACGGGTCGAGGTTGAGCCCGAAGCTCGGGCTGTCGACGATCGAGAAGAGCTCGTCCCAGATCGCCGGCGTCGAAGCGAGGTTCGTCCCGCCCGGCCACTCGTCCCAGGAGAAGATCATCGGGCAGTTCTCGATCGCGACCTTCACGCCGCGCGATTCGGCATGCTCGACGAGCCCGGGCCAGACGCGCTTGAACTGGCGGACATTGTCGGGGACGTTCTTCGTCTGGTCGCGGCCGACGAACGTCCCGACGACCGGAACGCCGAGCGTCGCAGCGCCGTCGATCACCTTCTTCAGGTGCGTGTTCGCCGCACGGCGCACGGCAGCGTCCGGGTGCAGGTTGTTCGGGTAGTACGCGAGCGCGGAGATCTCGAGCCCGTGCCGGTCGAGCACGTCGCGCACGGCCGGCGCGTCGAGGCGCGTGACGTCGAGGTGCGACGTGCCCGCGTACCGGCGGCGCTCGGCGCCCGCGGCCGGCCAGGACGCGACCTCGAGCGTCTCGAAGCCCTCGCTCGCCGCCCACGCGGCGACCTGCGCGAGCGAGCGGCGAGAGAACGGAGCTGTTAGCAAGCCCAGCTTCATGGCAGTGGCACCTCCATCCAGCGGCGGTCGCGGTCGGACAGGGCGACGGCCTCGAGCAGCAGCTGCTCGACGTGGCCGTCGCGGAAGGTCGGGTAGTCGGGGTCGTCGGAGGGCCTGCCGCGCGCGACATCCGCGTATACGGCGCGATAGAGCTCGCGGAACGCGTCGGCGAACCCTTCCGCATGCGCGACCGGCAGGTGACTCCGCGCGGCCGCGACGGGGCGCATGAGCGCGGCGTTGCGGAGCAGAACCTGGTTCGGCTCGTCACGGTGCCCGATCCAGAGCTCCTCGTGGCGCTCGGAGTCCCACGCGAGCGCCGACTCCGAGCCGTCCACCTCGAGCCGGAGCGAGTTCTTGCGCCCCATCGACACCTGCGAGACGACGAGGGAGCCGCGCGCGCCGTTCTCGAACCGGAGCAGGACGTGCGCGAGATCCTCGGTCGCCACCTCGACCTCGGTGCGCTCCGAGTCGTCCGCGCCCGCGAACGTCTCGACCTCGCCGCGGGGACGCCGGCGGCGCGGAATCGCCGTCGAGAGGTCCGCGAGCACCTCGGTGACCCGCAGTCCCGTGACGAACTGGGCCGTGTCGAGCCAGTGCGTCCCGATGTCGCCGAGTGTCCGCAGCTCGCCGGCCTTCTCGGGCTCGAGACGCCAGTTCCAGTCCGTCGGGCGTGCGAGCCAGTCCTGGAGGTAGCCCCCGTGCGCGTTCCAGACCTCGCCGACCTCGCCGGCACGCACGCGCTCCCGCATCTCCTGCACGAGCGGGTAGAACCGGTTGTGGAAGTTCACGCAGTGGACGAGCCCCGACCGCTCGGCGAGCGCGACGAGCTCGGACGACTCCGCCGCGGTCCTCACGAGTGGCTTCTCGCAGACGACGTGCTTGCCCGCGGCGAGCGCGTCGCGGACCTGCGGGAAGTGCAGATGGTTCGGCGTCGTGATGTGCACGACGTCGACCTGCTCGTCCGCGAGAAGCTCCTCGTACGACTCGTACACGGGCGCGAGCTCCTTCGCGCGCGCGCGCTCCGGCGTCGAGCCCACGACGCCCAGCACTTCGACGCCGAGCCGGCGCACGGCATCCACGTGCACCGCGCCGATGAAGCCCGTCCCGACGACTGCCGCCTTGAGCTCCTCGATCCTCACTGCCGAGCCTTGGCCTGCGCGGCCCGGGTCCTCCGCCGCACCACCCGCTCGGTCCGCCGGACGTGCTTGCGTGCCTCCGCGCCCGCCCGTGGAGCGTCTCCTGCCCGGATCGCCTCGACGATCGGGACGTGGAACTCGGCGAGCTCCTGCTGATCCCAGTACGTCCAGTAGGTCGCGAAGGCCGTCGAGACCTCGATCCCGAGGACGAGCCAGCTCTGCAGCAGCGGCTCGTTTCCGGCCAGCTCGACGACGACCCGGTGGAAGGCCAGGTCGTGCGCGATCTGCGTGCGCCAGTCCTTGCGCGCGGCGGCCCTGCGCATCGCCTCGAGCTCGCGCTCGAGCGGCCCGACGTCGCGGTCCGCACGACTCGCCGCCTCTCTCGCAGCGAGCTCCTCGAGCGCCGCCCGAACCGGGAAGACCGCGAGCAGATGAGAGTCGGCGACCCCGCGCACCCGCGCTCCCCGGAAGGGCTCGGACTCGACCAGGCGGAGGCTCTGGAGATCGCGCAGCGCCTCGCGCACCGGGGCCTGGCTCGTTCCGAGCTCCCGCGCGAGGCGCGTCTCGACGAGCCGCTCGCCCGGCTCCAGCTCCCCGCGGAGGATCCGCTCGAGCAGGATCTCCTTGATCTGCTCCCGCAGAACGGTTCGTGAGACGGCGGTCGAGCTCAGAGACCGATCATCGGTGCTCGATTGTTTCGAGTCAACCGGCGACGACCGGGTTCGTCAGCTCCCCGATGCCCTCGATCTCGATCGTCACCTCGTCGCCGGGTCGCAGGAGGCGTTGCGGGTCGCGGAAGACGCCGACGCCCGCGGGTGTCCCGGTGAGGATCAGGTCGCCCGGCTCGAGCGTCGCCGTCTGCGAAGCATGGCTGACGATCTCGTCGATCCCGAAGATGAGGTTCGCGGTCGTCGAATCCTGGAGCACCTCCCCGCTGACGATGGCGCGGATGCGCAGCGCGTGCGGGTCGGCGATCTCGGACGCCGGCACGAGCGGGCCGACGGGGCAGAACGTGTCCGGCGACTTGCCGCGCGTCCACTGCCCGTCCGCGAACTGCAGGTCGCGCGCGCTGACGTCGTTCGCACAGACGTACCCGCGAACCGCCTCGAGCGCGTTCTCCTTCGAGACGCCCTTCACGCGTGCGCCGATCACGACCCCGAGCTCGGCCTCGTAGTCCGCCTTCGTCACGATCGGCGGGATCACGATCGGCTCGCCCGGGCCGATGAGCGAAGTCGGCCACTTGGCGAAGAGCAGCGGCTCCATCGGCAGCTCCACGCCCTGCTCCTCGGCGTGATCGCGGTAGTTGAGCCCGACGCACACGATCTTCCCGGGCCGCTCGATCGGAAGCACGGCGCGAGCCTACAACCAGGGTGACTGTCACCGCAGGTGACTGTCACCGGCTTTTCGCCCCGGGCTGCCGCCTCGCTCAGGCGTCGCGATCGGCGAGCCAGATCCAGCGGCTGATCGCTGCGTCCGCGTCCCGGAAGCCGATGCGCCGGTACACGGGCGCGCCGAGTTCCGTCGCGAAGAGGACTCCGTAGCGATACCCGCGGTCCCGCGCGTCCGCGAGGCCCGAGAGCGTGATCGCGGCGCCGATCCCCTGCCCGCGCGCCTCTGCCACCGTGGCGATCGCGAACACTGTCGCCACCCCGGCGCCGCAGAAGAGCATGGTGGTCGCCACGGGCCGGCCGTCGAGCCAGCCGACATAGATGTCCCACGGCGCATGTCCGATGCCGAAGCTCCGAGTCGCGTCGACCCAGGCGCTCCCGGCCAACTGCGGGACCTCGAAGGCCTCGACGAACGTGCGGGCGAACGCCTCCAGCCCGCGCTCGTCGTCGACCCGCTCGACGCGGAACCCCTCGGGAACGCGTGCGAGCGCACCCCAGTCGAGCGCGCGGAGCTCGGCGACCTGGCCGGGAGCATCGACCTCGAACGGGACGAAGCCGTGAGGCTCGAGGCGAGCGCCCAGGTCGGCGGGCTCCGTCATCGGCCCCGCCCACCAGAACGCGAACGGCGCGTCGCGCTCCCGGTACCAGGCGAGCACCTCCTCGGCCGCCGCGTGCACGTCGTCCGGCGCGAGCCGGGTCCCCCAGACCCCCTTGAACATCGGATTCTCCGGGAAGGCGTGGTGGCGCGAGTAGCTGTCGTGCTCCTCGAGCTCGGCCTCGGGGAGCCGGGCGATCGCGCGGAAGAGGTCGTGGAGGCTCTCCTCGACGGCGAGCGCGAGCTCGCGCTCGGAGAGGTCTTGTCGGGGCGCGTCGTGATCGTTCACGGGCGGAGGATGGCACAGACGTAGACTCGGTTTCGTGACACTTTCGGCGGCATTCGTCGCAGAGCTGCGAACGGCGGTCGGAACCGAGCACACGATCACCGAGCCCGAGCAGCTCCGCGTGTACGAGTGCGACGGGCTGACGGGTCACCGCGCGGTTCCAGAGGCGGTCGTCCTCCCCGGCACGACCGAGGAGGTGCAGGCGGTTGTGCGCGCCTGCCACCGGGAGCGCGTCCCCTTCGTCGCCCGAGGCGCGGGCACCGGTCTCTCGGGAGGCGCAACGCCGGTCGCCGGCGGCGTGGTCGTGTCGCTCGCGCGGATGAACCGAATCCTGGAGGTCGACCTCGCGAGCCAGCGCGTCGTGGTCGAGCCCGGCGTGGCCAACCTCGACGTGACCCACGCCGTCGCCGCCGAGGGCCTCTTCTACGCGCCGGACCCCTCGAGTCAGCAGGTGTGCACGATCGGCGGCAACGTCGCCGAGAACTCGGGCGGCGCGCACTGTCTCAAGCACGGTTTCACCGTCCACCACGTCACGGGCCTGACGCTCGTGCTCCCGGACGGCGACGTCGTCGAGCTCGGCGGCAAGGCGCTCGACCCGGACGGGCCCGACCTTCTCGGCGTCGTCGTGGGCTCCGAGGGGACGCTCGGAATCGTCACCCGGATCACCCTCCGCATCGTGCGCGTCCCCGAGGTGGTGCACACGCTGCTCGCGGCCTTCCGGACGATGGACGCCGCTGGAGCGGCGGTCTCCAGGATCGTCGCCGCCGGGGTCCTGCCGTCGGCGCTCGAGATGATGGACCGCCTGACGATCGAGGCCGCCGAGCGAGCGGTGGCACCCGGCTATCCGGAGGGCGCGGGCGCGGTACTCCTTGTCGAGCTCGACGGCGTCGTGGAGCAGGTCGACGAGGACGTCGCCGCCGTCGAGCGCATCTGCGTCGCGAGCGGCGCGTTCGAGATCCGCGCGGCGACGGACGACCTCTCTCGCGCGCTGCTCTGGAAGGGCCGCAAGTCGGCGTTCGCGGCCATGGGCCGGATCGCGACCGACTACTACGTGCAGGACGGCGTGGTCCCGCGGACACGGCTCCCCGAGGTCCTGCTCCGGATCGAGGAGTTGTCCCTCGAGCACGGCCTGCAGGTCGGGAACGTGTTCCACGCGGGCGACGGGAACCTCCATCCCCTCGTGCTGTACGACGCGGAGGCGGGCGAGACCGACCGTGCGCGCGAGCTGGCGGAGGCAATCCTGGACGCGTGCCTCGAGGTCGGAGGCTCGCTGACCGGCGAGCACGGGGTCGGCATGGACAAGGCGTGCTCGATGCCCGGCATGTTCTC
>Ga0299907_10001176_pt1 | contig 14615 bp, 14 predicted proteins | sample RVTome_16_FD_198680 | JGI IMG/M metagenome (GOLD analysis project Ga0299907, IMG submission 198680) | Soil microbial communities from uranium-contaminated site in the Upper Colorado River Basin, Wyoming, United States - RVT152D67 (version 2) ... | reverse complement strand
ACGTCCGGGTAGAGCGTGCCCTGGGTCAGGAAGTCGATGCGCCCGATCCGGCCGGCCTCCTCCTCGAACACGCGGATGAACTCGTCGCCGATGCGCCGCCGCTTCTCCTCCGGGTCGTCGACACCGGCCAGGCGGGCCAGGAAGCGCTCGCGCGCGTCGACCATGAGCAGGTTCATGCCCAGGTTGCGCTCGAACGTCTCGCGCAGCAGCTCCGACTCGCGCTTGCGCATCAGGCCGTGGTCGACGTAGATGCAGGTCAGCTGGTCGCCGACGGCGCGATGGACGAGGGTCGCGGCGACGGCCGAGTCCACCCCGCCCGACAGCGCGCAGATGACACGCCCCTCGCCGACGCGGCCGCGGATGTCGGCCACGGCCGTCTCGATGAACGAGGCCGGTGTCCAGCTCGGGCTGGCGCCGCAGAGGCCGAGCACGAAGTTGCGCAGGATGTCACGCCCGGCCGGCGTGTGCACCACCTCGGGGTGGAACTGGATGCCGAAGAGGCGCCGCTCGCGATCGGCCAGGCCGGCAAAGGGTGTCGAGGTCGTCTTGGCCAGCGCGGCGAAGCCGGGGGGCGGCGTGACGATCGCATCGCCGTGGCTCATCCAGACCGGCTCTTCGGCGCGCAGCCCGTGCAGCAGCCCGTCGGAGTCGGTGACGTCGATCGTCGCCGGCCCGTACTCGCGCTTCTCGGCCGGGACGACGTTGCCGCCCAGCTCGCTGGCCATCAGCTGCAGCCCGTAGCAGATGCCCAGCACGGGCAGCCCGCCGGTCCAGAGGCGCGGATCGGGCCGCGGCGCGCCGGGCTCGTAGACGCTGGCCGGCCCGCCCGACAGGATCACGCCGCGCGGGCGGCGGGCGGCGATCTCCGGCCATGGCGTGTCGTAGGGCAGCAGTTCGGAGTAGACGTGGAGCTCGCGCACGCGGCGTGCGATGAGCTGGGCGGTCTGGCTGCCGAAGTCGAGGACGAGGACGGTATCGGGCGTCGGCCGGTCATCGGCCGTGCGGGCCGGCGGCGGTGCGTCGAGGGCCACCTCAAGGTATGCCTCGACCTCGGCATCGTCGGGGGCAAGCACGCGGTGGCCGGCATTGGCCGCCTCACCGTGGATCGTCTTGCCGCGCTCGCCTCGACGCCCCTCGGCCGTCAGCTCGCCCAATCGCACCTCACCATCGCAGGTTGCCAGTCTACCCGGGCCGCAGGCGACCAACGGCACTTGCCGGCCCGCCGCTGTGGGCCGACATGGCCAGCGCACGGAGGTGGGCGATTGTCGACGATCGAGGTTCGCGAGCATCCCGCCCAGCCGACGGCCAGCGTCCGCCTGCGCGGGCCGGCGCACAAGCTGGACGATGCGTTCGATCGCTACCTGCCCCTCGTCGCCGCTCGCGTCGGCCAGCTCGGTGCGGCGATGGTCGGCCCGCCCTTCGCTCGCTACCACGCCATGAATGGGACCGAGTTCGACGTCGAGATCGGTGTGCCGCTCGCCCGACCGATCGTCGGCCAGCATGCCCTGCGCGATGCCGAGCCGGGCGAAGTCGCGCGCTCGGAACTGCCCGCCTGTCGGGCGGCGACGATGATCTGCAGCGGGCCGTACGACGGCCTCGGCCGGGCGTGGGACGAGCTGCAGGCGTGGGTCACGCGCGAGGGTTACGCGCCCGCCGCGCCGGGTTGGGAGTCGTACGTCGACGACCCGCGCCAGGTGCCGGCGCAGCAACTGCGCACAGCGCTCTTCGTGCCCGTCGGCTGACGCGCCAACGCCCTCATTCGGTGGTGGCGGCGATGATCGCGTGCAGGTAGAGCGTCAGTTCAAAGACGTCGCCGGCATCCTCCGGGCCGAGGCCATCGCGCCCTGGCGGGCCGTGCTCGAAGCGACCGAAGATGGTCATCTTGGCCAGCACTCCACGTGGCAGCCTGGCGGCCAGCGCGTAGGCGTGCGAGACGGGGATGGCACGGTCGCCGATCCCGTGCAGGAGGAACACCTGGCCATGGATGCCGTCGCTGGCGGCGACAGGCGAGATGCCGCGCAGGTCGCCGCGCAGGCGCGGGCTGAACGCGGACATGACCGTCGTGGCCGACGATCTGTCGGGGGCGGTGAAGAGTTGGTAGGCCGTGCGCGCATCGCCGCTCAACCCCGCCTCGATGTCTGGGTCGCGGGCGGGCCGTTCGTCGGCGGCGGCGATCGACGTCAGGAGTGCCTCCAGGTCGTGCAGCGCGATCGCCGGCTCGATCGCCCGCGCCAGCAGCACGGCCACGTCGCGTCGGATGCCCGGGTCGGGATCCCACGCGCGCACCTCATCGGCCAGCAGCATCGAACGCGTTGCCACGTCCACGAGCAACACCTCGGCATCGGCGTAGCCACCGAAGTCGCTGACGAAGCGCAGTTGAGCCAGCCGCGGGTCGGCGGCGGCGAGGAGGGCCATGCTGCCGCCGGCGGAGAAGCCAGCCAGGCCAAGGCGGCGCGGATCTACCTCCGGCCGGGCGGCCAGGACGAGCACGGCATCGGCCAGATGTTCCGGCTCGGCGGGTGTGACGCGCAGTTCGCGCAAGGCGGTCGATTCGGGCACGCCGACCACCACGCCGAGGCGGCTGATGGCGCTGGCCACGCGCACGATGTCGGGGTGGTCGAGGTCCTCCGGGTGCACGCCCAGCGCAAGCACGACGGCGGGCAGGCTGCGCGGCGCGTGGCTGCCGGCCGGGACGTAGACGTCGAGCCGGTCGGCCGGTCGGCCGTAGGTCGTTGTGCTTCGCTCGGGCTCAGCCGAGAAGAACCCGAGCGGGCGGAGGGGCAGGTTGACCAGCTCGGGCACGAGGGCGATGGTTCGCGCCACGCTGCGTACGGGCGGCAGGACGACGAAGCCGACGTAGAGCATGGCGACCACCGCCAGCGCCGCCAGCAGCAGGTTGAGGCAGCCGGGTCGGCGTGATCGGCGGCCGGTCTCAGCCATCCGCACCATTGTCGCCGGGGGCGCCGATCAGGGCTGGAGACCGTTCGCGCGAGCGCCCTCCCTCAGCTGCGCACGAACTCGCAGACGCGCCAGCCCTCGTCTTCGCGCTCGATGAGCACCTGCGCCCGGCCGCCACGTTGCTCGACGCGGTAATAGATTGCGATCCGGCCGCCCGCGCGCGGATACGGGAATTCGTCGTCGACGAAGGGGCTGCCGAGACGAGCACCGAACGGCACCAGCGGGTCGAGCAGCCCGGCAACACCGGCGCACTGGAAGCGTCGCTGGCGGTCAGTGTCGCCGCGCTCGTAGGCGGCGAAGTACTCGCGCAGAACGTCGTGCGGCGCCCATAGGTAGCGGTCGGCCAGTGGCTCGAGCGCATTGCCAAGGACGAAGGCGCCGGCGCCAAGGCCGCCCAACAACGCCAGTACGAGCACGCAGCCGATCAGCCCGCAGCCACGCGACGCGAGCGAAGGTCCGGCGGTCGACACGACCTCATCGCCCCCGTCTGCCTGGCCGCGGTTGCCGGAGGCTTCGTCGTCTTGGTGGTCGTCGCCGATCATCCCGACGAGAGCGTGAGCCACTGGCTGGTCAGCGATGCAGCTCGGCCAGGCCAATGGCTTCGGCCTCGAGCTCGACCGTGACCGCGCTGGCCAACGGCGCGAACGGTGCCAGATCGAGCTCGCCGCGCTCGGCGTCGTAGCGCCACGTACCGGCGACCCGACCGTCGACCAGGAACGTAGGGTACGACGGAGGCATCTTGGTGTGGAAGATCAGCGGCCGGTACTGCTCGGGCAGCACACCGGTCCGTCGGGCGTGGACGAGCAGCACCGCGTCCCACGTCGGCAGGTAGCGCGCCGGGGCCGGCGTATCCGCGTCGGGTAGCGGCGCGCCGGCGGTGTCGAACAGCGGCCGGCCGGCCTCGTCGGCGTAGCGGATGAGGTCCATGGTTTCGACGACCGGCTTCAGTGCCGCCGGCGGCACACCGGTGAAGTCGGCGATGTCGCGCAGGCCAGCCGGCCCGAAGCCGGCCAGGTAGCGCCGCACGAGGTGCTCGAGACCGGCCCGCTGGCCAATCTCCTCGTGGCCGCCCAGCACCTCGTCGGCCAGGCGGCAGAGGTCGGCCCGCCGGCGCTGCCACGTCCCCGACGGTGGTACGCGCAGCAGCTCGAGGTCTATGTCGATCGTCTGGCGCACGGCCGGGTCCGCGTCAGCAAGCATGGCCACCAGATCGGGTCGCCTGACGGTCCGGCCGGCCAGCGCCTGCCGTACACGTCTCAGCACCGCGTCGCGTCCGCTGTCGTCGCCGCGCGTGACGCGCCGCGCCCAATCGCGCAGCGGACCTCGGATTCCGGCCACGAACGGGTGGTAGTCGGCGGCGGAGATCGTGTGAATTGTTCCGCGCATCAGCGTGCCCTGGACCACGGCCCCCGAGTCGTAGGCGGCGTCGAGGTCGACGCGCCGGAAGCCGGCGCGGCACGACCACAGGCGGATGTACGCATTCGGCGCGTACTGGTTCTGGATGCCGGCCAGCTGCTCGAGCGCCGCCGGGATAGAAAGCGCCGAGCGCTCGAGCAGCAGCTGGCGAGCCAGCAGCGCGCGGTTGAGCTCGCGCTCGGTTAGCGTCCTCACTCGAACGGGCGCAGCCGGAAGACCGGCCCGTGGCCGAGTCGCTCGGCCGGCGTGCCGTAGCGCACGATCAGCGCGCTCACCACCGGCCCGCGTTCGTCCTCCGCGATCTCCAGCGCGTCGTAGTCGGCGGTCCGCTCACCGATCGTCACCCGGCAGCGTGGGTCGGCGCGCAGGTTTAGCGCCCAATCGGCGCCTTCCTCGCCCGCCGCGATGAGCAGCGTCCCGTCGGGCTGATCGACGAAGCCGACCGCGGTGCGCACCGGCCGGCCGCTGCGCCGGCCGCGCGTCTCGAGCAGCGCCACCTTGCCCCACTCGGCCAGCTGCTCGCCGATGGTCAGGTCGTCAGTCACACCACGCCGTGCAGTGGGGGCCCTAGCGGCTCGCGCCTCGCTGCCAGGACTTGCCCTCGACGGCCACGGCCGGTGCGTAGACCATCTCGACCCGCTGCATGTCGGCGATCGTCCGCGCGCCGAGCGCGGCCATCGATTGGCGCAGCGCGCCGACCAGGTTCTGCGTGCCGTCAGTCACTGCCGACGGGCCGAGCAGGATCTGCTCGAGCGACCCGACCGTGCCGACCCGGATGCGCGTGCCCCGCGGCAGCGTCGGCGACGGGGCGGCCATACCCCAGTTGGTGCCCCGGCCGGGCGCTTCCTCGGCGCGCGCCAGCGGCGAACCGAGCATCAGCAGGTCGGCGCCGGCGGCGATTGCCTTGGCCAGCTCGCCACCGCGGCGCATGCCCCCGTCAGCCACGACCTGGACGTAGCGCCCGCTACGTTCGTGGTAGTCGTCGCGCGCCGCGGCGACCTCGGCGATGGCGGTCACCTGCGGCACGCCGATGCCCAGCACGTCGCGCGTGGTGCACGCCGCGCCCGGCCCGACGCCGACGAACACCGCCGTCACCCCCTGCTCCATCAGCCCCAGTGCGGCCTCGTACGAGGTCGTGTTGCCGACGGCGACGGGGATGGGCAGCGCGGCCGTGAACTCGGCCAGCGAGAGCGGCTCGTAGCCGGCGGCGAGGTGGCGCGGGCTCGACACCTGCGACTGGACGAGGAAGACGTCGGCACCGTGCTCCGTGGCAAAACCGCCCAGGCGGCGCGCCGCGGCCGGTGTGGCGGCGACGACAGCCGGCGAGCCGGCCTCGTGGATGTGGCGGATGCGCTCGGCGATCAACTCTTCGCGGATGGGTGGCCGGTAGGCCTCGGCGAGCACGTCGTGCACGTCGGCGTCCGCCGCATCCGCGATGCGCCCGAGGATGGCCGCCGGTTCCTCCCAGCGTGTCTGGATACCCTCGAGGTTGAGCACGCCCAGCGCGCCCAGGCGGGCCAGCCGGCCGCACATGTGCGGATCGACCACAGCGTCCATGGCCGAGGCCAGGATCGGCATGCGCAGGCGGAAGGAGCCGAAGGTGGTGTTCAGCTCGACGTCGGCCGGCTCGATCGTCTCCACGCCGGGCGCGAGCGACACGTCGTCGAAGCCGTAGGTGGGCCGCAGCGCGTCTGTCTTGGCCGGGCGCCGGCGCGCCGCTGCATCGAGCGGATCGGCCGACATCGCGAAGCTACCGGACGGCACGGACGGTCGATTCCTTCCTCGCTGGCCTGCGGGTACGCGGCCTGACGGGCAGTATAGCGGCGTGGATTCGACCGCCGACCCTGCCCCGCCGCCGGCCCTCGTCACGCTCGACGACATCGTCGCCGCCGCCAGCCGAATTGCCGGCGTGGCCATGCGCACGCCGCTGCTGCGCATCGAGCAGGACGCGTTCATCAAGCCCGAGAGCCTGCAGCCGACCGGCTCGTTCAAGATCCGCGGTGCCTACAACGCCCTTGCCCAGCTGACGCCGAGGGAGGCCGCCGCCGGCGTGGTCACCCACTCGAGCGGCAACCACGCGCAGGCCGTGGCGCGGGCGGCGCGCCTGCTGGGCATACGGGCGACCGTGGTGATGCCCAATGATGCGCCACAGGTGAAGGTTGCCGGCGTCCGCGCCGACGGTGCCGAGATCATCTTCGTCGGGCCGGCCAACGAGGAGCGCGTCGAGCTCGCCCACCGGCTGGCCGACGAGCAGGGCATGGTGCTCGTGCCGTCGGCCAATGATGCGCGAGTCATCTGCGGCCAGGGCACCTGCGGCCTGGAGATCGTCGAGCAGCTGGCGCTGGCCGGTGTCGAGGAGCCGGTCAACGTGCTCGTGCCGATCGGGCTGGGCGGGCTGGCCGCCGGCGTCTCGACCGCGGTCAAGGCGCGCCTGCCGAATGCCCACGTCTACGGCGTCGAGCCCGAGCTGGCCGCCGACACGCGCGCCTCGCTGCTCGCCGGCGAGCGCGTGCGCTGGGACCCGGCCCAGACCGGCCTGACGATGGCCGACGGGCTGCGCGGCGAATCGCCCGCGCCGATCCCGTTCGCGCACCTGCAGCGCTGCCTGGACGGGGTGCTGACGGTCAGTGAGGACGAGATCGCCGATGCGGTTCGCCACGCCGTACTGCACCTGCGCCTCGTGCTCGAACCGTCCGGCGCCGTGACGCTGGCGGCGCTGCTGCACCGGCGCGCCGAGCTGCCGCCGGGTCCCGTCGTCGTGGTCGCCAGCGGCGGCAACGTCGACCGCGGCCGCCTGCTCGATCTACTCGTCGAGTGACCGGCGGCTATCATCGACCGGTGGACCCGGTCGGCGCCCAGCCAACCCTGCTCGAGGCGGCGCGGACCGTCGCGCGCGGCCGCGACCTCGAAGCGCAGCTCGCCGCATTGGCCGAGCTGGCTCGATCGGCCGGCGGTGCCGAGTCCGTGGCGATCCACCTGCTCGATCCGGTCGGCCGCTGGCTGGTACCGGCCGCCACGGCCGGCGGCGCAGGCCAGAACGCGCACGAGGCACCGACCATCCCGCTCGACGACGGCTCCAACCTGGCGGCGGGCGCGGCGCGCGAACGGCGCTCGCTGAGCGGCCCCAACTCGGTTGCCGTGCCGTTGATCGTGGCTGACAGCGCCGGCGGCGACGAGGTCGAGGGCGTGCTCGTCGCTTCCTTTGCCGGCAGCCCGCCCGGGGTCGGCGAAGCAGACGACATGATCACCGCGCTGGCCGACCTGGCCGCCGTCGCCATCCGCAAGACGCGCCTGCAGCATGCTCTGGTCGAGAAGGCCGAGTGGATCGAGCGCCTGGCCAGCACCGACGCCCTGACTGGCATCGCCAACCGCGCGACGTTCGAGCGGATGCTGGAGCTGGAGATCGCGCGCGCCAGTCGCCAGGCGTCGCAGCTGAGCGTCGTGCTGCTCGACATCGACGACTTCGCCGGCCTCAACCAGCGGTCCGGCGCGCAGGCGGGGGACGACGCGCTGCGCCGCGTCGCGTCGCTGCTGGCCGATCAGGTCCGGCTCGTCGACACCATCGGCCGGCTGGGCGCCGACGAGTTCGGCGTCATTGCTCCGGGCGGCGGGGGCGCGGTCGTGGCACGGCGCGTCGGCGATGCCGCCGGCAAGCTATCGCTCAGCCTGAGCGCGGGCGTGGTCGTGCTACCCGATGACGGCGGCTCGAGCAGCGAGCTGATGGCGTCAGCCCAGGCGGCGCTGGACGCGGCGAAGAGCCGCGGGCCGGGAGCGGTCGTGTCGGCCAGCGAGGCGCGCGCCGGCTAGGTCGGCGCGACCCTGTCGAGATCCTCTGCTAACGCCGTCCAGACCGCGGCAGCGACTACCTCTGCCGGGCGAGCGGCGTCGATCACGCGCCAACGACCGGGCTCGGCCGCGGCCAGGGCCAGAAAGCCTTCCCTGACCCGGCGATGGAAGGCCAGGTCGTGCTCGGCAGCCGATTCGAATCGAGTGACCTCGGACGCGGCCCCGTCCTCACGCCGGCGCAAGCCCTCCTCCGGCGGCAGGTCGAACAGGATGGTCAGGTCCGGTAGCAGGCCGCCCGTGGCGAGCTCGGCCAGCGCGCGCAGTCGGTCGAGCGGCACGCCCGCGCCGTAGCCCTGGTAGGCCAGCGTGGAGTCGGCAAAGCGATCGCAGACGACCGTCGCGCCGCGCTCCAGGGCCGGACCGATCACCTCGACGACCAGCTGGTGGCGGGCGGCGTTGAACAGTAGAGCGTCGGTCAGGCCGTCGCGTGCTGCATCCGACGCGAGTAGCACGTGGCGGACTTGTTCACCGAGAGCCGTTCCGCCCGGCTCCCTCGTCAGCACCACATCGCGACCGAGTCCGCGCAGCCGGTCGGCCAGCTGCAGCGCGTGGCTGCTCTTGCCCGCCCCGTCAGGCCCTTCGAAGGTGATGAATCGGCCGGTTAAGCTGTTGCCCACGACGGTCGAGTGTAAAGGCGGAGGGTTCGATGCCAGTCTTCATCTTCCTGCATGTCCTGACGATGTTCGTCGCGGTGGCAATGGCCTATGGCCCGGCAATGCTGATCGTCGTGGCCGCTCAAGGCGGCGATGTCGTTGGTCTGCGCGGCGTAATGGCGACTTCCAACCGGCTGTCGCGCCTTGTCGCGCCGGCCTTCCTGCTCGGATTCATTTTCGGCGTGCTGGCCATCTTCTTCCACGGCTTCGATCCGCTCGCCGGATGGCTGGTGATCGCCTACATCCTGTTCGCGGCGGTAATCGCCATGACCGTCCTGTTCACCGCCCCGTGGCTAAAGCGCGTTACCGCGGCCGCGGCGGCGAGCCCGGATGACCCCATGTCGACGGAGCTGCGGGAGCTGCTCGGTTCGCCACGCAATCGGGTGCTGCTCGCGATCGACGCTCTCATCATCGTGGCGCTCATTGCCGATATGGTGCTAAAGCCGCTCCCCGGCCGCCTGTTCTGAGGCGTCAGCGCCAGGCGCGTGCGTCGCCTTCGGGGTAGACCCGGACGCGCCGGTAGGGCTCCCGGCCGCGCGAGCGGGAGACGAGGTTTGCCGCCTCGGCGCGCTGGTGCTGCAGCCGGCGGATGTACGCGTTCTGCGGCGACAGCTCGATCGGCTTCGCCTCACGCCTGACCAGCCCGATCGCCTCTTCGACCTCGCGCAGGGCGGCGTCGCTCGGGTCGACCTCCAACGCGAAGATAGAGGTCAGCGCGGACTCCATCTGCAGCAGCGTGTTGTTCTTGAGCACGAAGATGGGCAGCCCGCGCTCCTCCGCCTCGCGCAGGGCCGGTGCTTTCTGACGGAAGTAGTTGCGCAGCGTGATGACGACGTCGGCGTCCTCCGCCTCGCGGACCAGCGTCACCGGCAGCTGCAGCTCGCGCACCGCCTGCTCGAGGCGCTTGCGGCTGATGCCGAAGCCGAGAACACGTAAGGGCTGAAGGCTCGGCTCGTCGCCGGCCGGCAGCAGCGTTGGCCGGCGGTCGCCGGTGAGGGCGAGCTCCATCTCCTCGTCGTCGGTCGCTTCGGCCGCCTGAGCCGAGTCCAGCCAGGCGTCCTGTGCTGCCCCCGCCGCGGCCGCCAGCTTGTCCTCGTCAAGGCCGCCGACCGGCGCGAGCCCCTCCTCCGCGCGGACCGCGTCCAGAGCTCGAGCAGCCGACTGGCGCCACTCGCGCTGGCGATCGAGCTCGCGCGCGTCACGCGCGCGAGCTTCGAGCAGTGCGGCCGAGCCGCGCTCGACCGGGCCGCGATCCGCGATCGGGCCGGCGAGGAATGCTTCACCGGCGCCCGCCGCGAACGTCGCCGCGCCGGGCTCACCCGCGAAAGGGCTGCCTCCTCCACCGCCTTCCGACGAGACCCTGCTCTTGCCGCGCCGCCAGCCGCCGCTGGCGCCCGGCCGGTAGCCGGGCCGGTAGCCGCGCTCGCCGTCGTCCCGCCGCGGCTCGAGGCCGGGCCGCCAGCCGGGCTCGGGCCGCCAGCCGGGCTCGTGCCGCCAGCCGGCCGTGCCCGAGCCGACCAGCCCGCCGAAGCGCTCACCGGGCATCTGGGTCTGTGGTCCGGGACGCGGCCGCGACTGCGTGCGACGGACGCCGCCCTGGTCGCGCCAGCGCAGCTCGGGGGCGATCGGGTCGCCGCGCAGCATAGCGTCGACCGTTTGGGCGACGTCGCTGTGGACCGTCACCCGGTCGCGCGACTGGATCTCGACGACGACGTCGAAGGTCGGCGGCGCCTTGCGCTCGAGGACGCTCTTCTGCGTCCGCCGGCGGCGTGCCTCCTCGTCGCCGAGGGTGACGCTCTGGATCCCCCCGATCAGGTCGGACAGGGTCGGGTTGAGCATCAGGTTGTCGAGGTTGTTGCCGTGGGCGGTGCCGATCAGCTGCACGCCGCGCTCGGCGATCGTCCGCGCCGCGGCCGCCTCGAGCTCGGTGCCGATCTCGTCGATGACGATGACCTCGGGCATGTGGTTCTCGACCGCCTCGATCATCACCGAGTGTTGCAGGTCGGGCGTGCGGACCTGCATCCGCCGCGCGCGGCCGATGCCGGGATGGGGAATGTCACCGTCACCGGCGATCTCGTTCGAGGTGTCGACGACGACGACCCGCTTGTGCAGCGTGTCGGCCAGGACGCGCGCCGCCTCGCGCAGCATGGTCGTCTTGCCGATGCCCGGCCGGCCCATGATCAGCACCGACTTCCCGGACTCCACCAGGTCGTCGATGATCTCGATCGTGCCGAAGACGGCGCGCCCGATGCGCGCGGTCAGGCCGACGATCTTGCCGCTGCGGTTGCGGATGGCGCTGATGCGATGGAGCGTGCGCTCGATGCCGGCACGGTTGTCCTCGCCGAACGAACCGATGTGGTCGATCACGTACTGGATGTCCTCGTCGTCGACCTCGCGCTCGAGCAGTTCCTCCTCGCCGCCGCCACCGAAGCGCGCCTCCGGCCGGCGGCCCGTGTCCATGATCACCTCGATCAGGTCGCGCTCAGGCGGGAAGGTCAGCAGCCGCTCGACGATCTCCGGCGGCAGCGCCGCCAAGAGCGCGTCGATGTCGTCGGCGGCGCTCAGGTCGTCGTCGAGTGGCGCCGGTGGCTGCGTCGAATGGGCGTGCCTATCGGTCATTGGCTAGCGGCAGGAACGAGCGCTGGTTCGGCCACCCGCACCGCCGTCTCCCTCAGCAGCAGGGACACGTTGGCCACCACCGCGAAGCCCTGCTCTTCGAGGCGGCGGTCGAGTGGCGATTCGTAGTTGCGCACGGCGCTGACGATGCCCCGTTCGGTGCGCGGCTGGCGCAGCGGCAGCTCCGTGCGGCGGGCGCGCGTGCGCTCGGCAATGACGCCCATGCCGTAGCCGATCAGGTCAGTCGGCTCGTGGTCGGGCCGGCTGATCACGCGCAGGTAGTGCGGCTGGTCCTCCTTGGCCACGCCGAGCTGGATGAAGGCCAGCATCTCCGGATCCTGCGCCGGCCCGCGCGCCTGGACGTAGGCCTCCACGTCGGCGAAGCGCAGCACCGGCGTCAGCGACGAACGCGGGACGCGCCAATGGTTGCCCTGCCGCTCCCAGTCGTGCAGCCGGTACGCCTCGAGGCGGATCACCGGCTGCGGAGTTGCCGCCCGGTACAGGCGGTCGATGCGCAGCGCGTCGAGCGGGACGGTCGGCCGGATGCCGAGCAGCGTCGCCTCGGCCTCCGGCATCGGCTCGGGCAGCGGCTGGTCGGGTGGGCGGTAGAGGATGCGCTCCTCGCCGTAGCGTGCAAATCCGGCCTGCATGAACAGCTCCACGTTACCGCCCTGATCGGCGCAGGCGACGTGGAAACGGTAAGCGCCGCGCTTGCTGCCGTCTTTCAGCAGGTGCTGGACCAGCCGATAGCGCACGTCGCCGGCGCCCGACTCGTCGATCGCGTCGAGCTCGACGATCGTCCACTCGTTGCGCCGGTCCTCGCTCTCGACGCGGGCAACGCCGGTCACCCGGCCCCGCTCCTCGTGGACGTACAGCAGGTCGTGCGGCCGGAAGGCGCCGAGGGGCATGCGGAAGAGGCTGAAAACGCTGATGTTGCTGCTGCCCACGGGCAACCCCAACGAACGGACGCGGCTGTCGCTGCCCGTGCCGTCGCCGTTGTGCGAAAGACGCGACAGCTCGCCGACGGCAGCCAGGTCGGTCAGCCGCGCCGGCCTCACTCGGCCGCTGCGCTGGGTCGTCGAGCGCGTGACGCTCATCGCACGCCGCCGGCGCGCGTCCGGCGCAGCGGATGGCGTCGCCGGCCCGAGCCTTCGGCCGGGTCAGCCCACTCGGCGGCCATGGTCGCGATCAGGCGATGGAAACGGGTCTCACCGGCCAGCTCGGGGTGGAAGGCGGTGGCGACCACCGAGCCCGAGCGCACCGCCACGATGCGTCCGTCATCCAGTTGGGCCAGCACGTCCACGTCCGGCCCGATGTGCTCGACGATCGGCGCGCGGATGAACACCGCGTGCACCGGCCGGTCGCCGAGGACGGGCACGGTCAGCTCGGCTTCGAAGCTGTCCAGTTGGCGCCCGAAGGCGTTGCGCCTGACGCTGATGTCGAGCAGCGGAAAGACCGGTTCGTCGCCGTCAATTATCTGCTTCGACAGCAGGATCATGCCGGCACAGGTGCCGAACACCGGCGCTCCCTGGCCGATCAGCTCGAGGATCGGCCGGCGCAGGCCCCAGCGGTCGATCAACTTGCGCATCGTTGTGCTCTCGCCGCCGGGCAGGATCAGTCCGGCGATTCCGCCGAGGTCCTCCGGCAGGCGCACCGGTACGGCCTCCACGCCCATCTGGTTGAGCACCGCAATGTGCTCGGCAAAGGCGCCCTGCACGGCGAGCACGCCGATGCGCACGCGTGCGGGGCGATCGGTCGCGGCGCCGATATCGTTCATCCGCCTGTCCGGCCGCGGCGGCCTACCAACCCCGTACGGCCAGCTTCTCTCCCTCGGCCAGCGTGCCCATCTCGATGCCGCGCATGGGCAGGCCGAGTCCCTTCGAGACCTCGGCGATGATCTGCGCGTTGTCGAAGTGGGTCGTCGCCTGGACGATCGCGTTGGCCATCCGGGCGGGATCTTCGGACTTGAAGATGCCTGAGCCGACGAAGACGCCCTCGGCACCGAGCTGCATGGCCAGCGCCGCGTCGGAGGGCGTTGCGATGCCGCCGGCGACGAAGTTGACCACCGGCAGTCTGCCCTCGCGGGCAACCGACTGGACCAGCTCGAGCGGCGCCTGCAGCTCTTTGGCCGCCACGAACAGCTCGTCCTCGCGCATCGACTGCAGTCGGCGGATGCCCGACTGGACGGCGCGGATGTGGCGCACGGCCTCGACGATGTTGCCCGTGCCCGCCTCGCCCTTGGTGCGGATCATCGCCGCGCCCTCGGCGATGCGGCGGAGCGCCTCGGCCAGGTCGCGGCAGCCGCACACGAAGGGCACCTTGAAGGCGTGCTTGTCGATGTGGTTCTCCTCGTCGGCCGGCGTGAGCACCTCCGACTCGTCGATGTAGTCGACGCCGAGCGCCTCGAGCACCTGCGCCTCGACGAAGTGGCCGATGCGCGCCTTGGCCATGACCGGGATGGTCACCGCGTCCATGATCTGGGTGATCAGCAGCGGGTCGCTCATGCGCGCCACCCCGCCCGCGGCGCGGATGTCGGCCGGCACGCGTTCGAGCGCCATCACGGCGACGGCACCGGCGTCCTCGGCAATCTTGGCGTGATCGGCGGTGACCACGTCCATGATCACGCCGCCCTTGAGCATCTGGGCCAGGCCCTTCTTGGTCGCCCAGGTGGATGTCTCGACGCTCATCAGAGTCGGTGGGACCTCAGCTCACAGCCGCCGGCGCCGGCCCGGGCTTGCCGCGGGGTCGTCGCCCGTTCGAGCCGCGAAGTCCGCGCGCCGTGCTTCTGGCCCGATTATCGCACGAGGTCGGCCGGCGACCAGCAGCCGGCGGCGGCGGACTCGGGCGCCGGCGACAGCGCGAAGTTTGAGCAACGTACATCCGGTGGGACTCATAAGGTGCAGGGGGAGTGCAGAGGGAGGCCCAGTGGATCCCGGCATCATCGATCGAGCTCGGCACGGCGACAAAGACGCGTTCACGGCGACAAAAACGCGTTCACGGCGATCGTGCTTCGGCTGGGCGATCGGCTCTACTCCGTCGCGTATCGGATCCTGCGCGACGCGGGGCGGGCCGAGGATGCTGTCCAGCAGGCGTTCCTCGTCGCCTGGCGGGAGCTGCCACGGCTGC
>Ga0299907_10001175_pt1 | contig 14617 bp, 14 predicted proteins | sample RVTome_16_FD_198680 | JGI IMG/M metagenome (GOLD analysis project Ga0299907, IMG submission 198680) | Soil microbial communities from uranium-contaminated site in the Upper Colorado River Basin, Wyoming, United States - RVT152D67 (version 2) ... | reverse complement strand
GCCCGCGTGGGTGTGGGCAACAAGGCGAGCTCGTACCCCGGGCAGCTCTCCGGCGGGCAGCAGCAACGCGTGGCCATCGCTCGGGCGTTGGCCATGGAGCCCAAGGTCATGCTGTTCGACGAGGTCACCTCCGCGCTCGACCCCGAGCTCGTCGGCGAGGTCCTCGAGGTGATGATCCGCCTTGCTGGGGACGGCATGACGATGATGGTCGTCACGCACGAGATGGGGTTCGCCCGAGAGGTGGGCACCCGGATGCTCTTCCTCGACGAGGGGCGGGTCGGGGAGCAGGGGGAGCCCAAGGACATGTTCTTCCGGCCTCAGAGCGATCGTCTGCGCCAGTTCCTGGCCAAGGTGCTGTAGGCGGGAGCGAGATGCACACGTCCGTGGGCCGACTGATGCTGCTCGCCGTCGCGGTCGGATCGCTCGTCCTGGCGGCTGCGCTGTCGGTGAGCGAGCCGGCTCCGTACGTGGTGACCGCGATCGACTACCACTTCCACGACGCCCATCCCACGTTCCCGATCGAAAGGGGACGCGATCTGGTCGTCAAGAACCAGGGTCGCAACCTGCACAACGTGACGATCCCGGCACTGGGGTTCTCGAGGGATGTCCGTCCGGGTGCGTCGCTCACGATCGCGCAGATCGCCGATCGCCTCGCACCGGGTCGCTACGAACTCTTCTGCCGGCTGCACCGCGATCGCGGGATGACCGGCGTGGTCGTCATCGCTGCGGAGTGAGTGGTCCCTGCTCTCGGAGCGAGAAACAGTTTGACGGGCCGAGGAACCTTTGGAGCCGCTCACGCCTTCCCCATACGCGAGCGTTGTCTACTCGGTTCCTCGACCCGCCAAAAGGTGGCCCCAAGCGACCCGGACTCCCGGGAACCGGCGCCTCCTCCGTGTCAGTGAAACGGCTCGGGGACTCGCGCCCCCTCGTTCGCTCCCCTCTGCGGAGGTGCTTTCCGCCTCCCGGTCCCAGCGACCGCTCGGGACCGGAGCGAAATGTAGCGACGTGCCTCGTACCTGTCAACGTGATGGGAATGCTTGGGCTGCAAGGAGATCCGAGTGACGTTGCAGGTCGCAGCGCGCGTGGTGCAGACGAAGAAAGAGTGACAAACGGTCGAACCTCTGGGCGACTGGTCAGGGTTTCAGCGATCCGTCCGCGACCGCGGAACGTTTCGGCGACGGCGCTGCCACCGGTCGTAGGTAAAGCGCACCCACGATGAGCAGGTATCCGAGCCACGCGACCACTTCGAGGATCGACGGATCGGCGTTGTACCCGAGCAAGCCGCGCAGGATCGCGCCGAGACCGCTGTCGTCCGGCAAGATTCCGGAGACGTCGAACGCGGTGCTCTCGAGGAACGGGAACCATCCCGCCTCTTGCAGTTCGTGGATGGAGAACGCGAACAGTCCGGCCGCGATCACGATGAGGATCCCGCCGGTCAGCCTGAAGAACGTCCGGAGGTTGATCTGGACCGCGCCGCGGTACAGCAGGACCCCGAGCGCCACGGCGAGCAGCAAGCCAAGGACGGCTCCGACGATCTGCCCCGCGACGCTGCCCGAGTCGACCGCGGTGCCCTGCGCGGCCGCGAACAGGAACAGCGCGGTCTCCACGCCCTCCCGCAGCACCGCGAAGAACGCGATCGCGGCGAGCGCGGCGCCGCCGGTCAACAGGGCGGTGTCGACCTTGTCGTGGAGTTCGGCCTTGATCCGAGCACCCTGGCGCCGCATCCAGAAGATCATCCAGGTGAGGACGATCACGGCGGTGAGGGTGACGAGACCCTCGAAGACCTCCTCTGCCGTCCCCTCGAACTCGGCACCGACGACGAAGATGGCCGTCCCGATGGCCGCCGAGATCGCGATCGCCGCCCCCGTGCCCCACCAGACGACCCTCGCGCGGTCATCGCGCCCGAGCTGCCGGAGATAGGCCAGCAGGATCGAGACGATCAGCGCGGCTTCGATCCCTTCCCGCAGCGCGATGACGAACGCGGCACCCATCTCGGCCTCCTATCTGTCTCCTTCGCGGCCCGCAAGCTCGAACCGCCCGAGCGCCGCGAATCCTATCCAGGAGGTCGGATTCAAGTCAAGGTCGTTCGGTACCAAATGATGTGTCGCCCGTGACCCCGTCGGTCGGCGCGCCGCGCTAGGATGCCGCGCGTGACCCCTCGCGCCGCCGATCCGCCGAGGCGGCTGTTCCTCCTCGACGGCCACAGCCTCTCGTACCGCGCGTTCTTCGCCCTGCCCACGTCGTTGGCGACGACCTCCGGACAGGTGACCAACGCCGTCTACGGGTTCACCTCGATGCTGATCAAGCTGCTCACCGAGGAGAAGCCCGATCTGATCGCGGTGGCGTTCGACGTGGGCAGGCCGACGGTGCGGCTGGAGAAGTACGCCGAGTACAAAGCGGGCCGCGCCGAGACGCCGGACGAGTTCCGGCAGCAGCTCGGGTTGATCGTCGAGGTGCTCGAGACCCTCAGGATCCCGGTGATCGGCATCGAGGGCCACGAGGCGGACGACGCGATCGCGACCCTCGCGCTGCGGGCGCTCGACCGGGGGATCGAGGCCGTGATCGTGACCGCGGACCGGGACTTCTTCCAGCTCGTTCGCCCCGGGCTCACGGTGATGTTCAACGTGAAAGGGATCTCGGATATCCGCCGCTACGACGTCGAGGCGGTGACCGAACGGTTCGGCCTCCCGCCGGAGAAGTACCTCGACTACGTGGCGCTCAAGGGCGATGCGTCGGACAACATCCCGGGGGTCCCGGGGGTCGGGGAGAAGACCGCGTCCAAGCTCGTCCAGGACTTCGGTTCGGTCGAGGAGCTGCTGCGGCGGACGGACGAGCTCAAGAAGGGCAAACTGAAGGAGTCGATCGAGGCTGCCGGCGAGCAGCTCGCGCTCAACAAGGAGCTCGCCGAGCTCAACACCGACGTGGACGTCGATCTCGAGCCCGAGGACGCCGTGATGGGGGACTGGGACGTCGAGGCGGTCCGGCGCCTGTTCACCTCCCTGGAGTTCCGAACGTTGTTCGAACGGCTGGAGGAGGTCGGGCGGAGCGCGAAACCCGCCGTCGAGATGGCGGAGCTCGACCTTCGCGAAGCCGGCGTGGAGGAGGTCGCGGAGCTCCTGTCCTCGGACGGCCCCAAGGCGATCCGGCTCGACCTCGACGAGCGAGAGGTCCGGGGCGTGGCGGTGTCGATGGGTGGAGGGCAGGCCGCGTACGCGGAGCTGCACGACCTGTCGGGTCTCGCCGACGCCCTGGCGGATCGAGCGGCGCCCAAGTGGACGCACGACGCCAAGGATCTCGAGGCGGCCGTGGTGGCCGAGGGGCGGTCTCTCGGTGGCGTCACGACGGACACGATGCTGGCCGCCTACCTGCTCGACCCGGCCGCCCCGAGCTTCGAGCTCCAGCCGCTCAGCGAGCAGTACCTCGGAACGGACGTGCTCGGTTCGGTCGCCGAGGAAGCCGAGGGACAGCTGTTCGGCGACTCCTGGCGCAGGACCGCCGCCGGGGCGGCCGCCGTGGCGCTGCTCGCGCCGGTGCTCGACGAGCGCATCGACAAGGCGGCGCTCCGCCGCCTCCTCGAGCAGGTGGAGCTGCCGCTGTCGTCGGTCCTGGCCCGGATGCAGGCCCACGGCGTCGCCCTGGACGTCGCCTATCTCGAGGAGATGGCGGAGGGCGTGCGGGACACCATGGCCACGCTGCAGGCGCGGATCTACGAGCTCGCCGGCGAGGAGTTCAACCTCAACTCGCCCCCGCAGCTCCGGGCGATCCTGTACGACAAGCTCCGCCTGTCCCCGGGGAAGAAGACCCCCAAGGGCCAGCTCTCCACCGATGCCAGCGTGCTCGAGAAGCTCCGAGACATGCATCCGATCGTCGACGCCATCCTTTCGTGGCGCGAGCTGGACAAGCTGAACTCGACCTACCTGGACGCCCTGCCCAAGCAGGTCGACCCGCGGGACGGGCGCGTGCACACGACCTTCAACCAGACGGGCGCCTCGACCGGGCGCCTGTCGTCGACCAACCCGAACCTGCAGAACATCCCGGTCCGGGGCGAGCTCGGCCGGCAGATCCGGCGTGCCTTCGTTCCCGGTTCGAAAACAGACGTGCTGCTGGTCGCCGACTACTCGCAGATCGAGCTCCGGATCCTCGCGCACCTGTCCGGGGACGAGGGTCTCAAGGCGGCGTTCGAGTCCGGGACCGACATCCACACGGCGACGTCCGCCCGCGTGTTCGGGCTCCCCGAGGATCAGGTGGACCCGGCGACGAGGAGCCGCGCCAAGGCGATCAACTACGGCCTCGCCTACGGGATGAACGCCTGGGGCCTCGCCTCGCGTCTGGAGATCACCCCCGACGAGGCAGAGGAGTTCATCGACGCCTACTTCGCGAGCTTCCCGCAGATCCGCGACTACCTCGATCGCCAGGTGGCGAGGGCCGCCGCCGAGGGGTTCACCGAGACGATCCTCGGCCGCCGCCGATACATCCCCGAGCTGCAGGCGGCCAACCCGCGGGTTCGGGACATGGGACGCCGGATGGCCCTGAACGCCCCGATCCAGGGCAGCGCGGCCGACGTGTTCAAGCTCGGGATGATCAGGGTCGACGAGGCGCTGCAGGGCTCGGACCTCGAGTGTCGGATGCTCCTCACCGTCCACGACGAGCTGGTCTTCGAGGTCTCCAAGAAGCGCGTCGAAGAGGCGGCCGAACTCGTGAAGCGTGAGATGGAGGCCGCGTACGAGCTCGACGTGCCCCTGCGGGCCGACATCGGCTGGGGTCCCAACTGGGCCGAAGCGGTGCCCGCGGGCCACTAGCGTGCCCAAGGACGAACCCCCGGATCTCGGAGAACACGCGCGGCGTGCCTACCAGGAGAGTGCAGATCGGTACGTCGGGCGCGCCGAGACGAACCTCTGGAACGCCCACTGGGATCGACCGGTAATCCGTTCCCTGCTTCCGCCGATCGCCGGCAAACGGGTGCTCGACGCGGGCTGCGCGGGAGGCGCCAACACCGAGTGGCTCCTCGAGCAGGGCGCGTCGGTCGTTGCCCTCGACATCACGCCCCGGATGATCGAGCTCACACGACGGCGGGTCGGGGACCGCGCGGAGGTCCACCTCCACGACCTGCGCGAGCCCATGGGGTTCCTGGTGGACCGATCGATCGACGTCGTGCTCAGCTCGCTCGCGATCCCCTACGTCCAGGACCTCGGGCCGGTGTTCATCGAGTTCAGAAGGGTTCTGCGCCGGGATGGGTGTCTCGTCCTGTCAACGCACCACCCTTTCTCCGACTGGCAGTGGTCCGATCTCCCCGACTACTACTCCACGGGTGTCGTGGAGGATCTTTGGAGCGAGGGTGTGGTGCATCGCTTCTGGCGACGGACGATGGAAGAGCTGCTGGGTTCCTTGTTCCGGGCCGGCTTCCTGCTGGATGGGTACTTGGAACCGACCCCGTCGGACGACGTGCTCTCTCAGTTCGCGGATGAGGACGTCTCACGCACGCCGAACTTCGTCTTCTTGAGGGCGATCCCCGATCCGGTCGCCGCTGAGCATTGACGCTGTTTCCGCTGCTCACCTACCATCCCTGAGCCGCGAGGCGGTTCCGCACCCCGGCGAATCCCAAAGGTCGGTCGGTGCGCGCTTCGTGCGCGGGAGGAGTTGGTTCAGATCGAGACGGCGAGCGAGATGCGGGACTTCACCCCCGACGAGCTCCGGGAGGCCATCGAGGCCTCGCTACGGGACTTCAAGGAGGGGGACATCCTCGAGGGGACGGTCGTGAAGATCGACCGCGACGAGGTCCTGCTGGACATCGGGTACAAGTCCGAAGGCGTCATCCCCACCAAGGAACTGTCGATCCGCCACGACGTCGACCCCGACCAGGTGGTGAAGGTCGGCGACCAGGTGGAGGCCCTCGTGCTCCAGAAAGAGGACAAGGAGGGCCGTCTGATCCTGTCCAAGAAGCGAGCGCAGTACGAGCGCGCGTGGGGTCGGATCGAAGAGGTCATGCAGTCGGGCGGCACCATCAAGGGTCCTGTGATCGAGGTCGTCAAGGGCGGCCTGATCCTAGACATCGGGCTCCGTGGGTTCCTGCCCGCGTCGTTGGTCGATCTCCGCAGGGTCCGCGACCTCCACCCGTTCGTCGGGACCGAGCTCGAGGCCAAGATCATCGAGCTCGACCGCAACCGCAACAACGTGGTGCTGTCGCGTCGCGCGTTCCTCGAGGAGTCGCAGAGCGAGGGTCGGAAGAAGTTCCTCGAGTCGCTCCAGAAGGGCGAGCGCCGCAAGGGGACGGTGTCCTCGATCGTGAACTTCGGTGCGTTCGTCGATCTGGGCGGCGTGGACGGCCTGGTCCACGTGTCCGAGCTCTCGTGGAAGCACGTCGACCATCCGAGCGAGGTCGTCCAGGTCGGCCAGGAGGTCGAGGTCGAGGTGCTCGACGTGGATCTCGATCGCGAGCGCGTTTCCCTCTCGCTGAAGGCGACGCAAGAGGACCCGTGGAAGGAGTTCGAGCGCAAGTACTCTGCCGGGGAGATCATCGACGGCCAGGTCACCAAGCTCGTTCCGTTCGGGGCCTTCGTGCGCGTGGCGGCAGGGATCGAGGGGCTCGTGCACATCTCGGAGATCTCCGAGCAACACATCGAGACGCCCGAGAGCGTTCTGTCCGTCGGTGACGAGGTGCGCGTCAAGGTGATCGAGGTCGACGTGCCGCGCCGCCGCATCAGCCTGTCGATGCGTCAGGTCGGCGGTGCCATGCCGCGACCCGCCTCGGAGATCGAAGAGGAAGCCGCCCCGGCTCAGGCCGCGGAAGCGGCCACGGTTTCGCCCTCGACGGCGCAGCTCGCTTCGACCGTGACCGAGGTACCTCCGGCGGAGGTCACACCCGACGGGGGCGCCGAGTCGGATGTCACCGTGGCCGCTTCCGCCCCCGCCACCACCGCACCCGCAGACGTGGCGGAGGCGGAGGCTCCGATCGGCGACTCGTCGACGGTCGAAGCCGCGCCGAGCACGGACGATGCCGTCGACGAAGAGCCGGCGGCGACTGCCGCCGAAGCCGTGAGCGAGGTGGCCGCGACCGACGAGGCCACGGCCGAAGAGGCGCCCGCCGAGGAGCAGAGTGACGAGGACATCTCGCTCGAGGCGATCCTGGAGGATCTGAAGCGGCGCGAAGGGCGCTCGGGATAACCCGTGCTGCTCGTCGGGCTGACCGGCGGGATCGGGTCGGGCAAGTCGACCGTCGCCCGCATGCTGGAGGAGCGCGGAGCCGTCGTGTTCGACGCCGACGTGCTCGCCCGCGCGGTGGTGGAACCTGGCACCCCGGGTCACGCTGCCGTCACCGAGCGGTTCGGAGCGAACGTCCTGGCGCCGGGGGGCGAGCTCGACCGGGAGGCGCTCGCCAGCATCGTGTTCGCGGACCCCGCGGCCAGGCGGGACCTCGAGGCGATCGTGCACCCGGAGGTGCGTCGGCTGTTCGCCGAGGGTTCCGAGGCCTACCGCGAGACGGATCGCGTCGTGGTGTTCAGTGCTCCGCTCCTGGTCGAGACCGGCATGCACACGGCGTTCGACGTCCTCGTCGTCGTCTCGGCCACGACGGCGACGCAGGTCGAGCGGCTGATGCGCGGACGGGGGATGTCCGAGGCCGCGATCCTCGCGCGCATCGACGCGCAGGCTCCGCTGGAGGACAAGGCCGAGGTCGCGGACTTCCTCGTGGACAACGAGGGCACGCTCGACGAGCTGGAGCAGCAGGTCGACAGGCTCTGGAGCGACCTGTCCGCTCGCGTGGTCGCCTGAACACGGAGCCGGCAGGCCGGAGGGCGTCCGTCGCTATCCTGATGCCGTGACCTCGTCCACGTACGCGGCGGTGTTCTTCGACGCCGGCGAGACGCTGGTGCACCCTCACCCCACGTTCCTCGACCTGTTCGTCGAGATCCTCCGGCGCGAGGGCCACGACGTGTCGCCCGAGACCGTGCGCGAGCGCGGCCACGTGGTGTTCGACCGGTTCCGCTCGGCGGCGCAGGCGAACGAGCTCTGGACGACCTCGCCGGAGCGTTCACGCCGGTTCTGGCACGACGTCTACGCCATCTTCCTCCGAGAGCTCCAGATCCCCGATGCGAACGGCCTGATCGACGTCGTCTACGCGGAGTTCACCGACCTCGCGAACTACCGGTTGTTCGACGACGTCCAGCCGGTGCTCGACCGGCTCCGAGACGCCGGGCTCGTGCTCGGCGTCGTGTCGAACTTCGAGGCGTGGCTCGAGCGGTTGCTCGAGGAGCTCGGCGTCCGGCGGTACTTCCAGGTGAGCGTGATCTCCGGCGTTGAGGGGTTCGAGAAGCCCGACCCTCGGATCTTCCAGCTGGCGATGGCGAGGGCGGACGTGACCCCGGAGCGCTCCGTCTACGTCGGCGACAACCCGGAGTTCGACGTCGATCCCGCGCTCGCGCTCGGCATGTTCCCGGTGCTGATCGACCGGCGCGACCGATTCCTCGATTCCCCCGGCCCGCGCATCACCGCGATGGACCAACTCCCCGCGCTCCTGGGGGTGTCGTGACCCCCGAGGAGCACCTCTACGACGTGGACGAGGCCAACGCGCTGCTCCCCTCGCTTCGCGAGCGGCTCGCGCGCATCCGCGACGCGCGCCAGGTGATCCTGCGGGAGGCCGAGGTGGTGAAGGAGAAGGTCGTGGCGGACGGCGGCGGGTCCGACGCCGGACGTGACTACTGGGAGGCGACCGCCACCCTGCGGGCGGAGCTCGAACGCCTGGCGGGCGATAGCATCCTCCTGCGGGACCCGGAGAGCGGGCTCGTCGACTTCCCCGCCGAACGCGAGGGCGAGCGGGTCTACCTTTGCTGGCGGGTCGGCGAGGACCGCGTCGCGAACTGGCATCCGCTCGACACGGGGTTCTCGAGCCGGCGGCCGCTGTGACCGTTCGAGCTCGGGTCGCCGTGATGGGCGCGACCGACGAGGACCCGCCACCCGGGATCGGCGCGATCGCCGACACGGTGGACCTCGCGTTCGCCGACGACGTCCGCACGCTCGCGGAGGCGCTCGAGGGCGCCGGCGTGCTCTTCGCCTGGCACCCGAGGAGCGAGCTGCTGTCGGGGGCGTGGGGGAGCGCGGGAGACCTGAAGTGGATCCAGTCGGCGTCCGCGGGTGTCGACAACCTGCTGTTCCCCGAGCTCGCCGCGAGCCACGTCGTGCTCACGAACGCTCGCGGCATCTACGAGGACGCGATCGCCGAGTACGTGCTCGGCCTGATGCTCGTTCTCGCGAAGGGTTTCACGGCGGTGTTCGAGCGGCAGCAGCGGCGCGAGTGGCAGCACCGCGAGACCGAGCGCCTCGAACGCAAGAGGGTGCTGGTCGCCGGCGTAGGTCCGATCGGTCGCGCGATCGCCCGGAACTGTGCCGCCCTCCGGATGTCCGTCCGCGGGGTGGCCCGCACGACGCGTCCCGGCGACGACGTCCTGGCCGAGATCGCGGCCGTCGAAGGGCTCACGGACGCGGTATCGTCGGCCGACTACGTCGTGAACACGCTCCCGTCGACGGACGAGACCCATCACGTGTTCGATCACGCGGTGTTCGAGGCGATGAACCCGTGGACACGGTTCGTGAACGTCGGCCGGGGGAGCACCGTCGACGAGCGCGCGCTGATCCGAGCGCTCGAGACCGGGCAGATCGCCGGGGCCGCGCTCGACGTGTTCGAACAAGAGCCGCTGCCGCACGACAGCCCGCTCTGGACGATGCCGAACGTGATCGTGTCACCGCACATGGCCGGGGACGCGGCCGGCTGGCGCGAGGGCGTCGTCGAGCTCTTCGTTCGCAATCTCGAGCGCTACCTCACCGGGAGGCCCCTGCTGAACGTCGTCGACAAGACGCGAGGGTACGTGCCGTCCTGAGTAGGTAGCCTTCGAGCGTGACCGACGAGGTGATCACCGTTACCGGGCTCCGGAAGACGTACGGAGACCTCGAGGCGGTCGCCGGGATCGACCTCGCGATCCGCTCGGGTGAGGTGTTCGCGCTCCTCGGCCCGAACGGCGCGGGCAAGACGACGACGGTCGAGATCCTCGAGGGGTATCGAGTCCGGACCGCGGGCGAGGTCTCGGTGCTCGGGTTCGACCCCGCGGACCGGTCGAGGGAGCTGCGCCGTCGCGTCGGGATCGTCCTGCAGTCGACGGGCGTCGATCCGTACCTCACCGTTCGGGAGACCGTGGCCCTGTACGCGAGCTACTACCCGTCGCCGCGGAACGTGGACGAGGTCGTCGACCTCGTGGGCCTGAGCGAGAAGCGCGACGCGCGCGTCATCAAGCTGTCCGGCGGACAGCAACGCCGGCTCGACGTGGCGATCGCGCTCGCAGGCGACCCCGAGCTCCTGTTCCTGGACGAGCCGACGACGGGGTTCGACCCCGGCGCCCGGCGCCACGCCTGGGACGTCATCGGGAACCTCGCCGAGCTCGGCAAGACGATCTTCCTCACGACCCACTACATGGACGAGGCGCAGAACCTCGCGAACCGCGTCGCCGTCATCACGAAGGGCGAGATCGTTGCCGAGGGACCACCCTCGACGCTCGTCGAACAACATCTCGGGCGGACGGTGATCCGGTTCAGGCGCCCTCCCGGCGACCTGCCTCCCTCCGTCCGCGACGGCTCCACCGTCGGCGCCGAGATCGAGATCGCCGTGGACGAACCGACCCGAACCCTCCACGAGCTGACCTCGTGGGCCGTGGAGCGCGGTATCGAGCTCGAAGGGCTCCAGGTGACGCGGCCGACCCTGGAGGATGTGTACCTCGAGCTCACCCGAGGGGAGGCGGGAGCCGAATGAGCGACGCGGGCCTCCTCGCGCAGCAGGTGCGCACGACGAACAAGGCGTTCTGGCGCAACCCGGCGTCGGCCTTCTTCACCTTCGCGTTCCCCCTGATGTTCCTCGTGATCTTCACCGCCCTGCTCGGAGGCGGGAACGTCGAGGTAGCGCCCGGTGTCATGATCCAGCAGGACAGCTACTACGTCGCGGCGATGGCGGCGTTCGCGGTCATCACCGCCACGTACACGAACCTCGCGATCAGCGTCTCGTTCACGCGGGACGCGGGCATCCTGAAGCGGACCCGCGGGAGCCCGCTGCCTGCCGGGATCTACCTCGGTGGACGCGTGGCGCATGCGGTCCTGATCTCGATCCTCCTGGTCCTCATCACGGCCGCGTTCGGGGTCGCCTTCTACCAGGCCAACGTCCCGACGGGCGTGCTCCTGTGGGAATACTTCGTCACCGTCGTCGTGGGCGCGATGGCGTTCTCGGCGCTCGGCCTCGCAACCACGGCCGTCGTCCCGAACGCCGACGCGGCGCCGGCGGTGGTCAACGCGATCATCCTGCCCTTGTTGTTCTTGTCGGGGATCTTCTTCCCTCTCGAGGGCGCTCCGCAGTGGATGATCGTCCTCGGCGACATCTTCCCGGTGAAGCACTTCGCCGAGGCGATGCTCGGGTCCTTCTACGGGCCACCGCTCCAGTTCGAGTGGGTGGACGTGCTCGTCGTCGCGGCGTGGGGTGTGGTCGGGCTCGCGCTCGCGATCCGCTTCTTCTCGTGGGAGCCGCGCAAGTGAGGCCGCCGATCCGCCGGTCTGCGTAGGACAAAGCGTGTGCTAGTCTCCGCGGACCATCAGGCCGGCCAAGGGGTTCCCCGATGCGGAAAGTGCTCTCGTTCCTCGCCGTCGGATCACTGTTGTTCGCCGCGTGCGCCGAGGACAACCCGACGATCGGCGGCACGGGGACGACGACCACCGGCGGGACGGGTGCGACGACCCCGGCCACCGCCGCCGACTGTGCAGCCGCCAACACCGACGCCTTCCTGAGCCCCGGCACCCTGACGGTCGGCACGGGCAACCCGGCCTTCCCGCCCTGGTGGGAGGGCGGCACCACCGACGGCTCCGAGTTCGAGTTCAACGACCCCGCGCTGGGTGAGGGCTACGAAGGTGCCGTGACCGCCGAGGTGGCGACCCGGTTGGGCTTATCGTTCCCCGACCAGGTGGCGTTCGTGCCCGTGGGGTTCAACAAGTCCTTCGCGCCCGGTGACAAGGACTTCGACTTCGTGCTCCAGCAGATCTCGTACAAGCCCGAGCGCGACGACGCGGTGGACTTCAGCGACTCGTACTACAACGTGAACCAGGCGCTGGTGTCGGCCCAGGGCACGTCGGTGGCCGACGCGACCACGATCGAGCAGCTGAAGGAAGCCAAGCTCGGCGCGCCGATCGGAACGACGAGCCTGGACGTCATCACCGAGCAGATCCAGCCGACGCAGGAGCCGGCGGTCTACGACGACCTCGCGCAGGCCGTCACCGACCTGCAGAACGGCGACATCGACGGCATCGTCGTGGACCTGCCGACCGCGTTCTTCATGGCGGCCGTGCAGATCGACAAGGGTGTCGTGGTCGGTCAGTTCGGGACGGAATCCGACGAGTACTTCGCGATGGCGTTCGACACCGGCAGCCCGCTCGTCGAGTGCGTGAACCTCGCGCTCGCCGAGATGACGGAGGACGGGACGCTCGACGCGATCGAGGAGCAGTGGCTGGCCGACAAGACGAACGCACCCGTCCTGGACTAGCCGCTCCGTGATCGGCGGGCAGGCGCCGGGGGAGTTCGAGGGCCTGCCCGGCGGCGGTTCCACCCCTCCCACCGGTGACCGCGGTTCGAAGATCCTCGCGCCGCTCAAGGCCGAGGGCGTACGCGGGGTGGCGATCGCTGTGGTCAGCACCGTCGTCGTCTTCGGGCTGATCGCGTTCGCGGTCCTCACGTCCTCCGGATGGCCGGTCATCAAGGAGGCGTTCTTCGATCCGACGGTCTTCTGGGACTCCCTCTCCAAGATCATGGGGAAGTTCGGTCGGAACGTGTTCATCTTCGTGGTCGCCGAGATCTTCGTCTTGATCCTGGCCTTGATCCTCGCCGTGATGCGAAGCCTCCGGGGCCCGGTGTTCACGCCGTTCCGCATCCTGGCGGCCGCGTACACCGACCTGTTCCGCGCGGTCCCGACGATCCTGGTGATCCTGCTGCTCGGGTTCGGCGCGCCGGCGCTCCAGCTCAAGGGCGTGCCCCACTCGGACGTCTTCTGGGCGATCGTGGCGCTGATCCTCGTGTACTCGGCCTACGTCGCCGAGGTCTACCGGGCGGGGATCCAGTCCGTCCACCCGTCGCAGGTCGCATCCGCCCGCGCGCTCGGCCTCAGTCGCGGCAAGACCATGCGCTTCGTCGTCGTGCCGCAGGCGGTGCGCCGCGTGCTGCCGCCGCTCCTCAACGACTTCATCGGGCTGCAGAAGGACTCGGCGCTTGTCGGGGTCCTCGGCTACGTCGAGGGCTTGAAGCAGGCACAGATCGTCTCGGCCGCGACCTTCGACTTCACGCCGTACGTCGCGCTCGCGCTCGTGTACATCGTGATCACGATCCCCGAGGCCCGGTTCGTCGACTGGTTGGTCGCCAGGGACCAGCGCCGGCGCCAGGTCGCCGGAGGTGTGTGAGGTGGCCGAGACGGCCGCGCTCGCGATCGAGGGCCTGCACAAGTCGTTCGACGGGCTCGAGGTCCTCAAGGGCATCGACCTGGAGGTGCGAGAGCACGAGGTCGTCTGCGTGATCGGCGCGTCGGGTTCGGGCAAGTCGACCCTGCTCCGGTGCATCAACCTGCTCGAACCCGTGAACGCCGGGCGGGTGTTGATCGAGGGCGAGGAGATCACGGCCCGCGGGGTCGATGTGAACCGGATCCGGCAGCGCGTGGGGATCGTCTTCCAGGCGTTCAACCTGTTCCCGCACATGACCGTGATCCGCAACGTCACGCTCGGGCCGATCGAGGCTCTCGGATCGTCGAAGGCCGACGCCGATGCGCTCGCCACGGAGCTTCTCGAGCGGTTCGGGCTCGCCGACAAGCGCGACGACTACCCGGATCGGCTCTCGGGCGGGCAGCAGCAGCGCGTGGCGATCGTCCGAGCGCTCGCGATGAAGCCCGACGTCATGCTCCTCGACGAGGTCACGAGCGCCCTGGACCCCGAGCTCGTCGCGGAGGTCCTGAACGTGATCCGGGAGCTCGCCGCCGGCGGCATGACGATGGTGATCGCCACCCACGAGATGGGGTTCGCCCGGGACATCGCTCACCGCGTCTGCTTCCTCGACGAGGGAGTGATCCTCGAGGAGGGCGCGCCGGAGCAGATCTTCTCGTCGCCGCGCGAGGAGCGGACCCAGCGGTTCCTCCAGAGCATCATCGACGCCGGACGGATGTGATGGCCGCTCCCGTCGGACAGGGTGGGCGAAGGCCGCTCTGGCAACGCCTCGGGGGCATCCTCAGCGGACCCGGTGGCCCGTTCCGGCACGACGAGTCCCACGTCCCGAGCCTTGCCGACTTCGTCTCGCGCCACGGCCGCCACTGAGACGGCGACGGCGAGTCGGCCACGTCGGCAGTGGCGCCTACACTGGGCTCGGTGCCCCCGTTCAAGATCCACGCCGACCACGTTCCGACCGGCGACCAGCCCACGGCCATCGACCACCTGGTGGATGGCATCCGGGCCGGCGAGCCGCACATCACGCTGCTCGGCGCGACCGGGACGGGCAAGACCTTCACGATCGCCAACGTGGTCGAACGCGTCCAGCGCCCGACCATCGTCATCGCGCCCAACAAGT
>Ga0299907_10001174_pt1 | contig 14618 bp, 3 predicted proteins | sample RVTome_16_FD_198680 | JGI IMG/M metagenome (GOLD analysis project Ga0299907, IMG submission 198680) | Soil microbial communities from uranium-contaminated site in the Upper Colorado River Basin, Wyoming, United States - RVT152D67 (version 2) ... | reverse complement strand
CGCCTGACGGTGCCGATCGATGAAGGTATCCCGGACACGATCGCGCCCACGATTCTGACCGAACCGCGGCTCTACCTCCAGGATGCGACGACGTCCTTCTTCTACGACCTCTTCGCCTGGCTGCGCGACGGAGCCCCGGCCTTGGCCCTCGGTATCGCGCGCGAGACCCACGCGTCACTCGAGGGAGGCACGCCGACCGCGGTACAGATGAGCGTGACCTATTCGGATGGGTTCGGGCGCGAAATCATGACCAAGGTCCAGGCCGAGGATGGACTCGCGCCGCACTACGACGCCGATGGAAGGCTAGTCCTCGACGCGACGGGCAACCCGGAGCTCGTCTGGAGCAGCGACCGCTGGGTTGGCAACGGGGCGACGGTCTTCAACAACAAAGGCCTCCCGGTCAGGCAATACGAGCCCTTCTTCGACGGCCGCCCAGACTTCACCGATGCGGATGCCTTGGTCAGGATCGGCGTTGGCCCAACCCTGACTTACGACCCGCTTGGCCGCATTGTCCGGACCGATTTGCCGGACGGCTCGTTCTCCCGGGTTCAGTTCCATCCTTGGCTCCAGATCACCCACGATCCGATCGACACCGTCATGGATAGCGACTGGTATGAAGATCGCGGTGCGCCGAGCCCACACGACATGCCTTCGCTGGCCACCGCCCCGGATCGGCGCGCTGCCGCTCTCGCGGCACGCCACCACGACACGCCGACCCGCGTCTACCTCGACCTGCTCGGGCGACCGCTGGTGAGCGTCGCCCACGTCCGCGAAGCCGGTGGAGACCTATTCATCCCGACGCGCACAGACCTCGACATCGAGGGACGCCCGCTCGTCATCTACGATGGCCGCCGCTGCGAGGGGCTGTCGCTCGACGAGGCGGTCCGTCATCGCGGCAACCGGGTGATGAGCTACTCCTACGCCATTGGCGGCCGCGAACTCTACCAGAACAGTATGGACGCGGGTGAGAGCTGGGGCCTCGCAAACGTCGCCGGCAAGTCGATACACGCCTGGGACGCCCGCGGCCACCACACGCGCTCGCTGTACGACGAGTTACAGCGACCGACGCATGTCGAGGTCGACGTGCCCATGGCCGACGGCGGTATTCGCACCATCCTCGCGGAGCGGATCATGTACGGGGAGAGCCTCGACCGTGTTGGCGGACCCGACGAGGCTGCCGCGCTGAACCTCCGAGGTCAGATCCATCTCCACCTTGACGGCGCCGGTCTGGTGAAGAATCACCACTTCGACTTCAAGGGTAATCTGCTCAGAAGCAGTCGACGTCTCGCCGTTGCGTACGAAGCCACCCTCGATTGGTCGCCACTCGGCGACGGGGACGTCAGCGCGATCGAGGGGTCGCCGCTTGTCCAGGATGAAGCCTTTGTCGCCCTGACTCGCTACGACGCCCTGAATCGGGTCGTCCAGACCATTAGCCCACACAACGAGCGGGTGCCGGTCAACGCCATCCAGCCCGTCTATAACAGGGCCAACCTGCTCGAGCGGATCGACGTCTGGCTTCGACTGAGCGAGGCTCCCGACGGACTCCTCGACCCGACCGCGGAGCCGGCGGATCTGACCCCGGTTACAGGTGCCGACTACAACGCCCGCGGCCAGCGGACGGCGATTGTCTACGGCAACCGGTCGCACAGCAGATACGAGTACGACCCGGCAACGTTCGGGCTCACCCGACTCCATACGACGCGGACCTCTGGGACCGAAGACCTTCAGGACCTCCACTACACCTACGATCCAGTCGGCAACCTCGCCGAGGTACGCGACAACGCGATCACGCCGGTGTTCTTCGACAACGAGATGGTGGACGCGAGGAGCCAGTTCGCCTATGACTCGATCTATCGTCTGACGGCGGCGACAGGTCGCGAGTCGGCCGCCTCTCCACCGCTGCCGCGGCACACAGAAGTCACGATCGGCGAACAAATCCCTGCGCATGACTCGGCGCTACGTCAGTACACCGAAGAGTATACGTACGACTCGGGGGGCAACATCACGGCTCTGAGGCACTTCGCCAACGGAGGCAATGAGCGCAGAGAATATGTGATCGAACCGGACAACAATCGCCTCCGGTCGCATGCCGACGTTGGAAGCAGCGAGACGTATGCCTACGATGCTCATGGGAATGTGCTTGCGATGTCCCATCTCCGGACCATGGAATGGGACCACAAAGACCAGCTCCAGCACGTGAACATCGCCTTAGGCCAGGACGTCTACTACGCGTACGCCGCCGATCGCCAAAGGCTCCGCAAAGTATCGGTTCATTCTGGCTTTCGCGACGAGCGCCTCTATCTCGGCGGTCTCGAGCTATTCCGCCGCTCGCGGATGACCGATGCCGTCCCGAAGACCGAGGTCCAGATGCTCCACGTCATGGACGACGCGCAGCGAATCTGCATCGTTGAGACGCCGACGGTCGACGACGGCCACGCTGCGGACCCCATCGTGCCTCGGTTCCGCTTCCAGCTCACCAACCACTTGGGCTCAGCGACCGTCGAGCTCACTGAGACCGCGCAGGTCATCTCGTATGAGGACTACCATCCCTACGGCACCACGGCCTACCACGCGCGGCACGCCGCAGTCGAAGTCAGCCCCAAGCGATATCGCTATACCGGGATGGAGCGAGATGAGGAGACCGGGCTGAACTACCACACGGCCAGGTACTACGCGCCATGGTTGGGTCGGTGGTGTAGCGCCGACCTTGTCGTCAGGACGTCTGGGTCCAACTCGTTCGCCGCAATGAATGCCAACCCGATTCGGGTCACCGACAGGAACGGGCTGGATCCCGAGAGAGATGAACCACCGAGGCACCTCCAACGAGATCCGGGCCGCCGCGCTCGCATTTCCGCGGTGAACCGACGGGTGAACGCCGCAATCCAAGCTCTCAGAATAGTGACGGGTGTACCCGACGAAGGTCTTGTCGAGAATCCTCCAGTCGAAAGTCCCGGAAGTTACGGTGATACCAGACGCGCCGAGCAGTATGGACAGGCGCGCAGGTCAGCCCAGCCAGAGCGATCGCCAGCGCTTGCTGGCGGCGATCCCCCCCGCTCATCGAGGGGACGGAGCCTCGCTCATCTTCATCCATCGGCTGGACGTCGGGCACGGCTCGAATTCCCGCGCCCACCGGAAGTCATCGTGCCACCCCCAACGCTTCAGGTCACCAATCCAGCGAGCCCGAACGCCAACCTGCCCTACCGTGCGCAGCCGTTAGGAGAGAGGCTTGAGGCCGTTGATCGCTCCACTGCCGCTCGGGCCGCTCGAGTCGAGCGCGCTACCCCGCAGACCGGGCTGCCGGAACCTGCTGCTGCCCCGACCGCTGAGGTTCCTGCGACAGAAGCGCCTCCAAGATCAGGCGCCCTCTCCCGGCTCTTGCGCCTTCGAGGCGGCGATCGTGTCGCCCTGCAGCTCGAGCTGGCCCGCCCCATTGTTGAGGGCGTGGAGCGGTTCCTGAAAGGGGCCATCGGCTCCGATCCTGAACAGAGGGTCCGAGATGCCGAGGGTCTGGGCGTCACGCCCGAACTTGTTCAGCGGGCCAACGAAGCTCGATACGAACGCGAGATGGAGGCGCGCCGCGAAGCATACCTTCAGGCGCGGTCCGCGCACATCGAAGAGCATGGATCACTGCCGGCCGGCCAACAGACCCATGCGGAAGGTCCTTCCATCAGCGCAGTGTCTGAGGAGGAGTGGCGGTTTCACGAGAAGGCGCAAGCCATCTTCATGAGCATCTTTCGGGGAAGCTGGTGATCCTTTCGTGGAGCGGAACCCGCCCAGACTGGCCGACCCGTGCACGGTCAACTCCCGCGACCGGATCGTATCTCGAGGGACCGAATGCCGACCATTGAGGCTGAACTAGTTGATGAGGCGACAGGCAGCCGACGCCCCGGGCTTAAGCTCGTGGCTTCCTATCGCCTCAGCGGCCATCAGGAACTGCTGCGGGGCGAGGCTACTTCGGGACCGGATGGCGTAGCTACGCTCGAATTCCCTATGACGATCTTCGCCAACCGCGCGCCCAGCGACCGCCTCGATGTTGGGTTCGAAGTCTACCGCGGCGTCGAGCGGCTCAAGTCCAGCGGCGGTATCACCGGGCTGAAGCCGACCGACCACAAGGTCACACTCACGGTCGCCCTGGCGAACGAGGGTCGGGCTTTCCGCGTCCAAGGCCGCATCGCTGACGAAGCCGGGCGGCCGCTGCCCGGCCTTACGGTCAGAGCTCTCGACCGCGACATGCGCGAGGAGTGGTCACAGGCGCTCGGGGAAAGTCCTTCTGATGGCCATGGCCGGTACGAAATCATCTACAACGAGACCCAGGTTCGGCGTGCCGAAAAGGAGCGCGCCGACCTGGTCGTCCGGGCGTCCGACGCGCAGGGGGTGGTGCTCGCTGAGTCCGACATCGTCTTCAACGCACGGCCCGATCAGACGATTGACCTAACCGTCGCCGCCGCGCGAGCGCGGACGATCGCCGGGACGTCCGAATTCGAGCGGAACGTTCGCGAGCTCACGCCACTCATCAAAGATGTGCCGCTGTCGGAGCTCACTGATGACGATCTCCTCTTTCTCGGACGCGAGACCGGGCTCTCCGCGGAACACCTCCGTTATGTCCGCCTCGATGCATCGTGGGGCTCCACGCACGGTGTCAGCCCTGCAGTCTTCTACGGCCTCCTCCGCCAAGGACTACCGTCGACGTACCGCCGCCTCCTCTCCCAGAAGCCTCGGCCGATACGGGCGGCCCTCGAGGCCAGCATCGGGGCGAACATCGTGCCGACCGCGCTCGGGGCTGACTTGGACCGGATCCTCGAGCGGCTTGCCGAGCTCGCGGTCCAGTCCGCTTTCGAGGCCGATGACACGGTCGCGGCGGCGCCGCTCGGCGTGCTGTTGCGAACCGCTCCCGACGTCACCGCCGAGCAGCAGGAGCAAGTCGTTCAGTTTGCCTTGCGTGACGAAGACAACGGGGACTTCTGGCGACGGCTGCGACAGGCGACGAGCCTCGACGAGGGTGCCATCGGCGCCGTCAGGTTCACGGTCGGCCTGGGCACGATCAGCCACCACCTCCCTCTCATCGGGCTCCTGCAGGCCGAGCGCCAAGAAGGCGCCATCGGGACCCTGCGGGATCTGGCGCGCCTCACGAAGGATGACTGGCGAGCACTGGTTGACCAGACCGGGCCCCCGGCCGAGACGCCCGGGGAGACCGAAGAAGCCAGGGCCGCGACCTACGCCCTCCAGATGGCCCATCAAGTTGAGGACGCGTTCCCGACTGCCTCGGTGGCCGACAAGCTCGCCAGGGATGAACGGCTCGAGATGCCGCTCAAGCAAGACATTGCACGCTTCCTCCTCGAGGCTCCCGGATTCGATCTGGAGCGCAGCAACGTACATGCCTACATCGCCGCGCACTCCGCACCTGACGGAATCGATGGTGCGCGCTTCGAGGACGACGTAAAGCGGCTGCAGCGAGTCTTCAAGCTCGCGCCTGCGACCGATCGGTTCGAGGCGATGCAGGTGTTGTTGGAAGCGGGCCTTGATTCCGCGCAGCGAATCAATCGCATGACCGAGACCACATTTCTCAGTGAGTACAGCGAGGCGCTTGGGGGCGCGGAGCGCGCGCGGCTGATCCGACGCCGGGCAGGACGCATCGCGGCCGAGTCGCAGTCGCTCCTCGCCGAATACGGGGCTACCTACAACTCAGTCTCCCTGGCCGTGACTTCCGATACAGCGGCGGAGATCAGCAGAATCCCGGAGCTCCGTGCACTGTTCGGCTCGCTGAGTTTCTGTGAATGCGAGCACTGCCGCTCGGTCTACAGCCCGGCCGCCTATCTCGTTGACCTGCTTGAGTTCTTGGACTCCGTCGTGATGACGCCCGATGATGGAACCGCGTCGTACACGGCGCGCGACGTCCTCTTTGAGCGGCGCGCGGAAATCGGCGAGATCTTGCTCTCGTGCCGCAACACCAACACCGTCGTTCCCTACGTGGATCTCGTGAACGAAGTGCTGGAGAACGCGATCGCTCCTACCGGTACCGTTCCCCAAACCGAGGGTGCGCCGGAAGACATCCGGGTTGTTCCCGAGCATCTGAATGCAGATGCGTACGATGAGTTGGCCGAGGCCGTGTACCCGTGGTCGCTGCCCTTCGCCTTGCCAGCCGAGGAAGCCCGCGTGTGGCTTAACCACCTCGGTGTTCCGCGCCATGAACTGATGCAGGTCTTTCGGCGGGATGGTGCGGATCCGCAGCCCTTCCATGTGGCCGGCGAAAGCCTGAGGCTCACCACGCTCGACCGCCAGCTCATCACCGGCACCGCTCCGCACCAACCATACGAAGTCTGGGGTCTGCAGGAGGTTGGCAACGTCCTGCCCGATACCGAGCACCCGGGAGGCACGGTCAGCCTGAGCTGGATTGACGTTCTGCGTCGTGTCCCTGCATTCCTGGACCAATCCGGCCTGAGCTTCGAGGAACTGACCGGGCTCCTCGATGCGCAGTACATCAACGACGGTTCGCTGGTGATCGAGTTTCCTGAGCCCACGTCCGCCGAAGCCCCTCTCGACGGCGGCAATTGCGATCCGGACCGCGCACGGCTTGCACTGCCGGCTGCGGACTTCGAGGCCGCAGTTGTTCTCGACAGGATCCAGCGCTTCGCCCGGCTCCAGCGAAAGCTGGAATGGTCGGTGGCGGATGTTGACGTTGCCCTGCGTGCGCTGTCTGCCGCTCCCCACAATCCGACGGACGACGTGTTGATTCAGTTGGCTCACACCACCGAGCTTCGCGCCAAGCTTCAGGTGCCCGTCGTGGAGATGATGAGTTGGTGGGCCCCCATAGACACCGCCAGGTACGCCGCCGCCCCCTCCCTCTATGAGCGGGTCTTCCTGAGCAAGGCGGTGGCAAACCCAGTCGACGACGCCTTCGAGCTGGATTCGAGCCGGACCGAGCTCGCCAGTACGAGCGATATGCTCGCGCGGCACGCAACCTCCCTCACGGCAGCGCTGGGCATCACCGAGGACGAGCTGTCGCTCTTGGTCGAAGAGGCCTTGAGCGACGATGCCCTGAGTCTGGCCAACCTGTCGGCGCTGTTTCGGTGCGTGTCCCTCGCCCGGGCGTGCCGGCTGCCACTGCGCGACTTTCTTAGATTGCGCGCGATGAGTGGAGAGAATCCTTTCGCGAGCCCCGGCCGCGCCCGGGCGTTCGTTGCGTTGGCGGACGGCATAGACGACTCCGGGTTGGCAATCGACCGGCTGGATTACGCGCTCAACCACCGTGCGCACCCGAGCGCGGCCTCCGTGCCCGGTCCCGCACGGGTGAGCCAGTTCCTTGCCGAACTGCGGCGAGGGCTGAAGGACATCGTCGAGGCGAACCGCGTCCCTCCGGATCCCGTGGGCGAGCGGGTGAGCAAGGCGCTCGGGGGGTTGTTCCGGGAGGATGTGGCCGATCGAGCCTTCGCGCTCGTGAGCGGAGACGCGGTCGAGGGCGAGGCGGCCCAGCGGGCCTTCATCGCGACGCACTTCGCGCCCGCTCTCGATCTGAGTGGGGTCCCCGTGCTCGCGGCCCAGGACGCACTCGTTGGCGAAGCCGCACTGACCACACGCGCGGATCGATGCGCTTACGTGCTGCCCATCGTCCTCGCCTACCTAACCCAGCTCCAGCAGACCAACCTCGTCAAACATAGGTTCGCAGAAGAGCTGGGTCTGGAGGTAGCCGCAAGCGACCTCCTGCTTAACGCGCTCGTGCCGTCGCGCGTCGATCCGAGCCGGCCGGCGATCGACGAATTCCTGGCGGAGGCGTTCGTCACGAGCAATGCAGAGCGAATCACGCGGGAACTGTTCGCCCCGCAAGTCGATGGCTTTCTGCTACTCCACAAGATCGCCTCCCTCGTTGAAGCCCTCGTGGTGCCCGCCGACAAACTGGGCTGGGTCTTCTCGAAGGCGGCGGAACTCGGCTGGCTCGACCTGACCGACCTGCCCCTAACGGAGGTAGCGCCCGATCATGCTCGCCTACAAGCCTGGCTTGCCATGGCCAAGGCGGCTCGGCTGGAGCGGACTCTCCCTCGGGGCGAGCCGCACGTCTTCTCGTTGCTCGACATGGTCATCGGGATCGACGCAGCGGCCAGCGCTGACGACAAGAACGAAGCCAAGTCAACGTGGCTCGAAGGGCTCCGCACGCGCACCCATTGGCGACTCGAGGATCTGGTTGCGCTACTTGGACAGAGGGACGATCACGCCGAAGGAGGACTCCTGGCAGTCCGGTTCCCGGAGGATCTCGCAGGAGAGGAAGCGCTGGAGCGACTCGTCCACCTTGAGCGCGCCTTCGACCAGCTCAGGATCCTTGGCGTGTCAGCACAGCAGTCCTGGCACTGGGCAACGCCGAGCATCACGTCTGACATGGCGGCGGACATGCGGAAGGCCGCAAAGGCGCGGTACGACGACCAACGATGGGGCTCAATCGCGACGCCACTGCGGGACGAGCTTCGGGAACATCAGCGGTTTGCCTTGGCGGCTTATCTCCTGGGGCATGGGCCTGCGAGCAGCGCACCAGCCGGCTTTGCCGGCTCCGAGGACCTGTTCAGCCACTATCTCATCGACGTTGAGATGAGTGCCTGCATGATGACCTCGCGTATCAAGCAGGCGATCAGTTCGGTGCAGCTCTTCATCCAACGCTGCCTGATGAACCTCGAGCGACGTGTCGCGCTCCCCACCGAACATGCTCGGCGCTGGGACACGTGGATGAGGAGCTACCGAGTCTGGGAGGCCAACCGCAAGATCTTTCTGTATCCGGAGAACTGGATCGAGCCCGAGCTTCGCGACGACAAGAGCCCGTTCTTCAAGGACCTCGAGAATGCCCTCCTACAGGACGAGGTCAGGGCGGACAGCGCCGAGCGAAGCCTCCTCGACTACCTCGAGAAGCTTGATGGCGTGGCTCGTCTGGAGATGACGGGTATGTGTCGCCAAGAGGAGGAGGACCGCGAGATCTTCCACATCCTCGGCAGAACACGGAATGCGCCGCACATCTACTACCATCGTCGATGGGTGAACCGCTCCTACTGGACACCTTGGGAGCGAGTAGACGTCGACATCCAGGGCGACCACCTGATCCCAATCGTCTGGAATCGCCGCCTGTACCTCTTCTGGCTGACCTTCACGGAGAAGGCGGAACAGCCTGAGACGATCTCCGAGACTCACCCGGCACTCGCGCCCATGAAGTACTGGGAGATTCAGCTCGCCTGGAGTAAGAGCGAGAATGGGAGATGGTCCGCCAAGTCGGTTGGGGAGGAAGTAATCGATCTCCGCCGGCATCTAGGCCGGCCGGAACGATTCGCACCCCAGTCCACCTTCTTCCTCCGCGGGGAAGTGGGGAGTCGCGGTCTGGTCATCAGCTGCCTGCGAGCGGATCCCGGTTCCAGCGGGTATACGCCGCTGGCGGACTTCAGCTTCCGCGGTCGTGATGAGAGTTATGTGATTCTGGCTCGCGCGTCGTGGCGGGAGGGCGGGGCGTGGGGGGACGCCGGAGGCGGATCGGCGTTTGTGCCACTACGGCTGCCCCGGGGCTCCTCCGTCGACAAGATGCGATTTCTCGAATCTTCGGGGGACACTCTCGAACTTCCCGAGACGCCCGGACACGTCCTCGGTAGCACGCCTGGGCGCTACCGGATCATCTACGAGCATGAGCGCACGCCGCGTTGGTTCCAAGGCGAGTTCTTTTACGAGGACGACACCCGCACGTTCTTCGTTTCGCCAGAGTCTGTCGCGATCGATCTCGGTGTATACGGGCCGCTTGGTGGTTCGAGGGGACTGATATCAGCCGGCTACCGATTTCGGGCCTTCGTCCACCCCTATGTGCGGACATTCACCGAACAAGTCAATCGCCACGGGGTAGACGGCCTCCTCGGCCCAGCGTCGGATGGCGAACGAGGCCGTCTCTCACGTCAGCTACTCGAAGAGCACTACTTCGGACCTGAACCTCCGGAGAGCGAAAACCTATACGAACCCTCCCCGGCGGTTTGGGATCCGTACCCTCACGATGAGATTGATTTCTCGCACGGTGGCGCGTACTCGATCTATAACTGGGAGCTGTTCCTCCATGCGCCCATGCTCATTGCCGACCGTCTCAGCAAGAACCTCCGGTTCGCTGAAGCGCAGCGATGGTTCCATTTCATCTTCGATCCGACGGCAGGCGATGATCCTTCGCTGGATGCCGCTGACCGCCGGTCAGCGGCGCGCTTCTGGAAGATTAGGCCGTTCTTCGAGACGGAGCGCATAGGTGGGGATAGGCGACCGCACTCAATCTCATTCCTACTCAGGCTACTCAGCTACGACGGCTCCGATGCCGCTCTTCGAGAACTGAAGACCGACTTCGAGGGCCAAATCGACGAGTGGCGAAGCGACCCCTTCAAGCCGCACCTGATCGCGCGGTCGCGGACGTCCGCGTACCAGTGGGCGGTGGTGATGAAGTACCTCGACAATCTCATCGCGTGGGGCGATCAACTCTTCCGGCGCGACACGATTGAGTCCATCAACGAGGCGACGCAACTCTACGTCCTTGTGGCCCAGATCCTCGGCGATCGTCCGCCGCGGTTGTCCACCGAGGCGCCGCGGGCAAGGACATACAACGAGTTGCTGGCCGAGGGCATCGATGCCTTTGACAACGCCCTCGTAGAGATCGAAAACGCGATCGCACCGTCCGTAGACGGCTTGGATGAACTGGCGAGCGGGAGCGATGGGCTGCCGGCCCTCCGTACGCTGTACTTCTGCATTCCGCCAAACGAGAAGCTTCTCGGTTACTGGGACACAGTGGCGGACCGGCTCTTCAAGATCCGGCACTGCATGACCCTGGAGGGCGTCGTGCGTCAGCTCCCTCTGTTCGAGCCGCCGATCGAGCCGGGTCTGCTCGTCAGAGCAGCCGAGGCCGGCGTGGATCTGAGCAGCGCCATCAGCGGTCTCCATGTGCCTCCGCCCCGCTACCGCTTCAGGGCCACCCTGCAGAAGGCGATGGAATTCTGCAACGACGTCCAGGCCCTGGGTGCTTCTCTCCTCTCAGCACTTGAGAAGAAGGACGCCGAAGAACTGGCGTTGCTCCGATCCGAGCATGAACTTGCGTTGCTCGGTGCGGTGCGTCAGATAAAGGAGCACCAGGTTAGGGAAGCCGAGGAGACGATCGCAGGACTCGAGAAGAGCAAGTCAGCTGCAGCGATGCGTCGCGATCACTACCTCCAGCTACTCGATGGCCAGATCGTCGATCCGGAAGGCGCAGAGGTCGAGGCCGGACCGGAAGGGCGCCTGCTACCCACGGAGATTCAGGAGCAGGAAAAGCTAGCCGACTCCCATGACTGGGAGCTGGTCGGGCAAAGGCTTGAGGTTCTGGCGGCGGGCCTTCCACTCATCGGGGAGTTCGACGTAGGAAGCTCCGGATGGGCCGGCACTCCGGTTGTCAAGTGGCGTTGGGGTGGCCTAAACCTCGCTGCGATGGCGCAGGCCACAGGCCGGCAGCTGGCTCTCATGTCGACCCTGGCCCGCAACGAGTCAACCAGGGCCGCCGTAAAGAGCCGGAACATCCGTCGCGCCGAGGATTGGAGGCTACAGGCGCAATCGGCTGCCAAGGACGTTACACAGATCGAGAGCCAGATCGCCGCCGCTGAGATCCGCAGGGCCATCGCCGCGAAGGATCTGACGAACCATGATCTGCAGGCCGAGAACGCGAGCGAAGTCGACGCCTATATGCGTGGGAAGTTCACCAGCGCTGAGTTATACGGCTGGATGCAGTCGCAGCTCTCGGCGCTCTACTTCCAGAGCTACCAGATGGCCTACGATCTCGCGAGGCGGGCGGAGAGAGCGTTTGGCCGAGAACTCGGCATCTCCGACACGACGTTCATCGAGCCTGGCTACTGGGACAGCCTGCGGAAGGGCCTGCTCGCCGGCGACAAGCTCCATCACGATCTGCGGCGCATGGAGCTGGCGTATCTCGAGCAGAACACGCGGGAATACGAGCTCACAAAGTACATCTCGCTCGCTGGGCTGAGCCCAGAGGCCCTGATTAGGCTCCGGGAGACCGGGGAATGCATCTTCCAGGTCCCCGAGGTGATTTATGACCTCGATCACCCTGGCCACTACTTGCGCCGCATCAAGTCGGTCAGCCTCACCATCCCCGCAGTGACCGGCCCGTACACCAACGTCAGTTGCACGCTGACCCTACATCGCAGTCGTGTCCGGACGATCACCGATACCGCCCGAGGCTACGCTTGGCGCCACGACTCAACCGAGGACCGCTTCCTCGACGATCTGACGGGCATTCAGTCGATCGCGACGAGTAGCGCGCGGGAAGATAGCGGCCTGTTCGAACTCACCTTCCACGACGAGCGCTACCTGCCGTTTGAGGGTGCCGGCGTGATCAGCACCTGGCACCTCGCCCTGCCCAAAGAGTTCCGCCAGTTCGACTACGACACTATCGCGGACGTCGTCATGCGCATGCAGTACAACGCCCGTGACGGTGGCGAGGCGTTCAGAGCCGAGGCTGAGGCTGAGACCGGTGCGTTACTAAATCGTTGGCTCGACGATCTTGCAGAGGCCCGCACTCCGCTCAGCAGACTCCTCAGTCTCCGTGAGGAGTTCTCCACCGAGTTCCATGCGTTCCTGCATCCACGCGAAGGCGACGCGGCACACGAGGCGCGCCTTGACATCGACGAGACCCGATTCCCGCAGGTGGTGCAGGGCATGGCGCTGCCCCTCGTGGAGGGTGCCGTGGCGCAGTTCGCGGTCTTCCTCAGACCCAAATCGGTAACTCGGTATCCGGAATTCTCAGGGGTGCCCATCAGCATCGCGAAGGATGGAGCCGTCCGGGGATCCACGCTGATGCCCGACGCGAGCCTGCGAGAGCTGCCGGTTGCGGTGTTTCCGGACCCGTCTGATTCGTCCGCCGGGCGCTTGGCGGGTCCCGTAACGGGAGAGTGGACCCTGGGCATCCGACGGGAGGATATGCCGGACGCCAGTGCGATCGAGGACATCTTGCTGTTAGTCCGCTACGAGGTGAGGCGTCCGTCCTGAGAGGCCGCCGCGCTCTTCTCGCAAACGACTATTACGGACATGCCGTCGAGGGCAGCGAGGGCGCCCTATCAAAGGCGCTCGCCGACGCGCTGCCCAAGCGCTTCGAGTGGCGCCGTGGCCCTGCCATCGACCTGCCGTGGCACTACCCCTCGGCGCTGCTCGAGGCAGCGGTTGCGGCGGCCACACTGGCCGACGAACCCTACGACGTCGCGAGCGCATCGGTCCAAGCGGTGATCGACGCCCTGATCGAATCGGTCCAGCGCACGCCGCGATCAAGTGTCCTGCGCGTCATCAGCGACGTCGATGTCGAGCACGATCCGGTCCCCGAGGGCTACCAGGATCGCCTTGGCGAGACGCTCGAGATCGCCGGCGTTCGCGTGCTGCGCGTAGAGAATCGGCCGGAGCCGTTCATCGAGCGCGACCTGGCCTCGGCGGGGTACGAGGTGGACCGATTGGACGTTGTGGTGCATCCCGGCCCGGCCTCGCTCATCGTCGGCACTGTCGAGGCAAGGGCGGATTACGAGGCGCGCGTCGCCGAGGCACGCCGGCGTCTGGATCGCCTGGTCGCTGCCATCCGCCTGGCCACGGCGGCGACCGTTCGCGCGGTCATCGATGTCGCCGGCAACCCGGGTCCGCTGCCCACCGTCGGTCCCGCCATCACCCCACTGCCCAGTTGGGACTTCGGGTTCGTCCACCGGCCTGTGACGCTCCGCGCGGACGACGTTGGCGGATACGAGGCGCTCATCGGGCTGATGGCGGGCGGGGGCGACGCTTCGGAATGGCTCCCGGTCCGCGTCGCCCTCGGACGGCTGGCGCGCACGCTCGATGAGCTCAGCCCGACGCTCGTCGACCAGATCATCGACCTCTCCATCGGTCTCGAGCGGCTCTTGCCGGCACCGACCGCGCCGAAATCGGCCTGCGCCTCCGAAGCCGGGCGGCCGCGATTCTCGCCGGGCCGGATGACCCCGCCGAAGCGATCTATCGCGACGTGAAGATCGCGTACGACGTCCGCTCGACGTTTGTCTATGGTGGCACCCTGCCTGCGAAAACGGTCGACAAAGCGATCCGGCGCGTCACTGGGGCGACGGCGACGGACTGGCGGGCTGAGCAATACCTGCTTGCGATCGATCGCTGGCGAGACACCCTCCGCCGTGCGATCCTCGCGAGGATCGCGCTGACCACGGCCGCGACGCCCTGGATCGGCGGGGCGACGAGCCCGCTCGATGTCGACGAACTCCTGCTGCGGGATGCTGCCCGCGACGCGTGGCGTGCGCACGTCCAGGAGTTCTGGGCAGGTCAGGGGCTCGCTGACGCGCCGGCGCCCAGCCACAACGGCGCTGCTGAGATTTGGCGGGCGATCGACTCCGGATTCAGCGCCGCAGCCGGGCTGATCGCCCACCACACCCCCGCAACGGGCCAGTTAGCCGTGACCGTATAACTGCGGCAGTTTTGCTCGGCCACGCACGCTCCGAGCACAGCGCTCAGGCGGAAATGCTTGACATGCAAGAGGTCACTGGTTCGAGTCCAGTGTCGCCCACCAACCACTGATTCGTGGCCAATTGGGCTTGCCGGCTACGAAATTCGTGGGAATCCGAGGA
>Ga0299907_10001173_pt1 | contig 14620 bp, 13 predicted proteins | sample RVTome_16_FD_198680 | JGI IMG/M metagenome (GOLD analysis project Ga0299907, IMG submission 198680) | Soil microbial communities from uranium-contaminated site in the Upper Colorado River Basin, Wyoming, United States - RVT152D67 (version 2) ... | reverse complement strand
TCATCGCGCCCCAGCCACACGAAAACGAGCTGAAGACGTCCAGGTACGTGAGCCAGGCCGTCGTGGTCGGCAACCGCCGCAAGTACGCCTCGGTGCTCATCGTTCCCAACTTCGACAATTTGTGGGCCTTCGCCCGCGAGAAGGGGCTGGACCACAGCGACATCGAGTCTCTCTTCGAGGCCGAGCCGGTCCGGGAGCTGTACGAGGGGGTCCTGGCCGAGCTGAACCGGGGGCTCGCCTCCTACGAGACCGTCAAGAAGTACCGCCTCGTGCCCGAGGAGTTCACGATCGAGGCGGGTGAGCTCACCCCGACCCTCAAGGTCAAGCGCCGCGTCATCGAGGAGAAGTACGCCGAGCTGATCGACACGATGTACGAGGAGGAAGTCGCGCTGGCGGAGTAGCCCCCGGTCATGAAGTATGAAGTGGAACGAAAAATAGCCTTCCGGGATGAATCGAGACTGCTTACAGTCTTGACTGGCTCATCCTAGAAAGCCTGGGGCTTACATTGCCGTGCCTACTCATCTCGTGTTGATGCCAAATCAGATAATGTTCCTTTTGGTCGTTATAGAATACCGGCGCTAACCCGTGATCGGACTGTCTTTCCAAGTCCATCCACTGCCCCTCGAATCTCCTCCCATAGTAAAGCCCAGGCGCACCTTGATCGACGTTGGCATGAAAAGCCAAATGAAGATTACCGCATTGATCAGAGGTAGCATCCAACCCATAAGGGTTCGGAGGGACTATTAGTACATCGGGCTTAGTCCATGAGCGGCCTCGATCGTTTGATTCTACGTGCCAGATTGCGTCCGGATTGTTACCACCCTTCAGACTCTTCGCCCACAACAGATGGACCTTACCATCGTTGGTGGCAAGGATTGCCGGGGCGTGTCTAGTCCTCGCTGCCCTGTCCAGTACAGGGTACAGGTGGCCTCCGGATGGATCGCCCAAGCGCGGATCGAATGACACCTAGAGATCACAATCGAGTATATTTTTGGCCCATGCCAACGGAGTGGCACACCCCCTGCCTTACTTAACGCCTGCGAGTTCGCCGGTATCTCATTGAGGGACCCACGCAGGGGATGTCCATGAGCGAGACCCACGTCCGAACCATCGCAGTCGAGAAAACCCAGCTCTCCGACTCCGAACTCGTCGAGCGGTACCTCGACGGCGAGGAGACGTGCTTTCGGGAGCTCGTCGGGCGCTATGAGGGACGCATCGTGAACTTCATCCAGCGCTCGATCGGCGACCGCGAGCGGGCCTACGATCTGGCCCAGGAGACGTTCATCCGGGTGTACAGGCACATCCATCGCTTCGACACGTCGAAGAAGTTCTCGACGTGGATCTATACCATCGCCTCGAACCTGGCCAAGAACGAGCTCCGGAACCGGTCTCGTAACCCGCTCGTCCTCTTCCAGACCCTGACGTCGAAGTGGGACGACGATCATCGGCCGCTCCAGTTCGAAGACTCCTCGATGCGCCCGGACGACCTGTTCCGGAAGCGCCAGCTCCAGAATCTCGTGGAACGCGCCGCCGAGCAGCTTCCGGCGCATCATCGCGAGGTCTTCATCCTGCGCGAGATCGAGGGGAAGTCGTACGAGGAGATCGCCGAGATCACCGACACCCAGCTGGGCACCGTCAAGTCGCGCCTGAACCGAGCGCGAAACCGCTTCGCCCAGATCATCGAGCCCTGGCTCGAGTGAACGGGCTTTAGTTCCATCCAGCGGGGTCCCCGATTCGACCCCGCCCGCGTCCGGGAGCCCCACCCGGATCCGCTCCCCCCGCCGGTACCCTTCCGGAACCTTACGGCACGCCCGCGGTATGCAGAGGCGAGACCGCGCTCGCCATTATTCTGGACGTTTTGAACGGGTTTGAACTCATGTCGATTTCCCGGGGGGCCTGCCGAGACTTTCTCGAGGATTTCTCGGCCTTCGTCGACGGGACGTTAGACGCCCGCCGACGGACTCTCCTGATCGCCCATCTCGACTGTTGCGAGGCGTGCCTTCGTCACCTCCGGGCGTACCGGAAGGGCGTGGCCGCCTTTCGGGACGCCGAGCCGCGCGAGCCCGCCTCGGGCCTGTACGAGCGGGTGGTCGAGCGGCTGGGCGAAGAGCCGGTGAGATCTTCTCCCGGGGCAACCGCCGGCACGGCCTTGGACCGCGCAGTCCGACCCGCCCTGGGGGCGGTCGGGGCGGGCCTCGTGATGGCCCTCCTGGCCCTGCTCGTGGTCGTCCCGCAGGCGGGCCGGATCGGCTCCCCGGAAGGCGGCCCCGACGCGGGCACGGCGGCGACCCTCGGCACCGCCCCGACCTCATGGGCCAGCGTGATCCCATCGGCTTTGCCTCTCTCCGGGATCGGACCGGACGCGACGGACGGCCTCCGCTCGTCCGCCGCGCCCGTCCGGTCGCGGACGGCCCGGTCGGACATCCGGCTCGCCATCAACGAGCTGCCCGAAGTGCCGCGCCGCGAAGTCCGGGTCGTGCGGTTCGACGGGATGAGGGGCTCCATCCCCGCGAGCGCCCTCGAGGGCTGGCCCCCGCGCCGTCCTCCGGTCGTGATCGACCGCGGCGCGACGGTCTACCCGACGACATGGATCGCCGAGGCAGCGCTCCGCATCCCCTGAGCGCGGGGGGCGCCAGGGGCTTCGTTGGCACGCCCGCCCGATCGCCGATACCTTCGCATATCCTGACGCGCGCCACCTGACGCCGGTCGGAGCCCCCCAATGCCGAGCCTCCAAGCCGACGCCTATCTCGCCGATCCCGCCGCCACACGGCTCGAGGTCCCCGCGATCCTGATCGCCGGGGACGAAACGTATCTGGTCGACAAGGTGCTCCGGACGGTCCTCGAGCGGGCGATCACCGTGCCCGGGGCCGAGGCGTTCGACGTCGAGACCCGAGATGCCGCCGACATCTCCGAGACCGAATATGAGACCCTGGTCGCGACGCCGCCCCTCATGAACGACCGCCGGGTGGTTCTCCTGAAGGGGGTCCCTCTGGTCTCAGCCCCCGTCCGTGACCGGATCAAGGAGACGCTTGCGGAGTCGCCCGCGACCCTGTGTCTGATCGGGACGGGGGGCGCCACCATGCGCGGTAACCTCTACCAGCTGTGGGAGAAGGCGGGACTCCGGATCGTGTGCGACCTGCCGCGCAAGTCGGCCCGCTCGAAGCAGGTCGACTTCGACTACGAGCGGTGGCTCACTGTCCGCGCCAAGGCGGACTTCGAGAAACGGCTCGACAAGGAGGCCGCCCGCGCGCTGGCCGCGCTCGCCGGCGACCTCCAGGCGCTCTACGCCGAGCTCGAGAAGGTGGCGCTGTACGTCGGCGGCGGGCGCGATACGATCGAGCGCGCCGACGTCGAGGCGGTCTGCACGGGCGGAACCATCGGGACCGTTTGGGAGTGGTGCGACGCGGTCGGGGGCGGGGACCGCGAACGTTCGATCCGGCTCCTCGGCGAGCTCCTCGAAGCGGGCGAGAGCGCCTACCGTCTGGTGCCTCTGCTGGCGATCCACTTCTGCCGGCTCGGCGTCGCCGTCGAGACCGGATCGAGCGACCCCAGGCGGATCATGGAGGCGCTGCCCGGCCGCTCGTGGTACGCGATGGCGAAGGGGCTGGCCGAGCAGGCCCGGCGTCACACGCCCGAGTCGGTCGCCCGGGCGCTGGACCTGCTGGCCGACGCCGACCGCATGCTCAAATCGACCGGACATCGAGAGAGGTTCGTGATGGACAGGCATCTGCTGGAGATCTTCGATGCGGCCGCTTAGCCGAACGCGCTCGCTGGCACTGATCTCGATCCTCGGCTGCGCGCTTCTGGCGCCGGGCGCGGCGCGCGCGCAGGACGATCCCGGGAAATTGCTCGAGGACGGCCGTCGTGCGTTCGAGCGGGACCGGTACGAGGAAGCGCGCGACAAGCTTTGGGAGTACCTGGACGCGACCTCGAACCTGACCGGCGCGGCCAGGATGCCCCAGGCCGAGGCGCTCCATCTGATCGCCCTCATGGAACCGGACGCGGCCGTGGCCGGCCGCCACTATCAGATCATCGTCGACGAGTTCCCGGCCTCACCGGTCGCGGACGACGCGCTCCATCGGCTGGCGCTCCTGAATCTCGTCGAGGGGGAGGCCGACCTCGCCATCCAACAGCTCGAGCAGCTCCGGACGGAGTACCCGGTCAGCCGCCACCAGGCCGAGATCCCGCTCTGGATCGGCCAGGCTCGGCTGGCGGCGGGTGAGCCGCAGGTCGCGGTCGAGACGCTCCTGGACGGCTTCGGCCGCGTCAAGTCGGCGGACCTGCCGCGCGAGATCTCGATGGCGCAGCGGGACGCGCTGGCCGCCGAGTACGCGCACTGGCTGGCCCGCGCTTATACCGAGTCCGGCGACGAGACGACGGCGACCCAGTACTACACGCTCCTGACCCTCGATTATCCGGCCTCGCCGCAGGCCACCGACGCGCGGGAGATGCTGGCTGGGCGCGGCGCCGGCGCCCCGCCGGGCGTGATGGCCTCCGCCGCAGGCGAAGGCCAGGCGCCCGAGGTTCCGGCCGGTCCGCCGACGCCGTCGGAAGCGCCGCCGCTCGAGGAAGGCCCGGGCATTGCCGAGGCCCCTACGGCACCACCCGTGGCCGAGCCGGCCGCTCCACCCGTAGCCGAGCCGGCCGCGGAAGGGGAGTTCGAGGACATCGCGGTCGCCGATCCGGTGGCCGCCGCGCCGGAAGGGGTAGGCCGTGGCGCGGGGCGCGGCCCGGAGAGGCCGACGGAGCCGGCGATCGAGGTGCCGATGGACGATGAGCCCGCCAACCGGCCGCCCGCCGCCGAGCCGGTCGCGGAGCCGGCCCTCGAGCCAGAGCCCCAGCCGGTCGTGGTCCAACCGGTCCGTCCTGCCGAAGCCCCGCCGGAGCGCCCAGCCGCCGAGACCCCTCCGGCCCCGGAACCGGAAAGAGGCGAGGACTTCGAGCCGCCTGCCAAGTTCGCTCCAGGTGGAGGGGCCGATCTCGTCTACCTCCAGGTCGGCGCCTTCACCAGCGCCACCCGGGCCGCCGACCTCTCCAAGCGGCTCAAGGCCGACGGCTTCAACTCGGCGGTCCAGATCGCGGTCGTGGATGGCCGTGGTTTCTACCGGGTCCGGATCGGTCCCTTCCGGGCGTCGGTCGACGGCCAGCGGATCGACCGGGACCGGCGCCGGCTGACCGAGCTCGGCTACCCGGTCGAGTCGGTGCCGGCCACGCGCTGAGGGCGCCGTAGCGGCGAACCCGCCCCCGCTTGCACTTGAGATCCCACCGCCTGGCGGCGATCTGGTTCGCCGACATCGCCGGCTACACGGAGCTCTCCACGAACGACGAGGACCGCACTGTCCGAGGGGTGAGTTCCAGCGGGTAACCGACGAGGATCCTCGTAATGCGAAATCACTTCGCGACCGAGTCCGTCGCCGCACGTTATGCGCGGGGGCGGCCCGAATTCCATGCAAACCTTATCGAGATCTTTAGACCACGCCTAGAGGGAAGCCAATACGCCACGGCTCTCGATGTTGGCTGCGGAACCGGTGCCTCCACACGACCGTTGACCGGTCTGATGCATCGGGCGGTCGGACTCGACTCCTCGTTGGCGATGCTATCCCACGCGTATCGAAGCCCGCATGCGAGCTACGTGGGGGGACGGGCAGAGGAGCTGCCGTTTAGGACCGATTCGTTCGACCTGCTGACCGTCTCGCTGGCCTTCCACTGGCTCGACCGGAGGCTGTTCCTCACTGAAGCCCTGCGGGTTCTCGGCTGTACCGGGCTCCTCGTCGTCTACGACAACTTCTTCGCCGGCAGAACGGGGGACGATGAGGACGAGGGGCTGGGTCAATGGATGCGAGACATCTACTGGAGGAGATACCCCTACCCACCCAGGTCTACCGTGGACTTCGCGCCCGAAGAGAGCGTCGATCCCGGGTTCCAGTGCGAGACCCGGAACGAGTACCAGAATATTGTGGAGTTCTCGAGAGAACGGCTGGTCGACTACCTCGTGACGCAGACGAACGTGATCGCGGCCGTGGAGGAGGGCGAAGAATGCATCGACGACGTGCGAGGATGGCTGTTACGTGAGCTCGCCTCCTTCTTTGAAGGCCGTGAATCTCGACGCTTCATATTTGAATGCCCGATCTGGATCCTTCGTCCCAAAGAATAGGCCGTGGGTCTTGAAGGGACGGCAATCTTCGATATTAGGGATGTGAGAATCCGCGAAGCAACCGAGGCCGACGCATTGGCTGTGAGTAAGAGCCTTCTTCTCAGCTTGGTAATGATCCTTGCCACCGGCAGCGCCGCGTCGGCGCAGGAGAGATCCCCCGCTCTCCTCACCCGCATCACGAACGCGTACCCCGCCTGGTCGCCCGATGGCTCGAGGATCGCCTACATGTCGAACGCCGACGGCGACTTCGATATCTACGTGATGGAGCCAGACAGCGGGACGATCGTGAAATTGACCGACGCGCCAGGTCAGGACGGCACGCCGGTCTGGTCGCCGGACGGGGCGCGGATCGCGTTCCGTTCATTACGCGTCGGGCACTCCCAGATCTACGCCATGGACGCCGACGGCTCGAACCAGAGAAACCTCTCGAACGGCCCGTCGCACGACGAGCATCCGTTCTGGTCGCCCGACGGCCAGCGGATCTTCTTCGCCTCCGACCGGTCCACCACCGGAGAAGACGACGAGAACGTGGACCTGTACGTGATGAACGCCGACGGATCGAACGTCCGGCGGATCACCCATACCCCCGAGGTCGAGACCTACCCGACGCTGTCGCCGGACGGGTCCCGCCTCGCGACCCGCCGCATCCTGGCGGACGGAAACTGGGAGGTCGTCGTGGTCGACCCCGACGGTAACGACGTTGCCAACCTCTCGAACCATCCCGGCTTCGACGGCTGGCCGGCTTGGTCGCCGGACGGCGCGCGGCTTGTCTTCGCCTCGGAGCGCTCCGGCTCGTCCGACCTGTGGGTGGTGGACGCGGACGGGTCGAACCTGCGACGGCTCACCCAGGACCCTGCCGACGACCGTCAGGCATGGTGGTCCCCGGACGGTTCCAGGATCGCCTTCGCCCGCTACGTCTGGTTCCCGGACGAGCCCTTCTACGAGGCGTCGGAGATCATGGTGCTGGAGGTTGGGCCGTCGCACCCGGAGCCCGTACACAGCGGATCATCCCTCGTGGCTCGCGCCCAGGAGTTCCGGGCCCTCGTGGAACGAGGGGAGCATGCGGCTGCCCGGAGGATGATGGCCCCGGACGCCCGTCGGTGGTGGGAGGAGCGCGACGGCGATGGGCAGCCGTGGAGGATCGGACCGGAGAATCCTGGACCGTGGGCCGCCTGGGACGAGCATTTCCGCTCGAAGAGGGAGGTCGTGGAATGGAAGGAAGGGAGCGGAGTGGCGACCGCGGTCACCCGCGAGACCAACGACTACTTCCGACTGCTGGAACGCGGATGGGTCACGAACGAGATCACGTACTTCTTCGATGATCGCGGCCGGATCGATGGGCTCCTGATCCGAGCCGTGGGAGAACGTCCTCCGGGAAGAACCGACGAGTTCGTGGCGTGGGCGAAGGCGCACGACCCCGGAGAGCTGGCGGCCCTGATGCCCGAGGGCGAGATCGATCCTTCCGGCGACCACCCGGAGAGGTTCCGACGCCTGCTCGATCGCTGGCGTGAGGCGTCCCGACTTGAAACCATCGAGTAGAAGGACCGCCGGCCGGGTTGCCGCCGTGGGTCGAGGCTCGTCCTTCCGCCCGACCTCGGCTACCGCTCGATGGCCGCCTTCCGCTCCACGGTGAAGATCTTGCTCACGATCTTCCACTCGCCGTCGATCTTGAGCAGCGACATGTAGTCGGTCAGGAGGGCGTCGGGGTAGTCGAGGACGATCTTGGCGACGGCGGCATCGCCGGTCACGTCGACCATCGTGATCTCGCGGCGGCGCTCGGCCTCGTCCTCGGCGGGCTCACCGGGTGCGCCGGCGATGTAGTCGGCGGAGGTCCGGGTGGCGAGCTCGCCGTCCCGGATCCAGTACAGGTTGGCGACGTCGTGGAAGACCATCGCGTGGTGGGCGCCGTCGCCGGTCGCGTGGCCCAGCAGGTAGTGCTCGAGGGCAGCCCGGATGGCCGCTTCCTCGGTGTCGGCCTGGGCGAGGGCGGGCGATGCGGCGAACGCCAGGAAGAGCATTAGGGGGAGGATCGCGCGCGTCATCGTGGTTCTCCTTCTTCAAGGGGAGCGGCCAGGGGAAAAAAGCTACCCCGGGGCGAGGCGGTTGGTAGGCCGGCCGAACTGGAGCCCCGGCCCCGACCGTCCTATCCTGTAACAACGATCACGGTACGCCGACCCTTTCCCCCAGGAGGCACATGGCCCTGTCCTCGACCACGGCCGGCTCGACCGGCCTCGCCGGCGCCACCCACGCGATCCTCCGGATCATCGCCGGAGCGCTGTACTGCATGCATGGGATGCCCAAGCTGTTCGGCTGGTTCGGAGGAATGGGCGAAGCCGGCGGCTCCGCACCCCTCTTCTCGCTGATGGGCCTGGCCGGCGTGCTCGAGGTCTTCGGCGGGCTCCTGATCCTCCTCGGGCTCTTCACGCGCCCCGTGGCGCTGATCCTCGCGCTCGAGATGATCATTGCCTACTTCATGGCCCATTTCCCGCAAGGACCGGTCCCGTACCTGAACGGCGGCGAGCTGGCGCTGCTGTACATGTCCGTCTGGATCTTCCTCGCCGGCAACGGCGCCGGCCCGGCCAGCCTGGACCGTATGATGAGGCGGGGCGTCTAGAGACCGCCCCCTAAGGCACCCGGACGACCTCCACGCCGCTCACGTCGACCGGATCGCCGCCGTTCGCGAGGGATTCGACGTTCTGCAGGCGCAGGACGCCACCGCCGGTCCCTTGCTGGTCGACCTTGACCCCGTCCCCGTCGTTGCCATTCAGCGTCGAGTGGACCACGCGCGCCATGACGTCGCCAGGACCGAACTCCTCGAGGTGGATCCCGTCGTCGGCCTGGCTGTTGGACGCGTCCACGTTGATGAGCTCGACCAGGAGACCTCCGCCGGCTTCGGTCTCGGCATCCTCGGTGAGCTTGATCCCCTCGTCCAGATTCCCGGACGCCACGGCCTGGCTCATGAAGAGTCGAATCCCTCCCGGCCCCTCCTCGTCAAGGTCGAAGCCTTCGTCGAAGTTGCCGCTGGCCGTCGCGTGGACCACCCGGACCTCGATGTCCCCCTCATCGGCTTCGTCGACGTCGAAGCCGTCTTCGAGGTCGTCCGGGTTCTGGGGCTGCTCGCCGTTGTCGTCGAAGGAGGTATGCTTGACGTCCGCCCACACCGATCCGGTCCCGCGCTCGTCGAGCTCGAGCCCGTCGCCGGCGTTCTCGAGGAACAGCGAGCCCTGGAGCGTCGCGTAGAGGTCTCCGGCGCCGCCTTCGTCGACCCGGATGCCGTCGAAGTCGCTGAACCCAGACCGAAAGCCGTTCCCGGACACCGAGCTTGCGGCGATGACGAGGACGATCCCGGCGGGGGAGTCCCCGCCTGTCGCATCCCCGGATTGGTCGTCGATATGGATTCCGTGCAGCCCGTTGTCACGGACGGTCACGTCCCGAAGCGCCAGGCCGACATCTCCGGTCGCGCCGTCCGGGACGTCCATGACGAGGCCGGTGCGGGGTGCGTCCCTGAGGGTCAGGTTCTCGAGGATGAGGTCCGCCCCTCCCGTGGCCACGAGAAGGTCGCAGTCACAGCCGGAGGCGCCGGCGAGGGTCGCGCCGCGGCCCTCGATCCGAAGAGATTGGCTGCCGGTGTAGACGACGGCGCTGGCAAGGTCGACGACGCCCACGGAGCGGTCGAAACGGACGACCGTCACGGATGCTTCGAGGTTGGCGGTCTGGATCGCCTCCCGGAAGGAGCCGGGCCCGGCATCCACGGCGTTGGTCACCTCGACGACGGCTGCCAGCGCGAGCTCCGAAGCGGCTCCGCCGGAGGGACCGATCGGGGCGCCCTGGTCGTTGCATCCTGCCAGGGAGAGGACGAGTGCGACGAAGAGCATGGTCGAACGAACGTTCACGGGATCTCCTTCGGGCGACAAGCTCGGCATGGACTTCGGATGCGAAAGAACCAGGGTAGCCCGGAGCCTTGACCAGACTGTCAACGGCGTGCGGAGATTGTGCGAGGAACCACGGATGGAACCTCAGTGGCGTTCGTACGTAGGGCGGAGGATGGACGGATCCGAGCCGGCGATCATCCGACGCGACTTTCCGGGCAGCGGTTTTCGAGTTCGCGAGCTCCGAAGGCTAGCCCGACGCACCTGATACCGAGCCCTTCCTGGCGAGTCGTTGGGCAGGCGCTTCGATGCCGGCCCGTCAGGGTTTCATCCGTTCAAGCCCTCGGCCCTTCCGCCGCGGTAGGCTCGATCCGTCATCCGACGGAGTTCACCGCGGCCAGGAGCGATCCCATGCGTCTCACGATCCACCTTGCGGCTATTGTGGCCCTTCTCACGGCGGCCCCGGCATCCGCCCAGACCCCGAACGACTGGCGAGCCGACGTCGACGGATACGCCCGGCGCCTGGTCGACGCGGGCCTGGTCCCCGGGATGGGGGTCGCGGTCACGTCGGGGGATTCGATCGTCCACGTCGCTGGCTATGGCGTGGCCGACCGGGAGACGGGCCGGCCGGTCGACATGGCGACCGAGTTCTACATCGCGTCCAGCACCAAGGCCCTGACGGCGACGGCGGTGCTCCTCCTCGCCGGGCGCGGGGAGATCGACCTGGATGCCCCCGTTTCACGCTACCTGCACGATCTCGGGTTCGAGGCGCCGCTCGAGGCGGACTCGATCTCGATCGAGAGCCTCCTCACCATGACCCACGGGATCGAAGACGGCGGTCCCGTCATCCTGCGGACCGCGTACACGGGCGACTTCACACCCGAGCTCCTGGTCGACCTCCTGGCCCACTATGGGCCGGCCGAGTCGGGGCGCGCCTTCGACTACGGGAACCTGGGCTACAACATCCTGGGCCTGGTCCTGGACCCCAACGACGGCGAGGGGTGGAAGGAGGTCGTCCGCAGAGAGGTGCTGGATCCTCTGGGGATGAAGGAGACGACCGCGCGGGTCTCGACGCTGGATCCGGAGCGGCTCGCCATGCCGCACTCGGTCGTCCCCGGGGAAGGTTTCCGTCGGGTGCCGCTGGCCAAGGCGGACGCCAACCTTCACGCCGCGGGCGGTCACTTCACGACCCCGAGGGACCTGGGCCGGTTCGTCGCGGCACACGTCGGGGACGGGACGCTCGAGGGCGAGCGGGTCTTCCCGGCCGGTGCGATCGCGTCCACGCACGAGACGCACGCCGATCAGGACCGCGAGTTCGGCCCCTTCCACCGCTACGGGTGGGGGTACGGCTGGGACCTGGGAACCTTCGAGGGCGACACGATCGTCCACCGGTTCGGCTCCTTCAGCGGATACCGCTCTCACATGTCGTTCATGCCAGCCCACGGAATCGGCGTCATCGTGCTTGTGAACGGCGACGGCCCCGCCTCACGCGCCGCCGACCTGATGGCGACGTACGTGTACGACAGGCTCCTTGAGAAGCCCGACTTGGCCGCCGCATACGACGGCCGCTTCGCCGAGCTCGAGGCCGGCGCGGCCGAGTACGTGGAAGGGGTGTCGCAGAACCTGGCCGAGCGCGGGGCTCGCCAGGCCCCGCTACCGCACCCCCTCGAGGCGTACGTGGGCGCGTACGACCATCCGGCGCTGGGGCGGATGGAGTGGCGGATCGTCGACGACCACCTGGAGGTCTCGATGGGCGTGGCGGAGAGTGAGGCCGAGGTCTTCGCGGCGGCCGAGGACAAGCTGCGGGTCGAGCTGACCGGGGGCGGGGAGGTGATCGACTTCACGTTCCCCGAGGGCGGAGGCCCGGCCGAGAGCCTCGAGTACAACGGGTTCACGCTCGTGCGGGTGGATCCTTGAGATCAGGTGCTATCGATAGACGTCCTTCCGATGCCCGATCCTGTGGATCGTCACCCTCCGGTCGCCGTCATCGATCGAGTAAACGATCCGATGGTCGCCCTGACAAAGCCGCCGCTGGTCGTCCCGCCCGGCAAGCTTCACCGAGCCGCTGGGGCGCGGATCGTCGGACACTCTTCCTATTCGTTGCACGATCCGTCGGCGGTCCTCGACTCGTGGAATGAGATCGAGCTCGTTCGCGGCCGAGGATTTCAGGAAGACGCTATAGTCTGTCACGCTCCCGTAGCGTTCGGACGACTTCCTCGAACGCGTAGGAGGGCTCGTTCTTCCTCGCCTCGATAGCCGCCAGATCTTCCGCGTCCTCCGCTAGATCGCGGCGGACGGCTTCGTTGACTATCTCCGAGATCGTCCGATCCGTGGCGGCTGACTTCATCCTCAGGGCCCTGTGCAGGTCCTCATCCAGATAGATGGTCGCGCGCCTGGACATGGCCTGAAACATAGCGTTGTAACGTCGAAACGTCAAGACGTCGTGTTCAAACGCGCCCGCTCGATCTCCCCGTCCCGCTTTTCGTCGACATTCCTCAGGACATCCGCCAGCATGCCGACCACCTCGTCCGACCGGCGCTCGATTTCGGCCAGTCCTGTCCTGGTCTCCTTCAGAGCGCCCTGAAGATGTCGCAGGATCCCCAGAACGGACTCCTGCTCGCGCTGGATCTGCTCGGCGTTGAGCGTGGTTTCTCGTGTCGCCAGGCAGGGGTCGCAGACGGTCGCGCGCATCCCGGTGGGCGGCCCGCGCAGGGTGTCCAGCCAGACCGGGTCGAAGATCCGGGCCGTGACGGGGACGGTGGCGGTCGCTGCCTGATCGGCTCGCTGGATCCGGCTGAGCTCCTGGCCGGCATCGGAGAGCTCCTTCATGTACTCCGAAAGCCGCTCGCTCATCGTGTTCTGCTCGGACAGACGATCGAGCCAGTATTTCTTCTCCTCGTCCAGCTCGGAGACGGACTCCTTCACGACGACGAACAGCGTCTCCATGATGTTCTCGCCGCCTTCCGACTCGATGAAGGTCGAGAGCCGATCGGTGAACTCGGCCCGGAGCCTGTTGTCGGCCGGCGAGGCCACCGCGCTCCGACCGGCCTCGATCGCCGCGACGGCAGCGGGCGACTCTCCGGCAATCACCGTCGACCCGGGAAGGGCCGGGGCCGCCCCGAACGCCTGGACAAACACCTGACGGGCGAGCTGGCCGTCCTCCTGGGCCGCGGCTCCGGCAGGCACGGCGAGGCTCACGAAAAGAAGGTGCGCGATCCGCGTCGGCCGGCTCCTCGTCATGATACCGGATCCTCGGCTTCCCGGAGGAGGCCTTCCAGGTCCAGCGCCTTGGTGGTCATGGCAATCCCCCCGTCGGCGTCGCGTGGCCAGGCGTCGCGGGGGCGGTCCCAGTAGAGCTCGACGCCGTTCCGGTCCGGATCCCGCAGGTAGAGGGCCTCGCTCACCCCGTGATCGCTCGCGCCCTCGAGCGGGATCCCGGCCTCGACCAGCCGGCGCAGCGCGTCGGCCAACGCCGGCCGGGTCGGGTAGCGGACCGCGACGTGGTAGAGGCCTGTCGTCCCTGGAGGAGGCGGGGATCCCCCACGGCTCTCCCAAGTGTTGAGGCCGACGTGGTGGTGATACCCTCCGGCCGAGACGAAGGCCGCCTGCGAGCCGTACCGCTGGGTCAGCTCGAACCCGAGGACGTCCCGCCAGAACCCGAGCGCGCGCTCCAACTCCGCCACCTTCAGGTGGACGTGGCCGATCGTGACGCCGGGGTCGATGGGACGGACGATCATGCACCTCCTCGGGACCGGTCGTGGAGAACATAGCACCTCCCGTCTTCCGGCCGTCCACGCTACCATGATGGTGATGACGCTTCGCTTCCCCGTCCACGGCAGCCCGCTCCCGGTGGCCTGCGCTCTCCTCTTCACCTCGGGGTCGGTCGCGGCGCCATGTCGCATCGCTGCTGCCCAGCCCGCCCCGGCCGTCGAGTACCTGGCCAACGAGGGGGCGCTCGTGACGGGTGGCGACATTGCGGTCGTGATCGACGGGCTCTTCGGCGACGGGCTCCCCGAGTACCCGGTCGTCCCCACGGCGACCCGCGACTCGCTCGAAGCCGCGCTCGGCAGATTCGGGGACATCGACGTGGTCCTCGTCACCCATCGCCACGACGACCACTTCGATCCGGCGGCGGTCACCCGGCATCTGGAGGCGAACCCCGAGGCCGTCCTGATCGCGCCGGGAGACGCGGTCGCGGCCTTCCCGCCCGACCAGCTCGAGCGCTACGGCGAGCGTGTACAGCCGCTCGACCTCCCGCCCGGGTCGTACGTCCGGCTGGACATGGGCGGGTTCGCGGTGGAAGCGCTCGGCCTCCCCCACGCCGAGATCGGGCACGTCGGCTACCGGATCGAGCTGCCCGGGCTGACCGTCCTCCACCTGGGAGACGCCGAGCCGGCGCCGGCCGACCTCGCGGCGTTCCTCGAGGGGCGCCCGGGGCCGGACGTGGCCCTCGTTCCGCACTGGGTCCTGAGCGGCCCTGGGGGCCCGGCGATCCTCGAGGCGATCGGGGCCGACTGCACCGCGGCATTCCATCTCGAGCGCGACGGCGGGGACATCGTCGCGAGGCTCGCCGAGCGAGTCCCTTCGGCGGCGGTCC
>Ga0299907_10001172_pt1 | contig 14621 bp, 15 predicted proteins | sample RVTome_16_FD_198680 | JGI IMG/M metagenome (GOLD analysis project Ga0299907, IMG submission 198680) | Soil microbial communities from uranium-contaminated site in the Upper Colorado River Basin, Wyoming, United States - RVT152D67 (version 2) ... | reverse complement strand
CCCGAGCGCCTCGTAGGCGCTCAGCCCGTACCTGCCTCCCACGGCGAGCGACCGCTCGACGAGAACGGCGATCGGCAACCCGAGGAAGATGCCGAGGGCACCGATGCTCGTTCCCACGACGACCTTGTCGCGGGTCGTTCGAGGCCGGCGCAGCGTGTCGCTCTCCGGTCGGAGTTGCCCGGTCGGCGTGAGTCGCCGCTCGAGCCGCATGGCGACCCAGACGACAGCCACGACGCACGTGAGCTGCACGAGCGAGAGCACGGCCGCGGCGCGCAGGTCGAAGAGGCGGACGGCTTGGTTGTAGATCTCCGCCTCGATCGTCGCATACTGCGGACCGCCCAGAATCAGGACGACGCCGAAGGACGTGAACGAGAAGAGGAAGACGATGGCTGCAGCAGTCGCGAGCGCCGGTGCGAGCAGCGGAGCCGTGATCTCGCGGAAGCGCGCGACGGGAGATGCGCCGAGCGTGGTCGCCGCCTCGCCGAGGCGCGGGTCGAGGCTCGCCCAGAACGTCCCGACGATCCGCACGACGACGGCGACGTTGAAGAAGGCATGCGCGATCAGAATCGGCGCCCAGCCGCGCTCGCTGCCGTCGGGGAGGATCGCGAGGAAGGCGAGCGCGACGACGACGGTCGGAAGCACGAATGGGACGACGACGATCGCACCGACGAGGTTGCGCCCTCTGAACCGGTAGCGGCCGAGAACGTAGGCGGCGGGGAGCGCGACCGCGATCGTCAGCACTGTCGACGCGAGTGCCTGCCAGACGGTGAACCACACGACCTCCCTCGTCAGGGGATCGGTGAGTACGTCGATTGGCGCATCTCCTTCGCCGCGAAGGCCGCGCTCGAGGATGGCGACGAGCGGATAGACGAAGAAGAGCGCGAGGAAGGCGAACGGAAGGCCGCGTGTGAGCCAGCGCCGGTACTTACCGGGATCAGACCCCACGGGTCCGACTCCGGCTCACCGCACCACGATGTCGGTCCACTCCTCCACCCAGCGCTCTCGGTTCGCCTCGATCTCCTCGGGAGGGAGCTCGAGCGGGCTCTCGGGGACGACTGCAAACTGCTCGAACTCGCGGGGAAGCATCGCGTCGCTGCGCGCGGGGAACACGAACATCTGCAGCGGGATGTCCTCCTGGAAGCGCTTCGAGAGCATGAAGTCGATCAGCTGGCGCGCTCCCTCTTCGTTCCTCGCGCCACGCAGGACTCCGGCGAGCTCGATCTGTCGGAAGCACGACTTCGCGACGACTCCGGTCGGCGCCTCGGCAGGCCGTGGGTCCCGGAAGATCACCTCTGCAGGTGGGCTCGACGCGTAGGACACGACGATCGGGCGCTTCCCCTTGCTCCCTGCCGAGCCGGAGAAACGGGCGTAGTACGCGTCCTCCCAGCCGTCGACGACCAGGACGTCGTTCGCGCGCAGTCCGCGCCAGTAGCTCTGCCACTGGTCGCCGAAGAACGCGATCGTGGCGAGCATGAAGGCGAGCCCGGGAGTCGACGTCGCCGGGTTCTCGACGACGAGCTGGCCGCGATGCTTCGCCAGGATCAGGTCGGCGAGATCGTCCGGCGGCGCGATCCCACGCTCGGCGAACCACGCCTTGTCGTAGTTGAGGCACACGTCGCCGCGGTCGATCGGCGTCGCACGGTGATCCGGGTCGAGGACGAGCTCCGGGTCGACCTCGGCGAGCTCCGGGGACTCGTATGCCTCGAAGACGTCACCCTCGAGCGCGCGTGCGAGGAGGTTGTTGTCGACGCCGAAGAGCACATCACCCTCCGGGTTCCCCGCGGTCAGGAGCGCCCGCGTGACGATCTCCCCTGCGTCACCTGCCTTCAGGATGCGCAGCGTCAGGCCGCTCTTGTCCTCGAACGCCTGCTGTACGCGTTCCGAGATGGCGAACGAGTCATGAGTTACGAGGATGACCTCGGTCGGCTGCTCGTCCGAGCCTCCGCATCCCGCAACGACAAGTGCCACGCCCAGCGCGAGCGCACAGAAGGCCTTGTGACACAGTGTCACGTGGCGCTCCCCGGCCGGATTGCGAGTACGACGCCTCGCTCGACCGAGATGCGCGCCGTCGTGTCCGCGAAGACGTTCGAGACCCCGCGGCTCGACCCCGGCTCGAGCGTCTCGCCTCGAAGCGGGTAGACGAGGCCCTCAGTGCGCACGCCCTTGGCCTGGCCGGTCGCTGCCAGAAGCGTGAGGATCTCGCCCGGCGCACCCCCGAGCACACGTTCGCCGCGGACGACGTGGACGCGCGCCTCGCCGAAGAACGCATCGACCTGCCGGCTGGCGTACCGATCCGAGGCGAGGAGAAGCGCTGCCGACAAGAGGTGGTCGAGCCGGCCGCCGCCCGAAGCCAGCACGAGGATGCGACCGGGGCTCCTCGCCGCCGCGACGTCGAGCGCAAGCTCGAGGTCGGTTGCGTCCTTCTCGTGCGGATGGCGCTCGATGCGCACACCGGCTGCTTCCGCCACCTCGACGGCCTCCGGCGCCGCTGAGTCGAAGTCGCCGACGGCGACCGTGACCTCGAGCCCGAGTGCCAGCGCATGCTCGAGCCCCTTGTCGGCCGCGACGACGGGGGCGCCGAGAGGCACCGCGAGCGCTGCACTCGGAGCGGGCGCATCCCCGCCTGCTACCACCACCACCACCATCTCTACCGACACGCCTTCCTCCGCTGGCATTACCCAGATCAGGTTCTGCGGGTCGGCGGCGCTTCCAGCCGCCCTCTCAGCCCGGCCTGCCCGAGCTCCCCGTTACGTCCCCGAACAGGGTACTACCGCGGGTCCTGACTTCCCAGGACGTCGGGGTAGAACCGGCGCCCGTTCGGTTGACGGCGGGCTGCCGATGAGCAGAGAGCGATTCGGCTACCTCGAAAGAGGTACAGGTTGGGCCGCCCTGGGCCTGATCGGCGGGACGTTTCTCCATCCGACTGTTCTGAGCCGGCCGCGCTCCGGCGATCTGCCGGCTGGTTGAATGGGCCGATCGCGGCCATCTCGTATCCGGTCCGTCGTAACACCGTCCTGCTCGCGCTCTGCTTGGTGACACTTTCCGGCGTGCTGCAGCTCGCTGTGGCGGTCGCGACGATCACCCTCGTTCTCGTCACCGGGATCGAGTCGATCCTCGGGCTCGGGCCGGCGATCTTCATCACCGCCGCCGCGCTCGCCGCGCTTCCCGCCGGGCGGCTCATGGACCGCATGGGCCGCGTACCCGTCATCGCCGGTGGCTTCGCCATCGGTGCGGTGGGTTGCGTCCTCACCGCGCTCGGCTGCCTCGCGGACTCCGCAACGCTCGTGATCCTCGGCTTCCTCGGCGTCGGCGCGATGAACGGTGCCGTGCTCCTCGCGCGCACCGCGGTCGCCGACATGTTCCCGGAGGCGAAGAAGGCGCGGGCGATCTCCTACGTGCTGTTCGGAGCGCTCTTCGGCGCGGCGCTCGGGCCGCTCGTGTTCCGACCACTCTTCGCGGGGAAGGATCTCGAGCTGGACACGCTCGTCGTCCCGTGGCTGGCCGCCGCAGCGATGAGCGTCATCGGGATCGTCCTCGCGCTCGCCATTCGCCCAGACCCACGCACGATCGCCCTGGAGCTCGAGCGCGAGGGTCTCGCGCCGGGTGAGCCGGAGACGAGGTCGCCTGCGGCTCCGCTCAGCGAGATCTTACGACGCCCTGGTGTCCCGGCGGCGGTACTCGCCGCGATTGCGAGCTTCGCAGTGATGGCGGGCGTGATGAACCTGACCGGATACATCGTCGTCGGCCACGACCACGAGCAGGCGGACGTGTTCACGGTCATCAGCCTGCACATCGTCGGGATGTTCGGGCTCGTCCTCGTCGTGGGGCAGCTCGTCGACCGCGTGGGACGCCACCGGGCACTGATCGGCGGCCTCGTGATCATGGCGATCTCGACCGTGATGCTCGCCTGGGTCATCCAGATCCCCGGGACGTCGCTCTCCCTGTTCCTGCTCGGGCTCGGGTGGAGCGTGTCCTACGTCGCGGCCACGTCTGAGCTCGTCACGCACGCGAAGCCGGTGGAACGCGGACGTCTTGTCGGGTTCACCGACCTCGTCGCCGGGTTGACGGCGGCGGCGCTCGCACTCCTCGGAGGCTTCGCGTACTCGGAGTGGGGCGTCGTCGCGATCGCGGTGGGCGCGACGGTCGCCGTGATCGCGCCGGCCGTCGTCCTGTCCCTGTCGCGGAGGCCGCCCGCCGTCGCCTCGGAGCCGGCCGGATGAGGGCGATTCGTTGCTACAATCCTGCGCCGGCGGACGGCGAGTCCGCCCTCTTTCTGTGATGAAGACGTACACGGCCAAGCCCGGAGAGATCCAGCGCGAGTGGTTCCTCGTCGACGCCGAGGGGCAGACCCTCGGGCGCCTGGCGACGCGCATCGCCGACACGCTCCGCGGCAAGGGCAAGCCGGCGTACACGCCGCATGTCGACACAGGCGATTTCGTCGTCGTCGTCAACGCGGAGAAGATCGTGGTGACGGGCTCGAAGCTCGACACGAAGATCTACTATCGCCACACCGGCTATCCCGGTGGCATCAAGCAGCGGACGCTGCGCGAGCAGCTCGACCGGCGCCCGACCGAGGTCATTCGCAAGGCGGTCAAGGGCATGCTCCCGAAGAACAAGCTCGCCGCGGCGCAGCTGAACAAGTTGAAGATCTACGCCGGCCCGGATCATCCGCATGCCGCCCAGGCGCCGAAGGAGCTCGAGCTCTCGTGAGCGAGATCGCGCAGTACCTCGGCACCGGGAAGCGCAAGACGTCGGTGGCGCGCGTGATCCTGCGGCCAGGCGACGGCACGACGTGGATCAACGGCCGCACGCTCGACGAGTACTTCCCGCGTGCGGTGCATCGTAAGATGGTCATCGCTCCGCTCGAGGTCGCCGAGGCGGCGTCGACGTACGACGTTCGCGTGCGCGTCGCAGGCGGCGGCCCTTCGGGCCAGGCGGGAGCGATCAGGCATGGAATCGCGCGGGCGCTCGTCGAGGCCGATCCCGAGATGCGGATCCCGCTGAAGCGGCAGGGCTTCCTCACGCGCGACGCACGGATCGTCGAGCGCAAGAAGGCCGGCCTGCACAAGGCGCGCAAGGCGCCCCAATTCTCGAAGCGGTAGGGGCGAGATATATCTCGCCCCTACGTGCGAGATGACCAGGCGCCACTTCGGAACTGACGGTGTCCGTGGAATCGTCGGCGGCTATCTGACGCCCGAGCTCGTCGAGCGGATCGGGAAGGCAGCCACGCTCTGGGCCGGCGGCGGGCGCGTGCTCGTCGGTCGCGACACCCGCGGCTCCGGCCCCGAGCTCGAGCAGGCGGTGGCGAGCGGGATCGCGTCTGCAGGAGGGACGGCCGTCCTCGGCGGCGTCCTCCCGACCCCGGCGGTCGCGTTCCTCGGCGACGAGCTCGGCGTCGTCATCTCGGCGTCTCACAACCCGCCCGAGTACAACGGCGTCAAGCTCTTCCGCGACGGCGGGAAGCTCGTCGACGAGCAGGAGGAGCACATCGAAGACCTGTTCGAGGCGGATGCGCCCGGCGGCGGCTCGGTCGAGCATCGCGTCGGCTCTGCCGGCGCCTACGTGTCTCACGTCGTGGAGACGTGCGGCTCGGACCTGACGGGGCTGCGGATCGGGGTCGACTGCGCGAACGGTGCCTTCTCGGCCCTCGCGCCGGACGCCTTCGCACGGCTCGGCGCCGAGGCGCACGAGATCGGTACCGAGCCCGACGGCTCGAACATCAATGTCGGCTGCGGCGCGACCGATCTCACTGCCTTGCAACAACTTGTCACAAGCCGGCAGCTCGACCTCGGCGTCGCCTTCGACGGCGACGGCGATCGCATGCTCGCCGTCGACGAGCACGGCGAAGTCGTCGACGGCGACCAGACTCTGGCGATCCTCGCGCTCGCACTCGGCGTCGACGTCGTCGCCGTGACGGTCATGACAAACCTCGGGTTTCACAGTCTCATGGCCGAGAACGGCGTACGCGTGGTGACGACGCCGGTCGGGGATCGCTATGTCTCCGAGGCCCTGCGCCGCGAGGGAGGGCTCCTCGGCGGCGAGCAGTCCGGCCACGTGATCTGGCGCGGGAACCACGCGACCGGCGACGGGCTCGCTGCGGCTCTCCTGCTCTGCCGGGCGCTCGCGGGGCGGAGCCTGAGCGAGGCCGCAGCCGCGATGCCGCGGTTCCCGCAGGCAAAGCGCAACGTCGCAGTCTCGAACCGGCAGCTCCCCCAGTCGGTCGTCGACGAGGCCGACCGCCTGAACGCCGAGCTCGGCACGCGTGGCCGCGTCCTCGTTCGCCCTTCCGGCACGGAGCCGGTCGTGCGCGTCCTGGCGGAGGCGGAAAATGCGCCAGATGCAGAGAAGTTGTGTGCTAGCATCGCCGCGCTCGTGGACAGAGAGCTCGGCTGAGCCCGACGGAGGGCGCCGCCGGGCTCTTACGCGTTTAATGAGTCAACTGCATGTGCGGAATCATCGGATACGTCGGACCTCGTGAGTGCAAGCCGCTCCTGCTCCAGGGGCTCGAGCGCCTGGAGTACCGCGGCTACGACTCGTCCGGCATCGCTCTCCTCGAGGCGGACGGCCTCGACTACGTCCGCGCGGTCGGCCCGCTCGACAACCTGAAGTCGCGAGCCGGAGCGAACGGCTCGACTGCCACGACCGGCCTCGGCCACACGCGCTGGGCCACTCACGGCGGGGTCACCGAGGCGAACGCACATCCCCTCGCGGGCTGCGATCCTTCGAAGCTCTCGATCGTCCTGAACGGCATCGTCGAGAACTACCGCGAGCTCACCGCGAGCCTCGTCGCCGAGGGCCACACGTTCACCTCCGAGACCGACGCCGAGACGGTCACGCATCTCGTCGAGCGCCACTATCGAGGCGACCTCGTCGAGGCGGTGCGGCTGGCGTTCAACGAGCTGGAGGGCCACTTCGCGTTCGTCGTGATCCACCACGACCACCCGGGCCTCCTGGTCGGCGCGCGCCACCAGGTGCCGCTCGTGGTCGGCGTCGGGAGCGACGAGATGTTCCTCGCCTCGAACGCCGCCGCGTTCCTCCGCGAGACGCGTCTTGTCCAGTTCCCCGGCGACGGCGAGATCGTCGAGATCACACCGGAGGGTGCGACCTTCCAGCTCACGGACGGCACGCCCGTGGAACACGACCCGCTCGAGCTCGACTGGGACGACGAGGGCGCCGAGAAGGCGGGCTTCGAGACGTTCATGCTCAAGGAGATCTACGAGCAGCCCGATGCCGTCGCCGAGACGATCGGCGACCGCGTTCGCCACGGGACGCTAGTGCTCGAGGGACTCAACATGTCGGGCAAGGACGTCAAGGAGCTACGCCGCATTGTCCTTCTCGGTTCCGGGACGGCGTACCACGCATGCGTCGTCGGCCGCTACGTGATCGAGGAATGGGCTCGCGTCCCCGTCGAGTTCGACATCGCAAGCGAGTGGATCTATCGAAACCCCGTGATCAACGAGCATGACGTCGTCATCGGGATCACGCAGTCGGGCGAGACGCGCGACACGATCGAGGCGCTCAAGCTCGCGCGGGACAACGGCGCGCGCACGGTCGCGATCACCAACATGATGGGCTCGCAGGTCACGCGCGAAGTGGACTCCGTGCTCTATACCCGCGCCGGTCTCGAAGTCTCAGTGGCTTCGTCGAAGTGCTTCACGGCGCAGGTCGCGCTCCTCTACCTCGTCGCGCTCAAGCTCGCGCAAATCCGCGAGACGCTCCCGCCCGGCGAGATCGAGTTCATCCTCGACTTCGTCTACAAGCTTCCGAACAAGATCCGGCAGTTCCTCGACGGCGACCACCCGATCGAGGAGATCGCGCGGCGCTACCACGACGCGCACTTCTTCCTGTACCTCGGCCGTCACATCGGGCTGCCGGTGGCGCTCGAGGGCGCGCTCAAGCTGAAGGAGATCTCGTACATCCCGACCGAGGCCTACTCGGCAGGTGAGATGAAGCACGGGCCGATCGCGCTTCTCGACGAGCAGACGCCGGTCGTCGTCGTCGCGACCAACATCCATGTCTACGACAAGATCGTCTCGAACATCCAGGAGGTTCGCGCGCGTGGCGCGCACGTCATCGCGATCGCGACCGACGGCAACGAGGACATCCAGCACCACGCCGACGACGTCATCTACGTACCGAAGACACCCGCGTTCCTGCAGGTCGTCCTCGCGATCCTCCCGCTGCAGCTGCTCGCCTACCGGATCGCGCGTCTGCGCGGGCTGAACGTCGACCAGCCGCGCAATCTCGCGAAGACCGTCACCGTCGAGTAGCTCTAACAGAGCCGTCATACGCCCCCGCTACGGTCGTTCGCTGACGACCGACCACAACGGGAGGTATTCATGAGAGTCTCCGTACGGCGTCCATCGCCGGCGCTCGTCATCTCGTGTGTCGCACTGCTGGTCGCGCTCGGCGGGACTGGGTACGCGACCGTGCTGCAGGTACCGAAGAACAGCATCGGCCCGCCTCAGCTCAAGAAGGGGGCAGTCACGAATCCCAAGCTGGCGAACAACTCCATCACCACCGGGAAGATCAGGAACGGCCAGCTCGTCCGTGCGGACTTCCGGGGCGGCACGTTCCCGCCCGGGCCCGCCGGCCCAGCAGGGCCTGCCGGCCCTACGGGGCCCCCGGGCCTCTCCGGCGTGGAGCGAGTGGAGTCGGTGAGCGCGAGCAACTCGACCTCGACGAGGATTCAGAGCGTGACCTGCCCCGCGGGGAAGAGGCTCATCGGAGGCGGCGCGCGTCTGACGCCGTCGCTCGTCGGCGTCGGGATCGCGCAGTCCTATCCCGGCGACGACAACATCTACCACGTGACGGCGCGCGAGTTCACCCCGAACCCGAGCAGCTGGTCGGTCACGGTGTTCGCGATATGCGCCACGGCGAGCTAGGGCTCGGCGGGCCACCACAACGCACCGAAGCTGTCGGGGCCCGCGCGGGCCCCGACGCTCGGTCGCCCTCCAGCTCGTCCGGGTGACCGCGCCGGTGCGCGGCGACGAAGCGCGACGCGACGACACCAGCGGTCGCGCAGTTGGCGACGAACAGGGCCGCCGTCGGCTTCGGGCCCCATGAGTTCGGCAACCGCCGACGCCACCACAGGAGGCTCATGAGCAGCCAGCTGCTCACTGCGACGGCGGTGGAGACGACTCCCGGGCGACGGAGCCCTGGGACCCTGGCGACTCCGATCACGAGCCCGAGCTCGACCGGCGCGGCGACGGGGAACGTGTAGAGGGACTGGCCGAAGGTCGTCGCGAGGCCCTTGCCTCCGTCGAAGTCGTTCCAGGCCGGGTAGCAGTGCCCGACCACGGCCGCGACGCCTCCGATGTGGGCACCGATGTCTCCAGCGATCGCGCGACCGGCGGCGCAGCCCGCGTACCCCTTCGCGACGTCCGCCACCATCACGGCACGGCCGGCGGAGGCGCCGAGGACCCTCCCGGCGTTGACCGCTCCCGGGTTGCGGCTTCCGCTCGTGCGGAGGTCTACGCGGCCACCCGTGGTGAGCCGCGAGACGAGATCGGCCGACGGAGTCGTGCCGAGGAGGTACCCGAGCCCGAAGGCCGTGACGAGACGGAGGCTGCGCATGGAGCGCGAATCATCGCGCAGGCTGAAAGTACGCTTGCCGCGTGAGCGGCAAGTCGACCGGGGCGCCTGCCTACTCGACGCGCAGCGTGGATGCTCTCCGACTGCCGGAGGGCTTCCGCGAGAGCGACCTCGTCGCCGTCGAGGAGCCGCTCGAGATCCGAATCGGCGGCGAGCCCGTCGCCGTGACGATGCGAACACCAGGGCATGACGAGGAGCTCGCCCTCGGGTTCTGTGTCACCGAAGGGCTCGAGCCCGTCTCCGCACGCGTTCCCGACGATCTCGCGGCGAACGCGATCGAGGTCGAGGCCTCGGGCTTCGACCCGGAGCGGCTGCGCCGGCATTTCTACACCTCGTCCTCGTGCGGCGTCTGCGGGAAGGGCGCGATCGAAGCGGTGCAGGTGAGCGCCCCGCGCGTGGAGAGCGCGCTCGAGGTCGGGCAGAGCGTCGTCGCGTCACTTCCGGAGCGGCTGCGCGAGTCGCAGCGCGCGTTCGCGGCGACGGGCGGCCTGCACGCGACTGGGCTCTTCGGGCCGGATGGCGAGCTCGTGTGCGTGCGTGAGGACGTCGGGCGGCACAACGCGATGGACAAGGTCGTCGGCTGGGCCTTCTCCGCCGGGCTCCTTCCGTTGGCGACGCACGTGCTCTGCGTGAGCGGGCGGCTCTCCTTCGAGCTCGTGCAGAAGGGGGCCGTCGCCGGCTGCCCGGTGCTCGTCGCCGTCGGTGCGCCGTCCTCGCTCGCGGTGGAGCTCGCGACTGATCGAGGGGTGACGCTCTGCGGCTGGGTGCGTGAGGGCCGGGTGACCGTCTACTCGGAGCCGTGGCGGATTCGGACGTGACCCGGGGTCAGGTCCGGGGTCAGGTCCGGGACCTGACCCCGGGTCATGGCTCGAACGGACCGGTGTGCGCGGGAATCCTGCTCGTAGGCGGCGCGTCCGAGCGCTTCGGCTCGCCGAAGGCACTCGCGCCGTTCCGCGGCGAGACGCTCGGCGAGCGCGCCTGGCGCACGCTGAACGAGGTCTGCGACGAGGTCATCGCCGTCGGGAAGAGCGACGACCTGCTCGACCTTCCGTACCCGGTTCTCGACGACGGGTCGACGGAGCGCGCTCCCGTCGTCGGCGTCATCGCCGGGGTCCGAGCCGCGTCTCATGAAACCTGCGTCGTGCTCCCGGTCGACTGTCCGCTTGTCACGGCAGAGCTTCTGCGCGAGTTGGTCGACGAGGGCGCTGTCCCCCAGACCGGCCCGCTGCCCGGCGTCTATACGAGGTCGATGCTTCCGGAGCTCGAGTCGCGTGTCGCGGCGGGCGAGCTCTCGCTGAGAGGCGTCAACTCGACGGTGCTCGACGTCGACGAGACGCTCCTCCTGAACGTGAACACGCGGAGGGAGCTCCTCATGGCCTCCATCGCGGACTGGGCACGAGAGCGGGACGACCTCAGGGCGGCGATCGTCGTCGGCTCGCAGGCGCGCACGGAGGTGCCGTCCGATGCGTGGTCCGATCTCGACGTGGGACTCTTCGTCGACGATCCCAGCCGGCTCGCCGACGACGAGACCTGGGTCGAGACTTTCGGCCGACCGGTGCTGACGTTCCTCGAGCCGACAGCGTTCGGCAATCGCGTCGAGCGTCGCGTTCTCTACGAGACGGGGGAGGACGTCGACTTTCCGCTCATCGAGGCGCCGACGTGGCGGGAGTTTGCGTCGACGCCCGAAGCAAGGACGGTCCTCGCGCGTGGCTATCGCATCCTGTACGACGAGCTCGGGATCGGAGATGCGCTCACCGTCGAGCCGCCGCCTTCCGAACCCAGTTCGCCCGACTCTGCCGCCTTCCGCCAGCTCGCGAGCGACTTCTGGTACCACGCGCTCTGGGCGGCAAAGAAGCTGCGCCGCGGCGAGGTTCTCATCGCGAAGGGATGCACCGACGGGTACCTGAAGGCCCGGCTCGTCACGCTGTTGGAGTGGCATGCGCGTGCCGTCGACCCGGCCGTGGACACGTGGCACGAGGGGAGGTTCATCGAGCGCTGGGCCGACCCGGGCGCGCTCGCCGCCCTCGAGCGCGCGTACGCGCACTACGACCTCCGTGACGTCGCGCGGGCACTCTGGGAGACGATCGATCTCTTCCAGAGCCTCGAGGAGGAGACGGGGCGCAGGCTCGGGCTGACTTTCGAGCTCGATCACGCCGATCTGAGACGACGCATCGCCGAGGTCGTCCGCGATCCGCGGCCAGGCTCTACCCTGTCGCGGTGATTCGCGGCTCTTTCGCCCTCGCGGCAGTCGTTGCTGCCCTCGTGCTGGTTGGATGCGGGAACGGCGACGACGAAGGCGTGACGACGGACACGGAGACGACGACCACGCCCGTCGAGACGACGCGGCTACGCGTCTACTTCCTCCGCGATGGCCAAGTGTGGCCGGTCGCTCGTGTGGTGGGCGACATCCTCTTCGACGAGATAGCCATCGACGAGTTGCTCGACGGCCCGAACGAGGACGAGGGCGATCTCGGTCTCGAGACGGCGCTGCCGGAGAATCTGGAGAGCGCGGACGTGAGTGTCGAGGGCGGGGTCGCGACCGTCGAGCTCGACGGCGCGGCCGACCTGTCACGGGAGGCGCTCGCGCAGATCGTCTACTCCGAGACCGCGCTCCCGGGCGTGGAGGTGGTCTCCGTCGACGGCGAGAGCTACACGCGCGCCGACTTCGAGGAGCAGACGCCGTCCGTGCTCGTCGAGTCGCCGCTGCCGTTCGAGGAGGTCGCGAGCCCACTTCGCGCCGAGGGCACGGCGAACACGTTCGAGGCGACGTTCCAGTACGAGCTGGTCGATGCCGACGGAAACGTGGTCGACGAGAACTTCGTCACGGCGACGTCGGGAACCGGAACGCGAGGGACGTTCGAGTTCACGACCGGTGCGTTCGAGGAGGTCGCCGCGCTGCGCGTCTTCGAGATCTCTGCCGAGAATGGCTCGCGGATGAACGAGGTCGAGATCCCGCTGACCCTGGCGCCGTAGGGCGCGCGGCGTACTCTCTGCACGTGGCTGAGGGTCCCTGGCTCTGCTCGCAGTGCGGAACGGTGAACGAGCCGGTCGCCAACGCGTGCCGCACATGCGGCCGCTGGCCGAGCCTGTTCGACCTCGAATCGAGCAGGATCGACGTCGACGCGCCCGTCGCCGACGATGACGCCTTCCAGGCGCGCACCGTCGAGATCGAGCAGGTCGAGCCGGAGGTCTTCGACGTCGGCGGCATGGAGGACGTTCCCGTGGAGATCGACCTGCCGGACGAGGAGGTGGAGGCCGAGGAGCCGAAGCCGCTCTGGCAGCGCCTCGCGTCGTTGATCGTCCCGATCGGGGTGGTGCTCTACATCCTCATCAGCGCGCTCGCGAACCGCGACGGCGGCTAAGCGTCGTCGGCGTCGTCCGTGCGCGGCGGCGCCATGTGCCCTTCGCAGTCCGCGTCCGGCTGCTCCGCATCCTGAACGCGCTCGACCTCGGGCTCGTCCTCGGGCGGCAGCTGCTCGGGCGCCTTCGGGCCGGGGATGCCCGGATCCTGCGGAAGGTCGGGATCCGGCCACTCGCGCTCATCGTGCATAGACGACCTCGCCGCTCTCCACCGTGATGACCTCGCCGTGACCGACCGCGATCTCGAGCCGGCCGTGGCGGTCGATCATCGACGCGACCCCGCTCGTGCCGTTCACCGTGACGTGCCGCCCGCGGAGGAAATCCCGCGAGCCGAGGCCGTCGTACACCGCGTCGAGGCCGCCGGTGCGCCAGGCCGCGTAGCGGGTGCCGAGGTCATCGAGCACCGTCGTCAGGAGATCCTCCCGGTCCCAGCCGCGGCCGGTGAGTGTGCGGATGGAGCCCGCGTTCGGTGGAAGCTCGTCCCTCGTCTGCTCGATGTTCACTCCTACTCCCAGCACGACGGCGCCGTCGCGCGCCTCGGCCAGGCAGCCAGCAACCTTCTGGCGCCTCAGCATGACGTCGTTCGGCCACTTGATCTGGACGGAGAGCCCGAGCGTCCGCTCGAGCGCGTCCGCGACCCCGATGCCCGCGACGAGCGAGAGCTCGGGCGAGTGTCGTTCGGGCGGCGGCTTGAGCAGCACGGAGAAGAGGAGCGCAGTTCCCGCCGGCGCCTCCCAGCTGCGACCGAGGCGACCGCGCCCTGCGGTCTGGTGGTCGGCGACGACGAGGGCGCCCTCAGGCAGGGACGTGTCGATGAGGAGCTGCGTGGACTCGCAGGACTCGACATCGAGGCGAGGCTGTCCGAGCGTCTCAGTCACCGCTCGCGGCGAGCGTCTCGACACGAACGGCGCTCACCTTGTACTCGGGCGTTCCGATGAGCGGATCGCCGACGTCGTGGGTGAGCCAGTTCACCTTCTGCTCCGCGAAGTGCAGCGCCATCCAGACGAGCCCCGGGTAGACGCGCTCCGAGTAGTGGGCCTCCGCCTCGAGCTCGCCTCGCCGTGAGACGAGACGTGCGACCTGTCCGTTCGCGATGCCGAGCGCACCCGCGTCCTCCGCGTGGATCTCGAAGAACGGCGCCTCCTGCTTGTCGGTGACGCCCGGCTCGCGCATTGTCATGTTCGCCGAGTTGTAGTGGTAGAGGGTCCGGCCGGTGGTGAGCACGAACGGGTACTCGGAGTCGGGCTCCTCGATCGGCGGCTGGAACTCGACGGGGAAGAAGCGGCCGCGCCCGCTCGGCAAAGCGGGCCGCGGAGCATGCAGGTACGGCGTTCCGGGATGGTCGAGATCGGTGCACGGCCACTGCATGCCGTTCTCCTCGATGCGGTCGTAGCGGATCCCGTACCAGTTCGGCGAGAGGTCTGCGAGCTCGTTCCACACCGACGCCGCGTCGGGGTACTCCGGCCAGTTCGCGTCGAGCGCCTTCGCCATCGCGATGACGATTTCGCGGTCGACCTTCGCCTCGCCGGGCAGGGGCGCTGCCGCCCGCACGCGGCTGATCCGCCGCTCCGTGTTCGTGAACGTCCCGTCCTTCTCGGCAAAGCTCGACGCCGGCAGGACGACGTGGGCGTACTTCCGCGTCGAGTCGTTCAGGAAGATGTCCTGCG
>Ga0299907_10001171_pt1 | contig 14624 bp, 11 predicted proteins | sample RVTome_16_FD_198680 | JGI IMG/M metagenome (GOLD analysis project Ga0299907, IMG submission 198680) | Soil microbial communities from uranium-contaminated site in the Upper Colorado River Basin, Wyoming, United States - RVT152D67 (version 2) ... | reverse complement strand
GCGGATTCCTGGGGCTCGCGCTCGGCTGGCTCGTCGCCGTCGCCGCGCTCCAGCAACCGGCGCTCGGCCTCCGGGGCGAAGTCCGCGACTCGGCCATCCTGCCGAGACTCATGCGCGCTGTGCCGCCGGAGGCGGTCCTCGCCGCGCTCAACCGCTTCGACCCGCTTCCGCTCCTCCCCGGAGTCGAGGCGCGCCTCCCGCCGCCCGACCCCAGCGTGCGGGGCCCGGCCGCACGGGCCGCGGCCGGCGCCGTCGTCAAGGTGCAGGGAACGTCGTGCGGCGTGGGCACGCAGGGATCCGGCTGGGTCGTGCGGCCCGACCTCGTGGCGACGAACGTGCACGTGATCGCCGGACAGGAGGGAACGCGCGTCCTCGCGCCAAACGGGCAGAGCGTCGGAGCGGAGCCCGTCTACGTCGACGCGACGAACGACGTCGCCCTGCTGCGCGTCCGCGGGCTCCAGGCCGCGCCGCTCCGCGGGGACCCGAAGGTCGACCTTCCCCGGCCGGTCGCACTCCTCGGCTACCCCCGGAACGGCCCGCTCACGGCGACGTCCGGAACCGCCGGGGAGCCCCGGACGGTGTTCGCGCCCGACGCGTACGACCGCGGGGTTCGCCCTCGCGTGGTTGTCCCCCTGCGCGGGCGTGTCGAGCCGGGCGAGAGCGGAGGGCCCGTCGTCGACCGGCGCGGGCGCGTCCTCGCCATGATCTTCGGGGGGACGCGCGACGGCCGCGGCGGGTACGCCGTCCCGGTCGACCTCGTGCTGCGGGCACTCGACGAGCGCCTCACGCCGGTCTCGCCGGGACCCTGCGTGGGCTAGGAGGCGAGGGCACGGACTGCGGTGAGGCGCTCCTCGACCAGGGCCCGGTCGCGGGCCGTGCGGGCGTCCTCGAGCGCGGGCAGCGCGACGTCCTCGGCCGCCGCGAGGACGCTTCCCAGCCGCTCGTGCGCTCCGGCGATCCGCGCCGCGCGCCCGACTGCGGCGAGCGCCTCGAGGAGCGTGGCTGCAAGGCGCGCGTCGGCGCTCGCGTACCGGCCGATCTCGGCGAACGCCTCCCGGACGAAGCCGTCGAAGCTCGGCTCGTGCGTGACGACGACCGTTCCGGTGCCGAAGACGGCGCACACCCGTGGGGAGTCGCGGCCGCCCAGCCGTTCCACGATGGCCGGGAGATAGCCGATGCACGTGACGGCGGTCGTGGGATCGTTCACGCCCGGCGAGATCGCCCGCAGCGCGATGTCGGCGAGCTGCCGGATGCCGAAGCCGACGTCCTGGGCGACGTCGCGCTCGCTCTGGACGCTGAAGAGCTCGCGCAGGCGCTCCAGGAGACCGTCGTCGGCTTCGTCGGCAGGCCAGACGCGGGCGAGCGCCGACTCCTCCGTCGCGTAGTCGCCGGGGCGTACGACGACGTGGACGCGAGCCGAGCCGGGCAGGGCGGCCTCCAGCTCGTCGAGGGCGATGGTCTGCACGTATCCCGGCCGCTCGGGCCGAACGACCTTCGGCTCCGATTCCGACGCCCCCACCGGGAGACGAGCTCCGTGCCCTCGGCGGGCTTCCCGTACGGCTCCGGGTAGAGCGACTTGATCGAGGCCAGCGCCTCCGACGCGATCCGCGGGGCGATGTTCTCGACCTTGATCAGCTGGGTGATGCGGTGGATGAAAGCGAGCAGGAGCACGAGCCCTACGAGCCCCAGCAGGATTGCGAGGCTGACGGCCAGGGAGGGGACGAAGGCGGCCGCCGACTCGTCCTCGTCCCGCACGGCCCGTAGCACGAGCAGGCAGTACGCGAAGATGCCGACGAAGGCGCTGGCGAGGAGCTGGCTGACACGGTCGCCGAGGAAGCGCGGATCGCGCGAGGCGTGAACTGGCTGGAGACGAGCTGCGACGTGACGACGGTGATCGAGAATGCCAGGCCGGCGACGGTGATGAGCGATCCCGCGACGGTCGAGAGGATGCTCCGCGCGGCGGAGGCGTCCCCGTCGAAGACGATCCCGATTCCGTCCGTGCCGAAGCCGCGGTCGAGCTCGACGAGCGCGACGGCAAGTCCGACGAACGCGAGGGCGACGAGCCCGGGATAGAACCAGAAGCCGCGGGCGACGTTGTGCCACTGCGTCTTGATCGCGCGAAGCATCTCGGTTTCGATACCCACGTGGGTGCCGGCTCGACACGCGGGGCGGTCCTCGTCACCGGAGGGACCCGGCGCGCCGGCATCGCAGCGGCCGTCGCCCTCCGGCTCGCGCGCGACGGCTGGAAGGTCGCCGTCACCGGCTGGCGCCCGTACGACGCCGAGGAGCTTCGGGGCTCCCGGGACGAGGACGCGCGCGGGCTCGTCGCCGAGCTCAGGGAGCTCGGCGCGGAAGCCGCCTTCCACGAGGACGACCTCGGCGATCCCGCCGCTCCGGCGCGGGTGCTCGACTTCGCCGAGAGAGCCATAGGCCCGGTGGACGCCCTCGTCCTCGCACACGCGCACTCGCGTGCGGGCGGGCTCCTGGAGACGTCGGTCGAGGAGTGGGACCGCCACATGGACGTGAACGCGCGCGGAGCCTTCCTCCTCTGCGCCGAGTTCGCGCGCCGCTGGCGAGGGGAACCTGGGAGCGGGCGCATCGTGGCCTGCACGAGCGCTCCTCCGCTCGTCGGCGAGGTCGCATACGCGGGGAGCAAGGGGGCCGTCGAGTGGCTCGCTCTCACGGCCGCTGCGGAGCTCGCTCCGGGCGGGATCACCGTGAACGCTGTCGACCCCGGCCCGACGGACACGGGCTGGCTCGAGGCGGACAGCGGGCTCGCCGAGCTCCTCCTGTCCGAGAGCCCGCTCGGACGGCTGGGGCGGCCGGAGGACGCCGCCGAGCTGGTCGCCTTCCTGCTGTCGCCGGCCGGCGGCTGGATCACCGGCCAGGTGCTCCATTCGGACGGAGGTTTCGGCTCGATCCGGACGCTGCGCCGCTCGCGCGACCTTCCTTGACGACTTGTGACGCTGCCGTCGCGATCCGCGCGCCACCCGCGCGGATCATCCCGGCAGCATCGAGGGCATGCGATTCCTCGTCCTGCTCCTTTCCCTCGGCGCGCTGCTCGTTCCGCAGCTCGCCGGAGCCGGCACGATCGCCGTCCAGCCGGAGGCCGACGTGGGCCTGCCGTTCTGGTGTGACTGGGGGTACGACTGGGAGGAGCGCTGCTACGCGGACGACGGTCCCAGGATCCCGGTCGGCGGGGTCGACGACAAGGTCTGGCGCGCCGCGCTCCGCTTCCCGCTCCGGCAGGTCCCGGCGGCCGCGACCATCACGTCGGCGCGCCTGCGTCTCCTCCACGACGGCACCTGCGTCGCTCCGAGGCTGGCCACCGTGACGTGCGAGGGCGGAAGCTTCTGGCTCGACGCCCACAGGATCGTCGGCGCTGACTGGTTCGACGAGCGCGAGGTCGAGCTCGACGAACGGCTTGCCGGAAGCGCGGTCCTCTTCGACAGCGCGGCTACGACCGCCTTGAGCTTCGACGTGACCGGGCTTGTCAGGCTCTGGCACGAGCGACTGGCGCCGAACAACGGCCTGCTCCTCAAGCTGACCGAGTGGCAAGAAGGGCACGAAGTCGGCGGCCCGGCGTTTCCCTCGGGCTCCTTCCCGGACCCGGCCGTTCGTCCGCGCCTGATCGTGATGTATACGTCCCGCGGCGGGTAGCGCCGTGGAGATGCCGGCGATCTCCCGGGGACGGGCGCTCGTCTACGCGCTCGTTCTCCTCGCAGTCCTCACCATAGCCGGCCGCTACGCGCTCGGGCGGGAAGATCCGGTGAGCGAGCCGGCGCAGGCGCCGGTGCTGGCCTCGGAGCCGGCACCCGTGCGCAAGCTCGTCGTCCACGTCGTCGGGGCCGTTCACGAGCCGGGCCTCTACCGGCTCGACGAGGGAGGCCGGGTAGACGACGCCATTCGGCTCGCGGGGGGCCCGAGGCCGAAGGCCGCGCTCGAGCTCGTGAACCTCGCCTCCCCCGTCGCGGACGGCCAGCAGGTCGTCGTCCCGCTGCGCGGCTCAGCGGGTGCCCAGGCCGCCGGCCCCCCGGGAGCGCCCGGCGCGACCGGCGTCGTCCATCTGAACTCGGCGACGCTCGAGGAACTGGACACGCTGCCGGGCGTGGGCCCTGTGACCGCGCAGAAGATTCTCGACTACCGCACTGCAAACGGCGCGTTTTCGTCGGTCGACGAGCTGGACGCGGTTCCCGGAATCGGACCGGCGACGCTCGAGGAGCTGCGGCCTCTCGTCGGCCTGTGACGCCGGTCCGCGCACGTCTGCGGGAGTCCGTGCGACGTGCTCCCGCGGCCCACCTTCTCGCCGCCTCGCTCTGCGCCGGGCTGAGCCTCGCCCTCGCGATGCGGCTCGCCGACCCTGCGCTCGCCGTCCTGGCCGCGACGCTCGCGCTCGGTGCGCTCGGCCTGGAGAGCCGACGAGCGCTCGCTCTGGCGCTCGCCGTCGCCGCGGCCGGCTGGTGGTGGGGGAGCGCGCGCCTCGACCAACTGGATGGGAGCGTCCTGGCGAGCGAGGTCGGCCGGGCAGCTCTCGCACGCGTCGAGGTCATCGGGCCGGCCCGGCGCAGCGAGTTCGCGATTCGTGTCCCGGTGCGGGTGCTCCGCTTCGGCCGCCTCGACCTGCGTGAGCGGGCCCGGCTCGACCTCCCTCCGGAGCGGGCACCTCCTCAGGGGGCCGTCCTCGAGGTCGTCGCGACCCTCGCGCGCCCTCGCAGCCCGGAGGAGGCGGGCGGCTTCGACGAGGCCGGATACCTGCGCCGTCAGGGCATGCACGTCGTCCTGCGGGCCGGTTCCTTCCGGGTGGTCGGGCGCCGCGGCGGACTCGGCGGGCTCGCCGACGGGCTCCGCGCCACTGTCGCGCGTTCGCTGGCGCCTGGTCTCGAAGGCGAGCGGCGAGCCGTCGTCGCCGGTGTCGTCCTCGGCGAGGACGAGGGGCTCAACCAGGAGCTTCGCGACCAGTTCCGGGCCTCGGGGCTCTACCACCTGTTGGCGGTGAGTGGGCAGAACGTCGCCTACGTCGTCGCGAGCACAATCCTGCTCGCCTGGGCGCTCGGGCTTCCGCGCTGGGCCGGGGAGGCCGGCGCGCTCGCGGCCGTAGGGGCGTACGTGCTCGCGGTCGGCTGGCAGCCTTCGATCGTCCGGGCCGGCGTCGCAGGAGGACTTGCCTCGCTGGCATGGCTCGCCTCCCGGCCGCGGGATCGCTGGTACTTCATGCTCGTCGGCGCGGCAATCCTCCTCGCCTGGAACCCGTACAGCCTGCTCGAGCCCGGATTCCAGCTCTCGTTCGCGGCGGTTGCGGCGATCTTCGTGCTCGTCCCGAGGCTCGAGCGCCGTTTGGAGGGCTATCCGCTGCCTCGGCGCCTGGCGGAGGTGATCGCCGTCTCAGGTGCGTGCGGGGCGGTCACGGCCCCGATTGTCTGGCTGCACTTCGGCGCGGTCCCGATCTACTCCGTGCCCGCGAACGCGCTCGCCGCGCCCGTCGTGGCGCCCCTGCTCGGGATCGCGCTCGCCGCGACTGCGCTCGCCCCGGCGCTTCCGGAGGCCGCGGCCGCGCTCGCGTGGCTGAACGGCTGGCTGGCCGCCTACCTCGCGGCCTGCGCCCGCCTGGTCGGAGGCCTCCCGTACGCCGAGGCCGCGTCGCCGGGGGCGCTCGCGCTGCTCGCCGGCGTCGTGCTGCTGGTCCTGCTCGTCGTCTACGTCCGACCGCCCAGGGGGCGCCGGGTCGCCGCGCTTCTCGCCCTGGCGATCGCGCTCGCGGTCGCCTGGCGGATCAATCCGGGCGAGGAGCCGGCTCCGCCGTCGGGCTTGCGGCTCACCGTCCTCGACGTGGGCCAGGGCGACGGGATCCTCCTCCAGGTGCCCGAGGGAGCCGTCCTGGTCGACCAGGGGCCACCCGAGGCGGACGTGGCCGAGCAGCTTGCCCGCCTGGGGGTCGAGCGCTTGCTTGCACTCGTGCTGACGCACCCACAGCGCGATCACGTCGGCGGCGCCGCGGAGGTGATACGACGGCTGGACGTCGGCTTCGTCCTCGATCCGCGGCTCACGGCGCCGAGCGTCGAGCAGCGGGAGGCCCTCGCGGAAGCGCGGCGCAGGCGCGTCCCGGTGATCGCCGCCCGAGCGGGGGCGTCCTACCGCGTGGGCCGACTGCGTCTCCACATCCTCTGGCCGGACGGACCCGGCACTCCCGCAGACGACCCGAACGACCGGGCGGTCGTCCTGCTGGCTTCCTACGGCGACACCGATGCCCTCCTGACCGCCGACGCCGAGTCCGGCGTGACCGTCCCCCTGCGGCCGCCGCCGGTCGAGATCCTCAAGGTCGGCCACCACGGCTCCGCCGATCCGGGCCTGGCCGAGCTGCTCGCCCTCACGCGGCCGCGCATCGCCGTGGTCTCCGCAGGCGCCGGCAACGATTATGGCCATCCAGCCCCTTCGACGATCGCGACGCTCGAGGCCGCGCAGGCCCTCGCCGTCTATCGCACGGACCGCGACGGGTGGGTCACGATCGAGTCGGACGGTGAGCGGCTGTCCGTCCGAACCGAGCGCTGACTATGCTCACCGTTCCATGAGCGCCCCTCGCCTTCGGCTCGGTCGCCTGGGGGACACCACGTTTCCTCCACGAGCCTCCTCCGTCGCCGTGGAGCCTCCCGATCCCTCCACAGCCTCTCGACAGGCTCGGAAGCCGGAGCTCGGCCCATGAGTGAGAAGCCGCTCCTGCCCGTCTACCTCCTCACCGGCGGCGACCGGCCGAAGATCCGGCTCGCGCTCCGCCGCCTGCGCGCGCGCTTCGGAGAGGAGTCCGTCGAGGTGCTGGCGGCCGAGGGTGCCGGGGGCGCCGAGGCTGTCGCCGCCTGCAACGCTCTGGGCCTCTTCGCGGGCGAAGGCGGCCGGCTCGTGGTCGTCGAAGGGGTGGAGCGCTGGAAGGGAGACGATGCCGAGGCGGTCGCCGCCTATCTCGACGAGCCCGTCCAGGGAGCGGTGCTCGCCCTCGTCGCCAACGAGCCGCTCGCCAAGGGCTCGAAGCTTCCCGAGCTCGTGTCCCGGACTGGACAGGTGCTCGCCTTCGAGGCACCCAGGCCCCGTGACTTGCCCGCCTGGGTCCGCGCCCGCTTCGAGAGCCTCCACGTCCAGGCCGACGCCGACGCGGCGCGCGCCCTCGTCGAGATCGTCGGCGACGACGTGACCGCGCTCGCAACAGAGGCGGAGAAGATCGCGGCCTGGGCGGGCAGCGAGCCCGTCGGCCGCCGTGAGGTGGAGGGGCTCGCCGCCTCCGCCCAGGAAGCCTCCGCCTGGGCGCTCACCGACGCGTGGGGCGCCCGCGACCTGCCGCGGGTGCTCGCCTCCTGCGAATCGGACCTCGAGCACGGCGAGGAGCCGTTCGTCGTCGCCATGCGGCTCGCCGCGCAGGTCGGGCTCGTCCGCTCGGTGCAGGCACTCGCGGAGGAGGGGCTCGGTGCGAAGGACATGGCCAAGCGCCTGCGCAAGCACGAGTTCCGCGTGCGCAAGGCGATGGGGCACGCGGAGAACTACTCGCGGGACGAGCTCGACGCGGCGGTCGTCCGGCTCGCCGCCCTCGACGCGGCGCTCAAGGGCGCAAGCCGTCTCGCCGCCGAGATCGAGCTCGAGCGCGCCCTCGTGGAGCTGGTGAGGACGCCCGAGGTCGCGCCGGCCTAGGAGCCGGCGCGGGCGACGAGGCGGGCCGCCTGCGCCTTCTTGCGGTCGGCCTTGTTGGGGTGCAGCGCGCGCGTCGCCGCCGCCTTGTCGAGACAGCGGACGAGCTCCCGGTGCACGGAGGCGACGGCTTCCGAGTCTCCCTCGGAGACGGCCGCCTCGAGCTTGCGGAGAAGCGTCTTCGCCGCCGAGCGGTAGCGCAGGTTCTCGAGCCGCTGGCGGGCGGCGATGTCGACGCGGCGCTTCTGCTGCTCGATGTTCGGCATACGGACAAAAGGCCCCGGAGGGCCAGGCGGCATCCTAGCAGGAGCCCGCGCCTCCGGTGCCTCGCCTATCCTCGCCCGCGTGCCCGAGGGAGAGCCCCGCCACAGGCGCCGCCTGGCCTGGTCGACTGCGATCTTCGCGGCCGCGACCGGGCTCTCGCGGGTGCTCGGCCTCTTCCGCGAGATCGTCGTCCGCCGCTACTTCGGCGTCCAGGGCGAGATCAACGCGTTCACCGTCGCCTTCCAGGTGCCGAACCTGATCCGCGCGCTCGCCGCCGACATGGCGCTCGGCGCGGCTTTCGTGCCCGTCTTTAGCGAGCTCCTGGAGAAGGAGCAGCGCGCTCGGGCCTGGCGCGTCGCCTCGACCCTCTTCTGGCTCGTCCTCGTCGTTCTCGGCGCCGTCACCGGTCTCTTCATGCTGCTGGCTCCCTGGGTGATGCGTCTCTTCCTGGGAGGTGAGTTCGAGGAGCTCGCCACCGGCCTCACCCGCGTCCTCTTCCCGATCGTCGTCCTCCTGGGCGTCTCCGGAATCGTCGTCGGGATCCTCAACTCGTACGAGGAGTTCACCGTCCCAGCGTTGATGCCCGTGCTCTGGAACGTGGCCATCATCGTCTCGCTCGTCGTCTTCGTGCCCCGGTTCGAAAGCGTGGAGGCCCAGCTCTACGTCTACGCGGGCGGCGTGCTCGCCGGCACTCTCGTCCAGATCGTCACGCCCGTCTGGTGGCTGCGCGGCCGCGACGGCCGCATCCGCCCGGTGCTCGACCTGCGCGACCCGGCCGTGAAGCGCGTCCTCGCGCTCATGCTGCCCGTCACGCTCGGGATCGGACTCATCAACTTCAACCTCGTCATCAACACCTTCTTTGCCGCCCGCTTCGTCGACCCCCAGCTCGCCCCCAGCGCGATCGACGCCGCCTTCCGCATCTACATGCTCCCCCAGGGGATGTTCTCGGTCGCCGTCGCCACCGTTCTCTTCCCGCGGCTCTCGCGCCTCGCCGCCCGCCAGGACCTCGTCGGTTTCCGGGAGACCGTCTCGCTGGGGCTGCGGCAGATCGGCTTCCTGCTCCTGCCCGCGAGCGCGGTCTCGGCCGTCCTCGCCGAGCCGATCGTGAGGCTCCTCTACGAACGGGGCGAGTTCGAGGCGGACCAGACTCCCGTCGTCGCCTCCGCGCTCGCGGCCTTCGCGCTCGGCCTCACCTTCAACGGGACGATGCTGATGCTGAACCGGGCGTTCTTCAGCCTCCAGTCGGCCTGGGTGCCGACGGGCGTGGCGGTGGGGAACCTCGCCCTGAACGTCGCGCTGAACGCCGCGCTGTTCCGGGTCGGCGTCTGGGGGATCCCCCTGGCGACGTCGCTCGTCAACATCGCCGGCACGGCGGCTCTCCTCCTCGCCGTCCGCCGGCGGCTCGGCCGAATGGACGGCCGGGCGATCGTCTCCTCCTACCTTCGCATCGCCCTCGCCTCAGCGGTGGCCGCCGGCACGGCCTTCGGGGTGTGGCTCGCCCTTGACGAGACGTTCGGCCGCTCGCTGGGCGCGCAGCTTGCCTCCGTCGGCCTCGGGATCGCCGCGGCGGCCGTCGTCTTCCTCGGCCTCGCCCGGCTCCTCCCGGTCCGCGAGCTCGACGTCCTCCTCTCGCTGCGCCGCCGATCAGCTACAACGGACGAGTGAGCCTCGACCGCATCCGCAACTTCTCCATCGTCGCGCACATCGACCACGGCAAGTCGACGCTCGCCGACCGCATCCTCGAGCTGACGCAGACGCTCTCCCAGCGGGAGATGCGCGAGCAGGTGCTCGACTCGATGGAGCTCGAGCGCGAGCGCGGCATCACGATCAAGGCGCAGGCCGTCCGGGTCGCCTGGCGCGGGCATCAGCTGAACCTCATCGACACGCCGGGCCACGTCGATTTCACGTACGAGGTCTCCCGGGCGCTCCAGGCGTGCGAGGGGGCCCTGCTCGTGGTCGACGCCGCGCAGGGGATCGAGGCCCAGACGCTCGCGAACGCGTACCTGGCGATCGAGAACGGCCTCGAGATCGTCCCGGTCGTGAACAAGATCGACCTTCCGCAGGCCGATCCCGAGCGCACGGCGGCCGAGGTGGGCGACCTCGTGGGCGAGGACGAGGCACGGATCCTGAGGATCTCCGCCAAGACGGGCGAGGGGATCGACACCGTCCTCGACGCCGTCGTCGCGCGGATCCCCCCTCCGCAGGGCGATCCGGAGGCGCCGGCGCGTGCGCTCGTCTTCGACTCCTCCTACGACCAGTACCGCGGCGTCGTCGCCTTCGTCCGTATGGTCGACGGGAGCTTCCGAACGCGGGAGCGCCTCCGCGCGCTGGCCGCGGGCACGCGCTTCGAGGCCGAGGAGCTCGGGTTCTTCTCGCCTTTCCGGAGCCCGACGGAGACGCTCGAGGCGGGCGAGGTGGGCTACGTGGTCACCGGCCTCAAGGACGTCAGCCGCCTTCGCGTCGGCGACACGCTCACGGCGGACGAGCGGCCTGCGAGGGAGCCGCTTCCCGGCTACAAGGACGTGAAGCCGACCGTGTTCGCCGGGCTCTTCCCGACGGACTCGGACGACTACCCCGAGGTACGTGACGCCCTGGAGAAGCTGAAGCTGAACGACGCCTCCCTCTTCTACGAGCCGGAGACCTCCCAGGCGCTCGGATTCGGCTTCCGCTGCGGCTTCCTCGGCCTCCTGCACATGGAGATCGTGCGCGAGCGCCTGGAGCGGGAGTTCGACCTCGACCTGCTCGTGACCGCGCCGAACGTCGCCTACCGGGCGCTCACCAAGGCCGGGGAGGAGCTCGAGGTGCACAACCCCGCCGACATGCCGCCCGAGGTCGAGCAGGTGGAGGAGCCCTACATCCGCGCGTCGACGATCGTGCCCAAGGAGTACGTCGGCTCCGTCATGGAGCTGAACAACGACCGCCGCGGCCGCTTTCACCACATGGAGTACCTGAGCGAGGAGCGCGTCCTCCTTGCCTTCGACCTCCCGCTCGCCGAGATCGTCTACGACTACTACGACCAGCTCAAAAGCCGAACGCGCGGGTACGCGAGCTTCGACTACGACGTGCTGGGGTTCGAGCCCGGCGAGCTCGTCCGCGTGGACGTCCTGCTCGCCGGGGAGCCGGTCGACGCGCTCAGCCTCATCGTCCACCGGGAGGGTGCCTACGCGCGCGGGCGCGCGCTCGTCGAGCGCCTGCGGGTGGAGATCCCGCGGCAGCTCTTCGACGTCCCGGTCCAGGCGGCGATCGGCTCGCGCGTGATCGCCCGCGAGACCATCAAGGCGAAGCGCAAGGACGTGCTCGCCAAGTGCTACGGCGGCGACATCACACGCAAGCGCAAGCTGCTCGAGCGGCAGAAGAAGGGCAAGAAGCGGATGAAGCAGGTCGGCTCGGTAGAGATCCCGCAGGAGGCCTTCCTCGCCGTCCTCAACCTCGACGGGGAGCGGAAGTGAGCGCCCCCGCGGTGCGGCACCTCTACGTCCATCTGCCCTTCTGCGCGCACCGCTGCGGCTACTGCGACTTCGTGACCGTCGTCGGGCGCCGGGGGCAGCACGGCGCCTACGTGGATGCCCTTCTCGCCGAGCTCGAGCTCGAGCGTCCGCTCCTCGCCGAGCAGGTGGAGACGGTCTTCCTGGGAGGTGGCACGCCCACCTTCACCGAGCCGGCGGAGCTGCGGCGCGTGCTGCTCGCGCTGCCGCAGGCGGAGGAGGTGACTGTCGAGGCGAACCCCGAGACGGTCACGCCTGCCCTGGCCGAGCTTCTCGCACGAAACGGTGTCAACCGCGTGTCGCTCGGCGCACAATCCTTCAACAGCGCTTTTCTGGACGTGCTCGAGCGCCGCGCCCGGCCCGGCGACGTCCGCCGCGCGGTTCATCTTCTCCGGCATGCGGGCATCGAGAACATCTCCCTCGACCTCCTCTACGGGATCCCCGGCCAGAGCGCCTCCGACGTCGCGGCCGACATCGGGGAAGCGCTCGCGCTCAGCCCCGAGCACCTCTCCTGCTACGAGCTCGAGGCCAAGCCGGGGACGCGCTTCACACACGCGCACGGCGAGGAGCTCGAGCGCCAGGCGGAGGCGATTGAAGGCTACTTCGAGCTCGTCGTCGAGACGCTCGTCGGTTCCGGCTACCGCTGGTACGAGACAGCGAGCTTCTGCCTGCAGGGGCGACAGGCGCGCCACAACCTCGGCTACTGGCGCGGGCGCGACTACCTCGGGCTCGGCATCGGCGCCGTCTCGACCTTGGATGGAGTGCGATGGCGCAACACGCCCAGGCTGGCCGCCTACGTCGCCGCGCTGGCCGAGGGCGAACGGCCGCCCCGCGAGCAGGAGCAGCTCGACGAGGACACGCGTGCGCGGGAGCGCCTCATGCTCGGGCTCCGCCTCGACAGGCCGCTCGCGCTTGCGGACGTGCGCGTCGCCCTGGACGTGGACGCGCTCGCCCGTCTCGAGAGCCTCGGACTGGCCGAGCAGCGGGCGGACGGACTCGTGCTCACGAGCCGCGGCCGCTTCCTGGGCGGCGGGGTCACCGCGGAGCTCCTGGCCTAGAGGCTCGAAATCCCTGCAAACGTACAATTCGAGGGTATGAAGAACGCGCAGCGGCCCAGCCTCACGCCTCGGCAGCAGGAGATCCTCGCCCGGGTCGTCGAGGAGTACGTCGCCACCGGGGACCCGGTCGGCTCCAAGACGCTCGTCGCGCGCACGCAGATGGAGGTCTCGTCCTCGACGGTCCGCTACGAGCTTGCCGTCCTCGAGGAGCAGGGCCTCCTCACCCACCCGCACACCTCGGCGGGGCGAGTGCCGACCGACCTCGGGTACCGCTTCTTCGTCGACCGCGTCCTCGACCGCCTCGAGCCGAGGCCGGCCGAGCTCGACCTCGACCTCTCCACCGTCCAGAGCGAGGTCGACTCGGCGCTCCGGGCCACGACCGAGGCTCTCTCGCAGGTGACGCACCTGCTCGCGCTCGTCTCGGCTCCTCCACTCGAGACGACGATCGTGCGGCACGTCGAGGTCCTCCTCCTCCAGCCGCAGCTCGTCATGGTCGTCGTCATCACCTCGACGGGCGGCGTGACGAAGCGGCTCGCCTCCTTCGACGATCCGGTCGACCCCGGCCTTGCGGAGTGGGCGGGGCAGTACCTGAACGAGACCGTGGCCGGCCTCCAGCTCGGCGCCCGGCTGCTCAGGAACCGCTTCGAGGAAGCCGAGCTCTCCCCGCGCGAGCGCGACTTCCTCGCCCGGCTCCGTCCCGCGTTCACGGACGTCCTGGTAGCGGAGGAGCAGACGCTCTACGTGGGCGGCGCCGCCTGGCTCCTGGACGAGTTCCGCGCCGGCGAGCTCGTCGACTACCGGCGCCTCCTCGAGGTGTTGGAGCAACGTGCCGCTCTGCTCCAGCTCATGCGGGCGAGCCTCGTCTCGAAGCGCCCCTTCGTTCGCGTGGGCTCCGAGTTCGAGGATCCGCAGCTCACGAGCGTCTCGCTCGTCGGCGCCCCGTACGGCCTCCAGAACCGAAACCTCGGCACCGTCAGCCTGCTCGGCCCCATGCGCATGGACTACATCAAGGCGATCGACGCCGTTCGCTCGGCCGCCCACGAGCTCTCTCGCTTCGTCGAGGACCTCTACGAGCGCTAGCACCGGCAGCGGCCAACAGTACGCTAGGACCGTGGCCACGACGAGGCGCGACTACTACGAGATCCTCGGGATCCCGCGCGAGGCGGACGAGAAGGCGATCAAGTCCGCCTTCCGCCGCCTCGCCCGCGAGCTGCACCCGGACGTCTCCGAGCTTCCGGACGCGGAGGAGCGGTTCCGCGAGGCGGCGGAGGCCTACGAGGTGCTCTCCAAGCGCGAGACGCGCGAGCTCTACGACCGCTTCGGCCACGAAGGGCTGCGCACGGGCGGCTTCCGCCCGACCGACTTCGACTTCGCCAATCTCGCCGACCTCTTCTCCGTCTTCTTCGGCGACGAGCTCTTCGGCGGTCTGGGGACGCGCCCGGGCAGACGTGCGGCCCGCGGTGCCGACGTCCTCGCCGAGGTCGAGATCGAGCTTGCGGAGGCGGCCGAGGGAACGACCCGCACGGTCCCCTTCCCCGTGACGCTCGCCTGCCGGACGTGCAGCGGGAGCGGCGCCGCCCCGGGTACCGCCCCGACGGCGTGCCCGCGCTGCGAGGGGACAGGGCGGCTCCAGTCGGTCTCGGCGTCCGTGTTCGGCCAGTTCGTGCGCACGCAGGCGTGCCCGGAATGCGGCGGCGCCGGCCAGGTAGTGGAGTCCCCCTGCCCCGACTGCGCCGGGTCTGGTCGCCTGACCGAAGTCCGCGAGCTCGACGTCGAGATCCCGCCGGGGATCCACGACGGTCAGCGCATCCGCCTCTCCGGCGAGGGTCATGCGGGCATGCTCGGCGGGCGCGCGGGCGACGTCTACGTGCTCGTGCGGGTGCGGCCCGACCCGCGCTTCGTGCGCGAGGGCAACGACATCATCTCCACGGTGGACCTGACGATGACGCAGGCTGCCCTCGGCGCGACCGTGCCGGTGCCCACGCTCACGGGCGACGTCGAGCTCGAGTTCAAGGCGGGCACGCAGGCGGGCGAGGTCCGTGTCCTGCGCGGCAAGGGGATGCCGGTCCTCCAGGGCTTCGGCCACGGCGACCACCGGCTGCTCGTCAACGTGGCCGTGCCGCGCAACCTCTCCGAGGAGCAGCGCGGT
>Ga0299907_10001167_pt1 | contig 14640 bp, 12 predicted proteins | sample RVTome_16_FD_198680 | JGI IMG/M metagenome (GOLD analysis project Ga0299907, IMG submission 198680) | Soil microbial communities from uranium-contaminated site in the Upper Colorado River Basin, Wyoming, United States - RVT152D67 (version 2) ... | reverse complement strand
TCAACTCGGACAGGACACCAGCCTCTCCGTCACAGCCGACTTCACCGACGTCGGCGTACTCGACACCCACACCGCCCTCTTCGACTGGGGTGACGGCACCAGCAGCGACGCAGCAATCTCGGAGACAGCCGGGGCGGGCACCGCCGACAGCGCCCATCTCTACGGCGAACCCGGCTTCTACACGATCACGGTCACGGTGTGGGACGACGACGGCGGGTCAGACACGGCCATTCTCGGCGAAGTCTTCGTGTTCGACCCTGACACCTTCGTGACTGGAGGCGGTTGGGTCGACTCACCACAGGACGCTTTGGTTGCCGACCCCGGCCATAGCGGGAAAGCGACCTTTGGATTCGTGGTGCGTTACACCAAGGACGGATCGGTCGATGGGAATCTTCAACTCGGTGTCCACAAGGGATTGTCCCTGCATGCCACCGGGTTCGAGTTCCTGCTCATCAACGACGGGATCGCCACCTTCGAGGGGACGGCTCGAGTCAATGGGGAAGCCGGATACAGCTTCAGAGTGGTGGCCACGGACGAGCGCTTCGCAGCGGCATCGGATGATCTGATCTGGATCGAGGTCATCGGGCCTGACGGAGTGGTTTACGACGGTGCCACTTTCCCCAGCCAGGGGCTGCCAATTGTCGGCCGAGGGATCCAGGTCCACAAGTGAGTGACCTCCCCACGCCCTTCTGGCGTCGTATTCGTTGGGAGTAGGGACAGCGCCACCCCCTGCTAGCGTCGAGGGGGTCGGCTGAAGGGTGGCTAGGGTTCCGCCCGCCTCCGGGCGGGGTCAGGTCCGAGCGCCACAGAAGACCCGAAGCGGGTTCGCACCTCACAGGACAAAAGCCTCGAGGGGATAGGTCGGCACGAGTGAACGCGTGCCGATGATGGAGGCCTCATGTCCCAGCCAATACGCCCAACACACCCACGGGCGGTCGCCCTCGCCCTGCTCGTCACCTTCCTCTGGGCATCGTCCTGGGTCCTGATCCGGTGGGGTCTCGACGACGAAGCCCTCGAGCCGATCGGGTTCGCTGCCCTCAGGTATGGCCTGGCGGCAGCCGTCCTCCTGGGGTTCGTGTTCGGGCGTCCCGGTCCACGGCTCGAGCTCCGACGCATCACGAAAGGCTCGATGGCCCAGGTCATGGTGCTGGGGGTCGTCTTCTACGCGATCACCCAGGGCGCGCAATTCATTGCGATCGACAGCCAGCCGGCGGCGACGACGAGTCTGGTCCTCTCCTGGACGCCGCTTTTGGTGGCGTTAACCGGAGGATGGTCGATCGCCGAGTCCTTCACCCCGCGCCAACTGGTGGGCGCGCTACTGGTGGTCGCCGGGGCGTGGTTCTACTTCTCCGGCGATCTCGGAGCGACCGCGGTCGGGATGACCGCCGCGCTGATCGGGCTCGCGGCCAACGTCGTGGGCTCCCTCCTGGGGAGGACCATCAATCGGGAGCGTTCGCTGAGCCCGGTGGTCGTCACCGCATTGAGCATGGCGGTGGGTGCCGGCCTGCTTACCTCGGTCGCGTTGCTGGCGGAGGGGATGCCCCGGGTCTCGGCCCAGGCATGGGCGATCATCGCCTGGCTCGCCGTGGTCAACACCGCCCTCGCCTTCACGCTGTGGAATCTCTCGCTGCGGAGCCTCTCCGCTCTGGAGTCCTCGGCGATCAACAACACCATGCTGATTCAGATCGCCTTCCTGGCCTGGATCTTCCTCGACGAGCCCTTGGGTTGGGGTGAGGCGACCGGCATCGTCCTGGTCTCGCTGGGGATCCTCCTCACCCAGGCCATATTCGGCGTGAGGAAACCCCCAAATCAGATCCGGTAACGATGGGTTGACGCGATGATTCCCCGATGGACACCGCGGCCAGACCGACCGCTCGGGAGGCAGACCTCGGCCGCCCACAATCAAGGCAACGGCCAACCCGGCTGGACATGGCGTCGGCCATCGTCGCACTGTCGGTATTCGGGCTGACCTGGCCGGTCCTCGATCTCCTCGGCGACAACGCCGAGTTCTTCCTGGCCCATGGCAGCTCCCGGGCCGAGATCCTCGGCCTGGCCCTCGTCGTTCTCCTGGTGCTCCCGGCAGCCCTGGGATCACTTTCCTTGCTCCCGGGCAGGTTCGGATCTGCACCGGGTTGGGCGCTGTTCGGCCTCCTCGCGGTGGCAACCGCCCACATTTACCTGAAACGGCTACCGATGAGCTGGTGGGTGGCTCTGACCATCTCGGTTGCAGCCGGGGCAGGCGTAGTCCTGGCGTTCAAGCGAAGTGTCACCGCCCGCCGCTTCGCCCGCTACCTGACACTGTCGCCCCTGGTCTTCCTGATGGTGTTCCTGTTCGCGACGCCGACCGGAGCGGTGGTCCGTGACTCCGGCGCCCCGGCCGGCTCGGCGGCAACGGTGGCCAACCCGGCCCCGTTGGTGATGATCGTCTTCGACGAGTTCCCGATTGCATCGCTGATCGACCCCGACGGAGCCCTCTACGCCGACCGCTACCCGAACTTCGCCCGGCTGGCCGCCGACGGGACCTGGTTCCGAAATGCGGTCACGGTGGAACAGCAGACGGAGCATTCCGTCCCGGCGATACTGACCGGAGTCGTGCCCGACCAGTCGCTGACGCCGTTCGCCGGCCAGTACCCGAACAGTCTCTTCACCGCTCTCGATGAGACCTATACGGTCACCGCCTACGAGGCCATCACCAGACTTTGTCCCACCGCGATATGCGAGGGGAGATCCGGCCCTTCCGCACCACTCGTCGACGACATCGGGATCGTCGCCGGGCACGTCCTGCTGCCCGAGCCGATCACCGAGGACCTCCCGCCGATAGACGGCACATGGGGTGACTTCGCCGCCACGTCCCAGGACTTCGATCCGGTGGCCGGATTCCAGGCGGCGCTCGCGTCCGGGCGCCGACGGCCCGTCGACGATTTCCTCGACGATATCCTCGGCTACGACGGCGGTGGCCCGCCGTTCTTCTTCTTACACACTCTCCTCCCTCACCATCCGTGGGAGTACCTGCCCGACGGCCGGGAGTACCCGCTCATCGTCACCGCCAACCCGGCCAGCTTTCGGGGTGGCTGGATCGACGACGACTTCCTGGTCGCCCAGGGGATGCAACGTCATCTCCTCCAGGTCGGCTACGCCGACCACGTGTTGGGCGAGACCATCGCCGCGCTGGAGGAGGCGGGGATCTACGACGAGGCAGCGATCGTGGTGGTGGCCGACCACGGGATCTCGATAAAGCCCGGGGTGCCTCATCAGCGGACCATCACTTCGACGACCGTCGGCGAGATCGCGGCGATACCGCTTTTCATCAAAGGGCCCGGTGTCGACGCGGGGGTCGTCGACGACCGCCGGGCGCTCACTTCGGACATCGTTCCCACCATTGCCGAGGTGATCGGTGCGGATCTTCCCTGGGCCCCCGACGGGAGCAGTCTGCTCGGATCCCTCCCCGAGCGTGAGGAGACCACCACGGTGGGACCGAAGGGATCGGTGACATATGGCGTGGACGGGCTCGAGAAACTGGAGGTCGCAGCCAGAATCGACGCGTGGTTTCCCGGAGGCGACCCCTACGCGTTGATACCCGAGGGTGCTCCCAACCTCCTCGGTGAGCCCATCGAAGCAGCCAGCCTGCCCCTCGCCGAGTTGGCTGGAGACCTGGACCGGCCCGACTTGTACGAGGACGTCGACCTCACCTCGCCGGTGGTCCCCAATCGGGTCACCGGGGGCCTCTCGACACCAACCGATCGACCCTTGGTCATCGCCATCGTCGTCAACGGCACGGTGGGTGCCATGACCAGAACTTATGTCAACGACGAAGAAGTCCGGTTCTTTGCCATGATCCGTCCCGAGCTGCTGGTGGAGGGTGCCAACGAGATCACGCTGGTCGAAGTCGATCCGACGGGCGAGCTCCTCAGGATCGCAACCGGCTGACCCTCACGGCGGGCTAGGTCAGGTTCTCCTCCATCCATTCGACAGCGAACTCGATGAGATCGCCGGCGTCGAACAACTCCGTGCGAGCGTTGCCGACGGTCCCCGTCGAGGCCCGATCAGCCTCGATGTAGTCGAGGCAGATGTCGGCGAAGTAGTCGCCGCCCGGATAGTCGACGATCCCCTCGGAGTCGTCGAGGGTCTCGATGATGCGAACCACCGGGCCATGAGGCCCGAGGACCTTGCGATGACGGGCAACCCTCCTCTTGTCGGGAAGGTCGGCGAGGAACTCGGCATAGTGCATCAGGGTGACCGTGTCCGCGTCGGCGCCCAGCCGGAGGACTTTTCCTCCGCCATCAACCAGCTTTTCCAAGGGTGAGCCCGGGCCGTAGTAATCGTCCCAGGGCTGATCCGCCATCAGGTCGGTTGCCCGTGCTCCCCGGGCTCCGAACCGACCTTCCGGATGGTCACTGACCACGGTGCCCGGCTGCTGGCGGAAGATCTCGGCGAGGACACCGACATCGGGGTCGGCGGGCGAATGACGGGGCTCGAAGACCGGGGCATCCTCCAACAGCCTTTCCCGTTCCGGTTCGGGGTGTTCGTTGACCCAGGCAAATTCGTCATGGGCGCCGAGCGTCATCATCAAGGTTCCGGCAGGTCCCACGGCCAGGTCCAGCGCCCTGATCACCCCTGCAGCCCCACCCTCCACTGGCCCGATGGCCTTCAGGGAGGCGTGGACCATGACCAGGTCGCCGGTGGCAACGCCAACCTCATCCAAATCGTCGGACAGGTGCTCGACCGAGATCACTGGTCAAGTGTGGCATGGCACCACCCGTTGCGGCCTGTGGAAAACTCGATAGCCTCTTGCCATAGCGTCATGAACCGACCGATCTTCCCCCAAAATGTCATCGCGGTCATCTGGGACTTCGACAAGACCCTGATCCCCGGGAACATGCAAGGCCCGTTGTTCCGCCACTACGGGATCGACGAGAACGCATTCTGGGACGAAGTGGACGGCCTGGAGCGATGGTATCGGGACCGTGGGGCCACACTGATCGCCCGGGAGCGGCTCTATCTCGACCACATCCTCACCTACGTGCGCGAGGGCTGGATGCCCGGTCTCGGCAACGGTCTCCTCAGGCAACTCGGATCAGAGATCGAGTTCTATCGAGGAATCCCCGACTTCTTCGAGCTCGTCCGGAAGTCCATCGAATCCGAGCCGGCGTTCGGCGAGCATCAGATCACGGTGGAGCACTACGTGATCTCGACCGGGCTCCGGGAGATGATCCTCGGCTCGGCCATCGCCCCCTACGTGGATGATGTCTGGGCCTGCGAGTTCACGGAGATGATCGCACCACCTGGCTACGCCGACCACCAGGGCCAACTGTTCTCCCCGGATGGCGAGATCCGCCAGTTGATCTACACCATCGACAACACGTCGAAGACGCGCGCCGTCTTCGAGATCAACAAGGGGACCAACAAGAACCCCTCGATCGATGTCAATGCCAAGATCGCCCACGAGGATCGGCGGGTGCCCTTCCAGAACATGATCTACGTCGCAGACGGGCCATCCGACGTCCCGGTCTTCTCGGTCGTGGGGGCCAACGGTGGCCGCACCTACGCCGTTTACCGGCCCGGGTCCCGCACCGAGTTCGAGCAGGCAGCGCGGCTCCTCGAACAGGACCGGGTCGACTCCTTCGGGGAGGCCGACTACTCCGAGGGCAGTCAAACAGCGATGTGGCTCGTCCATTCCGCCGAGAGGATCGCCCGGCGCATAGTCCGCGACCGCGAGGAAGCGCTCAACGAGCGGGTCGGGCTGCCTCCCCGCCACGTCGTCGAGTAGGTGTGGACAGCATCGAGCTGACCATCGAGACCGGAGCGGTCCCGACGATCACCGACTTGACCGCAGAGTGTGCCGGCTTCGTGGCAGGCCGGGGTGACGGGCTGCTCTCGGTCTTCGTGACCCATGCGACGGCGGGCGTCGCCATCATCGAAACTGGAGCTGGGAGCGATCGCGATCTGCTCGCCGCCATCGACGACTTGCTGCCCGCCCAGCCGGGCAGGTGGAGTCATGAGCATGGTTCACCGGGACATGGCCGGGACCATGTTCTTCCCGGATTCATCAGCCCAAGTGCGACCATCCCGGTCCTCGCCGGGGAGTTGACCCTGGGAACATGGCAATCGGTGGTGTTGGTCGACACCAACCCGGACAACCGGCGGCGTCGGGTTCGACTCAGCTTCGTGGTCGGTTGACTGAGGGTGAGGGCGGCCCCGAAGGGCCGCCCTCCTTAGCTCCAATTGGGTAGGAGCATTCTTTACATCTCCCTCGTGCCCGTCGTCGGGTTGCGTTGTCGCCCCCAACCCGACAAGTCGGAGACCAGTGGCCTCTGACAGCATTATGCCCGCGCGGAGAGTGGTCAGGTATGGGCTGATCGACCTACCCTTCCCCGGTAACCGGGCACAATCCCGGCCCCAAGGCTGCGGCCACCCGATAATCAGGGGGTGGAAGGGCTCGCCGAGACCATCGGGATCGACGTCGATTTACTGAGAAAGTTGATCGCCTCGGCAGCGGCGGTCTTGATCGTGCTGTTGCTCCGCTGGGTCACTCTTCGCTGGGTCATGCACCTCGTCGAAGATGACGACGGCCAGTACCGGGCTCGCAAGATCACCGCCTACGCCGCCACCCTGGTGGTGTTGATCACTCTCGCCTTCGTTTGGATCGAGGGCTTCGACTCGCTCCCCACCTATCTCGGGCTGCTCAGCGCCGGTCTCGCCATTGCCCTGTCGGACCTCCTCAAGAACATGGCAGGCTGGGCATACATCCTGGTCAGACGTCCCTTTCGCCTCGGAGATCGGATCGAGATAAAGGACGTGCGCGGCGATGTCATCGATGTCAGGCTGTTTCGATTCTCGATCATGGAAGTGGGCAAGTGGGTCGGTTCCGATCAACCCACCGGACGTCTGGTGCATGTGCCCAATGGATGGCTGTTCACCGACGAAGTGGCGAACTATACCGAGGGGTTCGCACATCTCTGGGACGAGATCCCGGTTCTGATCACATTCGAGTCCGATTGGGAGAGGGCCGAGGAGCTCATCCTCGAGACCCTGGCGGAGAGGGCCCCGGACGTCGAGCGTATCGCCGGGCCCCAGATCCGGGAGACGGCCAGGAAGTACCACATTCGGGTCGGGAAACTGACCCCGATGGTGTATCTCTCGGTACGGGACTCGGGTGTTCTGCTCACTGCCCGTTACATGGTGGGTGCGCGGGAGCGTCGTCATACTCACGACAAAATCTGGCGCGGACTCCTTCAGGCGATCGCGTCGGAGCCGGCCGTCGCCGTCGCCTACCCGACGGTCAGGACCTACCTGGAAGGGCCGGTCTCGGTCAGCCATCCGACCAGTGAGTGACATCCCCGCGGCGATCGCGGTGCTCCATCGAGCCGGCCAGATCCTGGTCTTCACAGGAGCCGGCATCTCCACCGAGTCGGGCATCCCCGACTTTCGGGGCCCTGACGGCCTGTGGACCAAGATGGATCCTGACGATTTCCACATCGATCGCTACCGGTCGAGCCCGGAACGACGGGTCCGGGGATGGAAGATGCATGCCGCCGGAGAGCTTTGGGGCGCCCGGTCCAAGGTCGCCCCGAACCAGGGACATCTCGCCATCAAGCGTCTCGGAGACCGTGGCCGCCTGGCCGGGGTGGTGACCCAGAATGTCGACGGCCTACATCGCAAGTCCGGTCTCGACGCCGATCAGGTGGCCGAGCTCCACGGGAATGTCCGCGAGTGCCATTGTCTCGACTGTGGAGCCGTCTGGCCAACCGAGGAAGTCCTGGCATGGGTTGACTCGGGTGTGGACGACCCGACGTGCCCGAACTGCAACGGCATGGTGAAGACCCGGACCGTCATGTTCGGGGAGATGCTTCCCGAGGAAGAGCTGCACAAGGCCAGTCTTTTCCTCGCTCTGGCCGACGCCGTGATCGTCGTCGGGTCGACGGTGAGCGTGTGGCCGGCTGCCGATATCGTCTTTTCCGCCGCACGTCGCCCCATGCCGGTAGTGGTGATCAACCAGGGTCCCACCGACGCCGACTACCTGGCAACCGTGAGGCTCGAGGGCGGCATCGGCGAGATCCTGCCCGCGATCGTCGACGGGATCCTCGACGAATAATCGACCGGGGCTTTCCGAAGAGACCCCTAGCGTTCGGCGAAGAGTCATGGAGAACCGACCGCTGACCAATCGAGACGCCGAACAGGTCCATGCATTGGTGCGGCGGTGGGAGCGGCACTGGAAGATCCCGCGCGCCTCCACCAGGGACAGAGCCATGGAATGGCTCACCGCCCCGTCGGTGGACATGTCCGCCGACACCATGTCCTATTGGGACGATGACACGCTGATCGGATACGGGTTGGTCTCCTTCATGCCCAGCGACACCAGGCGGGACCTCGCTTTCCTCGCCGGGTGTGTCGACCCGGAGCGCCGTGGTGAAGGCTTGGGGACCGGGCTCTTGGAATGGCAGCTCGATCGTGCCCGACATCGTCTTGCGGAGGGAAAGCCGGAGTTGACCAAATGGGCGAGGGCCGGCACCTGGGAATGGCTGGATGACACCCGTCGGCTCTACGAGCGTCACGGCTTAGTCGCCGTGCGCCGTTTCGACGAGATGCTCAAAGTGTTGGATGGCCCGGTGCCCGTCGACCCTCCGGACCGGCTTCAGATCGAGCCCTGGGGTCGAGATCGGGACGAGGCATCGCTCCTGGTCAACAACAATGCGTTCGCCGACCACTGGGGCGCGCCACCGATGAGCGCCGGGAACTGGAAACACCTCCTCGACGCTGCAGAGACTCGACTCGACCTGAGCTTCCAGGGGATGATCGAGGGCGAGGTGGTCGGCCAAACGGTCTGCGCCTATTACCCCGACGACGTGGAGACGACCGGGAGGCGGGACGGTTGGGTCCGGATTCTCGGCGTGCACCGCGATTGGAGGGGACGTGGAATCGGGACGGCTCTGATGAAGGCCTCCTTCAACGCGTTCGTGGCCGCCGGTTTCACCCATTCCATGCTCAGGGTCGACGCGGAGAGCCCGACGGGCGCCCACCTCCTCTACGAGAAGCTCGGCTACTCCACGATCAACAGCTCGATCATCCACGAGCGCCAGATCATTCTGTGAAGATTCTTGGTCGTCAGACCGCCCAAAATCTTCACAGAAAGGCCAAAGTCGACAGAGGCGAATACCATTCGGGGTGATGGGATACGCCCCTCGCCTCGACGACATCAACTTCACCCTGAACCAGGTGGTCGGTCTCGAGTCGATCTCGAAGCTCAACGGCTACCAACACGCCGACCCCGCCACCGTCGCCACCCTCCTCGAAGAGGCCGGCCGGTTCTTCTCCGAGGTGATTGCACCCCTCAATCGTGTTGGTGACACCCAGGGATCCGTTCTGACCGAGGACGGAACCGTCAAGACCCCGGACGGTTTCAAGGACGCCTACCTGAAGTTCGTCGAGTCGGGATGGGCCGCCGCCCACATGCCCGAGGAGTGGGGCGGGGGAGGGCTCCCCTATCTGGTCGGTGTGGTCATCGAGGAGATGTTCAAGACGGCCAACATGGCCTTCTCGCTGGCACCGCTGCTCACCCACGGGGCAGTGGAGGCCCTCACCCACCACGCCACGCCCGAGCTCCAGGGACAGTACTTGGAGAATCTGGTGAGCGGCAGGTGGGCAGGAACCATGAACCTGACCGAGCCCGAAGCCGGGTCAGACCTTGGTGCGGTGAGGACCAAGGCGATTCCCCAAGAAGATGGCAGCTATCGGATCTTCGGGACCAAGATCTTCATCACCTGGGGCGACCAGGATCTGACCGAGAACGTCGTCCACCTGGTCTTGGCAAGGACGCCGGACTCCTCACCCGGGACCAAGGGAATATCGATGTTCCTCGTCCCCAAATTCGTCCTCGATGAGGACGGCGGCCCAGGTGAGCCGAATGACGTCAGGGTGGTCTCCCTGGAGCACAAGCTCGGAATCCACGCCTCGCCCACCTGTGTCATGTCGTTCGGCGATGAGGGCCGAGGCGCCGTGGGCTATCTGGTCGGCGAGGAACAGCAGGGGATGCGAAACATGTTCACCATGATGAACGTCGCCCGCATCGGCGTCGGCATGGAAGGTGTCGCCATCACGGAAGGCGCCTATCAGAAGGCGGCCTCGTACGCCCGGGAGAGAATCCAGGGACGAGCCATCGGCTCCGACGACCGGGAGAGCGTGGCCATCGTCGAGCACCCCGATGTCCGTCGCATGCTCCTCACCATGAAGTCATATGCGGAGGCGATGCGCTGCATGCTCTATCTGGCCGCCGCCGAGGGTGACCGCATGCAACACGGAGAAGACCAGGAGGAGCGGACCAGAGCTTCGAATCGCATCGCCCTCCTGACACCGGTGGTCAAGGCTTGGTGCACCGACATCGGTGTGGAGATGGCTTCGCTCGGTCTCCAGGTCCACGGCGGGATGGGTTTCGTCGAGGAGACCGGCGCCGCCCAGTACTACCGCGACTCCCGGATCGCACCGATCTACGAGGGCACCAATGGGATCCAGGCGATCGACCTCGTGATACGCAAGCTTCCGCTCGACGGTGGCGCCGCGGTCACGAGTCTCATCACCGAGATGACCGACGTCCTCGATGACATGAACGATCACGAGCAACTCGCGTCGTTCCGGGACCGTCTCACCGAGGCCTTCCAGGGCCTGGCCGACACCACGGCGTGGCTGGGCGACCGTCTCGAGGAAGGTGATTTTCGCTCGGCACTCGCCGGGGCGACCCCATACCTCCGCCAGATGGGCACCGTCGTCGGCGGCTGGTTGATGGCCAGATCCGCGGTCGAGGCCCTCAAGGGGCCGGCCGGCTACGACGCCGAGTTCCTCAAGGAGAAGGTGGTGGCCTCCAGGTTCTACGGAGAGCAGCTTCTCCCGCAGGCGGGAGGACTGGTGCCGGCGGTCAAAGGCGGGATCGACCTCCTCGATCAGGCCGTCTTCTAGTCCGGCCCAATGAACCTCGAAGACAAGGTGGTCATCGTCACCGGGGGCGGAAGCGGGATCGGCGCCGCCATGGCACGCCGATTTGCCGATGAGAAGCCGAGAGCCCTGATCGTCGCCGACCTCGATGGAGACTCCGCATCGAGAGTTGCCGCGGAGGTGGGCGGAAAGGCCCTCGACGTGGACATCTCATCGGAGAGCGGCAACAGGGAGATGATCGACCAGGTCGAGCGATCACACGGGCCGATCGATCTGTTTTGCGCCAACGCCGGTGTCGGGCATGCCGGAGACGAGCAGAATCCTGGGGCCGACTGGGACCGCATGTGGCAGGTCAACCTCATGTCGCACGTGCACGCGGCGAAGTGGCTGATCCCGGGTTGGGTGGCGCGCGGCGAGGGCTACTTCCTCTCCACTGCCTCGGCGGCCGGGCTTCTCACCAATCTGAAGGCGGCCCAATACTCGGTCACCAAACACGCGGCGGTGGCGTTCGCCGAATGGCTGGCGATCACCTACGGCGACGCCGGTGTCAAAGTGAGCTGCCTGTGCCCGATGGGCGTGCGGACTCCCTTTCTCGACAGCGCGAAGGAGTTCCACGAGCTGTTGGACCCGGTGGCGATCTCGGCCGAGGCGGTGGCGGATAAGGTTGTCGCCGGCCTGGCAAGCGAGCAGTTTCTCATCCTCCCTCATCCCGAGGTCGCGCAGTTCTTCCAGAACAAGGCCAACGACTACGACCGGTGGATCGGGGGGATGCGGAGCTTGCAGCGACGAGTGTTCACAAATTGAGACTTGAGGCACAATCAGAGTCATGAGCAGACGCAAAGTGGTCGTAACCGGAATCGGGGCCCTCGGTGCGCCGGGGATCGGGATGGACGATCTCTGGAAGGGCCTTCACCACGATCCGGAGCCAGCCCCGCGGGTCATCGAGAACTGGGACCCGGAACCGTGGATTCCCCTCCGGGAGAGCCGTCGCCTCGACAGGTTCACTCAGTTCGCGCTGGTCGCAGCCCACGAAGCGATCAACCAGGCGAGGTTCGAGGCTCCAGACCCGACACGGGTGGCTGTCGCGGTGGCTACCGGCATTGGCGGACTGGAATCGCTGGAGAATCTCATCCACGGCTCGGAGGCCGACCAGCCCAGGGTTTCGCCGTTCAGCATCCCCATGATGATGGCCAACGCCGCAGCCGCGGCGATCTCGATCAAATACGGCTTCAGCGGCCAGGCAAGCACCCCGGTCGTGGCCTGCGCCGCGGGGGCTCAATCGGTGCTCGACGGTCTCCGTCAGATCGAATGGGGCTATGCCGACGCCGTGATTGCAGGCGGTGCCGAAGCGGCCGCCCGGATCCCGGCGAGGGAGGGATTCAAGTCGGCGCGCGCTCTCTCCCCATCGGGCTTCGCCCGGCCGTTCGACGTGGATCGCGACGGATTCGTGATGGGTGAGGGTGCGGCGATGCTGGTCCTGGAGGAAGAGGAAGCCGCCAAGGCAAGAGGCGTCACACCGCTGGGCCGGGTTCTCGGAGGTGCCTCCACGGCCGACGCCCATCACGTCACCGCGCCCCATCCCAAAGGTGAGGGTGCGGAGCGGGCGGTGCGGCTGGCGCTCGAGGATTCTTCGCTGGAGCCGGCCGAGGTCGGCTACATCAACGCCCACGGGACCGGCACCGATCTCAACGACCGCACCGAAGGTGGCGTCGTCCGCAGGATCTTCGGAGACAGCCAGCCTCCTATCTCCTCGATCAAGGGCACCACCGGGCATTGCCTGGGCGCCTCGGGCTCGATCGAAGCCGCGGTCTCAGTGGATGCGATCCGGCGTGGGTTCCTCCCTCCCAACACCGGGATGATCACAGCCGACCCCGACATCCCGCTCTCCGACATCGTCACCGAATCGCGAGCGTGGGAGCCGGCAGCAGTGATCTCCAACTCGTTCGGTTTCGGCGGTCACAACACTGTCCTGGTGTTCGGCCCGGCCTAGTCGTTACTGCTCCTCATTCTCCGCGGCGAAGTGTTCACATATGACGCTGCATTCCTAATGAACGCGATTCCAGTTAGGGTGACATTCACGGGAGCTTGGATGAACCAGGCTGAGAGGGCGTCTGGCAGACGCCGACCGCAAGAACCTGATCCGGGTAATGCCGGCGCAAGGGAACCAGCCGCCCATCTCCCGAACGAAGAGGAGTGATTTGGTGCGGAAAACAGCTGCAATCATCTGGCTGGCCCTCGTCCTGGCCGGTTGCAACGGCGGGGAGGACGAAACCCCGGAGACGCTCGAGTTGCTGACCCACGATTCGTTCGCCGGCGCGGTAACCGACGAGACGTTCGCCGCCTTCACGGAGTCAACCGGCATCGAGGTCGAGGTCATCGCCGCCGGTGACGCAGGCTCGCTCGTCAACCAGGCCGTGTTGAGCACGGACAACCCGCTGGCCGACGTCCTTTTCGGGGTCGACGACACCTTTCTCTCCCGCGCCCTCGACAACGACATCTTCGCCGAGTTCGAGTCGAGCCTCATCGACACCGTCCCCGACAGCTTGATCATCGACGACACCGGGCGGGCGACTCCGATCAGCTTCGGAGACGTCTGCATCAACTACGACAAAGAGAGATACGACAACGGGCTCGAAGTCCCGACGACGCTGGACGATCTGCGCCAGGAGCGTTACGCCAGTCAGCTGACCGTGGAGCATCCGGCGACCTCTTCACCCGGCCTGGCATTCATGTTGGCGACCATCGACGAGTACGGAGAGGAAGACTGGCCCGACTTCTGGGAGGATCTCAAGGCCGCCGGAACTCGAGTGGCCCCGGATTGGGACACGGCATACTTCTCCGACTTCTCCCACCACGGCGGGTCGAGCTCACTTGTGGTCTCCTACGCTTCCTCGCCTCCGGCCGAGGTGATCAACGCCGAGGAGCCCTCCGACCAGGCGCCAACCGGCGTGATCCATGCCGGTTGCTACCGCCAGGTCGAGTTCGCCGGGATCCTCGCCGGCACCAGCTACCCCACGGCCGCCGGTCAGTTGATCGACTACATGCTCTCTCTCGAGTTCCAAGAGCAGGTGCCCCTGTCGTGGTTTGTGTTCCCTGCCAACTCGAATGCGGCGTTGCCCGACGAGTTCGTCGCTCACACGGTCCTTCCCGAATCCCCCGCACAGCTCGATCCGTCCGAGATCGCCGCCAACCGGGAGCGCTGGATTCAGGAATGGGTCGCCGTAATGGAGGGCTGATGGGGAGGATCCGCTGGGGATGGGTCGCGGTCGGCCTGATCCCCACCCTCTTCATCTCGTACTTCTTCGTCTACCCGGTCGTCCGAATTCTCTGGCTCGGCGTGACGGAGACCGGGACCGGGTCCAGCGGCCTCGAGGCAAGGCTCCTACGGGTCGGATGGTTCACGCTTTGGCAGGCCGTGGTGTCTACCGGGCTCACACTTCTCTTCGCCGCCCCGATGACCTGGGCCGTCTCCCGCTTCGAGTTCCCCGGGCGGAGGCTGGCGACTGCCCTGGTCACAGTCCCCTTCGTCCTCCCTACCGTCGTCGTCGGCACCGCCTTCGTGGCACTGGGCTGGCGAGACTCGATAGGGGCGATCCTGGCGGCTCACGTCTTCTTCAACACGGCCGTGATCGTGAGAACGGTGGGCACCCTCTGGTCGCGGATAGAGCCGGACATCGAAGCCGCTGCTCGTGTTCTTGGCGCCGGGCCATGGGCCAC
>Ga0299907_10001165_pt1 | contig 14648 bp, 11 predicted proteins | sample RVTome_16_FD_198680 | JGI IMG/M metagenome (GOLD analysis project Ga0299907, IMG submission 198680) | Soil microbial communities from uranium-contaminated site in the Upper Colorado River Basin, Wyoming, United States - RVT152D67 (version 2) ... | reverse complement strand
GGCCGCAGACGACTCGGCGGCGGTCTGGGCGTGCGCCGGCCCCGGGGCCACGAGTGCCAGCAGACACCCGAGCCGGACCGCGTACAGGCAGCGGGACGACAAGGAAGACAACCGATTCAGCACGGCCGAGCCGGCCCCCGTCACGGGGTCAGTCTTGGCGCGCGAAGACTGAGTGCGTGATGAACGAGTCGGCGGCGGGGAGCCGGCCGTCGAGCGTCGTGCGCTAGAGTCCGCTGGGGCTGCGAGCCGCGATCAAACCGATCGCCGGCGCGGCCAGCAGCAGCCACAGGGCCTTCTTGCCACATTCGATGTCGATGTCCGTCTTGCTGGCCATCGCCTGCGGCTGCAGGTGGTACGGCCCCTCGGTGCACACCACCTTGCCTTCGGGCACGTCCAGCAGCTCGACCAGGTACCGCTGGTTCAGCTCGAGGTTGCTGATGTTGAACTGGCCGGTGGCGTTGAGCGGCGTGGTCTGGGCGATCTGTCCGGTGGCCACGTTGCGAATCTGCACCGCGTAGTCGGAGTACGGCTGTTCGGCCTCGTCCACCGCGGTGCCGGCCAGCGTGCCGGCCTGCTGTGCCAGGGCCGGCAACCAGCCCAGCGAGAGGACGGTGGCCAGCGTCAGGGCGAGTACACGTCGACTGCTCATGAATCTACCTGCTCCTCTGGACCGATCATCTCCCTGGCCCAGACAGACATCTTCGGGCAAGGCCGGGGGGCTGTCAAACCTGCTGTATCGAAACACTTCGAACGACGTGACCGAAGTGATACACCCTACTTCCGCGAGAGCAGCGACCGGGCGACGTTGAGCTGGCGGACCTTGCGATACAGGTTCGTCCGCTGGATACCCAGTGCCTTGGCGGCCTCGCCCACCCGCCCGTGATGGCGCAGCAGCACGGTCGAGATGCAGTCCCGCTCGAAGCGGGCTTTGGCATCCTTGAGCGTCACCCCGGGGTCGATCGCGCCGCTGAGGCCGTCGAGCTGGGTGTGCTCGAGGATGTGCTCGAGCTGGATCACCGGCCGCCGCGTGGACCGCGCCAGCGTGGCCAGCAGCTCCCGCAGCTCCGTGACGTTTCCGCGCCAGGGCATGGCGGCCAGGAGGACCATGGCCGATCGGCTGAGGCTGCGCGGGCCGCCCGGAATCGCGCCCCCGAGATCGCCGAGGATGTGTGCGGCGAGCAGCGGGATGTCCTCGCGCCGGCGCCGGAGCGGCGGCACGTCGATCCGCCGTGCCGCGAACCGATCGAACAGGTCCTGGCGAAGGCGGCCGTCCTCGACCTGCGCCTCGACGCCCGGCTCCACGACGGCCACGGCTCGCAGGCTGAGCTCGACGACCTGCCGTCGCCCCCCCAGTCGCGCCTCACGGTCCCGCAACAGCCGCGCGAGCCGCGCCTGCACCCGCGCCGGGGCCTCCGAGAGCCGCCGCAGGACAAGCGTCCCGCCGAGCGCCTCGACCACGGCACCCGTTCGGCCAAGCCGCTCGATCGGCTCCGGTTCCCCGCCTTCGGTGTCACGTTCGGTCACGACGCCGAACAGCATGCGTTCGAGCTCCTGCGGCCCCGCGTCCCCGCAATCCACGACGACGAAAGGAGACGGCGATCCAGCCGTGGCGCCGCCGCCCGCCTCGTGCAGCGTCCGCGCCAGCAGGCCGCGGCCCGTTCCCGGCTCGCCGGAGATTGTCACCGGCCCCCGTCCGGCGGCCGCCGCCTGTAACTGCTCCATGGCGTGCCGCATGGCCGGCGACTGGCTGAACACGCGCCCTCGCAGGCCGCCGGGGTCGGGCAGCACCTTGCCCGTCCGGTCCCCCGCGTTGTCGAGCACCGTGAGCAGTTCCCGCTCCTCGGTCGGCCAGGGCAGCAGATCGACGGCGCCCGAATAGAGCGCCTCGGCCGCCGCGGTCGGATTCGACGCGTCGGCGACGGCGACGACCGGCACGGCCGGGTGCTGTGCCCGCATCATCCGGATCAGCGGGATCGCGGAGCGCTCGTCGGTCAGGTCGACCAGGCAGAGGTCGACGCGACCCTCGGCGAGCCGCTGCAGCGCCGTCGTGATGTCGGCCGCCCGGATCACCGTGCGGCCGGCGCGGACGAGGCGTTCTGCGAGGCCCGTCTTCGAGCGGGACGCGGAGACGAACAGCACCGTGTCCGCGGGGCCCGCGACGCGGGTCGTCACCTGGGGATCGAGCACCGGGGCCGACGAGGGCGAGCTCATGCCGGCGGTTTCACCTCGACGAACACTCCGTCGCCGTCCGGGTCGGCCTCGACCCGCAGCACGTTGCCTCGCGGGTCGTAGATCAGCCGTCGATCCGGGCGGCCCCGGCCTTCGAGGTCGAGCTCGAGCCGCGCCAGCCGGCCGTCCACGTAGTACTCCCACTTGTCCATGCGGCCGTCGAGGTCCGTGTCCTCCTCGACCTCGCTGATGACTCCCGACGCGTACTGCTCGCGCCGCGTGACCGGCGCGTCGGGCGCCGTGCGTTCCTCGGCCCGGTCCAGGAGGTTGCGACCGTCGGGCGAGCCGGGGCCGCGAAGGCCGCTCGGATTGGGAATGTAGTACTCCCAGCGATCGGGCCGGCCGTCGCGATCGCGATCGACCTCGACGTACTGGAGACTTGTGCCGTGCATGTAGGCGGTCGCGTCCACCCGGCCGTCGCCGTCCCGATCGGATTCCAGGCGCTCGAGCCGGCCGGTTGCCGGGTCGTAGACCGGCACCGCCTGGACGCCCGTCTCGACCGGCCCGCTGTTCGAGCAGGCCGCGCCGAGCATCCAGAAACCGGCAAGCGGCGCCAGATACAGCTTCGCCCCGTGACTTACATGCACCATTGAGAACCGCCGCGTCGCGACGTCGGCGACGGCGTCCGGCCCGCTGAGGATCGGGCCTGCCGTCGCGCGGGCCAAGGAGGACGTGAATCCTAGCGCCGACATCCAAGGTGTGTCAAATCTGACACTGCCCCGCCCGGAATCGATACCGGCCGGCCGTCAGTACGGCCGCACGTCCGCGGCGTCGACCTCCACGCTCACGCCCTGTCCGATCAGATCGACCGCTAGCACCAGCCGCTGATGGGAGCCCTTCCGCACCAGCCTCCCGACGACGCCCCTCAGCGGGCCGTGCACAACCTCGACCGGGTCGCCCTCTCGGACGAGCGGGCACGGGTCGTATTGCAGGTCGCTCTCGACCAGCGACCGGATGCCCTCGATCTCGGCGTCCGGAATGGCCGCCGGCCGGCCGTCCGCCGAGATGATCGCGACGACCCCATGGCACTTGCGTACGAGCAGCGACTCGGACGGTGCGACGTGTACGAAGCAGTAGCCCGGGAACAGCGGCCAGTCGATGCGCTTGCGCCGGTCCTTCCAGCGGCTCCAGCGAGGCACCGTCGGCAGAAAGGCGTCGACGCCCTTCTCGCGGAGCTGTCCGAAGACCGCTGCCTCGTGCCTCGACCGGGTCCACACGGCGAACCAGGCGAGCCGATCCGTGAATCGGCTGGCCTCGGGCAGATGCCCGACGCTCCGTGCGTCCGGGTGCAGAACTGCGTTGGCCATCGTCTCCCGGGCGCCGCTGCCCTCTCCAGGCGTATCGGATCGAACGCCCTGCTGCTTCGGTGCGACGGCGCGTCGCCAATCTGATACAGCAACGGCCGTGCCAGGCGAGGGCTCAGGTCCCGGACCGAAGGCCAAACCGCGGGTTGTGCCCGTAGCGACAGGGCCATGTGCCCGAAACGATACTGAATCGATTTCGGCGGTCTGGCAAGGTCGTTCGTCCTGGCCCTCAGGACTGAGGCCAGGATTACGAATCTGTCAGTGCCCCGCGGCCTCGTCGGGCTCGTCGCTCCGGCGAGGTTCGCGGTGTGTCTTCCGGCGGGCGTAGAGGTAGGACGCGGCGAAAATGACCACGATGAGGCCGAGCGACAGCCACTTGGGCAGCTCGAACGGCACCCAGCCGATCTGGTGCCCGTACTCGATGAGCAGCTTGATGCCGATCCAGCCGATGATGACGAATGCGCCGTCCACGATGGCCGGATAGCGCCGGATGATCTGGATGAACTGTCCGGCCACGAGACGCATCGTGATGATGCCGAGGATGCCGCCCGTGACGATGACCCACAGCTTGTCGGAGAGCGCCACGGCCACGAGGATCGAGTCGATCGAGAACGCGATGTCCACGAGCTCCACCCGCACGACCGTCGCCCAGAACGCCGACAGGCCGAAGGCCGGGCGAGCCGGCGGCGCCTCGCGCCGCCTGTCCGCCTCCTGCCGGAAGAAGTGCTTGTAGGCCAGGTACAGCAGGTAGCCCGCGCCGAACAGCTTCACCCACGCCACGCGGATCACGTACGCCGCCAGTGCGACGGCGATCGCGCGGAAGACGAAGGCGCCGAGGATGCCGTACTTCAGCGCCCGCTGCTGCTGCTCCCGCGGCAGCCCGAGCACGAGGATCGCCAGGACCAGGGCGTTGTCCGCGCTGAGCAGTCCCTCGAGCAGGACGAGCAGGCCGATGGTGATGACGTCGGTGGTCTGGAAATAGACGGGCACGGATACCTGAAAACACCAGTATCGACTGAAACCCGCCTCGGCCGCCGTCCGGATTCGCGCCCGACATTGATACGGAACGTATCAAGTGCTACACTTGACTCGTATATGGGCGCCAAGGACCGTGAGCTCTACCTGATCAGCATGGCCGCCGAGATGCTCGAGATGCATCCGCAGACGCTGCGGAAGTACGAGCGGCTCGGCCTCGTCCAGCCCATCCGCACGATGGGCAGCATGCGCGTGTACTCGCGCGAGGAGCTCGATCGGCTGCGGCTGATCAAGGCTCTCGTCGGAGACGCCGGCATCAACCTCGCCGGCGTCCAGCGCCTGCTGTCGATCGCCGAGGTGGTGCAGCGGATGCGCCCGCTGGTCGCCGATCAACGGCGCGCGGGGCGGGAGGACGCGCGGCGCCTGCTGGACGAGGTGGACGAGCTGTTCAGGCTGGTCGGTCTGGACCGCTGCGGCGAGGACGCGTAGGAGCGCGCGATGGAATTCCGCGACTACTACGCGACGCTCGGCGTGGCCAAGACGGCTTCCGACGAGGAAATCAAGCGGGCCTACCGCAAGCTCGCCCGCCAGTACCACCCCGACCTGAACCCCGGAGACAAGGCGGCCGAGGCGCGCTTCAAGGAAATTAACGAAGCGCACGAGGTGCTCGGCCACAAGGAGAACCGGAAGAAGTACGACGAGCTCGGCGCCAACTGGCGCGCGTACGAGTCGGCGGCGCGGGACGGCGGCGCCCAGCCGGGCGCCGGGTGGTCGGTGCCGTTCGGGGGGCCGGGCCGCGGCCGTTCGCGGCCCATGACGGCCGAGGAGATGCACGACCTGTTCGGCCAGGGCGATCCGTTCTCGGACTTCTTCCACACCTTCTTCGGCGGCGGCTTCGAGGCGCCAGGCCGAACCGGCGCGCGCGCCGAACGGCGTCCGCAGCCGGGCCGGGACGTGGAGCAGCCCGTCGAGCTGACGCTCGAAGAGGCCTACGCCGGAACGGCGCGCCGGCTCCAGATGTCGATCGACGGCACCAGCCGATCGGTCGAGGTGCGGATTCCGGCCGGCGTGAAGGACGGCGCGCGCGTGCGCGCGGCCGGGGAAGGGCTGCCCTCTCCGTCCGGCGGCCCGGCGGGCGATCTGTATCTCAAGGTTCGCATCGCCGCGCACCCGACATTCGAGCGCCGTGGCGACGACCTGCACACCCGCGTGCCGATGCCGCTGACGACGGCGGTGCTCGGCGGCGAGGCCACGGTGCGGACGCTCGACGGCGGCAGCGTCCGGGTCAAGGTGCCTGAGCTGACGCAGCCGGGTCGCGTATTCCGCCTGCGGGGCCGCGGCATGCCCATCGTCGGCCGCGGGGAGGCGCGCGGCGATCTGTACGCGGCGGCCGAGGTGCAACTGCCGAAGCGTCTGACGCCGGACGCGAAGGCCCATTTCGAAGCGCTGAAGGCGCTCGATCTCGATCAGGAGCGTACGACATGAATCTGAACCGCTACACCGAAAAGGCGCAGGAGGCCATCGTCGCCGCGCAGCAGCTCGCCGACCGGTCCGGCCATCCCGAGATCCTGCCGGAGCACGCGCTGGCGTCCCTGCTGGAGCAGGCCGACGGCATCGTGCCGGCGGTCCTCGGCAAGATGCAGGTGGACACGGCGGCGCTGGCCGCCGAGGTGCAGGGGCTGCTGGGCAAGCTGCCGCAGTCGCAGGGCGCCGCGCAGCCCGGGCTGTCGTCGCGGCTGCGTGCCGTGGCGCGCGCGGCCGACCAGGAGGCCGAGCGGCTCAAGGACGAGTTCACGAGCACCGAGCATCTGCTCCTGGGTATCGCGGGCGAGACCGGCCGCGGATCGCTCGCGGCGGTGCTCAAGCCGAAGGGCATCACGCGCGAGGCCATCCTCGCGGCGCTCACGACGGTGCGCGGCTCGCAGCGGGTGACCGACCAGCATCCCGAGGCGAAGTACCAGGCGCTCGAGCGCTACGGCCGCGACCTGACCGAGGTCGCCCGCAAGGGCACGCTCGATCCGGTCATCGGCCGCGACGACGAGATTCGGCGCGTGATCCAGGTGCTGGCGCGCCGCACGAAGAACAACCCGGTGCTCATCGGCGAGCCCGGCGTCGGCAAGACGGCCATTGTCGAGGGACTGGCGCAGCGGATCGTCCGGGGCGACGTGCCGGAGGGCTTGCGCGACAAACGGATCATCGCGCTCGACATGGGCGCGCTGGTGGCCGGCGCGAAGTATCGCGGCGAGTTCGAGGAGCGGCTCAAGGCGGTGCTGAAGGAGATCTCGGGCGCGGCCGGGAAAGTCGTGCTGTTCATCGACGAGCTGCACACGGTGGTGGGCGCAGGCGCCGCCGAGGGGGCGATCGACGCGTCGAACCTCCTCAAGCCGATGCTGGCGCGGGGCGAGCTCCACACGATCGGCGCGACCACGCTCGACGAGTATCGGAAGCACATCGAGAAGGACGCCGCGCTCGAGCGGCGCTTCCAGCCGGTGCTCGTGGACGAGCCGACGGTCGAGGACACCATCAGCATCCTGCGCGGCCTGCGCGAGCGCTACGAGATCCACCACGGCGTGAAGTTCAAGGACGCGGCGCTGGTGGCCGCCGCGGTGCTGTCGCACCGCTACATCGCCGACCGGTTCCTGCCCGACAAGGCCATCGATCTGATCGACGAGGCCGCCTCGCGGCTGCGCATGGAGATCGACTCGATGCCGGCCGAGCTGGACGAGATCGAGCGGCGCGTCATGCAGCTCGAGATCGAGCGCGAGGCGCTGCGCAAGGAACAGGACGAGGCGTCGCGCGAGCGGCTCGAGAAGCTCGAGAGGGAGCTCGCCGGTCTCAAGGAGCAGCGGACGCGGCTGGCCGCGCAGTGGCAGCAGGAGAAGGACGCCATTCAGTCCGTGCGCGACCGCAAGGAGGAGCTCGATCGGCTGCGCAACGAGGTGGAACAGGCCCAGCGCCAGGGCGACTACGCGCGGGCCTCGGAGCTGCAGTACGGCCGCATTCCCGAGCTGGAGCGGCAGATCGCCGAGCACGAGGCGCAGGTCGGGCAGGCCGGCGGCCAGACGATGCTCAAGGAGCAGGTCGACGAGGCGGACATCGCCGAGGTCGTCTCGCGCTGGACGCACATTCCGGTGAGCCGCCTGATGGAGGGCGAGGTCCAGAAGCTGGTCCACATGGAGCCGCGGTTGCACGGCCGCGTGGTTGGCCAGGACGAGGCCGTGGTGGCCGTGTCGAACGCGATCCGCCGCGCCCGGGCCGGGCTGCAGGACCCGAATCGTCCGCTGGGCAGCTTCATCTTCCTGGGGCCGACCGGCGTCGGCAAGACGGAGCTCGCGCGCGCGCTCGCCGAGTTCCTGTTCGACGACGAGCAGGCGATGGTCCGCATCGACATGTCGGAGTATCAGGAGAAGCACGCCGTCTCGCGGCTCATCGGCGCGCCGCCGGGCTACGTCGGCTACGAGGAGGCCGGCCAGCTCACCGAGGCGGTCCGCCGGCGTCCCTACTCCGTCGTGCTCTTCGACGAGGTCGAGAAGGCCCATCCCGAGGTGCTCAACGTCATGCTGCAACTGCTCGACGACGGGCGGCTGACCGACGGCAAGGGCCGGACGGTGGACTTCCGCAACGCAGTGGTGATCATGACGTCGAACGTCGGCAGCCATCTGATCGCGGAGCGGGCCGTGGAGGGCCCGGGCGAGATCGACGAGGGGCTGCGCCGCCAGCTCGGGGACGCGCTGCGGCAGCACTTCAAGCCGGAGTTCCTGAACCGCGTGGACGACATCATCTTCTTCCACGCGCTCTCGCGCGCCGACATCCGGCAGATCATCGACATCCAGGTGGCGGGCTTGCTCCGGCGCCTGGCCGACCGGAAGATCACGCTCGAGCTCTCGGACGCCGCGCGCGATATGCTCGTGAGTGAGGGCTTCGACCCGGTCTACGGGGCGCGGCCGCTCAAGCGCACGCTGCAGCGGCGGATCCTCGATCCGCTCGCGATGCAGGTGTTGCAGGGCGAGTTTCACGAGGGCGACGACCTGGTGGCCGACGTCGAGGGCGACCGGCTGGTGATGCGCCGGAAGACCGCTGACGTGGCCGGGGCGGGGGCACGCGATGGCCGGTGAGCCGGGACAGAATCCGAGAGGACAGCGACGGCCGACGCCGCCGGCGCGCCGGCCGTTTTCGCCCCTCTGGTTCGCGGCCGGCCTGGTCGGGCTGCTGATTGTCGCGAACCTGATCGGCGGCGCGCTCGGCGGCGGCAGCACGCTCGAGTACTCGGAGTTCAAGTCGCTGCTGCAGCAGGGACAGGTCGTCGAGGTCGTGATCACCGCCGATCACGTCCGCGGCACGTATGAGGCCGGCGACGGCAGTCAGGTGCCCTTCTCCACCGTCCGACTCGACGACCCGAACCTGATCGAGCAGCTCGAGGCGAAAGCGGTGCGCTTCACCGGCGACCGGCAGAGCCAGTGGCTCGGCGAGGTGCTCGGCTGGATGCTGCCGATCGCGCTGATCGTCGTGCTGTGGGTGTTCCTGTTCCGCCGGATCGGCGGCGCCGAGAGCGGCATCATGTCCTTCGCGCGCAGCCGCGCCAAGATCTACGCGGAAGACGACGTGAAGGTCAGCTTCGCCGACGTCGCCGGCGTGGACGAGGCCGCCGACGAGCTCCGCGAGGTCGTCGATTTCCTCAAGAACCCAAAGAAGTACACCACGCTGGGCGGCCGCATTCCCAAGGGCGTCCTGCTCGTGGGGCCGCCCGGCACGGGCAAGACGCTGCTGGCGCGCGCCGTGGCCGGCGAGGCCAAAGTGCCGTTTTTCAGCCTCAGCGGGTCGGAGTTCGTCGAGATGTTCGTGGGCGTCGGCGCCGCGCGCGTGCGCGACCTGTTCCGGCAGGCCGAGACGAAGGCCCCCTGCATCGTGTTCATCGACGAGCTCGACGCGCTCGGCAAGGTGCGCGCGCAGTCGCCGATGGGCGGCCACGAGGAACGCGAGCAGACGCTCAACCAGCTCCTGTCGGAGATGGACGGCTTCGACTCGAAGAAGGGCGTCATCATCATGGCCGCGACGAACCGGCCCGAGGTGCTCGACCCCGCCCTGCTGCGGCCGGGCCGCTTCGACCGGCAGGTGCTGGTCGACAAGCCGGACGTCCGGGGCCGCGAGGCCATCCTCCGCATTCACGCCCAGAAGGTGAAGCTCTCGGACGCCGTCGACCTCGGCGTGATTGCGAAGCGCACGGCCGGTTTCGCGGGCGCCGATCTGGCGAACCTGGTCAACGAGGCGGCGCTGCTGGCGGCCCGCCGCAACCGGGAGGCCGTCCACCCGGCCGACTTCGACGAAGCCGTCGATCGCATCATCGCGGGCCTCGAGAAGAAGCGCGTGATGAGCCCGGAGGTACGCCGGCGGGTGGCCTACCACGAGGCGGGCCACGCGATCGTCGCCACCGTGCTGCCCGGGCTCGATCCCGTGCACAAGATCTCGATCGTCCAGCGCGGCTACGCCGCGCTCGGCTACACGATGCAGGTGCCCGAGGAGGAGCGGTACCTGCACACGCAGAGCCACCTCGAGCACCAGCTCGCGGTGCTGCTGGGTGGCCGGGCCGCCGAGCAGACGGTGTTCGGTGAGGTGTCCACCGGGGCGCAGAACGACCTCCTGCGCGCGACCGACATCGCGCGGTCGATGGTCACCGAGTTCGGGATGAGTCCGAAGGTGGGCCCCGTCAATCACATGGGGCGTTCGCGGCCGGCCTACCTCGACACGCCGCTCGCGGTTGAACGCGGGCCCCACGCCGAGGAGACGGCGCGGACGATCGACGAGGAAGTGAAGCGGCTGATTACCCACGCCGAGCGTGCCGCGCAGAACGTGCTCGGCGAACGCCGCCAGCTGCTCGACCGCGTCTCCGAACGGCTGCTCGACGTCGAGGTCATCGAAGGCGACGCCCTCCGCGAGATGCTGGCGGAGGCCGAAACCACCGTGGAACAGCCCGGTTGAGCCTGGAGCCGTTGTCGCTTCTTGCAGCGAGGCGACGACGGCTCTACCCCATCTTCTGCATCGCGGCCAGGAACTCGGCGTTGTTCTTGGTCTTGCTCATCTTGTCGAGGAGCAGCTCCATCGCCTCGACCGGCGACAGCGGCGTCAGAACCTTGCGGAGCACCCAGATGCGGTTGAGATCTTCCTTCGGGATGAGCAGCTCTTCCTTGCGGGTGCCGCTCTTGATGATGTCGATGGCCGGGAACACGCGCTTGTCCACCAGCTTGCGGTCGAGGTGGATCTCCATGTTGCCGGTGCCCTTGAACTCCTCGAAGATCACGTCGTCCATGCGCGAGCCGGTGTCGATGAGCGCGGTCGCCATGATGGTGATCGAGCCGCCCTCTTCGATGTTGCGGGCCGCGCCGAAGAAGCGCTTCGGCTTCTGCAGCGCGTTCGAGTCGAGACCGCCCGAGAGCACCTTGCCCGACGGCGGCGCCACGGTGTTGTAGGCGCGCGCGAGGCGCGTGATCGAATCGAGCAGGATCACGACGTCCTTCTTGTGCTCGACCAGCCGCTTGGCCTTCTCGATGACCATCTCAGCCACCTGCACGTGGCGCTGGGCCGGCTCGTCGAACGTCGAGGAGATGACCTCGCCGCGCACCGAGCGCTGCATGTCGGTGACCTCCTCGGGCCGCTCGTCGATGAGCAGCACGATGAGGTAGACCTCGGGCTGGTTGGTCGTGATCGACTGCGCGATGGCCTGCAGCAGCATCGTCTTGCCCGTGCGGGGCGGCGCGACGATGAGGCCGCGCTGGCCCTTGCCGATCGGCGTCATCAGGTCCATGACGCGGCCCGACAGGTTCTCGGCCGACGTCTCGAGCTTCAACCGCTCCTGCGGGTAGAGCGGCGTCAGGTTCTCGAAGAACAGCTTGTTGCGCGCCTGGTCGGGCGACTCGAAGTTGACCGCTTCAACCTTGATCAGCGCGAAGTAGCGCTCGCCGTCCTTGGGCGGGCGCACCTGGCCCGACACCGTGTCGCCCGTCTGCAGGTCGAATTTGCGGATCTGCGACGGCGAGACATAGATGTCGTCGGGGCCGGGGAGGTAGTTGTAGTCGGGCGCCCGGAGGAACCCGAATCCGTCGGGCAGCACCTCGAGCACGCCCTCCGAGAACATGAACCCGCTCTGCTCGGTCTGCGCCTTGAGGATCTGGAAGATCAGGTCCTGCTTGCGCATGCCGGTGGCGCCGGCGACGTTGAGGTCCTTGGCGACCTGGGTGAGCTTCTGGATGCTCATGTCCTTCAGGTCGTTGATGTTGAGCGTCGCGGCCTTGCCCTGGCCCCCCCTGGCGGGCGTGGCCTCGGCCTCGGCCTCGGCGGCGGTCGTGGCCGCGCCGGTGTCCTGGGCGTCGGTGTCAGCGGGGGCTGGGTCGGCGGGCTGCCGCCCCTGGGAGCGTTTTGATTGAGTCGCCATAGCGGTTGGAACTGACCAAGTGATTGGCTTGGGTTGTCAGGTTGTTACGGGCGGAGCGACCGAATGGAACCGGCCGCCACTGGTGGACAGACAAAGGCAGTATACCTCAGGAAGTCGGAAGTGGGAAGACAGAAGTGAGAAGTGGGGGCTGGGCGCCCCTGCGCGAGCACCACGGTCAGAACTTCCCAATTCTGTCCTCGAACTTCCCACTTCTAGCTAGTAGTCCCCCGGGTCCTCGCCGATGCCGCGGATGGAGCAGGCCACACGCGTCTCGAGGCCCAGTTCCCGGGCCCGCGCCACCACCGCCTCGTCGTCCGCGCCCGGGTTCAGCCAGACGACCGGGATGCCCTTCCGGGCGATCTGCGCGACGACCTTCAGGCCCTCGCTGGGCTGAACGTAAACAGTGGCCTCGTCAATCTGGCCTGGATAGTCGAGCACGGTCGGGTAGGCGCGTTCCCCTTCCACCCGGTCGACATTCGGATTGACGGGCACGACGCCGTAGCCCTGCCGACGCCAGGCACGCAGAGCCTTGTTGCCGAACTTGCGGCGGTCGGAGGAGGCGCCGATGACGGCGACGACGGGCATGTACTGAGGTTCCGAGGTTCCGGGGTTCCGGGGTTCTGGTTCCGGGGTTCTGGTTCTGGTTCTGGTTCCCGAGGTTCCGATAGACCTATTGTCCTACACACTCGAGCCGTGCGGCGAGGAGGTCGTCGGAACCGCCGCTGAAGATCGACGCTCAGATCGAGCGCAGCACGCTTGCCGGATCCGTCCGCGCCGCGCGGCGGGCCGGGAGCCAGGCGGCGAGGGCTGCGGTGAGGACGAACAGCATGACGGCGCCAGCGTGGATGCGGAGATCGCGCGCGTCCACCTGATACATGAAGGCCTCGAGGAACGACGCGGCCCAGTAGGCGACGATGACGCCGGCCGTGATGCCGACCGCAACAGGGCCGAGGATGCCCTTCATGAGCAGCAGCCGGAGATCGGCCGCCGTCGCGCCGAGCGCCAGTCGGAGTCCGAGCTCGGCCCGGCGCGTGGCAGCCTCGAAGGTGGCGAGCGCCGCCAGACCGGCCACGGCGAGGAGCAGCGCCGCGACGGCGAAGCTGGTCAGGACGACCGCCCGGAAGCGTGGGTCGAGCGCCGAGGCACCGACCTCAGCTGCGACGGACCTGACGGCACCGACGGTCCAGTCTGGTGCCGCCGCGACGACTCGCTCGCGAACCTGCGCAAGGTCCGGCGCTCTGCCAGGCTGCATGCGGAGCGCGACGCCATCGTAGATCGCCGGGTTGTCGCCCAGGGGCACGTAGATGGCCGGCTGCGGGTCGTCGCCGTAGCGGCGGGACAGGTCGGGCGCCACGCCAACGACGAGCCGAGGGGTCTCGCCGGGCAACTGGAGTGTCCGCCCGACGATCTCCGGCAGAGATGCCCCTGGCCAGAGCGCCTCAGCCGCGCGGCGCCCGACCACGACGACCGGCGCGCGAGCCGCGACCTCGCCACGGTCGAACTCGCGGCCGGCCAGCAGGCGGCTGCCGAGGGCCGACAGATAGCCCGAGTCGATCTCGATCCGGCTGCCCTGGACCTGGTCGGTCTCAAACAACCGCACTGGTAGGCTGGGGGACCCAACCACGTTGTCGCTGCCGGCAGCGGCGATCGATTGGGGCAGCGTCTCCAACGCTTCGAGCACGCGCCGGTAGCTCGCCAGCGCGGCTTCGCCGTCAAGTCGTGGCACCCGGAGGTCTACGACGTAGAGATCGGCCGGCTCGAATCCCAGATCCTCGCCCGTGAGCCGCTCGAAGCTCCAGACGGTTGCCGCCGCGCCAGCGATAAGGCAGACGCACAACAGGGACTGGCCCGCGAGGAGGAAGCGACCACCCGGCAGCCGGCCGCGGCTGGCCGGACCTCCGCGCTGGAGGACCTCCGCGATGCTACGCCGGCTCGCGCGCAACCCCGGCCAGAGGCCGCCGGCCAGACCGGCGACGAACGTCGCAGAGAGCGCGAAACCCAGCACCCTAAGATCGCCCGTCGTTGTCGTGAACTCGACGAACACCGGAGGCAGCTCGGCCCTGATAACGACTGAAAGCAGTTGCAGCGTGCCGAGTGCCACACCGGCCCCGACGACGCACACCGCCGTCGTTTCGGCGAGCGTCGCCGCGATGACGCGTGCACGTGTGGCGCCCAGGACGGTTCGAAGTGCGGCATCGCGTTCGCGCCCACGCCCTCTGGCGAGGAAAAGACCGGCCAGGTTGGCGCAGGCCATGACGAGTACCAGACTGGCCCCGCCCATGACCAGCATCGCGTAATCGCTCCAGCGATCGAACAGAGCCGAGCCGAGCGGGTCGACGCGTATGAATGGGCGCCTGTTGCCAAACGGCTCCGGGTCCCGCGCGAAGACCGCATCGGCAAGCGCCTGGACCTCGGCCTGCGCAGCTTCGGCCGACGCACCGAATCGCAGGCGCGCGACCGGGGCCGTGAGGCCGCCCGTGGGGGAGATCGTGGCCCAGCCGGAATGCGAGACGATCAGTCCCTCGCCCACCGGCGACGTCCAGCCCGGTGGCTGAAATCCCGATGGCAGCACCCCGATGATCGTCGCCGTGCTCTGGCCGGACCACAACGGCTGCCCGATCACCCCGTCGTCGCCGCCGAACCGCCTTTGCCAGGTGTCGTGCTCCAGCAGGACGACGGGCCGCTTCTCGATCACGTCGGCCTCGCTCACGTCG
>Ga0299907_10001164_pt1 | contig 14650 bp, 19 predicted proteins | sample RVTome_16_FD_198680 | JGI IMG/M metagenome (GOLD analysis project Ga0299907, IMG submission 198680) | Soil microbial communities from uranium-contaminated site in the Upper Colorado River Basin, Wyoming, United States - RVT152D67 (version 2) ... | reverse complement strand
CCCGGCGAGAACATGTGCAGTATCCGCGAACGGCCGCCCACACTCCTCGCACTTCTGTGCCTCGATCGGGTTCGATTGTCCGCAGCGCGTGCAGTTCCACACCACGCGATCACCTGACACCGAGAACGCTTGCCGGAGACCCTCGTCGTCGCCTTCATAGGTGGCACCCGCAACGATGTCGAGCGCACCACCGACGACTTCTCCCGCAGTCGGGCGGTCGGCCAATGGATCCATGGACTTGCGCTCGGGTCTGAGGCGACGCGCACATTGCATGCACCACTCCGCGTCGAGGTCGTTGAGCCCTCCGCAGTGCGGGCATCTAAAGGAGTGATCCCACTCTTCAGGCATGCTCATGATCCTCTCCGCGCGCGGCAATCTCGAACGGATTCTCGCGATAGGGATGGCGATGCCGTACGAAAGCGATCAAGGATGCGATCAGATAGGCGGGGATGAACAGCGGTCCCCAGCGCTCGTATTGGCGGACGTGGATCAACTCGTGTCGCATGACGCCTTCGTCGAGCTGATCGACTCCGAGCACGACATGTCCGAACGTGATCGCGCGGTAGCGCCACCCGACCCTCCGGGGCCACGTTGCACCCTCGCACAAGAGAACGCCATCGGTGAACCGGCGCGAGCGAAAGGTGAGGCCGAGCAGCGCGCCGAACAACGAATACGGTGCCGCCCAGATGACGCGCAGAGCGCGCATCCCGCTACAGCGGGAGGTTCGACAGAACGAGGACGCGCGGCTCGGTCATCTCTTCCATCGCGAAGCGAAGTCCCTCGCGACCCGAACCCGAATCCTTCGTGCCCCCGTACGGCATCTGATCTGCCCGGAACGAAGACACGTCATTCGCGATGACTCCCCCGACCTCGATATCGCGGTGCGCGATGAATAGCCGATCGACGTCCTTGGTGAAGACGCCGGCCTGCAGCCCGTAGCGGGTCTCGTTCACCTGGGCGATCGCGTCCTCGAACTCCGAGTAGCGCTCGCATGTGATCACCGGACCGAAGATCTCCTCGCATCGGACCTTCATCTTGCGTTCGGTGTTGGTGAGGATCGTCGGCAGGTAGAACGGGTCTTCCCGTTTGCCGCCGATCAGGACCTCGGCCCCCTCCTGTACCGCCTCGTCGACCCACGCCGACACCTTCTCGAGGGATTCGTGGTCGATCAGGGGCCCGACGTCGGTCTGTGGGTCCATGGGGTCGCCGGTCTTGAGCTTCCCGACTTCGGCGACCAGGCGCTCGACGAAATCGTCCGCAACATCTTCATGAACCAAGACGCGCTGCACCGCGATGCACGACTGGCCCGCCTGGTAGTAACCGCCGAACGCGATCCGCTCGGCGGCGAACTTCAGGTCAGCGTCGGAATGAACGATCACGCCCGCGTTCCCGCCGAGCTCGAGCGTGACGGCCTTCTTGGGATTGTTCTTGCGGAGCTCCCATCCGACCTGCGACGACCCCGTGAATGTCAGCTTGGCGAAGCGGTCGTCCTTGGCCAACTCCGACGCTTCGGATCCACCGATAGGAAGCACCGAGAGCATCCCTTCGGGGAGATCGGTCTCGAGGAACAGTTCGCCGAGTAGGAGAGCACCCAATGGCGTCTTGGTTGCGGGCTTGACCACGATCGGCGCGCCCACGGCGAGCGCGGGGGCCATCTTGTGCGCGACGAGGTTGACCGGGAAATTGAACGGTGCGATGCCGAGCACGGGGCCCAGCGGGAACCTCCTGACGAGCGCGAGTCGGGAGCCGAGGGACTCCTCCGTGTCGAGCCGCATCAGCTCGCCGCCTTGGCGACGGCACTCTTCGGCCGCCCAGCGGAACGTCGACACGGCGCGTGTCGCTTCGACCTTGGCCCACTTGAGCGGCTTGCCGCCCTCGCGCGCGATCGCCTCGGCGACCTCGTCGGCCCGCTCCTTCAGGCGCGACGAGATGTGCATCAGAGCTTCGGCACGGACGTGAACCGGCAGCTTGCGTGCGACCTCGAAAGTCTCGGCCGCTGCAGCGACTGCGGCCTCGACATCTTGCTTGGTGGGCTTCGCCACCTCGGCAACGACTGATGAGTCGAAAGGACTCTTGACCTCGAAAGTCTCGGACCCCGTCGCCCAACGTCCTGCTACGAGGTAGCTCCGCGGCTCGGGCATATCGCGATGCTAGTGCCGTTCGGCGCCATCCGTCACCGCGCGATCGCCAATGGGTTCCTCCAGGGCGACGGTGGTCACCTTCTTCACGGCTATCTCGATGCATACCTCTGCCTCGGGCACGCGGCCTTCGAAAAGCGTGATCTCGATCTCGTCGCTCGTCTCGGCCAGCTCGACCCGGTCGAGCCCATTGCACTCCTCGACACCCGAGTACCAAAAGACCTCGATGGACCTCCCGTCCCCGGTTGGCTTGGCACGCTGCCACGAGATCGGCCCGACATCGACCAACCCCGTGCGGGGCACAACGCGTTGAGGTCCCTTCCCGATGCGATCGGGATCGTCTGGTTCCGGCGTCGACACCACGGGGTCGTCGGGAGAACCCGCGCCGATGGTCGACGGCTCTCCGCATCCCACAAGCAATAGGAAGGAGACAACGCAGGCAACCGAAGCGCTCTTGAACATGCATCTTGGACGCATGCCGGAAAGGTTAGGTTCCGGCCATGCTGACCGCCATCTGCCACTCGGCGAAGTCGGGCTGGGTAGAGGTCAACGACCTCTCCCGCCTATCGGATCTACGGGGCGAATCCGGGAACGTCCTGTGGGCAGAGTCGGACGTGGCGCACCTCGACGACAAAGAGACCGAGTTGATCGCGGAGGAGTTCGATCTCCACGCGCTCGCCGTCGAAGACGCGCTGAACACGCGCCAGAGGCCCAAGCTAGAGAGCTACGAGAACAACCAGTTCATCGTGTTCCACCAGCTCGACGAAGAGGACGGCCAGCTCGAGGCAACCCAAATCGCGTGTTTCGTTGGCGAGCGTTATCTGCTGACCATCCACGCCGGCGCCCATCGCACGATCGACAGCGCCAAGGCCCGCTGGAGGCGAGACATCGGAGCCGACGATCTCGACCAGCCGGAGTTGCTCCTCCACACGCTCTTCGACGTCGTGGTCGACGAGTACCAGGACATCGCGGACGCGCTGGAGGCCGACATGGAGGAGCTCGAGGAGATCGCTCTCGACACACCCACCGCCCGTATCCAGAGGCAGCTCTACTCGATGAAGCAGAAACTCGCCCGTTTCCGTCGTTACGTCTTGCCTGCGAGCAGGCTGCTCGACGTGAGCGTTCATCCGGACCTTCAGCACCACCTCCCGGAAGAAACGCAACGACTGTTCCGTGACATCCACGATCACTTGCTGCGGATGACCGATCAGATCCGCAATATCGACGATCTCGCTCAAGCCGTTCTGGATCTGACGCAGAGTGAACAAGGTGCCCAACTCAGTCAGGTCAACAAACGTCTGAGCGCATGGGCCGCGATCTTCGCCGTCGAGACGTTGATCGCCGGCATCTACGGGATGAACTTCAGGCTCGTCCCGGCCGACCAGACGCTGTACGGGTTCTGGTTCGCCATCGGGCTGATGGTCGTCAGCGGTGTGCTCTTATTCTGGTACTTCAAGCGACGCGGTTGGATATAGACACACCCGGGGTACCATCGCCCGCATGGCAGAAGGCAAGCAAAAGAAGATCACTCAGCGCATCACGCTGGACGTCTTCCTTACGTCGCCCGAGGGCAAGCCGCGCCGCTCCCATGCTGGGGAGCTGCGACGTTTGCAGCGCTTGGGCTTCCGCGAGACCGATCGGCGCATCGGGACGCGCGAGGATCACGTCAAGGTGACCCTCGAACGTGAGGTCGATCGCTACCCCGGCGTCCCCGTCCCGGGAGTCCACCCCTACATCGAATAGCCGCCGTCGCGCGGCGCCGCGAAGGAGGCCGCTGATGTCGTTGAAGCGTTCGTTGTTGGTGCTGGCGTGCGTCGCGCTCTTGGGGGCCGCGTGTGGCGAAGAGAGCACTGGTGCCCCCGATGGTGGGAGTGGGGCGACCGCGATCGAGGTGAGCGCGGCCGAGTTCGCCTTCAACCCGACGACGATCGACGCCTCGGCCGGAGAAGAGATCGAGCTGACCTTTAACAACACCGGAACCACGGAGCACTCCTTCACTATCGACGGTCTGGTCGAAGTCGAAGCCGAGGGTGGGGCCCAAGCGTCCGGCACGTTCACCGCACCGGATTCGCCGATCGAGTTCTTCTGTAAGTACCACCCCGACCAGATGAGGGGCGAGCTCACCATCGACGGCCAGTCCGCGGGTGGCGGTGGCGGCGATACCGGCGGCGGCACGGATGACAACCTCGACTACTAAGAGCTAGCGGGTCGCGTCCTCACTCGGGGAGCCACATCCCTGCGCGCTCACCGACGAACGGGTTCGTAAGGCGCTCTCGCTCTAGGGTCGTGGATGGGCCGTGCCCGGGGTGAACGGGTAGCGAATCGTCCAGGGCGAACAATTTCCCCTTGACCGCGCCGACGAGCGCGCGAGCGTCACCGCCGGGAAGATCCGTCCGTCCGATCGAACCCGCGAAAAGCGTGTCGCCGGAGAACAGGGCGCCGTCACCCAGCAAGGAGATGGACCCGGGCGAATGACCCGGCGTGTGGATCACGTGGAGCTGCGTCGTGCCTGCGACCAGGATGTCGCCTTCGGACGCGGAGGTATCGACCTCGGGCGGAGAGCCGAGCTCTACTCCCAAGAACATCCGAGCCGATTCCTGCATCCAGTCGAGGATGGGTTTGTCCGCGTCGTGCAGAAAGAACGGTGCTCCCGTGAGCTCGCGTAGCCGGGCCGCCGCGAGCACGTGATCGAAATGCGCATGGGTCGCGATGATCGCGGTGATCGTGAGACCGTGTTGCGCGATAGCGGCGGCAAGCTCGTCTTCGTCACCGCCGGGATCGATGACTATCGCCTGCTTGGAAGCCGGATCGCCGACGATGTAGCAGTTACATGCCAGCGGTCCGACCGCGCGGCGTTCGAAGATCTCAAGCATCTCGGGCCCCCCCGATCTGTCGGAACAGACGCTCGTTCTCTGCAACCTTCCAACCGAGCACTCCCAGGACCCCGGTAACGAGGAACGAGGCAACGAAAACCACCGCGACGTCGGGGGCGACCTCCGCGTACCCGCGCCCGGGTCCGATACCGGCGACGCGCATCTTCGCCAGCCACGCGGCCAACGTCAGCACGACCGCGACCAGCGCCGACATCGTCACAACCACGGTCGCCATGCGCGTCGGGTCTGGGGTTCGGCGGCGGGCGAGAAAGCCTCCGCCGATACACGCGACGAGCGGGATGAGTGCGAGTAGGTACACGAACGGAGGCACGTCGCTGCCTCCCCACGTCCAGAAGGAATAGTCGCGTGCCCGTCCGACGAGCTCACCGGAGAGGTTCAATCGAGCGTCCACGGCCACGCTGCTCCCGAACGCGATCGATGCGATCGAGATGACCGCGTTCGGCACCATCGCACCCAGATAGACGATGTATGCCACCGCGTCGCCGGCACTGAAGTAGCGACCGGGAGCGTCGCGCGCCAACGAGATGATGATCGCCAACAGGGTGCCCCCGGCAGCGGTCACCGCGATCAGGCCTAGGGCCGCGGCCCCCGCGAACAGACCTTCGTCGTAGACCGGCCAGCGCGCGCGTAGTGCATTCCACACCGCTGCCGCCCACACTCGAAGGGGACGGCGAGTCTGCAGTGCTCCGAGCGCCCCGAAGATCGCCCCCCAGAACGCAGCGATCACGAGTGTTGCTCCCCCATCCGCCGCAACCGGATGGCCCCCTCGGAACCGGAAGACCAACACGGCGAGCCAGCAGAGGAGCGCGAACGGGATCGCTACGCGGGCACCGGCGCGCACGATCGCTGCCGCATCCCCCTGAGGGGGCCGGATCGTGCTCCGAACCGCCCACGCGATGCCCCACCCTGCGGCGACCAGTGCACCCAAGGGCAGCACCGCGATCGCAACCCCGTCGAAGACCACCGGCACGTTCAGCACCGCGACCCCCGCGATCACGATCGCGCTGATCGCATCGATGAAGTCCGCGCCGCCCCCGATCTCCGGGAAGTTGAGCTTCGCAGCCAATATGACGACGGCACCGACTACGAGGAGAACGAGGAACCCGAGCGCGCCTGCCTGGGCGATCTCGATCCACCCGTCTGCGATCAGCCGGCGAACGGAACCTTGCGCGTGTGGCGGAACGCTTGGAGGAACTTCGGGATCGAGCTCGGTGGTCGAAGAGGAGTCGGAGGGCTCGATCCGTTGTGTGGACTCATCTTCGTCGCGCATCAGCCCGAAACGGTGAGCGTCCCGGTCATCCCTTGCTCGTTGTGGCCCGCGATGTAGCAGGCGAAGACGGTCTCTCCCGCCTCGGTGAAGGTCCACACGAAGGACCCGTGGCTCCCCGGCTCGATGGGACCGGTCGATCCGGTTGACGGACCGTGCATGTGCCCGTCGTCCATGTGTTCATGGCCCCCGCCGATCGAGAACTCGTGCTGCGCATTGCCCTCGTTGGTGAGGACGAACTCGATCGTCTCGCCGACCTCGACGTCGATCTCGTCCACGCTGAACTCGAACTCCTCGGCGCTGATCTCGATGGTCCGCTCCGCATCTGCGGCATCTCCCGGTTCCCCCAGGCTAGGAGCCGATTCCTTGCTGCACGAGGCGAACAAGAGAGCGAGCGCGGCAACAGCCACCGCCGTTGCCTTGGGTATGGGCCTCATCGCTCGGGAGGCTATCAGCGGTGCGAAGATTCGAATCATGCCTAACGACCTCGGCCCCGGCTTCGGCGTCGGTCACTGGAGCGACGAAGTCGCGCGCACGGGTTGCACCGTGATCTTGCCGCCGCGCGGCAACGTGACGTCGTGCGACGTCCGTGGGTCTTCGCCCGGGTCGCGCGAGCTGATCAGCTTGCATACCGGCAGACGACTAACCGAGATCCACGCATTGCTTTTCACCGGCGGCAGCGCATACGGACTGGCGGCGGCCGACGGAGTCATGGCATGGCTCGCGGAACGAAACATCGGCTATCAGACACCGGTCGCGATCGTCCCCATCGTCCCCACTGCCGTCGTCTTCGATCTCGGTGAAGGACAAGGAGACGTTCGGCCTGGTCCGGAGCAAGGACGCGCCGCGTGCGACGCCGCCGCCGAAGGTGCCGTGGCGACCGGCCGCGTGGGCGCAGGTACCGGCGCGACCGTCGGCAAGTGGGCCGGACGCGAGTATTCGTCCCCCGGAGGCCTCGGGATCGGCCGTGCCGAAGCGAAAGGTCACCGCGTCTCTGCGCTCGCGGTCGTGAATTCGGTCGGCGACGTGATCGCAGCGGATGGGAGCGTGCTCGCCGGCACGACGGCCGCGGACCCGGAGCTCTTTCCCGGTCTCCCCCCTCTGCCCGAGGAAGAAGGTCCGCCCGGCAATACGGTTCTGGTTGTCGCGACGATGCAGGCCGCCCTCGAGAAACGAGACGTCCGGTGGCTCGCGTCCCGAGCATCCGACGGCGTCACGACATCGGTGCGCCCGGCGCATACGCGCTACGACGGCGACGTGGCAGTAGCGATCGCGGCGCCTCCGGAAACCAACGCGCCCCCGCCCGACCTCGACATCCTCGCCGCGCTGACCACGGAAGCAGTAGCCGCGGCAGTCCGCAACGCCGTATCGACGTAGATCACCACGCGTTCCAGATGACCCATCCCCTGGATTCCTTGGACACGAAATAGGTCGTCGCGCCCAAGCTTGCACTCTCGACCTGGGGCAGGTGCAGCGTCACCAATACGGTGCGCCCCACGAGCGACGGCGGACACGCTCTCGTGATCATCCGCGCGAAGTCGGGGGGGCCGGGAGCCTTCGACGCGAGTTCCGAGTCGACGAACGCGTCGTCGATGTCGAGGCCGCCGCTGATCTCCTCTGCCGCGAGGAGTACCGCATCTTCCGCGAAGCCTGGATCGCCGGCCGCCAGCGTCTCGGCATTCACGGGGCACCATCCGTAGGGCTGGCCGTTGCCCGGCGCGAAGACCCTCATCTGCTCGTCCTCGGCAACGACCGAGTAGTCGTCGGCAGTCTCGACCTGCTCGTGGGTATCTCCGTCGAAGCGGATGATCTCGTGCGTCTCGTGCGGCCACGGCTCGTCCGGATCACAAGCGACACCAACCTCGATCGTGTGTTCGCCGGTATACAGGAAGTCACCGGCCACGTGCTCTGTGGTGAAACATGGATTCTCATCCTGGAGGTAGGTGCTGGAGCTGCGGAACTCATCGGCATCGGGTCCTTCCCCGTCCGGGGGCAACGAGGGAACGTCGTCGAGCTCGATGTACATGGTCGGCCGACAACCGGGATCGTGACTCGTCACGCGAACTTCGAATAAGACGCCGGGGTGACTCGCCCCCGTCCCCACCGGATCCGACAGCTCCCAGGTGATGTCTTCGATCTGATCGCGGGAACAGATCGGACCGCTTTCGGCAGGAGAAAGCTTCGGCGCGCGGATGGCAGTGAGTGTCGACGCGCCGTACACGGCGCCGGCCGCCACAACGATCGCAATCGCTCCCGCCGCGAAGGAGGTCACGATCCGGCGGCGCTTGGCGCGGCGCACGATCGCCTCGGGGATCTCTGCCGGTAGCCGAGCAGAATCCAGAGAGTTCTTCAGTGCCTTACGAATCTCTGAGCCGTCGTCGATCATGACGATGTTCCTTTCATGTGCTTCCGTAATCCTGTGATTGCACGATGGGTCAGAGATTTCATCGCCTCTGGAGAGCAGTCGAGAGCGCGGGCGGCATCGGCCTCGGAGAGGTCGAGGTAGTAGCGCAGGAATAGCGCGGTGCGATGTCTAGGTGGAAGCTTCATCAAGGCGCGCCACATCTCGTCTCGAGCCCCGAGATCCGGCTGAGTTTCGTGATCCGACTTCGGGATGCGCTGCTGCAAGGTCCGGTGTCGCTTGAGGCGGCGCCCGTGTCCCTTAGCTAGATTCGTGACGGTTCGATACAGATAGCCGGCCGCGTTGTCCGGATCGCGCAGCTTCGTTAGATGGCCTCCGACGCGGACGAATGCCTCCTGAGTGATGTCTTGGGCCACCTCGCGATCACCGGTGAGGAGCAAGGCGAGCCTTCCGGCCGACTGGGCATGGGCGGTGTACAGCTGCGCGAGCCGTTCGTCCGCCTTGGATCTCACCAGTCGACCACTGCCCCTTTCGATCCCGCTTTGGGTCCTCACGTTGATGTCCACGCTCTATACACGCGCCCGAAGCCCCGAAGGTTTCGGCCAACGCATGACGCTTCTTTCGAATCTGAGTCCCGCTTTCCGGGACTCTCGTTCGTAAGAACGAGCTGGCTAGGAGATGAACCCGTAGTGGGTCCCAATTCCTCAGTCTGAGCGCGCTCGGTAGAGGGCGATCCACTGATGCTCGCGGAGATTTATCGGAGATGCAGACGGGGAGAACCCGAGCTGCCTGGAGATGTCGTGGAGGCGACGAGCAGGTAGAAGCTGCCTCATCGCAGTCTTGACGTCGGCCGCGGGCCAAGCTGCATGGGCGAACCGAACAAACTGAGCGGTTTCCTGCTCGGGGAGTAATGGAGTTGTCCTTTTCGAGATTGTCAGGAGTGCCGCATCCACCGATGGCGGAGGTCTAAAGGAGCGGGACGCGATTCGTGCAGTAATGGTGAAGTCCCACCAGGGTGCCCAGCAGAGGTTCTGCAGATTCCAACGCCGTGCGCGCTTGATCGCGACACCCCTCTGGACGATGAGGTCTGCACGGAAGAGAAGACCTCCGGTTACGTCGAGGAGATAACGCAAGAGACGCGTCGTCTTGTCGAAGGGGATGTTTCCGAAGACTCGGAACCCCCTAGCGGGCAGCGGAAAGTCAAAGAAGTCGCCAATAACGACAAGCACCTTCTGGTCCTCAGAGAAACGCTGGACGAGAGCGATCGCTAGGGACGGATCGATTTCGACAGCGACCACTTGTGCAGCGCGGCGCGCCAACTCTTTCGTGAGGATGCCGTCCCCGGCTCCAACTTCGACGACTAGATCCGATGACGAAATGTTTGATTGCTGTACGAGAGACTTTGCGAGCTCAGGACTCTTGAGAAAGTGCTGCCCGAGCCATTGACTCGATCGATTCTGCGGCACGCGTCTGCCCACGACGGCGCACCACCATGAAGCGGCCCATGCCTACCTCCGTGATTGATCGCTGACGCGTCGTATTTTCCCACGTCTGGATACCAGAAGGAGATTGCCTGGCCTGGGCAGAAGATTCAGTTGGCGGCGACATTGGGAGGTCGGTATGCGACGCGAATTGCGGGTCTTGATTGCTGCAATAGTGCTCTCGACTTTGGCTACGAGTACCGCGATCGCTGGTGATGACTCTTCGAGGCCGCCCCGAGAAGACAGGGTCCCCTACTCCATTGGGGAAGGGAACGTATTCGGCATCGATACCGAGCGCGGGGTCTTCGTGTCGTCCGCCACGATCCTGGTTGGCAGGGAACGTTTCCTCGATCTTGCGGTCGCCGACTCGCTGGGCACTCAGGTCGCAGGATCGATAGTGGGCGAAAGCGGCCTCATTGCGAACTTCTGTGGAGCCACGCAAGCACCAGTGAGGGTGCGGCCTTACGAAGTGGTGGAGGTATGGCTCGTTAGCGGGGTCTGCGACAACGCGACGCCGTCGATCCCCACACAAGGTGAGCTGATCGCGACCCTCTACAAGCGGAGACCGTAGGACCACGCAGAGCAGGGATGAGTGACGATCTGGCCGTTCAGGTTCGCGACCTCGTCCGCGTCTTCGACACCAGAAAGAGCTTTAGGAAGCCCTCTACTCGCATCTCGGCACTGGATGGAGTCTCGCTGGAGCTTTCCGCAGGCGAGGTACACGGCCTCCTTGGACCCAATGGCGCAGGAAAGACCACGCTCGTAAAGATCCTCTCTACTGTGCTGCTACCGACGTCTGGATCTGCCCACGTACTGGGACTCGATGTCGTGTCGCAGGCGAAACGGGTGCGGCCTCTGATCGGGCTCGTCTTCGGTGGGGAACGTGGTCTCTACCCGAGAATCACCGGACGCCAGAACCTTAGATACTTTGCGGCGCTCTACAAGATGTCGGACATCGATGCCAAGAAACGCACCGATGCTCTCTTGGAGCGCCTCGGATTGCAGGAACGGGCAGATGACCGGGTAGAGAGCTACTCGCGTGGGATGAAACAGCGACTCCACCTGGCGCGCGGCCTTGTCGGAGACCCCAAGGTTCTGTTCTTGGACGAACCCACAACGGGGATGGACCCATTGGCGGCTCTCGACTTCAGAAATCTCATCCGCGAACTGAACGACGAGGGACGCACGATCTTCTTGACCACCCACGACATGACGGAGGCTGAAAGCGTCTGCGAACGCGTGACCCTCATCGATCGAGGTCAGGTGCTCGCGACCGAGTCCCCGCGCACCCTGGCCACTTGGATCACGCGTTTCGAAAGGATCGATGTCCAAAGCGCCGGGCAAGACGTTCTGAACACTGTCGAGAGGTTGCCCGGGGTCTCGAAGCTCATCAGGCGAGATGACGGCAGTGCACGGATCGAAACCTCGAACAAGGATGCGATGGGCGAGGTGATGAGGCTCCTCGTCGAGTCGGGGGTCACGTCGATCAGCACGTCGTTGCCCTCTCTCGAGGAGGTCTACGTGAGCCTGGTCGGAGACCGAGGTCTGACACTCTGATGTCAGCCTTCATCGCCGCCTTCAGATTCCAGTTGCAGCTCATCCGAAACGATCTGGACTATCTCCTGGATATCGCTACTGCCCCCGTCTATACGGTGATCTTTCTCTCGATCGTGGAGCATGCGGGGCGACCCGACCTAGCCGTTCACGCCGTGCTCGCTCCGGCGCTCATCACTCTGTGGTGGCAATCTCTGAGCACGTCCGGCGAGGTCATCGACTCCGACCGTTGGTACGGAGTGCTGGAGCCTCTGGTCGCAACACCGGCCTCGCTCTACACCGTCGTTCTCGGGCGGATCTCGGGGGTCACGATGTTGAGCTTGTTTGCTTTCGTCGAGAGCTGGGTGACGGCCCGCATCCTGTTCGGCATCACGGTGCCCGTGCCACATCCATGGTTGTTCGCTGTAGCGATCGTGGTAACCGGGTTCGCGATGTCGGGTACCGCCGCGGTGATGGCGGGCTTGTTCGTGAGAACTCGGACGGCCCGAACCTTCCAGAATTCGCTCAGCTATCCGTTCTTCGTCCTGGGAGGAGTGATCGTCCCGGTGGCGCTGTTGCCCGATTGGATCGAACCCCTCACTCGCGTGGTCTTCCTCTCCTGGAGCGCCGACCTGCTGCGCGACACCTTGACGACGGGCCCCGTCGTCGACCCAACGGTACGACTAGGAATCATCTTCGCGTTGGGTGCCGTGGGTGCTCTGATCGGTAGAAAGCTCATCGATGCTCTGCTCGATCGCGTCAGAGCACTCGGCACTCTCTCCGAGGTGTGATCGTGCAGACGATCCGTGTGCTGCGCTACTCGATCATCAACAGCTTTCAGGACTTCTCTTCTATGTTCACGATCAAGGCCTACTTAACCGGATGGCTTCTGCGTGTCCTGGCCCAGGTCACGTTCTTTGCTCTCATCGGAAGCCTCCTCGGATCCGAGGAGAAAACGCACTTCCTTATCGTCGGTAACGTGGTCGCGGTGGGAGCCATGGTTTGCCACTCGGTCAGCGCGTCGACCGTGTGGGAACGTTGGAGCGGCACGCTTCCCCTCTTGTTCTCGGCTCCCTCGCGCCCCCTGATCGTGCTGATGGGGCGGAGTTTCAACTGGGTGCCGGATGCCATGTTCAGCGCAACCGGTGCCTTCTTGATCGTCGGAACGATCTTCGGGCTCCCGATGCCCTTGCCGGAGGTTCTTTGGGTGTTTCCCCTGCTATTGGTGACTATCGTCACGACCTACGGGGTGGGCCTGTTCCTCGGCTCCATATCCATACGGGCCCCCGAATCTCGCAACTTCATCTCTCGAATCGCGACGACGGTGACGATGGCCATCGCAGGGGTGAACGTGCCCGTTGATTTCTTTCCTTCGGCCGTCCAGTCGGCCGCGTACTCATTGCCCGCGACACATGGACTCCTTGCTATCCGCGCCGTGCTGGCCGGCTCAACGCCTTCAACCGTGATGGGCCATCTGATCGCGACCGTGCTCACGGGAGCAGGATGGTATTTGGTAGCGATCGCTTCTTTCCGGCTGTTCGAGGCAACCTCGAGAAGAACGGGCTCACTCGAGTTCGGCTAGCCACAGCCCGCGTGTGTTTCTGTCACACCCTCTCGTTAGCGTCTCTGGTGAGCCGCCGCTCCTGGGACCTCGAGCAAGGAGGTCCATATGCCGGAGAAGTCTTCCGGGTCGCTGAAGTCGTTCTGGTGCAAGCGCTGCCAGAAGAGGATCCGCCTCTACAAGGGTTGGGGCGCAGGGTCGTCGGCCCGCCGTCACTACTGGGTGAAGCACCCCGAGGTGATGCGCCCCCGCATCGGGCGGGGCCGATGAGCGCCCCAAGACACCTCGACGAAGAGCCCCCGTGCCCCGATCTCGGCGACCTCGTCATCGTGCTGCTTGCAGGGACGCTCGCCGGGCTGCGCGATCGACTCGTCGACGATGGGTTCTGTCCCGCCGCGGACCTGGTGGCGGATCTCGTGGACGTGACCGATGACTACCTCACGCGCGCGGTGCCGCGGGGCGGCGGATCATTCGCCGACGACTTCGAGTGAGGGCCGCTCACCGTCCTCGCCGTCGGGGTCGTCGGCGAGGTCCACGACCCGATCGAGGCGGTCCCGCACGCGATCGAGGCGGCGTAGCCCCTCCTCGTACTTGGTACGGGCGTTGCCGAGATGCTTCCCGAGCGTGTCGTACTCGGTTGCGAATCGTTCGAAGTCCTGCACGAGGCGGCCGCAGAAGTCCAATACCCGCTCCGCGCTCTCTTCGATGCGCAGACACTTCAGCCCGAAGAGGATCGTCTGCAGGTAGCCGTAGAGCGTCAGCGGCGACATCGGGACGACGCGCGACTCGACCGCAGTCTCGAACAGCGGACGGCGTCGGTGAGACAGCCGTAGGACCTCGGCGTAGACGCCCTCCGCCGGCACGTACATCACCGCGAAATCGAACGTGTCCTCGTCCGGAACGATGTAGCGGGACGAGATGTCTTGGATGTGCTTGGCGACATCGTTGGCGAACGCGCGCTCTGCGTCGGCACGCTCGACATCGTCGGACGCCTCGCACATCCGGCGGTAGTTCGATAGGGGGAACTTCGAATCGATGCATACGATCCGGTTCCCCGCGTGAACTGCCGCGTCGACGATGGCGCCGGAACGGAACCGGTGCTGCATCGAATACGACTGCGGGGGCAACACCTGGCGCAGGAGCTCTTCCAACATGGCCTCGCCCAGGCCCCCGCGCGCCTTCGGGGCCTTCAGGAGATCTTGTAGCGACGTGAACTCGCGCGCCTGGTCGGCGACGGTTTGGGTCGCCCGCTGCACGTCCCCGAGCGTCGCGAAGATGTCGCGGGCTAGATCGGTCTGCGTCTTCACCATGCGATCGTCGATGCCCTCGAGGCGCTGGGTGACGAGATTCGCGCCGGCACTGACCTGCGCCCCGAGCGTCCGCATCTCTTCACGCATCGACGCCATCTCGAGCG
>Ga0299907_10001163_pt1 | contig 14655 bp, 15 predicted proteins | sample RVTome_16_FD_198680 | JGI IMG/M metagenome (GOLD analysis project Ga0299907, IMG submission 198680) | Soil microbial communities from uranium-contaminated site in the Upper Colorado River Basin, Wyoming, United States - RVT152D67 (version 2) ... | reverse complement strand
AGGCAATTCCTCTGAGAAGCGACACCGAACCCAGGTCAGCCTCCCGGCCAGACAGCGCATAATGCGTGTCTTCTCGGCCCCAAATCACCCAGATCACCCGCGCGCTAACCGGCATTAGTGCTGTCTCAAATACCGCGGACTTCCCGACGTGGGGTTGGCTGTGGGGCAACCCGGTACCGTCAGCGGCGTGAGTGACCTGTTCTCGGCGCGGGCGGATGACCTGACCTCTCGCGTCGCCCCTCTGGCCACCCGGATGCGGCCCCGATCGCTCGATGAGGTCGTGGGCCAGCCGGCGCTGATGGCGCCCGACGCGGCCTTCCGGCGGGTGGTCGAATCGGGACGGCCGGTGTCGATGCTGCTCTGGGGCCCGCCCGGGACCGGAAAGACCACCCTGGCCCGCCTGGTCGCGACCAGGGCGGAGGCTGCATTCGAGACCCTCTCCGCAACCTCGGCCGGGGTGAAAGACATTCGCGAGGTCCTGGCGGCCGCCAAGAACCGTCTCGCCACCGAGGAGAGACGCACCGTGCTCTTCCTCGACGAGATCCACCGATTCGCCAAGAACCAGCAGGACGCCCTCCTGCCCGGCGTGGAGGACGGCACGCTGATCCTGATCGGTGCCACCACCGAGAACCCCTTCTTCGAGGTCAACTCGCCGTTGATGAGCCGGATGACATTGTTCCGGCTCGAGTCTCTCACACCGGAGCAGGTGTCGGAACTGGCACAACGTGCGCTGGGCGACAAGGACCGGGGACTGGGGGACATGGGCCTGGGCATCGATCCCGACGCCCTCGACGAGTTGGGCAACCGCACCGGTGGCGATGCCCGCCAGGGGCTCAACGCCCTCGAGGTGGCTGCGTTGCTGGCCGGAGGGGATCAGCGCGACACCATCTCCCTGGCGGACGTGGCCGAGGCGTTGCAGCGGCGAATCGTCCGCTACGACAAGGTCGGAGACCAGCACTACGACGTGATCTCGGCGTTCATCAAGAGTGTCCGCGGCTCGGACCCCGACGCCGCCCTCTACTGGCTGTTCCTGATGATCGAAGGCGGGGAGGACCCCGAGTTCATCGCCCGACGGCTCATCATCCTGGCCGCCGAGGACATCGGTCTTGCCGATCCCCACGCCCTGCCCCTGGCCATGGCCGCCGCCGACGCCCTTGCCTATGTCGGGCTGCCCGAGGCAGGATTCCACCTGTCGGAGGCAACGATCTATCTCGCCTCCGCCCCCAAGTCGAACTCGGTGGGCAGGGCGATGGCCAAGGCGCGTCGGCTCGTCGACGACGGCCCATCGCCAAGCGTCCCCGCCCACCTCCGCTCCGCCGCCTACCCCGGCGCCGAGAAGCTGGGTCATGGGTCCGGTTACCAGTACTCCCACGACTTCGAGGGTGGCGTGGTCGAACAGCAGTACTTCCCCGACGGCGTGCCGCCCGAGGTGCTGTACGAGCCCGGGTCCCTGGGAGAGGAGGAGGCGATCAGAGTGCGATTGGCCGCGATCGACCGGGTGCTCCGGCGAGAGCGTGGTGGCTGACAGGTAGCCTCAGAGGATGTTCGACCGCATGTGGTGGTTCGTCACCGGTGTGATCGCCGGAGGTTTTGTCACCGTCCGCGCCCTGCGGCGACGACCGACTCCGGTCGAATGGCGGGACGCTGCGGCTGCCACCGGAGCCGACCTGCTCGACCTCGCCGCCCGGGCGGTCCGGCCCAATCGGGGCCGGTAGAAGCCCGCCGCGTCGTTAACCTCGCTGCTCGCTTCGAGGGACAACATTCCGTTGGACAGCAATCAGATCCGAACCGCTTTCACCTCCTTCTTCGAGGAGAAGGGCCATGTGCTGCGTCCCTCCGCGTCTCTGATCCCCACCGATCCCACCCTGCTCCTGACCAACGCCGGAATGGTGCCCTTCAAGCCCTTCTTTCTGGGTGAGGAGTCACCTCCCTATCTTCGGGCGACCACGGTGCAAAAGGTGGTGCGCACCATCGACATCGACATCATCGGCACCACCAAACGCCATCTGTCCTTCTTCGAGATGCTGGGCAACTTCAGCTTCGGGGACTACTTCAAAGAAGACGCCATCGCCTGGGCCTACGAGTTCGTGACCGAGCGTCTCGGCCTCGACCCGGATCGACTCTGGTACACGGTGTTCGAGACCGACGACGAGGCCGCCGAGATCTGGTCCAGGATCGTCCCGGCGGAGAGAATCCAGAGACGCGACGAGAAGGAGAACTTCTGGCAGATGGGGGTGCCCGGCCCCTGTGGGCCGTGCTCGGAGATCTTCTACGACAAAGGGCCGGAGTACGGCGAGGGCGGAGGCCCGGCCGTGGGCGACGAAGACCGCTTCGTCGAGATCTGGAACCTGGTGTTCATGCAGAATATCCAGGACCGGCCATATCACGTGGTCGGGGACCTGCCGGCGAAGAGCATCGACACCGGGATGGGCCTCGAGAGGGTGGCGGCGGTGCTCCAGGATGTCCCATCCACCTTCGACATCGACACCATCAAACACGTCCGCGACGCCGCGGCCCGCTACACCGGCCTCACCTATGGCGAGGACGAGATACACGACGTCTCGCTCCGGATCCTGGCCGACCATGGGCGGGCGGTCACGTTCCTCATCGCCGATGGTGTGGTTCCCTCGAACGACGGGCGGGGCTACGTCTTGAGACGGGTCCTGCGCCGGGCAGTGCGCCATGCCTGGCAATACGGGGGAGAGGGTCTTGTCCTCCCGCACCTGGTCGACGCCACCGTGGAGGCGATGGGCGACTGGTACCCCGACCTGATCGAGCGGCGCGACTTCATCGGCCAGGTCGTGACCAGAGAAGAGGAGCGGTTTCGCCGGACTCTCGAATCGGGCCACCAACTCCTCGATGTCGAGCTCGGTCGTGGCGCGGAGAACGCCCTGTCCGGGGCGACCGTGTTCAAGCTGCACGACACGTACGGGTTCCCGATCGAGCTGACCAAGGAGATCGCGGCCGAACGAGGTGTCGAGCTCGACACCGCTGGATTCGAGGCCGAGATGGCCGAGCAGCGGAGCCGCGCTCGCGCCGCCTGGAAGGGTGGGGACGAGGCAGCAGCTCAGGACGTGTATCGCTCCGTCCTCGATGTGACCGGCCCCACCGATTTCGTCGGTTACGAGACTGGTGTGGCCGACGGTCAGATCCTGGCCATCGTGGCCGATGGCGAGACGATCGACCGTGCCGATCAAGGACGGCAGGTGGAACTGTTCCTGAGCCGCACCCCGTTCTACGGAGAGTCCGGCGGCCAGGTGGGGGACAGCGGCCTCATCGAGACCGAGACCGGGACCGGGGTCGTGCTCGACACCCAACATTCGCTCCAGGGCCTCCACGGTCACCGGCTCCGTGTCGAGTCCGGTCATCTCGCGGTGGGCCAGCAAGCCCGAGCCGTGATCGACTCGCCCCGACGGGAGGCGACCATGAGGAGCCACACCGGCACCCATGTCCTGCATTGGGCGTTGCGCGACGTGCTGGGGGACCATGCCAGCCAAGCCGGGTCATTGGTCGAGCCGGGCCGTCTCCGCTTCGACTTCTCCCACTTCTCCCAGGTTGCCCCGCAAGAGCTGGCCGAGATCGAGGCCGTGGTCAATGAGAAGCTGATCGACAACCAACGGGTGCAGACCACCGTGACCACCAAAGAACAGGCCGAGGCAATGGGAGCCCTGGCATTCTTCGGGGACAAATACGGCGACACGGTGCGTGTGGTCCAGGTCGGAGATTTCTCCACGGAGTTCTGCGGCGGGACCCACACCCACACTTCGGCGGAGGTGGGGCCGTTGCTGGTCACCTCCGAATCGTCGATCGGATCGAACCTGCGCCGGGTCGAGGCTCTGACCGGTCTCGCCGCGTATCAGCAGCTGGTCGACCTCCGCGCCGGCCTCGACCGCACCGGCCGGTTGCTCAAGGTCTCCGGGCCGGAGGTTCCGGGGCGGGTCGAGGCCCTGTTGGAGCGGGTCGACGCGCTGGAAGGGGAATTGGAGGCCATTCGCTCGCAGCGGAGGGGTGAGCTCGCCGTGGAACTGGCCGGTCAGGCGACACGGGTGGGAGAGTCGTCGCTCGTGGTCGCCCCGTCGGCGGATCTCGACGGCAATGCCCTTCGTCAGCTGGCTCTGGGCGTGAGGGACCGGCTCGGATCACCGTCGGTGGTCGTGATCGGGTCCAGCCACGGGGGCAAAGGCTCACTGGTCAGCGTGATCACCAAAGACCTGGTTTCGTCCGGGATCTCCGCCGCCCGGATCATCGAAACGGCGGCAGGGGAGCTCGGCGGCGGTGGATCACGGGACCCCGAGTTGGCCCAAGCCGGAGGCCCGCGTGGTGAGAACCTCGACACGGCCCTGGGTCTGGCCCGGGAAAGTGCCGAGCAGGCGCTCGGGAGTCTGTGAGCCGCGCTCTCGGGGTCGACTACGGCACGAAGCGGGTCGGGCTTGCCATCTCCGATGCCCTCGGGTTGACCGCCCGCCCTCTGGCCGTGGTCCCCAGGTCGTCGGTGGTCGAGGAGGTGGTGAACCTCGTGAAAGAACAGGATGTCGGTACCATCGTCGTCGGCCTCCCCACCGGGCTGAGTGGTGATGAAGGGACGTCCGCCTCCGAAGCCAGGAAACTCGCGGATGAGCTCGGTTTTGCGACCGGGGTCCACGTGGTCCTGCGTGACGAGCGGTACACCTCCCGGATGGCCGAGACGGCTCTCGTCGAGTCAGGCATGAAACGCCGGAAGCGGAGAGAGACCGTCGACAAGGTCGCAGCCGCAATCATCCTCCAGGACTTTTTGGACAACACTCGATGACATACGAACCGGTGCCGGAGCAGCCGTCGCCTTGGCTGCGGGTGGCCAAGATCGCGGCCATTATGGGCCTCGTGGTGGTGGCCGGGATCGCAGTGGTTGGCGGCGGGTCCTATCTGGGACGCCTGGTTGGAGGCTCGTTCAGCTCCGAAGACCCCTCCGCGGGCCCGGTAGACGTGGTGCCGGGCCAGGACGTGACCATCGACATCCCGACCGGATCGACCGCCGAGGACATCGCAGCCATCCTGGCCGCCCAGGGCGTGGTTCGCTCGGCGCTCGAGTTCGAGGTGGCGGTCCGAAACAACGAAGCCGATGCCCGGCTTCAGGCAGGCACCTACGCACTCCAGACGCTGATGGACCCGGCCGAAGTCGTCGCGGTGCTGGTGGTCGGCCCGGTTGCCGACGTCTACCGGATCACGGTCATCGAAGGCCTCCGGATCAGCGAGATCCTCACCGCACTCGCCGAGTCCTCCGGCCTGCCCTACGCCGACTTCGAGGCCGCCCTCATCAGCGGTGAGGTGGACACATCACTCCGGGAGATGCCGGAGGAACCGACCCTCTCCGACTGGGAAGGGCTCCTGTTCCCCGACACCTATGAGTTCACCAGGTCCGCGGAGCCGGCCGACATCCTGCAACGTCTCGCGTCGACGATGGAACAAAGGGTGGGGAGCATCGACTGGGCCGGGATCGAGGCGGCGGGGATGTCGACATACGAAGGCCTGATCATTGCCTCGCTGGTCGAGACCGAGGTCCGTCTCGATGAGGAGCGGCCCACCGCGTCCAGCGTGATCCACAATCGACTCGGCCTCGGAATGAAGCTCGACATCGACGCAACCGTGCTCTACGCCCTGGGTACCCGTGATCCCGCGTTGTTCGACCGGGAGGTCGACTCGCCGTACAACACCTACCTGGTCAACGGGCTTCCCCCGACCCCGATCGCGTCGCCGGGTCGGGCATCACTGGAGGCGGCGGCCGCCCCGGCCCAGACCGAGTTCCTCTTCTACGTCCTGTCCGACCTCGAGGGCCACCACGCCTTTGCGGTCACCCTCGACGAGCACAACGCCAACGTGGCCAAGGCCAGGGAAGACGGCGTCCTGCCCTAGTGGCCCGTCGCTGAAATGGCTGCGCGGTCTCGCCGGCCCTCGACGCCGCCCGCTGAGTCCTCGTCCTCGACGAACGATCAGGTGCGCCTTCGTCCTGCGTCCTTGCCGGCGACCCCGATGCCTCGGCGACACCGCGGCAGTATTTCACCGACAGACCACTAGTGGCCGTCGCCGGTGCCAGACTCCGGGCGATGCAAGAGCCACTTCGCCTGGCTGTACTCGGCGATCCGATAGAGCACTCCCGCTCACCCGCCATTCACAACGCCGCGATGCGGCACCTCGGGATCGAGGGGACCTATGAGGCAAGGCGCGCCGGCCGAGCCGAGCTGGCCGCGGCGGTGACGGAGCTCCGGGATGGGGAACTCGACGGGATCAACATCACCATGCCGCTCAAGGAGGCGGCGGCGGCGATGGCCGAAACCCTCACCGCCGAGGCCTCGGTGAGCATGTCGGTCAACACGCTCCGTCACCGCGCCGGGGCCGTAGAAGGTCACAGCACTGACGTGATCGCCAGCCGAACCGCATTCTCCGACGAGCGTTTCGACGGCGCGGCCCCGGTTCTCATCCTCGGTTCCGGCGGTGCCGCCGCAGCCGCGCTGGCCAGCGCATCCGGTCGGACCGTCTACGTCGCTGCCCGCGACCGCGACCGCGCCGCCGCCCTTGTGGCCCGGGTCGGGGCGGAAGCGGCGGTGGTGCGGTTCGGCGCCGGTGTGGTCGGAGCATTGGTGGTCAACGCCACACCCATAGGGATGGATGGCGAGGGCCTTCCCCCGGGGGTCACCGGGCCCGCCTCCGGCATCATCGACCTGGCCTACGGGGGCGAGGAGACCCGGACCGTGTCCGAAGCGCGGAGGTCGGGACTGCCGGTCATGGACGGCGTCGAGTTCCTCGTTCTCCAGGCCGCTGCCTCCTTCGAGTGGTGGACAGGGCTCTGTGCGCCGGTGGAGGTCATGCTCCAAGCGGCCAGAAAGACCTAAAGGCCCTGGTCTCCGGGGCCGATTGGAGGTCAAAGAATTCGTAGTAGGCAAGGAGTGGTTGAGGTGGCTCTATCTGGAAATCTGGGCTTCGTCCCACTGGACGAAGTACTGCGGCTCTTGATGAGATCCGACCAGCGCGGATCGGTCGAGGTTCGTGGTGAGGACATCCGTGGCCGCGTGTTCGTGGGCAAGAAGGGCATCGCCCTGGCCACCACCGCCGAGGACCGCGACCTGCACAAGCACTTGGTCAACTCCGGCTACGTCGACGACGCGTTTTTGCGTCAGGTGGTTTCCGGGCAGTCCACCTTCTCGGACCTGCTCGAGCGGGAAAGCTCGGTAATCGACCTCCTGCGCGAGATCACGATCGAAAGCCTCTATCACCTGAGCGACAAGGGAGCCACGTTCGAGGTCACCGAGGGCGCAGTCACCCCCTTCGGCAGCACCCGGCCCTTCGAGCTGGAGGCCGCCCTGGACGATGCTCGGCGCCGGGCTGACGAGTGGACCTCCGTTCATGAGGTGATCTCGGACCTCGACGCCATCATCAAGATGAACCGCGATGCCGGTGATCAGGAAGAGATCAGGGTCAATCGCGAAGCGTGGCGCCTGCTCTGTGAGCTGGGTGATGGAGCGTCGGTGGCTGTGATCGCCGAGCGTCTCGGCACCACCGAGTTCTGGATCGCCAAGGTCGCCGCCGAGCTAGCTGAGCGTGAGTTGCTGGTCCTGAGCGACGATTGGGCCGAGGAGCCCGCCGCGGAGCCAGTCTCACCCGTCACCGCCGGAGCCGATCAGTCGACCAATCCCGGTGAGTCGTGGTGGGTCGAGCCGGCGGACGAGACCGGCGCCGAGGGCAGCGACGAGGCACCTGAGGTCTTCGACGAGGCGCCCGAGTCCCACGACGACACCGCCGAGACGGCTGACGACACCGCGGCCGACCCGGGCAAGGAGAGTCGGTTCGGCCACTTCGTGAGGTCGAATCGGTCCGACGAGGCATTCGCACCGGTCGAGGGCTCAACCGGCCCCACCACCGAGCCCGTCGGGTACGAAGGCTCGTTCGCGGAGGCTCCGCAGTCCGAAGCGTCGACCGAGTCGGATGAGGTCGAGGAGGACACCGAGGCCTTCTTGGAGAAGGTGTTCTCGCAGCTCGAGGTCAACGGCCAGGTGGACGTCGAAGAGGAGGGCCACGGGCTGCTCCGCCGGCGTCGCATGGGCTCCGTGCTCAAAGAGATCGACGAAGACTGAACGACCGGTCGCCCGGCCCAACGACAACTGGCCAGTGGTCCGTCGCGCAAATAGTGTGCGCGTGTCTCCGAGTCATCGGCGTTTCCTGGCAAGAAGGAGCGCGCAGTCGCAGCCGGGGAGCTGCGGCGAGCACTTCGACGCAGCCAGGGGCGTCGAGGGCCGGAGAGACGCCACAAGTATTTATGGGACGGGCCACTAGTAACTTGCTCCGGCGGTGATCAACGTCCTCGCCGGAGCATTTGGCTTTCTAACGGCCCTCATCGCACACGACCTCTCGGCGCAGGCGCTGCGCGACCTCCCCCTCCGGCCCTTTGCCGGGACCTGCCCCGTTTGTGGCGCCCGCCGGGGCTGGCTGTCGTTTCGCTGCCCCCGGTGCGGGCGGCGGGTTGGGCGGGAGCTGCTCGTGGTGGCGGTGGCGGTGGTCTTCGCCATCGGCTTTGCCAATACGCTCGGCCCCGTGTGGGGGCTGGTGCCCTATCTAGGCTTCCTGGGCCTGACCCTGGCCTTGGGCATCAGTGATGTCGATTCCCTGCGGATAGTCGATCGTCTCAACCTACGGGGCACCCTTCTCGTCGTCGGCCTCCTCGGGGCGGCCGCCCTCCTCGACGGTGTGGAGGGGGCCTTTGTCCGCGGGATCCTCGGGGGAGCCGCCTATTTCGTCGCCACCAATCTGATCTTTCTCCTGGTCCGCGGGCGTGGATTCGGGTATGGCGACGTGAAGTTGTCTGCCCAACTCGGGGTGTTCACCGCATATGTCTCATGGGGGACGTTGGGCTGGAGTGTGTTTCTCACCGCCTTTCTCGGCGGTGTGCTCTCGCTGGCGGTCCTCTTGGCCGGGTTGGCCGCCAGGGTGCGGCAGCAGCGCCGTGGAGAGACGGACGTGACGATCCGGGATGCGATGCGGGCAGAGCTGCCCTACGGGCCGGCGATGATCCTCGGGGCCTGGCTGGCCATTGTCCTCGCCGGGCTCGGAGCTTTCCCGATCCCGACGTAGCATCAAGCCATGCTGCGCTTCATGACCGCCGGTGAGTCCCACGGCCCGGGCTTGGTGACGATCGTCGAAGGGCTTCCCTACGGTCTCGAAGTGTCCCCAGGCCAGATCACAGACGAGTTGGCCCGGCGCCGTATGGGCTACGGCCGGGGCAAGCGGATGGCCATCGAGAAGGACGAGATCGAGATTCTGGGCGGGATCAGGCACGGCCGCACCCTGGGCTCGCCGGTGGCGGTCCTCATCCGCAATACCGAATGGCCAAGATGGTCCGAGGAGATGAGCCCCGAGCCCGCCGCCTCCAAGAAACAGGTGACCCGGCCCCGGCCCGGCCATGCCGACCTGTCAGGCATGCTCAAGTACGGGACCGAGGACGCCCGGGACATTCTGGAGCGAGCCTCGGCCCGTGAGACTGCGGCCCGCACCGTCGCCGGGATCCTGGCCAAGATCTTCCTCGCCACCGTCGGGGTGCGGGTGCTGAGTCACGTAGTCGCCATCGGGCCCGCCTCCAGCGAGGGCCCGCCTCCGGGGCCCGACGACCAGGATGCGATCGACGACAGCCCGGTCCGTTGTCTCGACCCGGCGGCAGAAGCGGCGATGGTGGCCGCCATTGAGGACGCCAAAGCGGAGCGGGACACCCTGGGTGGCTTGTTCGAGGTCCTCGGGTTCGACGTTCCCCCCGGGATCGGCTCCCACGTCCACTACGACCGCCGTCTCGACGCCCTCCTCGCGGCCGCGATCATGTCGATCCCGGCGATCAAAGGCGTGGAGATCGGTGACGGTTTCGAGGTGGCCACACTTGCGGGATCCAAGTCACACGACGAGATCCTCCTCGACGATGGCGCTCTGCTCCGGCCCACCAACCGGGCCGGCGGCACAGAAGGGGGCATGAGCAACGGGGAGACCATTCGAGTGCGGGGGGCCATGAAGCCCATCTCGACCCTGATGCGCCCGCTGCGCACCGTCGACATGACGACCGGGGAGCCCGCCGAGGCGGTGCGGGAGCGATCGGACGTCTGTGCGGTGCCAGCTGCAGGTGTGGTCGGGGAGCAAATGGTCGCCTATGTCCTGGCGGCCGAGTTCCAGAGGAAGTTCGGCGGCGACACCGTCGACGAGTTCGTGTCCGCGGTGGATCGCTACCGATCCGGGCTCGTCGACCGGCCCCGGAGATGACGCTGTGGTTGGTGGGAATGATGGGATCGGGCAAGACGAGCGCGGGGCGGCTGGCGGCGGATCGTCTGGGTGTTCCCTTCCTCGATATCGACGATCAACTGGCCGTCGCCAGCGGGACTTCGGTGCCTGAGTTGTGGGGTGAGTTGGGAGAGCAGGGCTTCCGCCGGCTCGAGCGGGCGGAAATAGAGAAGTTGGCCGGCACCGAGGCCATCGTGTCGACCGGGGGAGGGGCGGTGCTCGATCGGGCCAACCGCCAACAGATGAAGGACACCGGGACCGTTGTCTGGCTGAAAGCGGCGCCGGCCGTCCTCGCCGGCCGGCTCGGCACCGGCAACGGTCGCCCCCTTCTCGACGACCATCCCGACCGGGAAGCCCGGCTCACGGGGCTCCTCGACGAGCGATCGAGGGCCTATGGCGACGCGGCAGACTACGAGATCGACACGTCGACCCTCTCGGTGGAGGAGGTCTCGAAGAGGATCGAGGGACTTTGGAGACCTTGACCGTCGCCGGCACGACCGAGCTGATGGTCGGACGAGGTCTCCCTGATCCGATCCTGCCTCCGCGGACCGATCGACAGCGGGTTGCGATCGTCACCCAGCCAGGGGCCACACATGTCGCGTTGGAGGTGGCGCAACGTCTTCGTGGGGAAGACATCCAGGTCGAAGTGATCGGGCTCCCCGACCGCGAGGAGGCCAAGACGCTCGTCGTGGCGGGTTCGGTTTACGAAGCGCTTGCCCGGTTCGGTCTCGGCCGCCACGACACCGTGGTTGGCGTGGGCGGCGGCTCGGTGTCCGATCTGGCCGGGTTCGTCGCCGGCACCTGGCTGCGCGGGGTCGAGGTCGTACACGTCCCCACCACCTTGCTCGCTGCGGTCGATGCGGCCATCGGGGGGAAAACCGGGGTCAATCTGGCCGGGAAGAACCTGGTCGGTGTGTTCTGGCACCCGACCCGGGTCATCGTCGATGTTGCGCTGCTCGAGGCGTTGCCCACCTCGTTGCGCCGCGAAGGGCTTTCCGAGGCCTTGAAGACGGGGATCGTGGGCGACACCGAGCTCTTCGAGTTGCTGGCACGCGAGGGGGAGTCGGCTTCCCTGGAGCAGGTAGTGACCAGGGCCGCGGCCGTCAAGGCGAGAGTGGTCAGCGAAGACGAGAGGGATTCCGGGCTGCGGACGATCCTCAACTTCGGTCACACCATCGGTCACGCAGTCGAATTCGCCTCACCACTGTCCCACGGTGATGCCGTTGCGGTAGGGATGGTGGCGGCCGGGCACATCTCGGAGCGACGTCTGGGCTTTCCCCGCCTGCAGCGAATGGTGGACGCCATCGAGCGCCTCAGCTTGCCGACGAGGGTCGACGGGTTGGAGCGGGCCAGGGTGGAGGACCTCCTGCGTCACGACAAGAAACGCGATGCCTCGGGGATTCGGATGGTCCTGGTTCGGGCCCTCGGGGACCCGGTGGTCGAGTCCGTCGACGCCGGGGACATCGAGGTCGGTCTCGATGCCGTGGGTCTCTGACCCCGGTTTATCGTCTCGCCTGGTTCCGGCCAGACTGCGCAGAACATGATCAGCACCAATGACGTCAAGCCGGGGATGGCCCTCCAGCTGAGCGACGGCCTGTTCACCATCGTCGAGTATCAGCACGTGAAGCCGGGCAAGGGCAAGGCCTTCGTTCGGATGAAGCTCAAGAACCTGGAGACCGGTCAGGTCCTGGACCGCACCTTTCGGGCGGACGAGAACGTGGACCAGGCGATCATCGAGCGCAGAGACCATCAGTACCTCTACCAGGACGATCTCGGTTTCCACTTCATGAATCTCGAGGACTTCGGTCAGCTCGCCCTCAGCGGAGACGACGTGGGCCAGGCCGCCGGGTACCTCGTGGAGGGGATGACCGCCAGCCTGTCCCTCTATCAGGGGACACCGATAGCGGTGGAGCTGCCGGCGGCTGTCGAGCTGGAGGTGACCTACGCGGAGCCTGCCGTCAAAGGGGATACTCGAACCGGCGCCACCAAGCCGGTGACCCTCCAGACCGGGATCCAGATCCAGGTTCCGCTCTTCGTGGAGCAGGGAGACCGGGTCAAGGTCGACACTCGCTCAGGTGGGTACCTGACCCGGGTATGAGCGGAGAGGAGCCGAGAGACCTCGCCCTCGAGGCCCTCTATCAGATCGAGATCACCGGCGATAGCTCGACCGCCGAGAGCCTGGCGGGGAGGGTCGGGCTCCTGGTTCGGGGCGTTGTCGAGCACAGAGAGGCGCTGGACCATGAGATCGAGTCGGCCTCCGAGCATTGGAGCGTCGCCCGGATGCCCGTGATCGACCGCTCGATACTCCGTCTCGGGCTCTACGAGCTGCGTCACAGCCGCGACACCCCGACCGCTGTGGTGATTTCTGAAGCGGTTCGCCTCGCCCAGACTTACTCCACCGAGCGGTCCGGAGCGTTCGTCAACGGGGTGCTTGCCTCGCTGGCCCGCGCCAGCCGCTAGAGCGGCCGGATTCCGGAGGTTGGGATCGGCGGCCGGCATGGCTAAGGTCCGCTCACCTTTAAACACGGTCCGGTGAGGCCGGGAAGGAGCGAGATGGGATCTGTCCCATCGGTGTCGGAGGGTCTCCGATGCCGCAGGTGATGAACGGTCAGGATATTCGGAGGGCCGTCAGCCGCATCGCCCACGAGATCCTGGAGCGCCACCAGGGAGCCGAATCGGTAGTCATCGTCGGCATCCACACCCGGGGCGTGCACCTGGCCCGACTCCTCGGCGACCTCATAACCCAATTCGAGGGCGTCTCGGTTCCGGTCGGGGAGTTGGACATCGCCGAGTATCGAGACGACCGCGACCTGCGGCCGATCCATCACTCCGGAGCGACTGCCATCCCGGACGACATTGGCGGGCGCAGCGTGATCGTGGTCGACGACGTCTTGTACACCGGGCGGACGATCCGGGCAGCACTGGACGCACTGTCCGACATCGGGCGGGCCAGGCGGACCGAGCTGGCAGTACTAGTCGATCGGGGACACCGCCAGCTCCCGATTCGAGCCGACTATGTCGGCAAGAACCTGCCCACCAGTCACCAAGAGGTGGTTCGGGTGCGGCTCACCCCGGTCGATTCCGAAGAAGGGGTGTGGGTGGAGAGGAACGGCGCCCCATGAGCGGGCTCCTCACGCTTCGGGGGATGAGCCGGACGAGTCTGGAGGGACTTCTCGACCGGGCCCAGAGCTTCGTCGGGGCCACCCTTTCCGAGCCGGGGCACCATATCGGCGCCACCGTCGCCACTGTCTTCTTCGAGCCGTCGACCAGGACCAGGCTCTCGTTCGAGAAGGCGGCCCACAACCTCGGGTGCCATGTGATGAGTCTCAGCCCCGAGCACTCGTCGACGACGAAGGGCGAATCACTGAAGGACACCATTCTCACCCTCACCGCCATGGGCACCGATCTGTTGGTGATTCGGCACTGGCTGGCCGACGCCGCAGACCTCGCCGCGGGATGGTCGGGACGTCCGGTGGTCAACGCAGGCATTGGGCGAAGGGAGCACCCCACGCAGACCCTGATCGACGCCCTGACCTTGCGTCAGCGGTTCGGGCGTCTCGATGGGCTGCGCATGGCCGTGGTGGGGGACATTCGCAACAGCCGGGTGGCCCGGGGCCATCTCGCGGGATTGCCGACGCTGGGAGTTGAGCTGACCTTGGTGGGCCCCACCCCGTTCCTTCCGGTCGTCGACCCATGGGGTGTCAGAAAGGCCACCGACCTCGACGACGAGCTGGGCGACCAGGACGTGATCTACCTCCTGCGCATCCAGAGGGAGCGGGGGGCGGTGCTCCCTTCAGAAGCCGGCTATGCCCGTCGTTTCGGGATGAATCGGGAACGGCTGTCGATGCTCAAGCCGGGCGCCGTGGTCATGCACCCGGGGCCGATCAATCGCGGGCTCGAGATCGACGACTTCGCCGCCGACAGTGAAAGGTCTCTGATCCTGGATCAGGTCGCCAACGGGGTGCCGGTGCGGATGGCGGTGCTGTCCGCTGGGCTCGAGGTCCCGGAATGATCGTCATCCGCGGCGCGCGCGTGCTCCGTGCGGCAGGGGTGGACGAGGCGACCGTCGTGATCGAGGGCGACTCCGTTCGGTCGGTGGGGGAGTCCCCTTTGGTGAACGGTGTCAGGGTCATCGATGCGGCCGGGGCCTGGCTGGGCCCCGGTTTGGTCGATCTCCATGCTCATTTCCGGGACCCCGGGCAGACCTGGAAGGAGGACCTCGACTCGGGCGCCCGGGCCGCGGCCGCTGGTGGCTACACCGCAGTCCTGACCATGCCCAACACCGACCCCCCGGTCGACGGGAGGGCCAGTGCTACCGCCGCCATGGCACGGGCGAAGGCGGTCGGGATCATCGAACTGGTGGTCGCTGGT
>Ga0299907_10001162_pt1 | contig 14658 bp, 11 predicted proteins | sample RVTome_16_FD_198680 | JGI IMG/M metagenome (GOLD analysis project Ga0299907, IMG submission 198680) | Soil microbial communities from uranium-contaminated site in the Upper Colorado River Basin, Wyoming, United States - RVT152D67 (version 2) ... | reverse complement strand
CACCACCAGCACCACGTCCGCCTCTTTCAGCAGCGGGTGCGGATCCCAGCCGCAGTGCATCGGGTGCTCGGTGGAAAGGGCGAGGTGGCGCGGCCGGTAATGGACCACCGGCACCGCCAGCGCCTGCGCCAGCTGCTCGATGGCGCGCGCGCCCTCGAGGGTGCGTCCGCCGCTCGCCGTGATGAGCAAGGGGCGCTGCGCCACGCTGAGGAGCTTGGCCGCTTCCTCCAGCGCCCCCGGGTCGGCGGCGGGGGGCGAGGCGGGGGCGATCGTCGTTGCAAGAGAAAATTCTGTGCCTTGGAAGGAAGAGGCCAAGACTTCCCGCGGCAGGGTGACGTAGACCGGCCCTTGCGGCTCGCTCTTGCAGAGGGCGAGCGCGCGGTCGATCACCGTCTCCACCTGCTCGGCGTGGCGCAGCTCGTAGTCCCATTTCACGAACTCGCGCAGCATCCCGGCCTGGTCGAAATGCTCCTGGGCCCAGTGGATGTAGTTGTTGCGCGCGGCCGTGAGCGCGCCGGACTCGGTGATCGGCGTGCGGCCGGCGGTGAGCAGGATGGGCACGTTCTGGCGCGAGGCGTTGATGATGCCGTTCAGCGTGTTCGCGGTGCCCACGCCGACGTGCACCATCATCGCCTGCGGCCGGCCGGTCACCATGGCGTAGCCGTGCGCCATCGCTACGCCCATGTTCTCGTGGGGCACGATGACGATCTCGGGCAGGCGCCAGCCGAGCTTCTGGCCCTTGGCGTAGGCCTCGACCACCGGCGCGAAGTCCGTGCCGCCGTTGGCGAACAGATAGTCCACGCCACGGGCGGCGAGCAGCCCGAGCCAGGCTTCCGCGGCGGTTTCCGGGGCGAAAGTGACCGGGTGGTCGGGCTTCATACGGTCAATACTAACGGGTCCAATGCGGCGCGGTGTCCTGCAGCCAGGCCCCGACGCAGGGCGATGCGTCCGACGATTTCCATATAGCGGTCGATGAGCCGCGCGTTGCGCTCCTCGAGGAAGTCGTGCGCCAGCTTGATCGCCGCGACCAGCGCCACGGTGAGCGCGAGGGTCAGCGCGCCGCGCACCAGCTCGCGCACGAACAGCGCACGCTCATCATGAAGGGATTGAGCCGCGCGAGAAACAGCAGCGACGACAGGTGGGGTTCCGTTAGGCGCATCCGACTTGTCAAACCAAATTTGACGTGCTACGTTTACCCGATGAACTGCGCCGAGCGCCTCGTCGAGCTTTTCGGAAGCCAGGCCGACGTGGCCCGCGCCTTCCAGGTCGACCGCGCAGTAGTCCACCACTGGGTAAAGCTGGGCTACGTGCCGGCGCGCTGGGCCGGGGAGGTCGAGCGCATCACCGAGGGCCGCATCCACGCGGTGGAGATCATCAACGAGGCCAGCGTAAAAAATCCGGTGCGCGTGAAATCCCGTCCCGGGGACGCGCCCTTCGGCATCCTTTCAGAAAGCGATCCCATGAACCCGTACGCTCCCTCCAAGCGCATCCAGTCCTTCCATCCGCCGCAGCGCACGCTCATGGGCCCGGGCCCCACCGAGATCCACCCGCGCGTGCTGACCACGATGAGCCAGCCGGCGATCGGCTATCTCGACCCGGTGTTCGTCGAGATGATGGAGGAGCTCAAGTCCCTGCTGCGCTATGCCTACCAGACGAAGAACCCGCTCACCTTCCCGCTCTCCGGGCCGGGCTCGGTCGGCATGGAGTACTGCTTCGTCAACATGGTGGCGCCGGGCGACAAGGTGATCGTGTGCCAGAACGGCGTGTTCGGCGGCCGCATGCTCGAGAACGTGATCCGCTGCGGCGGCACGCCGGTGGTGCTCGAGGAGAAGTGGGGCGAGCCGGTCGACCCGCAGAAGCTCGAGGACGCGCTGAAGAAGAACCCGGACGCGAAGGTCGTGGCTTTCGTGCATGCCGAGACCTCCACCGGCTGCCAGTCCGACGCCAGGCTCCTTACCCAGATCGCCCATAAGCACGGCGCGCTGGTGATCGTCGACGCGGTCACCTCGCTCGGCGGCACGCCGGTGAAGGTGGACGAGTGGGAGATCGACGCCATCTATTCGGCGAGCCAGAAGTGCCTGTCGTGCACGCCGGGCCTGTCGCCGGTGTCGTTCTCCGAGCGCGTGGTCGAGCACGTGAAGAAGCGCAAGGACAAGATCCACAGCTGGTTCATGGACATGAACCTGCTGCTGGGATACTGGAACGCCGGCACGCGCACCTATCACCACACCGCGCCCACCAACTCGCTGTTCGCGCTGCACGAGGCGCTGCTGCTCATCCGCGAGGAAGGCCTGGAGAATTCCTGGGCGCGCCACACCCGCCATCACCTCGCGCTCAAGGCCGGGCTGGAAGCAATGGGTTTAAGGTTTTTAGTAAGAGAGCAATTCCAACTACCGCAGATGAACGCGGTGCTGTGCCCCGAGGGCGTGAACGAGGAAGAGGTGCGCAAGACGCTGCTCGCCGAGTTCGGCCTCGAGATCGGCGCGGGCCTGGGCCCGCTTAAGGGCAAGATCTGGCGCTTCGGCCTGATGGGCTATTCGTGCCGCCCGGACAACGTCATGCTGTGCCTCTCGGCGCTCGGCTCGGTGCTCTCCGACATGGGCCTGCCGGTGCACGTGGGCGACGCCGAAGCCGCCGCGCACGGCGCCTACGCCCAGATGCACGTGAAGGACGCGCAGAGAAAGAAGCGGGCGGCCTAGGAAGCCATGCAAAAACAGGGACAGATCACGTTTTCCTGAACCTGGGTCCTTGGAAAACGTGGTCTGTCCCTGATTTAGCTTGCTGATATAGCTTGGACACGCTGACGCATGCCCTTTCGGGGGCCTTACTGGCGCGCGCAACGGCGCCGAGGGATGCGCCGCCGCGTTCGCTGCCGCGGCGGGTGGCCGCCGGATTCTTCGCCTGCGCGGCGCCGGATCTGGACTTCGTCCTGAGCTATGCCGGGCCGGTCGTCTACCTGGAGCAGCACCGCGGCGTCACGCATTCGGTGCTGCTGCTGCCGCTCTGGGCGCTGCTGCTTGCGTGGCTGCTCGCCAAGATCCTGCGCGAGCCGCGCGGCTGGCGCGCCTTGTACGGCGTCACCGCGCTTAGCCTCGCGGCGCATATCGCCGGCGACCTGATCACCAGCTTCGGCACCGTCGTCTTCGCGCCGATCTCGGATTGGCGCGCTGCGATCGGCGCCACGTTCATCATCGATCTGTGGTTCAGCGGCATCATCCTCGCCGGCCTGCTCTTGTCGCTCATTTTTCGAAAGACCAGGCTGCCGGCCGTCGCGGCAAGCGCGGTGCTTGCGGGCTATGTCGGCTTCCAGTACGTGCAGAGGCAGAACGCGCTGGAGTTCGGCGAGGCCTACGCGGCATCCCTTGGGTTGAAGGGCGCGGTCGTGAGCGCGCACCCGCGGCCGGTGTCGCCGTTCAACTGGACCGTGTTCGTGAGCGACGAGGCGACGCACCGCTTCGCGCACGTGAACCTCGTGCGCCGCGAGCCGCGCCGCACCCAGCCCGGCGACGGCTTCATCGCCAGGATAAATTCACCGTACCTGCCGCTCGACCAGGCCGCCTGGGCGACGCAGACGCGCTTCGGCCATCCGCCGGTCGACGAGCTGGGCCGGCAGGCGTGGAGCTCGCCGGCGCTCGGCTTCTTCCGCTGGTTCGCCGACGTGCCGGCCTTCGACGGCATCAGCGAGGGATCGACCTGCGTCTGGTTCAAGGACCTGCGCTTCCTCACCCCCGGGCGCGATGGCATGCCGTTTCGCTTCGGCGCCTGCCGGGAAGGCCCGGGGGGCGCCTGGCGCGCCTACCAGCGCGGTGACGCCGGCACGCGCATCCCGCTGCCCTAGCTCAGTAGTTCTCTCTGAAGTAGATGAAGTTGGGCGGCTGGCCGCCGTAGAGGCCGAACGCGGCGCGCGAGCGCGGGTCGGCCGTGTAGGTGGCTACGCCCCAGTTGCCTTTCAGATAGGACTTCGCTTCCGCCGTCAGGTTTACGGTCAAGGTCACCGCGCCGGGCGACGTCGGCGCAGGCGCAGGCTGGGTGATTCTCAGGTTACCGATACCCGGATTAGGCCCGGAGAACACCACGGGTGCCGGCATTAGGTTCGCGATCGTCACGTTGGTATTGTCGATGCCACCGTAGTAGTCGCTCAGCGCGATGTTTGCTGTACTGATCGAGGTGCAGGTGTCGTCCGTATTCGTATTGAAAGCGGTTCCAGCCCAGTACTGCACTTGGATGGGGATGGGAAGATCGAGCTTCTCGCTGCCTATCGCGTTCTCCAGCCGCAACCGGCCGAAACGTATCTGCGTCGTGCCGCCCACCTGCCCGCGCTCGTTCGTGCCGCTGTTGTCGGCGTCCAGATCCAACGTTCCCAGCGTGACACCGTCCAAGTCGCTCGGCGCGATGCCGATCCTTACAGAACCGAAGGGACCATCCGGCGATGCCTCCCGGGTAATGGCTAGAGGGATGGTCAGGACGGCCGTGCCCACACTCCAAGCGGTGGCTATGGCGGGAATAAAGGAAAGATCGAGACGGCCGGCCAAGATCGGGGTAGCCCCATCGATGGCGCCCAAGTTGTAGGAAGCGGCGTTGTTCAAGGCAAGAGCGCTGAGCGGACCTTCATAACCGGCGGTATCGGCGCCGCCGAATGCCCGGGCGCGCAAGGTAAACAGGAGGTCCATGCGCTCGTTCATGTAAGTGAACGGGGAGCCAAAGCAGGCGGCAATATCGGAGCGCGGCGTAATCGCGGCGCCCGCGTCGATCGCGAAGTGATCCGGCACGAAACGTCCCACCGTCAGTGCAGCGGCCGACCTGATGTAGCGGACAGCCGGGAGAGTTCCGTCCGCGTCGTCCACGCTCGAGTAGCTCTGGTCTTCCAGTACAAGATCAAACGCCCCCACGTTCGGGTACGTGGCCGTCGTAGTCGTGATCACGCCGCTTGCGGCGGACCAAGCGCCAGCATTCAAGTTGCCCAACGGTGCGACGGGCAAGCAGGCCGCTGGAATGCCGCTGCCGCACTGGGTAAGTACCGCGCGCGGCTCGCCGGCAACCGGGACGTAGAGCGCGGTTGCCACGGCACTGTTGTTTTGCGCGGTGGCGACGATGCGAAACGGTCTGCCGGCATTGTGCACTTCATCGCCGGAGCCGGGGTTCGAAGTACTTGTCAACGCAGGGCCGACGCCTGCCGTAGTCCGGTTAAGGTGCGTCACTTCCACTAATTGAAAGGCGGCAGGCCGGTTGGCGAATGCGTCCGCGGAGCAGGAAATCACCGTCGGCGAGCCCACCGGATACTTGATGCGGAAATTGACGTTGCGGTAGGCCTCGGCCTCAAACTGTCCCGCGGACAAGGCGTGGCGCCCGTTGTCGCCGGCAGCGAAGATCTGGTTGGCCAGCGCCTTGATGAGCGGCAGCCCGGCGCAGGCGCCGCCGCTCGAGTTGTCGACCAGCTCGACGGCGACCGCACCGGTAAAGCTCGTGGAGATGGCGTTGGAGGAATCGAGAGCGACGATGTCGACGGCGATGTCCTGGCCCGCGATCTTGGTGAAGATGCGGCCGGTGAGCGCGTTGGCGCCGGGTTCGACGACGTTGAAGCTCGCCACCGGAGGCGGGCGGTTGACGTTGTAGACCTCGCCGGTAAAGCCGCCGTCCACCGTGAGGCTTCCGGCGAGAGAGACGCCTGCCGCGTTGAGAATGCTGTCGTTGTCGGCCAGGTTGAGGCCCAGTGTGCCTACACCGAAGCCGGTGTTCACGGTCACGGTGTAAACCGTCGGTCCACCGCTGACCGAGGCGATCGACGAGCCGCTAAGGCCGGAGGTCGCCAAGGCGAAATCCGAAACATCGACGCCCGACACGGGCTCGCTGAACGTGACGGTCCAGTCGACCGTCGCGGCCGAGGTGGGATTGGCGCCGGCGCGGGTGATGGAAACGACCGTTGGGGGCGGCGTGAAGGTGACGCTGATCGAAACGACGTTGACCGTGACATTGTGCGCCAGGCCCTGGGTGTTGGGCTTGGTCGCGGCGAACGCGGCGCCGAAGTCGGGCGCATTGATGTCGGCGAAGGTCCAGGTGTCGCCCCAGAGGTCGGCGGCGCCGCCGTGCGGCAAGGTGACATCCGCCGTCGTATAGCTCGTCCCGTCGGACCGGTCGGCGGTGCCGATGGCACCGCCCTTGATGATACGCATCGCGGCATCGTTGCTGCCGCCGTTTTGCGTGCGGCTCGACTTGCGCTCGACGCTGACGGTGATACCGTCGATCCTGGAGCCCGGGGGGATGCTAAAGCCGTAGTTGGTGCAACGCAGGTAGTTGGAAACCGTTCCGTCCAGCCCGGTCGCGGTGGCATAGGCGGCATCGCTGGCGAGTGCGTTTCCCGCATTCGTCCAGGCCACCGAGCCGATGCCCCCCGCATTCGCGCAGGTCCCGGGGTTGCGTGTCTGAGTGGCGCCCTCCACCGCTCCCGAGAACAGGCCCGCACAAGCAAACGCGACAAGAACGTACCGCCGAGCCAGCATTGACTCACCTCCCTGCCCCTATTGGAGTTTATAGGGAGTCGCGCAGGGCTGCTTTTGCCATCACAGACTTTTAGCCTGGCGGCGACGAGCGGCAGCCCGACGCTCCCGAGCGGCGTTCTATTTGCCTTCCAAGGTTTCGCGCAGCGCGTGGAACAGGTCGATGCTGGCGTCGATTTCGTCGCGGTTGATGGACACGCTCTCCACGTTGACGCCGAGCGGGATCGCGTCGCGGTAGGGGCGATCGAGGATGCGCCGCAGGTTGTCGCGGCAGATCTGGATGGACTTCGAGAGCGGGCTGGGCGCGCCGAGGATCGCCTGCTCGGTCTGCGGCGCAACGTTGACGCCCAGCCAGCGCAGAAAGGCGAGCGTCTTGTCCCGCCCGCAGGGCGCGAAGCTGAGGATCACGCGGCGCGGTGCCACGCCGGCGCCGCGGCAATCGCGCAGGTAGTCGCGCAGCAGCCGCTGCGTGGGCGGGGCGTGGTACACCGCCTGCGAGATGAAGTAGCTGCAGCCTTCGATGCCCTTGGCGAGCAGCCGCGCGGCCTCGCTGCGGCGCGCGCTGTGGCGCTCGGCGATGGCGACGCCGCCCACGGTGAACCCGCCGGCATGCCCGGCGGCGATGCGGATGGCGCGCGACAGGGCTAGCGAATGCGCGATGCCCGAGGTCGGGCGTCCGACGATCGAAAGGTATTTCGTTGCAAAAGCGCAGGAAGACTCGGACAGCCACTGCTCCCACCCGGCCTCGTCCAGCGTGCCGAGCGCCTTGTAGGTGATCGCCGGACGCCCGCTGCGCTCCGAAAGCAAACGGGCATAGAGGCGCGGGTCGACGGTGCCGCTGAAGGGAAATGGCCGTGGCCGCCCGGTGCGGCCGGTCTCGTCCTGGATGTCGTACACCACCACGGCGTCGAGCGGCAGGCCGGCGAGGCGCGCGGCGAGCTTGTCCGCGGCCGCCGCCACCTCGTCCGGCGGCGTGTCCAGCCGCGGCGGCGTCGTGCCGTACAGCAGGTTCATCGGCCGTTCAGATAGGGCTTCAGCGCCGCGTAGACGGCGCGGTTGACCGGGGCATCGATCCCCGCCTCGCCGGCCATGCGCGCGACCGCGCCGCACAGCCAGGGCGCTTCCAGCTTGCCGCCCGCCTCGAGATCGTGCAGCAGCGAGGCCTTCATGTCGGCGTGCAGCCCGTCGGCGAAGGCGAGGCGCTGCTCGACGTACTCGTCGGCCAGCTTGACGCCGCGCGCGCGGCCGACGCGCCAGGTCTCGCGCATCGCCTGCTCGAACAGCCAGCGCAGATCGGGGTCCGCGCGCACCACGCCGATCGGGGCGCGCGCCACGCCGGTGGCGCCCGACAGGCCGACCAGGAAGACGAATTTCTCCCAGCTGGCTTTCACGATGTCGTCGGGGATCTCGGCCTGGACTTTGGCTTCCTTGCACGCCTGCAGGAAGGCTTCGGCCGCGGCCCGCTGGGAAGGCAATACCGGCCCGAACTGCAGCCGCGCCATCTGGCCGCTGTGCTCGATCACCCCCGGTGCCCGGATGCGCGTGCCGATGTAGGCCGAGCCGCCGAGGACCGCCTTTTCGGGAAAGAAAGCCCTCAGGCGGGAAATCGACTCCACGCCGTTCTGGAACGGGATGAGGATCGTGCTGTCCCCGACGACCGGGCGCAGGCGCTCGGCGGCGGCTTCGGTGTCCCAGAGCTTCACGGCGAAGAGCACCACGTCCACGACGCCCGCCTCGCGCGGGTCTTCGTAGACCCGGACTCTGAGCTGCGCGTTGCCGTGCGCGCTCTCCAGCGTTAACCCTTTTTCCTGTAAAGCCTTCAAGTGCCGGCCGCGGGCGAAGAACGCGACCTCGTGGCCTGCCTGCTGCAGCCGGGCGCCGAAGTAGCCGCCCACGCCGCCCGCCCCCATGGCGGCGATCTTCATCTCAGTACCTGTAATGATCCGTTTTGTAGGGGCCGTCTTTCGGCACGCCGATGTACTTGGCCTGCGCGTCGGTGAGCTCGGTCAGGGTGGCGTTCAGCTTCTTGAGCTGCAGGCGCGCTACTTTCTCGTCCAGGTGCTTGGGCAGGGTGTAGACCCCGACGGGGTATTTCGCGTTGTTCGTATACAGCTCGATCTGCGCGATGGTCTGGTTGGCGAACGAGGAGCTCATCACGTAGGACGGATGCCCGGTGCCGCAGCCCAGGTTCACCAGGCGGCCCTTGGCGAGCAGGATGATGCGCTTGCTCGGTTGGGATCCCGAGGCAGGGAAAATGATGTGGTCGACCTGCGGCTTGATCTCCTCCCACTTGTACTGCGACAGCGAGGCGACGTCGATCTCGTTGTCGAAGTGGCCGATGTTGCAGACGATGGCCTGGTCCTTCATCTTCTTCATGTGCTCGTGCGTGATCACGTGGAAGTTGCCGGTGGCGGAGACGAAGATGTCGGCCTTGTCGGCGGCATAGTCCATCGTCACCACGCGGTAGCCTTCCATGGCCGCCTGCAGCGCGCAGATGGGGTCGATCTCGGTGACCCACACCTGCGCGGACAGCGCGCGCAGCGCCTGCGCCGAGCCCTTGCCCACGTCGCCGTAGCCGGCCACCAGCGCCACCTTGCCCGCCACCATCACGTCGGTGGCGCGCTTGATGCCGTCGACCAGCGACTCGCGGCAGCCGTAGAGGTTGTCGAACTTCGACTTGGTCACCGAGTCGTTGACGTTGATCGCCGGGAAGAGCAGCCGCTTCTGCCGGTGCATCTCGTACAGGCGGTGCACGCCGGTCGTGGTCTCCTCGGTGACGCCCTTGATGCCCTTGGCGACCTTCGAATACCACCCGGGCTGCGCCTTCAGGCGCGCCTTGATGGCGTTGTAGAGCGAGACTTCCTCTTCGCTCTTCGGCTCCGAGATGATGGAAAGGTCCTGCTCCGCGCGCTTCCCCAGGTGCACCAGGAGCGTGGCATCTCCGCCGTCGTCCAGGATCATGTTCGGTCCCTGCTCATTTTGCTTAACCCCGAACTCGAAGATCTTGTGGCTGTACTCCCAGTACTCGTCGAGCGATTCGCCCTTGTAGGCGAACACCGGCGTACCGCCGGCGGCGATCGCCGCGGCCGCGTGGTCCTGCGTGGAGAAGATGTTGCACGAGGCCCAGCGCACCTCGGCACCCAACGCTTTCAGCGTTTCGATCAGCACCGCGGTCTGGATGGTCATGTGCAGCGAGCCCGCGACGCGCGCGCCCTTGAGCGGCTGCTGCCTCGCGTACTCCTGGCGGATCGCCATCAGCGCCGGCATCTCGGACTCGGCGATGGCGATCTCCTTGCGGCCCCAGTCGGCGAGCGACAGGTCGGCGACTTTGAAATCGGTGAAGCTGGAATCGACCTTCATGCGATCTCCTGAAAGCAAAAGCGCCCGCACCGTTTCCGATGCGAGCGCCGTTGAATTTAGCTGAGCCTGACCCCCTCGTGCTCCAAGTGCTCCGGGGACGCAACGCTCCTCAGCAGGTGCGGATTTTAGTGGCTTTTCAAAGACCGGTAAACCTTTATGCTTGTGGGGTGACCAGCTCCGTGCACGCAAGCGTCGTGTTTCTGAAAATGCAGGAATTCGCGCGCCGCCCCGTCATCGAGCAGACCCGGCTGCGGGCGCAGCTCGAAGCCGTGGTGGCCGTGACCATCGCCGACATCGATCCGCTGAGCCGCATCGTGCTCGACGCCTCCGATGGCGCCGCCATCGTGGTCCTGCGCGAGCCCGGGCGCGCGCTGCAGCTCGCGCAGCGCGCGCTCACGGCGAATGCGGCAGGCTTGCCGCTGTCGGCCGGCATCAATCATGGGGTCGTGCAGGGCGCCGAGGGCGGCAAGGGCGAGGACGGCATGGTGGGCGACGGCATCGCCGTGGCGGCGAGCGTGGCCGAGTTCGCCTCGAGCGGGCGCCTGCTCACTTCCCGCTCGTTTCGGGAGGCGCTCGCCGAGTCGCAGCCCGGGCTGGAAGCCGCACTGGTGGCCGCGGGCACGTTCACCGACCGCGGCTTGCGAACGCACGAGCTCTTCGGCACCGACCGGCAGGCGCCGCAGCGCCGCCAACGCCGCTATGCGGCGCTCGGCGCCCTGGCGGTCATCGCGCTGCTGGGCGCCGGCATCGCGGTCCGGATTGCCGAGGAGGGGCAGCAGAGGTTCTTCGAGCGCGTGGCGGCCAAGTACCGCGACACCACGGCGCAGGGGGAGCTTTACATGCGGGCATTGGCGGAGAAGGTGGGGTTCTAAGTGGCGAAGAAAAAGCGCATCGGGCGATACAAGATCCTCGGCGAGCTCGGCCGCGGCGCCATGGGCATCGTCTACAAGGCCCAGGACCCGGCGCTCGACCGGGTGGTGGCGCTGAAGACGATCATCCTGGAAGAGGACTCCGAAGGGCGCTCGGATTTTCACAAGCGCTTCTTCCTGGAAGCGAAGGCGGCGGGCAAGCTCACCCATCCACATATCGTCACCACCTATGATTTCGGCGAGGAAGGCGACGTCGCCTACATGGCGATGGAGTTGCTCGACGGCATCGACCTGCGCCAGCGGCTCGACGAGGGCCGGCTGCCCACCATAGACGCGGTGGATATCGCGAGGCAGGTGGCCGACGGCTTGGGCTTCGCGCACGAGCGCGGCGTCGTGCACCGCGACATCAAGCCCGCCAACATCATGCTGCTCGACCGGGCCCAGGCCAAGATCACCGACTTCGGCATCGCGCGCATGCGCTCGGCCGACCACAAGACCAGCACCGGCGTGGTGCTCGGCACGCCGCGCTACATGTCGCCCGAGCAGGTGTCGGGCTTCCCGGTGGACCACCGCTCCGACATTTTTTCGCTCGGCGCGGTGCTCTATGAAATGCTGACCGGCGTGCCGCTGTTCGCCGGCGAGGGTACGCCGCAGATCGCGCACAACGTGGTGAATCTCGAGCACGTGCCGCCCTCGCGCTCGAACGACGAGGTCAAGCCGATGCTCGATTTCGTGGTGGCGCGCGCGCTCAAGAAAGATCCCGACGTGCGCTACCAGGACGCCTACGAGCTGGCTTCCGACCTGCGCACCTGCTTCGCCGAGCTCATGGCGCGCAAGCCGGACAGCAGCGGCGCTCAAACCACCAAGACCCTCAAGCTCGACGCGACCGAAGGCAACCGATCGCTCGCGCCCGCCGCCGGCGCCATCGCGCCCGATACGCGCCTGCCGCTGTCGCGCCAGTTCGATTCCGCGGCGGCGTTCGAGCGCCTGTCCGGGCCGCGCATGAGCGCCAGGCTCGCCCGTGCGCCGCGCCCGGTCGGATTCATCCGCAGGATCTGGAACGACGCCGGCCCGCGCCTGCTGTTCTTCGCGGCGCTGCTCGGCACCGCCGCCGGCAGCTACATCGCGTTCGGCTAGACCTCCTCGAACGATGTATCGGGTATCGGCTTTAGCCCCATACCTCTTTGGCGGTGTCGATGCACAGCCTGAGCTTGGCTTTCTCCTGCTCGACGGTCAGGTTGTTGCCGTGGTGCGTGCTGGAGAAGCCGCATTGCGGGCTGAGGCAGAGGTTCTCCAGCGGCACGTACTTCGACGCGGCCTCGATGCGCCGCTTCAGCTCGTCCTTCGCCTCGAGCTGCGGCAGCTTGGAGCTCACCAGCCCCAGCACCAGCTTCTTGCCCTTGGGGATGTAGCGCAGCGGCTCGAAGCCGCCGGCGCGCTCGGTGTCGAACTCGAGGAAGAAGCCGTCGACGCCGATGCGCGAGAACGCGATCTCGGCCACGTAGTCGTAGCTGCCGCTCGCGAGCCAGGTGCTCTTGAAGTTGCCGCGGCAGGTGTGGATGCACACCGTCATGTCTTCGGGCACCTCGCGGATCGCCTCGTTCACCGCCTCGGCGTACATGGCGGTGTCGCTCTTCGGGTCGTCGCCGAGCTTGCGGAACTGCGCCTGCACCTTCTCGTCGCCCATCATCGCGATGGTGGTGTCGTCGATCTGCAGATAGCGGCAGCCCGCCTGGTAGAGGTCGCGGATCTCCGCGCGGTAGGCCTGCGTGAGATCGGACCAGAAATTGTCCAGGTTCGGATAGGTCTTCTTGATCGAGGCGCGGTCGGCGCGCGCGTGCAGCATGGCCGGCGAAGGCATGGTGAACTTCGGCATGCCTTTCGTCACGTTGGCCTTCAGGAACTTGAAGTGCTCCAGCATGTTGGGCCGCGAGCGGCGGATCTTGCCCTGGACCAGCATGAAGGGCGGCTGCTCCTCGGTGTTCTTGAACTTGGCCTCGCCGTAAGCGTCGCCCTTCGCGAGCTCCACGCCGTCGAAGCCGTGCAGGAAGTCGATGTGCCACCAGTCGCGGCGGAACTCGCCGTCGGTCACCGAGGGCAGGCCGATCGATTCCTGCAGCGCGATCACGTCCTTGATGCAGCGGTCCTGCACCGCCTTCAGCGCGGCGGCGTCGATCTCGCCTTTGCGCTGCTGCGCGCGCGCTTCGTGCAGCTCCGGCGGCCGCAGCAGGCTGCCGACATGGTCGGCACGAAACGGCGGTTTCATTACGGCTTCCTGCTTTCCGGCGGGCATCTACGCCGCCTCTTTCAGCGCGAGCGCCTTGTCGGTCGCTTCCCAGGTGAACTCCGGCTCGTCGCGGCCGAAGTGGCCGTAGGCGGCGGTCTTCTCGTAGATCGGGCGCAGCAGATCGAGCATCTGGATGATGCCCTTGGGCCGCAGGTCGAAATTCGCCGCGATCAGGCTCGCGATCCTGTCGTCGGAGATCTTGCCGGTGCCCTGCGTGGTCACCATGATGCTGGTGGGCTGCGCCACGCCGATGGCGTAGGACAGTTGCACCAGGCACTTCGAGGCGAGGCCGGCGGCCACGATGTTCTTCGCCACGTAGCGCGCCGCATAGGCCGCGGAGCGGTCCACTTTGGAGGGGTCCTTGCCCGAGAAGGCGCCGCCGCCGTGCGGCGCGGAGCCGCCGTAGGTGTCGACGATGATCTTGCGCCCGGTGAGACCGCAGTCGCCCTTCGGGCCGCCGATCTCGAAGGCGCCGGTCGGGTTGACGAGGTACTTCAGCTTGCCCTTCAGCATCTGCCTGGGCAATACCGGCTTGATCACGTTCTCGATGACCGCTTCCTCGATCTGCTTGTGCGTGACCCCCGGGGCATGCTGGGTGGAGAGCACCACCGTTTCGATCGAGTCGGGCTTGCCGCCGGCGTAGCGCACGGTGACCTGCGACTTCGCGTCCGGGCGCAGCCAGGGCAGGCGCCCGTCGCGCCGCACCTCGGCCTGGCGCTCGACCAGACGGTGCGACAGGTAGATCGGCAACGGCATCAGGCCGGGCGTCTCGTCGCAGGCATAGCCGAACATCAGTCCCTGGTCGCCGGCACCCTGGTCCAGATCGAGCCCCTTGCCCTCGTCCACGCCCTGCGCGATGTCGCGCGACTGCTCGCCGTAGGCCACGATCACGGTGCAGGTATGGGTGTCGAAGCCGATCAGCGGGTCGGTGTAGCCGATGCGGCGGATGGTCTTGCGCGCGATGGCGTCGAAATTCACCCGCGCATTGGTGGTGATCTCGCCCGCCAGCACGACGAGGTTGTCCTTGACCAGCGTCTCCGCGGCGACGCGCGAGCGCGGGTCCTGGGCTAGAATCGCGTCGAGCACCGCGTCCGAGATCTGATCGGCGACCTTGTCCGGGTGTCCCTCGGATACCGATTCAGAAGTAAACAGAAAATCGCTCATTGCGTGCGGGCCTTCTTATGGGAGGCCGCAAGGATACCAAAATCTTGCAACGGTTCCCCAGCGTGGCGCTCCGGCTGATCGCGAAATTGCCGCTGCCCTGGCTGCACGCGTTGGGAACCGTCCTCGGCTGGGCGCTCTATGGGATGTCGCCCACCTACCGCCGCACCCTGCGCGACAACCTGCGCCAGGCCGGCTACGGCGATGCGCGCACGCGCCGCGAGGCGATCGCTTCCGCCGGCCGCATGCTCGCCGAGCTGCCGGCGCTGTGGTTCCGCCCGCACGCCGAGGTCGCCGGGCTGGTGCGCGAAGTGCTCGGCGAAGAGGAGGCGCTCGCCGCGCGCGCGCGCGGCAAGCCGGTGCTTTACCTCACGCCGCACCTGGGCAGCTTCGAGGTCACCGCGCAGTACGCGGCGCTGCGCGCGCCCATCACCGTGCTCTACCGGCCGCCGAAGATCGCATGGCTCGCGCCGCTGATGCGCGAAGG
>Ga0299907_10001160_pt1 | contig 14665 bp, 12 predicted proteins | sample RVTome_16_FD_198680 | JGI IMG/M metagenome (GOLD analysis project Ga0299907, IMG submission 198680) | Soil microbial communities from uranium-contaminated site in the Upper Colorado River Basin, Wyoming, United States - RVT152D67 (version 2) ... | reverse complement strand
CGGGTCCCCGGCTCCTGACCCAGGTCCACCAGCAGACACACCCCAAAGGTCCCACAAGGAGGGTCGTGACGGCCACTCGCGACAGTTACGAAGCCAAAGACATCACCGTGCTCGAGGGTCTCGAGGCTGTCAAGCGACGGCCCGGGATGTACATCGGGTCCACAGGGCCCAGAGGGCTTCATCACCTCATCTGGGAGGTGGTGGACAACTCTGTCGACGAGGCGATGGCGGGACAGGCATCCCGGATCGAGGTGACCCTCCTCGCCGACGGGGGAGTAGAGGTCGTCGACGACGGGCGCGGCATCCCGGTCGAGCAGATGTCAAAGACCAAGCGCTCGGCGCTGACCACGGTCCTCACCACGCTCCACGCCGGCGGCAAGTTCGAGCAAGGCGCCTACACCGTGTCCGGCGGGTTGCATGGCGTGGGGGTATCGGTGGTCAACGCGCTGTCTACCCGTCTCGAGGCCGAAGTCCGGCGCGGGGGCCATGTCTATTACCAGGAGTTCACCGACGGGCGGCCCAAGACAAAGGACCCGAGGAAGCTCAAACCGATCAAGAAGACGGGGACCACCATTCGCTTCTGGCCGAGCCCCGAGACATTCCAGGAGACCACCGAGTTCGATTACGACACGGTTGCCTCCCGATTGCGGGAGACCGCATTCTTGAATCGGGGTCTTCAGATCACCCTCACCGACCGGCGCAGCGACCCCGAGACGATCGATGTCTTCCACTACAAAGGTGGGCTGGTCGACTTCGTCAAGCATCTCAACTCGATCCGTGACCCGCTCCATGCCCACATCATCGACATCTCCGATGCAGGGGCCGACGCCGAGCTCGAGTTGGCCATGCAGTGGACCACCTCTTACACCGAATCGGTGCTCTCCTTCGCCAACAACATCAACACCCACGAGGGCGGGACCCACGAGGAGGGCTTCCGCAAGGCCCTCACCAAGGCGATCAACGATTTTGCCAGGGCCAAGGGCATGCTCAAGGAGAAGGACGAGAACCTGACCGGAGAGGACGTCCGCGAGGGGTTGACCGCGGTGCTCTCGGTCCGGGTCAAAGAGCCACAGTTCGAGGGCCAGACCAAGACCAAGCTGGGCAACACCGAGATCCGCTCATACGTCGAGAAGACCCTCAACCGCAAGCTCCCCGAGTGGCTGGAGCGCTACTCACCCGAGGCCCGCCGCATCGTCGACAAGTGCGTCGGCGCCGCCAAGGCCCGGGAGGCGGCACGCAAGGCCCGGGAGCTGACCCGGCGCAAGTCCGGGCTCGAGTCCGGCGGTCTTCCCGACAAGCTGGCCGACTGCTCATCACGCGACCCGGGGGAGTCGGAGCTGTTCATCGTCGAGGGCAAGTCGGCCGCCGGCCCCGCCAAGTCGGCCCGCGACTCCAACACCCAGGCCATCCTCCCCATCCGGGGCAAGATCCTCAACGTGGAGAAGGCCCGTCTGGCCAAGGCCCTGCAGAACCTCGAGGTGCAAGACATCATCACCGCGATGGGCACCGGGATCGGCGAGGAGTTCGACATCGAGCGGGCCCGCTATCACAAGATCGTCCTGCTCGCTGACGCCGACGTCGACGGCGCCCACATCCGGACTCTCCTCCTTACCCTCCTGTTCCGTCACCTCAAGCCCTTGATCGAGTACGGCTACGTCTATATCGCCCAGCCACCCCTCTACCGGGTCAAGGTCGGCTCCCAGGTTCACTACCTGAAAGACGACGCCGGGCTCGATGCCTTCAAGAAGGAGCACCCCAAGGTGAAGCCCACCCGGTTCAAGGGCCTGGCCGAGATGAATGCCCAGGAGCTCTGGGAGACGACGATGAACCCGGCCACCCGCACCCTGCTCCAGGTGGAGATGGAAGACGCGGCCCGGGCCGAGGAGGTGTTCGTCACCCTGATGGGCGACGATGTTGCCTCGCGCAAGGCCTTCATCCAGCAGAACGCCGACGACGTCCGCTTCCTGGACATCTGATCATGACTACCCAGAACCCACCCGCCGAGGGCGTGCCCCAGATCGAGATCACCGACGAGATGGAGCAGAGCTTCGTCGACTACGCCATGTCGGTCATCGTCTCCCGGGCCCTGCCCGATGTGCGCGATGGCCTGAAGCCGGTCCAAAGGCGGATCATCTACTCGATGTTCGAGAACAACATCACCGCGGGCTCGGCGCACCGCAAATGCTCCAAGGTCGTCGGCGACGTCATGGGGAACTACCACCCCCACGGCGACACCGCGATCTATGACGCCCTGGTCCGCATGGGCCAGGACTTCTCGATGCGTCATCTCCTCATCGACCCGCAGGGCAACTTCGGCAGCATCGACGACCCGCCAGGAGCGGCCCGATACACCGAGTGCCGTCTCACCAAGCTGTCCAACCACCTCCTCGAGGGGATCAGGGAGGACACGGTCGATTTCGAGGACAACTACTCGGGGGAGATGCAGCAGCCTGCCGTGCTCCCGGCCCGGTTCCCCAACCTTCTCGTCAACGGCTCTCAGGGGATCGCCGTCGGCATGGCCACCAACATCCCACCGCACAACCTCAACGAGATCATCGATGCCTGCACCCACGTCATCGACAACCCCGACGCCACCACCGAGGAGCTGCTCGGCTTTGTCAAGGGACCCGATTTCCCCACCGGTGGCTTCATCGTCGGTGTCGGTGGCATCAGAGACGCCCTCACCACAGGCCGGGGATCGGTCAAGATTCGGGCGGTCTGCGACGTGCAGGAGATCCGCAAGGGTCGCACCGCCATCATCGCCACCGAGCTGCCCTACCAGGTGTCGATGGAGCGGATCATCGCCAAGATCAAGGAGCTGGTCGACAACAAGCGCCTCGAGGGCATCGCCGAGGTTCGCAACGAGTCATCCGATCGAGTCGGCACCCGACTCGTGATCGAGCTGAAGAGCACCGCAGTGCCCCAGGTCGTCCTCAACCAGCTGTTCAAGAACACGCCGCTGCAGGACTCGTTCGGATACAACATGGTCTCGCTGGTGGACGGAGTGCCCCGAACTCTCGATCTGGCCGAGATGATCGGCTACTACCTCGACCACCAGATGGAGGTCGTGGAGCGGAGAACCCGCTTCCGCCTCGAAGAGGCTCAGGCCAGGGCCCACATCCTCGAAGGCCTCATCATCGCCGTCGACAACATCGACGAGGTGATCAAGATCATCCGTGGCTCGGCCGACACCGCCGACGCCAGGGCCAACCTGATCGCCCGCTTCGAGCTGAGCGAGATCCAGGCCAACGCCGTCCTCGACATGCCGCTGCGCCGGCTCACCGCCCTCGAGGTCGACAAGCTCCGCACCGAGCTCGCCGAGCTGCACGATGTGATCGCGGAGCTCGAGGCGATCCTGGCCGACCCCAAGCGCCGCTGGGCGATAATCCGGGACGAGCTCACAGACATCAAGGAGAAATACGGGGAGAACCGGCGGAGCCGGGTGATTCCCGACGAGGGCGACCTCTCGCTCGAGGACCTCATCGCCGACGACGAGCTGATCGTGACGGTCTCCGCTTCCGGCTACATCAAGTCCGTGCCGGCGTCGACCTACAAGACCCAGGGACGGGGCGGGCGCGGGGTCAAGGCCGCCGAGGTCCAGGAGACCGATGTCATCCAGCACCTGGTCCACACCACGGCACACGCCTATCTGTTGTTCTTCACGAACAAGGGCCTGGTCCATCGTCTCAAGGCCCACGCCATCCCGAGGCAGTCTCGGATCGCCAAGGGTGTCCTCGCCCAGTCGGTCCTGCCCCTCGAGCCCGAAGAGAGGGTGCAGGCGATCATCGACACCCGTGACTACGAGACCGGGCGCTATCTGGTGATGGTCACCAAGCAGGGGGTCGCCAAGAAGACCGAGTTCAAGGAATACGACTCCCGCAACCAGACGCTGGTCGCCATCAAGTTGGTCGGTGGCGACGAGTTGGTCTCGGTGCGCACGACAAACGGCGAGAACGACGTGCTCATCTTCACCAAGGAGGGCATGGGGATTCGTTTCAAGGAGGCCGACCTGCGCAGCATGGGACGGGGCACCCAGGGGGTGCGCGGAATCCGTCTTCGTGACGGTGACCAGGTGGTTGCTGCCGTGTCGAACGTCGATGGCGAGGAGGTGCTGCTGGTCACGTCCGCCGGGTACGGCAAGAGGACCGCGATCAGCGAGTTCCGACGTCAGACCCGGGGCGGGATTGGGCTCAAGGCCTTCAAGCTGACCCGGATCCGGGGAAATCTGGTCGGGGCTCGGGCCGTCACCAAGGACGACGACGTCTTCTTGATCTCCTCGGCGGGCATCGGGATCAGGACCCCGGTGGGGACGATCAGCCGGCAGAAGCGGGATTCGACCGGGGTGCGGGTGATCCATGTCGGCGACGGCAACGAGCTGTCGGCGCTGGCCATCGTCTCCGACGAAGTCGAGTGAGGGAACCCTCTACCGGTTTGTGTCGTTGGGACTAGTGCGGTCTTCCTTTAGACTGCCCCGGTAATCCTCAGGAGCCCTATGGCAACTGTTCGTCGCGTAAGACGCATCATCCGAAAGATCGACCCCTGGACCGCGCTGAAAGTGTCGGCGGTGGTCTGGGCCGTGCTCGCCCTCGCCCTGGTCCTGGGCGGGGTGATCTTTTGGTCGGTGCTGGAACGGGCCGGGCTACCCCAGCGTCTCACCGACTTCATGGTGGAGATCACCTTGATCGACGAGGGCGCCCAGCCGTTCGCCAACGTCGAGCAGTTCTTCAGGGTCATGGTCTTCGGCTCCGTCGTTTGGTGGGTCACCATGACCGGTGCCACGGTGGCCGGTGCCATCGTGTACAACCTGGTTTCGGACGTGGTGGGGGGTCTCGAGGTGGTCGTCCTCGAAGAGACCCTCAACCCGGTGGTCTCCGCCGCCCCCTCACAGATCCTCCACCCCCCGACCGACTACCGCCCCGGCAACGGCTCGGTCACCCCCCCACCCGACCACGCCGACATCCCCACCGAGGAGAGCCCCCGGGTCCTCGATCCGCGTACCTGAGGTACGTGGCGCCACATATGGCGCTATGACGACAGAGAAAGGGCCTCAACCCTCTTCTGAGGCATCGATGACGCAGAACTTGTTGCCTTCGGGGTCGGCGAGCACGACATAGTCGGCATCCTCCTCGTAGGTCCAGTCCACATTGCGAGCTCCGAGACCAATGAGTCGCTCCACTTCGGCGCCTTGGTCCGTGGCATAGAGGTCGAGATGGTGACGCTGGCAGGGCAGTGGATCCGAGGTCACCAACTTGATCGATATCCGTTGACCAGATCCGTCCCGCGGCACCAAGATGGCCCAATCGTCCTCGGGCTCGTACAGCGGCTCGTAATCGAGGGCCGCGCACCAGAATCGAATGGCTTCGGGAACGTCTCGGACTCCCCACACCACCGAGCCGACGGTCAGCATCGGAGCGAAGCTACCGGTCCTCTGCCATGACCAAACCCATGACGGCCACCGCCTGCAGATAGGCCAGGGCCGAATCCCAAACCGGCGCCGGTTCCTCTCCGACGATGTCGATCGCGGCGGCCAGGGCGATCCCGGACATGAAGGTACCGTCGTCGACGATGGTGACCTGCCGCTCCGAGCCCACCGCTAGACAGGCGGCGAATCGGTCGGGTGATTTTGCCAGCGCCACGTGCTTTCCCCCGAAGGTTGTGTCGGCCACCTTGGCCGGGCCGACCGGGTCGGGGAATCGGACCTGGTGATCGAACCCCTCTTCCAGATCGGGATGGGCGACGGCGATGATCCTCGGATCTGGCTCGCGGGCACCGAGGGCGAGGGCAAGGCCAACCGGCGAGGCGCCCCACACGATGACGCCTTCGGCCGGGTTGTCCCCGTCCCAAAGCAAAGGGACTCCGAACTTGCGGGCACGGGCGGGAGCGGCGTCCCCACTCCCGATGAGAAGGTCGCACTCCGAGGCATCGGGAACGACACGAAAGCTGCGACTGCGAGCCGGTCCCACCACCACGACCTCCTCGACGCCGTCATGGGCGCTGAGACAGTGGGCCGCTCTGACCGCGGTGTCCCCGCTGGCGAGGACGCCAACTTTCACGAGGGTTCGACTGGGTTCCAGGCTGAGTCGGGGATGACCACGTCGGCGTCGCGCCGGCGCATCACTAGGAAGGCGGCTATAGCGCCGAGGATGATGATGGGGGAGAGTCGCTTCACCGGGCCAGTGTAAGGGTGTCCCCCGTGTTGCCCGTCATCCGGTAAGCCGACCCAGCCCGGATGAGCCGGATCATATCGCCGCGAGCACCTCGAGGGCTCGATCGGCTTCTTGCTCGGTGTTGTAGTGGACGAAGCCGATGCGAACGAGGCCCCCGTCGTCGCTGAAGCCGAGACGCTCGATGGCATTGAGGGCGTAGTAGTGCCCCGACCAGACATACAGGCCTGCTTGGTTGAGGCGGCGGGCGGCTTCCGCCGCTGACATGCCCTCCACTGACAGGGCAAACGTGGACACTCTCCGATCATCCACCGTTGGCACGCCGTGGATGGTGACCCGGTCCAATCCTGCAACGCCGTCGATGAACCTGGCCGACAAGGTGCGCTCGTGGTCCCGGATCCGACCGTAACCGTCCTCCAGCCTCGAGCGGCGGTTGATGCCATCGCCGAGACCGGCCAGGTAGTCGACCGCCGCCGTCACCCCGGCGACCGATTCGAAGCTCTGCGTGCCCGTCTCCAGCTTGTCCGGAGGGTCGGAGGGAGCCGGCCGGACTTTGTAGAAGTCGAGCTCGGCCAGCCTGTCCAGCTTGCCGTAGAGGATCCCGGTGTGGGGCCCGAAGAACTTGTAGGCCGAGGCCACCAGGAAGTCACAGTCGATCGATGCCACGTCGACCAGACGGTGGGGGCCGGCGTGCACCGAATCCAGGTAGACCAGGGCTCCCGCCTCGTGAGCCAACTCGGTGATCGCCTTCACGTCGACAAGGGTCCCGATCGCATTCGAGGCGACGCAGGTGGCGACGAGACGGACCCGTTCATCGAGCAGATCCGCGATCGCGGCCGGGTCGAGCTCGCCGGTCCCGGCATCGAAGTGGGCAATGCGAACCTCGGCTCCAGCGTCTTCGGCTGCCCGCACCCAAGGGGTGAAGTTGGCATCGTGGTCCAGGCTCGTGACCACTATGGCGTCGCCCGGTCCCCAGGTCCGCGCCAGCGCCCGGCTCACCGCGAAGGTGATGCTGGTCATGTTCTGACCGAAGGAGATCTCGATCGGGTCGGCGTTGAAGAAGTCGGCCATCGCCTCCCTGCCCTGCGCAGTGATCGTCTCGGCGAACCGAGAGGCCCCGAAATCGCCGCCGAGATTGCTCACACCCTCGATGAGCACCGCATTCATGGCGTCGATCACCGCTTTGGGCACCTGGGTGCCACCCGGCCCGTCCAGATAGGCCACCGGTTGACCGTGCTCCCGGCGATTCAGGGCTGGGAAACGGGCACGTATCGCTTCGATATCCAAGGGACTCGCGGGCATCGCCCTTGTGTAGCAGAGAGCCTCAGCCGAAGGGAAGGGCCGGCTGCGACACTGGCTCCGTTCTGCCCGGATTCGGGCGGACCCTACTTCGCGGATGGCGGGGGAGATAGGAGCGATCCCGATAGAGGCGCTCGTACTCGGTGGTGAGCTCGGGATGGTTGGCGGTCAACCAGCCCATGAAATGTTCCTTCACCCCGGGGCGAAGGTGAAGCCGTATCGGGAAAACGGAATCAGCCCCCGCCTCCCGACAGGCGTTCTCGACCGCGGCCACCTGTTCCGGCCGGTCGGAGAGACCTGGGATCAGTGGTGCTATCAGGACTCCGGTGGGCACGCCCGCGTCGTGGAGACGGGCGATCGCCTCGACCCGGCGCTGCGGGTGTGGTGTGCCGGGCTCGGTCTGACGCGAGACCTCGGGGTCGAGAGTCCCGATGGAGAAACTGACTGAGATCCGGCTGTGAGCAGCCGCCTCGGCGAACACATCGAGGTCGCGAAGGGCGAGCGTCGACTTGGTCAGGATCGTGAATGGGTTTCGTCGCTCGGCGAGGACTTCGAGGATGCCGCGCGTCAAGCGGTACCTGCCCTCGGCCGGTTGATAGGGGTCGGTGTTGGTTCCCATGGCGATGGACTCACCCGACCATCGAGCCGGCGAGGTCTCGGCCCGGGTCAGCTCGACGGCATTGATCTTGACCACTATCTGGCTGTCGAAGTCCCGAGCGATGTCGAATCCCAGATACTCGTGGGTGGGGCGGGCGAAGCAATAGACACAGGCATGGCTGCACCCGCGATAGGGGTTGATCGTCCATTCGAACGGTAGGTAGTCGCCAGGTACCCGGTTGAGGATCGATTTCGCTTCGATCTCATGGAATGTCAGCCCCCGATAATCGCCGCGGCCCGGTACGCGGCGGGTCAATTCGAACAGGCCACCTTGGGACGGCGCACTCCAGCGCAGGTCGATCACTCCGCCAGGCTAGTCGAACAGGTGTTCGCCTGCGTGGGAGAGGGGCTGGTCAAGGCTGCGCTAACCGGTGACAGCCTTCGCCGCCGTCACTATCCGCTCGTATGTCTCCTCTGGGTGGGAGATCATCGCGCAGTGCCCGCTCACGACCTCGGCGCCCATCCGCTGTGCGGACTGCCTCTCGGCGTCGGGTGGGATCACCTCGTCGTTCTCGGCGACCAGATACCACGAGGGCAGTGACTTCCACGCGGGGTCCCATCACGTCGTCGAACGTGGACACGTGGAGGGGCTGCTGCACGGCGTGCATGACTTTGGCCTTCACCGGGGTCGGTATCGGCGGCGAAGTGACCGACGAAGGCATCCTCGGGAAGCCAGGCGAAGCCCTCCGAGTCGATATCGACATTCGCCACCGCCGGGGTGGGAGGACCTTGCTGTAGCAGCGCCCCGATCGATTCACCCTCGTCTAACCCGAAGCCGGCGATGTAGACGAGGCCGACGACGTGGGGCGCGTCGGTGCCGAGAGACGTGATGACCTGACCCCCATAGGAGTGGGCTGCGAGGACGGTCGGGCCGCTTTGGCGGGTGAGCACGTGACGGACCCTCGCGACGTCATGGGCAAGCGACGTCTCCGGAAGCGGGACAGCCACCGAGTAGCCGTCGGCCTGCAGGAGCTCGATGACGGAGCTCCAACAAGAGCCGTCTGCCCAGGCTCCGTGGACAAGGACGATGTTCGGCAATGCGGCCATTGCTCGCGTCCTTTCGTGGGGACTCCGAACCAACACCCGGTCGCGCGAGACCTGAACATGACCGCAGTGTCCACGGTCAGCCAACGCGTGGCTGACGCTTCGCTGCTTCGTTCCTGGTCACCAGGCTCCCCACGAGGTACCAGGTCTCCATCTCGCCCATGCCCTTGACCGCGATCGTGCCGCGCGGCTCTAGCTCGAACTCGTCCTTCAGCAGGTCGTAGGTGTGCCGGGTGACCTGGATCCGACCTGGCGTGCCACCGGATTCCATCCGTGAAGCGATGTTCACCGCATCGCCCCAGAGGTCGTAGAGGAACCTCCGCCGCCCGATGACGCCGGCCACGACCGGCCCCGAGTTGATCCCGATCCGCAGCTGGAGGTCGAGGTCGCCGCAAGGGCCGCCGGGTGCCGCCGACTCGACCATGTCGAGCGCCAGCAGGGCTATTGCCTGCGCGTGGTCCGGCCTTGGGATGGGGACGCCCGCGGCCACCATATAGGCATCGCCGATGGTCTTGATCTTCTCGAGGCCGTGCCGCTCAGCGAGGGTGTCGAAGTAGCTGAACAGTCGATCGAGCAGCCCGACCACTTCGGCAGCGGGAAGGTCCTTCGAGCGCACGGTGAAGTCGACTACATCCGCGAACAGGACTGACGCGGCGGTGAACTGGTCGGCGATGGTGCGGGTCTCGCTCTTGAGGCGCTCCGCGATGGAGGCAGGGAGGATGTTCAGGAGCAGGCCCTCGGAACGCTGCTGCTCCGACCGGAGGGCCGTCAACGCTTCCTCGCGCTGCTTCGCGAACAGCGCGAGCAACGTGAAGAAGATCGTCCCGCCGACGACGACGTTCATGGCCAGCAGCATGCCGGAGAACCACTCGGGCAGGGGGGACGGAATCCCCAGCGCGATCCCTATGAGCCCCGACGCCAGGAAGATCGTGACGAAGGCGATGAACCACCGGATGCCGGCGCGCACGCCATCGAACACCAGCGCGCCGAGTGGGGCGAGGATGCCCCAGATGCCAGGCGAGCCGCCGGGGAGGAACCCGCCGAGGGCAATCATCGACAGCGTGGGCGCCAGGAGAATGTCGGTGAGCTGGATGCGCAGGAGCAGGCGGAAGTTCTTGTTTCGGGCAAAAAGTGCGATGGACCCGATGGAAATCGCTGCGTAGACCAGCGCCAACGAGCCCGACCAGGCGCCGAAGGCGATGTAAAGGCCGGCCCACACGAAGGAGATCGGCAGGATGAGGAGCGCGATCAGGACGAGCAGCCCCTTGCGTAGGCGCATGTCGTGGTCGTCGGCTGGGTCGGCGCCGACCTTCGCGAGCCGGTCCACTACCCGGCCGAGCATGCCCCGAAGGGACGTCACCGAGCGAGGATAGGCACGCCCACCCGGCTCGACGTTGGGGCCGACGGTTGCGGGCGCTGTCGCCGCAACTGATGCATCCCGAATACGTACCGACATGGGACCACGTGTCGATGGTGGTTTTCGGCGAGGCGATCGAGGAGGCGATCGCCCTCGACGAGGCGTTTTCCTTGGTTAGGCACCCTTTTCGAGCGTTTCCCCAGGTGAGTGAGTTGTGGGCCCACGTGGACTTGAACCACGGACCTCATCCTTATCAGGGATGCGCTCTAACCGGGCTGAGCTATGGGCCCCCGACTGGTAGTCAAGGAGGTGGAATTCTATCCGGTCTCGAAATCGAGGCGAAGTGCCAATAGCGAGCCCACCACGTGCCTCAGCTGGCTGCGTGGGAACGGACGACGGCGGAGAGTTTCGTCGATTCCACTCGGGAAGGGCACGGCTCAGACGTGGCGGGCCCGACACCGTGATCTTCTCCGTTCGCAGAGCATCGACCCATTCCATGTGGCCGAGGTGCTACTCGGCCAGCGCCACGGATTCCGCGGTGACGGTGTTCTGAGTGCTCGTAGTGTGGGAGGACCTGATGACTGCATCGAGACTGCGTCCGTTGGTGCTGGCCGTGGTCCTGGCCTGTTCCCCGGCGCCCGACGCGGAGCCGCCACAGACGACCGCGACGAGCGCTGCCTCGACCTCCACAGACGCTGCCGGCTCTTCGACGATGGCGCCCGACACCACCTCGGCGACCTCTGCGGCGACGATGCCCCCGTTCCCGACCCAGCCCCAAGACGTGGCCTGGCCAACCGAGGATTGGGTGGTAGCCGACTGGCCGTCACAGGTGGACAAGACGATCGTCGACGAGGCCACCGACGTGGCCTTTGCCGATGGCGCTCCGGATCGGGTCCGGGCCGTGGTGATCGTTCACGAGGGGGCGATTGTGTATGAGCGCTACAGCCCGAGCCTGACCGATGGGCCCGACGTTGTGATGCCGAGCTACTCCATGGCGAAGAGCGTCGCGGCCGCCCTGATCGGGATGCTGGTGCGGGACGGTCGAATCGAGCTCGATCAGCTCGCTCCCGTCCCCGAATGGCATGCCGACCCCGAGGATCCGCGCGCGGCGATAACCGTCGAGCAGATGCTCCACATGAGCACCGGGATGGCGTGGGCAGATGGATTGGATCCAGGCACGAACATGTCGGCGCTCGTGGCCAGCCCCGACGCCGCCGGTTATGCCGCTGCTCAGGAGCTGACCTGGGACCCCGGTGAGAGTTTCGATTACAACAGCGGCACCTCGACCCTCCTCGCCAGGATCGTCGGCGATGCGGTCGGGGAGGACGCCGGCGACATGCGGGCATTCATGGAGGAGGAGCTGTTCGACGTGATCGGGATGGATCCGGTCGAGACCGAGTTTGACGACGCCGGGACCTGGATGGGCGCCTTCTCCGCCGACACCACGGCGCGGGACTACGCCAAGTTCGGTCTCCTTCATCTCCGTGGCGGCCATTGGGATGGTGTTGAAGTCCTGCCCGAGGAATGGGTCGAGTTCGTCCGCACCCCGAGTCCGACCAACCCGGAGTACGGGGGCCACTGGTGGCTGGACACGACCCGTCCCGGCATGTTCCACGCGGTCGGGATTCGAGGCAATGTGATCACGGTCGATCCGGCGAACGACCTCGTCATCGTCCAACTGGCCACCGTCCCGGGTCCCCTGCCGCTCGAGCATTTCGAACGCATCATGAGCGCGTTCGAAGCGACCGACTCCTAGCCAGAGGAGATTTCAGATGCCCGACCAGTCACCGAACCAGGTCGACGAGCGCGGACACAAGATCGGAATGTGGACCGAAGCAGATTCGCACGGGGGAGTGATGACGGGCGAGTACGTGGAGGGTGATCCCCACGGTGTGTGGCGCCACCATTTCGCCGACGGATCGGTGCGATCGGAGGTTAGCTACGACAAAGGCGTCGTCGATGGCGCCTGGACCTGGTACCGGTCCACTGGCGGTCTCCTGCAACGAGGGGATTCCTCGGCGGCGAGAAACACGGTTTGTGGGAACGCTGGGACGCCGAGGGGAATCAGATCGACCAAGGAACCTGGAACCACGGCAAGGAGACCGGCGAGTGGATGTCTTACAACCCCGACGGCACCGTCAAGCGGACGGCGACGCACCGGACAAGAACACCTGACTGATGGTATCAATGTGATACCATCAGTCCATGGCTTTGACCTTACGGACGGATGCGGAACTGGAACGGGCACTCGACGCTCTCGCCGAGGAGGAAGGACTGTCCCGCCAGGAAGTCATCCGACGAGCGGTCCTTGACCGCTTTGAGCGAGCCGGCCATGCCAAAGGGATCAAGGGCAGCACCGACCGGATGATCGAGCGCTGGGGCGATGTGCTCGATCGACTCGGCTCGGTGTGATCGAGGTCGAGTACCTCACCCTGGAGGATCTGCTTCAGCTTGTGCGCCGACTCGACGTCGGGCCCGTTCGTGACCTTGGTCTTCTCGACGCCGCAGTGATGCGCCCCCAGTCCAGTGCTTTCGGCACGGACGCCTATCCGACGCTGCCGCTCAAGGCAGCTGCGCTGTTGCATTCGATCGTCGGCAACCATGCATTGGTCGACGGCAACAAGCGTCTTGGATGGCTCGCGGCCGCCGTGTTCCTCGATATGAACGGGAAGACTGTCGAACTCGCGGACGATGCAGTGTTCGAGCTCGTGGTTGCCGTCGCTGAGGGCGACTTGGAGGTCGACGAGATCGCTGATCGTTTGATGATCTCCTAGCTGCTGCACCAATGGCGATCTGTCTTGAGACAGTTGGCCTCGTAAACTGAATAGTCAGCGGGGACGTAGCTCAGCTGGAAGAGCACCGGCTTTGCAAGCCGGGGGTCGTGGGTTCGAGTCCCATCGTCTCCACCGTCGGATGATTGGAGCCTGATGACCAATGCCGTGATCGTCGATGCGGTGCGGACCCCGGTGGGGCGCCGCAACGGTGTCTTCAAGGACTATCACCCGGTCGATCTCGCCTCCCGGCCGCTCGAGGCTCTGGTGGAGCGAAATGGCATCGACCCGGCGCTCATCGACGACGTGATCATGGGAACGGTGAGCCAGACCGGGGAGCAGGCCTACAACGTTGGCCGCAACGCGGCGCTGGCCGCCGGTTACCCCGAAGAGGTGCCCGGTGTCACCATCGACCGCCAGTGCGGCTCCTCGCAGCAGTCGGCTCATTTCGCCGCCCAGGCGATCATGGCCGGCGCTCAGGATGTGGTCGTCGCGGCCGGAGTGGAGAACATGACCCGGGTCCCGATGGGAATCACCGCACATCAGGGCCCAGGCCTCCCCTTCGGGTCCCGGATGCTTGAGCGATACTCACAGGGTCTCGTCCCACAAGGGCTCTCGGCAGAGATGATCGCCGAGAAATGGGGCATCTCCCGACAGGAACTGGACGAGCTCGCACTCGAGTCCCATCGGAGGGCGTCCCGGGCCACTGCGGAAGGCCGATTCGAGGAGCAGATCATCCCGGTGGGCGTCACCGGCGACGACGGGCGAATGCACACCGTGACCAGGGACGAAGGTATACGGGAGGACACCTCTCTCGAGAAGCTGGCCGCCCTCCAGCCCGCTTTCACGAGCGACGGAGTGATCACTGCCGGCAATTCCTCGCAGATCTCCGATGGTGCGGCGGCGGTGCTGATCATGTCCGAGGACAAAGCCAAAGCCCTTGGTCTGACCCCCAAGGCCCGGTTCGTGGCCTTCGCCATGGCCGGGGTCGACCCGGTGACGATGTTGACCGGCCCCATCCCGGCTACCGAAAAGGTCCTGAATCGGGCCGGGCTCGGCATCGACGAGATCGATCTGTTCGAAGTGAACGAAGCGTTCGCCGCGGTGACCGTGGCGTGGCGGATGGAGCACGGCGGATCCGACCCGATGGCCCTGTGGGAGCGGACCAACGTCAATGGCGGCGCCATCGCCCTCGGTCACCCACTCGGGGCCAGCGGGGCCCGCCTTCTGACGACGCTGGTTTGGGAGTTGGAGCGGACCGGCGGTCGCTACGGGCTGCAGACGATGTGCGAGGGCGGGGGAATGGCCAACGCTCTGATCATCGAGCGGGTGTGACCGGCAACACGGTCGCTGACGTCATCCTGGCGTTGGTG
>Ga0299907_10001159_pt1 | contig 14667 bp, 15 predicted proteins | sample RVTome_16_FD_198680 | JGI IMG/M metagenome (GOLD analysis project Ga0299907, IMG submission 198680) | Soil microbial communities from uranium-contaminated site in the Upper Colorado River Basin, Wyoming, United States - RVT152D67 (version 2) ... | reverse complement strand
GTCCGGCGCACTGGCGCACGTTCTCCTCAGAGGCGGCCTGGGTAGGGGAGCACGACAGGTGCATCCCCAGGAAGGTGGCCCGGTCCTCGACGATCGCGTCGAAGAGGCCCCCGTCCCTGGGCACGTGCTCGGCGCCCGGGGGCGAGTTGCAGAGGAACCCGTCCTCCTCCCGGCCGGCCTCGGGATCCGCTTCGACCGGCTGGCAAACCCGCATGAACGGGAGCGACGAGGTGATGGCCGCACCGGTGTCCTTGTTCACCCATTCCGACACCTCGAACCGGCGCTCCTCTTCCCCGACCTCGCACACGATCTCGGCTGGGCTCTCGCCCTCGGCCGTGGGCTCCTCCGAGGCGAAGCAGACTGCCCCGTCCGGCAGTGCGGAAGCCGAGAACGCCTCCGCCGGCACCGCGGCGGCGCGCACCGGCGTGTTCAGCACCGAGAACAGGGCGAAGAACACCGGCAGCTGCAGGAGCAGCGGGAGGCACCCGCCCAGGGGATTGACCTGGTGCTCCTTGTAGAGCTTCATGAGCTCCTCGTTCATCTTCTGGCGGTTGCCCTTGTACTTCCGCTGGAGCTCCTTGACCTTGGGCTGGATCCTCTGCATCTCCTGCATGGACCTGGTCTGCTTGATCGTCAGGGGGATGAGCACGATCCGGACCAGGATCGTGAGCAGGATGATGGCCACGCCGTACGACGGGATGACCTCGTAGAAGAACGAGAGGATCGATCCGAGGCCCTTGAGGAGGGAGTCCCAGATCACAGGGGACCTCCCGGCAGCGCGTATGACGACGTCCTACTGTAGGACGTCATCGCACAACGGCGGGATCGGTCGGCGGACGCCAGGTCCCGGGCGCCGGCACCGGGTCGAGCCCCCCTGCTGTGAGCGGGCTGCACCGGAGCACCCGCCACACCGCCAGAGCCGATCCCTTCAGGGCCCCGTGGGTTCGGACTGCCTCCAGCGCGTACGCCGAGCAGGTGGGATGGAACCGGCACCGCCCGGCGGCAAGCCGGCCCACGGTCTCGCGGTAGAGCAGCAGGAGCCCCACCAGCAGCGCCCGCGCCGGGACGCCCAGCGACCACAGGAGGCGGCGGATCACTCTCATTCGATCAGACCGGCCCGACGAAGCAGCTCCTCGATCTCCGCGGTCAGCTCCGGCGCTCCCGTCTTCTCGAACGGGCCCCGGGCGACCATCACCAGGTCGTACCCGCTACTCACCCCGGGGGACAGCGCCCTCCACGCCTCTCGGAACAGCCGACGAGCCCTGTTCCGCGCCACGGCGCTCCCCACCCGCTTGCCCGTGATCCATGCGGCACGCGAGGGCCCCTCCCCGGGCGCCACGTACAGTACCACCCGCCCCGAGGATCGGGAGGTGCCGCTTCGGAGGGCTCGGCGGATGTCGGCGGACCGGCGCAGCCTAGGCGCTGAGCCGGCTCCGCCCCTTGGAGCGCCTGCGGCCAAGGATGGCCCGTCCGGCCCGGGTGCGCATCCGCGCCCGGAACCCGTGGGTTCGCTTCCGTCTGCGGTTGCTCGGCTGATAGGTCCGCTTCATCGATCAAAAAGAATAACAAGAACACCGGCGGCCCACGTCCTCGCAGGTCAGAGCGAGCAGCGACGGAGCGACGCGATTTGGGCAGCGAGGACCGCGGGTGTATGATGCCTCACGAACTTCCTCACGGGGCCGCCTCCGGGCGGCCCCGATGCTCTTCCCCACCGAATTGCACACCTGTGGAAAAGGGTTGTGGAAAAGGGGACGACGGACACGAGGGACCCCCGGGCCGACGCGATCTGGGCTCGAACGGTTGAGCGACTCCGCGAGGAGGTCCCCGCGGGCACCTTCAACATGTGGTTCTCCGAGGTCCGAGCCGATGCCGTGGCCGACCAGACCCTCGAGCTCCTGGCTCCCAGCGAGTACGTCCGCGCGTGGCTGTCCCGGAACTACCTCGAGATGCTCACCCGCCTGGTGGCCCAGGCCAGCGGCGAGCCCCTCGGCGTGGCCCTGGCCGTGGAGGCGACGGCGGCCCCTGAGGCCGCCGACATCGAGGTCGAGCCCGCGCCAGCGGCCGAGCTCCCGCCGGCCCCCACCTCGGGCTTCCCGACCCGGTACACGTTCGACAACTTCGTCCTCGGAGCGTCGAACCGCTTCGCCCACGCGGCCGCCATGGCGGTGGCCGAGGCCCCCCCGTCGAAGGCGTACAACCCGCTATTCATCTACGGGGGAGTGGGGCTCGGCAAGACCCACCTCCTGTACGCGATCGCGAACCACATGAAGATGCTGACCCCGAACCTCCGCACGAAGTACGTGACCTCCGAGGCGTTCGTCACCGAGTTCATCAAGGCCGTGCGTGAAGGCCAGGGTTACCTGTTCCAGCGCCGCTACCGCGATGTCGACGTGCTGCTCGTCGACGACATCCAGTTCCTGGTCCGCGCCGAGGAGACCCAGACCGAGTTCTTCCATACGTTCAACACGCTGCACGGCGCGGAACGGCAGATCGTGATCGCCTCGGACCGGCCGCCCCAGGAGCTGTCGGGGCTGGCCGAGCGGCTCCGGAACCGGTTCCGATGGGGACTGATCGTCGACATCCAGCCGCCGAACCTGGAGACCCGCATCGCCATCCTCCAGCAGAAGGCGCTCCGGGACCAGATCGAGATCCCCGACTCTGTCCTCCACTTCATCGCCGAGAAGTTCGACGCGAACATCCGCGAGCTCGAGGGTGCCCTCCTCCGCGTGGTGGCGTTCGCCTCGCTCTCGCGACAGGCGGTGGACCTGGCGCTGGCCGAGCGCGCCCTCGAGGACCTGCTGCCCCAGGGCAACCAGGAGGTGCCGGCCGAGACGATCATGGCCGAAACCGCGACGTACTTCGGCCTCCGCCGCGAGGACCTCGTGTCGAAGAGCCGGTCCCGCCCGCTCACCATGGCCCGCCACATCGCCATGTACCTCCTGCGCGAGCTCACCGGCCTGTCGTTGATCAAGATCGGCGAGCTCTTCGACCGCGACCACTCCACCGCGCTGCACGGGATCAAGCGCATCGAGAACCTCATGCCGAACCGCGACACGGTGTACCGGCAGGTCCAGGAGCTGACGAAGAAGATCAACGAGCGAGTTCGGGGGACACAGTGAAGATGGGCTGTGGACGGGAGGGCCGCGAGACACCCGGGACACCGCGGCGTGCGCGCCCGTCCGCCGTCCGTCCCCACCTCGTCCCATGTCGGACCGGCCCGGTACGCTGCACATCCAGAGGGTTGTGCACATCCGCACAGCCCCTACTACGGCCCCTGGTTTGGAGATCATCCAAAAGGAAGAGAGTCGGGGAGGTGGGATTGTGAAGTTCAGGTGCGATCGGGACATCCTGTCGGAGGCCCTGCAGACCGTTCAGCGCGGCGTCTCCACGAGGCCGGGGATCCCGGCATTGACCGGGGTGCTGATGACGGTCGGCGACGGCGAGCTGGCGCTGACCACCACCGATCTCGAGGTCACTACCGAGATCCGTGTGCCCGTGGATGCGAAAGAGGACGGGAGCGCGCTCGTGCCGGCCCGGCTCCTGGCAGACATGGTGAAGGCCCTCGCGCCCGATGCGGTCGACTTCGAAACGGACGGATCGCAGGCCACGCTGTCGTGCCGCTCGTTCGAGGGAACGCTCCGGTGCCTGGCGGCAGAGGACTTTCCGGCGGTCCGCGACGTCGCCGGCGTGAAGGTGACGGCCGAGACGCAGGCCTTCGCCGAGGCCGTGGGGCAGGTCGCCAGGGCGGCGTCACGGGATGAGGCCCGCCCCGTGCTCACGGGTGTGCTCCTCGAGGCGAACCGCGAGGGCCTGACGATGGCCGCCACCGACTCGTATCGGCTGGCGGTGCGAGAGCTTCAGGCCACGGGCGAGGGCGAGGCCCGCGCCCTGGTGCCGGAGCGGGCCATCTCCGAGGCCGGTCGCGCCTCGGCGGGTGAGGAGAAGGGCGAGATCGAGATCGTGATCGGCGACGCCCAGGCCGCCTTCCGGGTGGGGCCGCTTCGGATGACCTCTCGCTTGATCGAGGGGGAGTTCCCGAACTACCGGCAGCTGTTGCCGGAGCCCGGTGGGAACCGCCTGGCGGCCAGCCGCACGGAGCTCCTGGAAGCCGTCCGGCGGGTGGGCCTCTTGGCCCGCGAGTCCTCGCCGGTCCGGCTGGAGCTCAACGTGCTCGGCGTCCGCCTCACCTCCCAGTCCCCCGACCTCGGGAACGCCGTGGAGGCCGTGGAGGCCTCGTACGAGGGTGAGGAGCTCACGGTGGCCTTCAACCCGGGCTACCTGGGGGACGGCCTTGCCGCGAACACCGCGGAGAAGATCACGCTGGAGCTCCGGGACGGGCTGAAGCCTGCACTGGTGCGGGGCGAGGGCCAGGACGCCTTCACGTACCTGGTGATGCCCGTCCGGCTGCCGGCCCCGGTGGGGTAGGGCTCCGCCCCGGGCTCCGGTGCGGCTGCTCTGGCTTGAGGTTCGCGACTTCCGGAATCACCGGGAGACCTCGGTCGAGGTGCCCGAGGGCGTCGTGGCCGCCGTGGGCCCCAACGCTCAGGGGAAGACGAACCTGCTGGAGGCGGCTCACTACCTGCTGACGCTCCGGTCTCCGAGGGTGGCCTCGGACCAGCCGCTGGTGCGGGCTGGCGCCGACAGCGCCTTCCTCCGCGGCGAGGTGGCCACGGCCGGCGGCCGGGTGCTGGTCGAGGTCGAGGTCCGCTCGAGCGGTGCGAACCGGATCCAGGTCAACCGGAGCGCGGTCCGCCGGAAGCGGGATCTCCGAGGGCGGGTCCGCTCGGTGATGTTCCTCCCCGAGGACCTGGCCGTGATCCAGGGTGAGCCCGACGACCGGCGGCGGTTCATGGACGAGGCGGGGTTCACGCTCTGGCCGGCCGAGGAAGCGGTCCGCCCGGCGTACGACCGGGCCCTGCGCCAGCGGAACCGCCTTCTGAAGGAGCACGAGGGACCTGAACCTCCTCCGGACCTCGAGGCCTGGGACGCCGAGGTGGCCCGCCACGGGGCCGGGCTGACCTCGGTCAGGGGCCGGGCCGTCGAGCGGGTGAGCCCCCGATCCGGCGACGAGTTCGAGCGGGTGGCAGGTCAGCGGCTCCTGGTGAGCTACGCGGCCTCGGTGGAGGCCGGCACCGGGGAGGACCTGGAGGCGGCGATGCTCCGCCGGCTGGGGGAGCGGCGCGAGGACGAGCTGGTCCGGCGGACCACGCTGGTGGGGCCCCACCGCGACGAGCTCGACATGGCCGTGGGCGAGCTGGCAGCCCGCCGGTTCGCCTCGCACGGCGAGTCCTGGGCCGGGGCCCTGTGCCTGCGGCTGGGCCTGTGGGGGGCGGTGACGGCCGAGGCCGGGGAGCCCCCGATCCTCCTCCTGGACGACCCGTTCTCGGGCCTGGATCCGGTCCGCCGGCATCGCCTCGGCGAGGGCCTGGCGGAGCGAGGGCAGGTGCTGATCGCGGTCCCCGACGAGGCGCAGGTCCCGGCGGGCGCGGCGGTGTGGGAGGTGGAGGGTGGTCGTGTCCGGGCGCGGTGACGCCGACCGTCCCGACCGTCCCCCCGGGGAGGAGCGGGTGGACTCGGTCATCCGGGACGTGCTGGGCGAGCCGAAGATGCGGGGTGGGGTCACGCTGGGGCGGTTGGTCCGGTCCTGGGACCGGGTGGTGGGGCCGGCCCTGGCCCGGGAGACCGCCCCGGTTGGGCTCTCGGGAGGCCAGCTGGTGGTGGCCGCCTCGGGCCCCGCGTGGGGCGCGCAGGTCCGGTTCCTCGGCGACGAGATCCGTCGGCGGGCCAACGAGGAGCTGGGCGGAAAGGCCGTCGCATCGGTGCGTATCGTGGTGCGTCCGGAGGCCGGTCGCTAGGCATCGGAATCGTTGCGGCGCAATGGTTCCGGGATGTCATCGGGGGATGCGAAGCTCCGGTGAGACGGTCATCCCGGTGATAGAATCTGAGGTGGAGAAGCACCCGTTTCGCGGCCCCCTCGCAGGAGCGTTGGGTCCGCCGTGGGCGGGTACCACCGGAGGTTCGTTGGCGAAGAAGAGGACCGTTCCCCCCAAGCAGACCAGGCAGCGCTCCCGGACCGGCGGGGCGCCGCCCGCTCGGCGCAAGGCCACGTCAGCCGGGGCCCGGACCACCAAGCAGTCCCAGCCCCGGCGGAAGAACGGTCCGCGGTACGAGGCCGCCGACATCACCGTCCTCGAGGGCTTGGAGGCCGTCCGCCGCCGGCCGGGCATGTACATCGGCACCACGGGCAGCCGGGGCCTCCATCACCTGGTCTACGAGGTCGTCGACAATGCCATCGACGAGGCCCTGGCCGGGTCATGCTCCAGGATCCTGGTCCGGCTCCGGGCCGACGGCGGGGTCACCGTAGCCGACGACGGCCGGGGGATCCCGGTGAAGCCGATCCCCAGGGCCAAGGATCGCCGGCCGGCCGTCGAGGTGGTCCTGACCACCCTCCACGCCGGCGGCAAGTTCGACGGGAAGTCGTACGTGGTCTCCGGAGGACTCCACGGGGTCGGCGTGTCCGTGGTGAACGCCCTGTCGGAGCGGCTCGACGTGCAGGTAGCTCGGGATGGGTTCGTGTGGACCCAGTCGTACTCCCGGGGCCGGCGGTTGGAGAAGCTGAAGAAGGGCAACGCCACCAAGAAGACCGGCACGATCGTCACGTTCTGGCCCGACACCGAGGTGTTCGAGGAGACGGAGTTCAAGAGGGACATCCTGTCCGAGCGGTTGCGGGAGCTGGCTTTCCTGGCGGGCGGGGTGGAGATCGCGCTCGTCGACGAGCGCGGCGGCACCGATTGGCGGGAGCAGTACAAGGCCAAGGGCGGCCTGGCCGACTTCGTCCAGTTCCTGAATCAGGGGAAGGACACCCTCAACCGCACCGTCCACTTCGAGGGGAAGCGGGAGGACGCCGAGGTCGAGGTGGCCCTCCAGTGGAACACCAGCTTCGCCGAGTCGTTGCACTCGTTCGCCAACACGATCAACACCCACGAGGGCGGGACCCACGAGGAAGGGCTGCGCAAGGCACTGACGAACGTGATCAACCGCTACGCGCGCACCCGGAACCTGCTCAAGGAGAAGGATCCGAACCTCGAGGGCGACGACGTGCGCGAGGGCCTCACCGCGATCGTTTCGGTGAAGCTGAAGGAGCCGCAGTTCGAGGGCCAGACGAAGACGAAGCTCGGCAATACCGAGATCCGTTCGTTCGTCGAGACCACGGTGAACAAGCACCTGATGACGTGGCTCGAGGAGCACGGCGGCGACGGCAGGCGCATCGTCATGAAGGGGAGCGAGGCGGCCAAGGCCCGTCTGGCCGCGCGCCAGGCCCGGGACCTGGCCCGGCGCAAGGGGATCCTGGATTCGACCCTCCCCGGGAAGCTGGCCGACTGCCAGCTGGGCGAGCCGGAGAAGACCGAGCTGTTCATCGTGGAAGGAGACTCGGCGGCCGGGCCTGCCATCCAGGGCCGGGACCCGGCGTACCAGGCCGTGCTCCCGATCCGGGGCAAGATCCTCAACGTCGAGAAGGCCCGGCTGCACAAGACCCTGGAGAACAAGGAGATCCAAGCCCTGATCACCGCGGTGGGGACCGGCATCGGCGAGGACTTCGACCTGACGAAGGCCCGGTACGGGAAGATCGTGGCCCTGACCGACGCCGACGTGGACGGCGCGCACATCCGCACGCTCCTGCTGACTTTCTTCTTCCGGCACATGTACGAGCTGATCGACGCGGGTCACGTGTACATCGCTCAGCCTCCTCTGTACCGGGTCAACCTCGACGGCAAGCCCCAATACCTGTTCTCCGACAAGGAGCTCGACGGGCTCCGGAAGACCAACGGGAAGAAGAAGAACCTCAACGTCCTACGGTTCAAGGGTCTCGGCGAGATGAACGCCGAGCAGCTGTGGGAGACCGCCATGGATCCCGACCAGCGGACCCTCCTCCAGGTAACCATGGAGGATGCCGCCACGGCGGACCGCACGTTCAGCATCCTGATGGGTGAGGACGTCGAGGAGCGACGCAAGTTCATCCAGGCGAACGCAAAGGACGTTCGGCTGATCGACGTCTGACCGCATGGCCGCCCTGCGCAGCGATTCGATCGACATCGAGGAGGAGATCCGAACCTCCTTCCTCGATTACGCCATGTCGGTCATCGTCTCCAGGGCGCTGCCCGATGTCCGAGACGGCCTGAAGCCGGTCCACCGGCGGATCCTGTGGGGGATGATCGAGCAGGGCATCCGGCCCGACCGTCCGACCAAGAAGTCCGCCCGGGTGGTCGGGGACGTCATGGGGAAGTACCACCCCCACGGCCAGGACGCCATCTACGATGCGCTGGTCCGGATGGCCCAGGACTTCTCGCTCCGGTATCCGCTGATCGACGGGCAGGGCAACTTCGGCTCGATCGACGGCCACCCCGCCGGGGCCATGCGGTACACCGAGGCCCGCCTCGGCCCGATGGCCATGGAGCTGCTCCGGGACATCGAGGCCGAGACGGTCGACATGGCCCCGAACTACGACGGGGAGGAGCAGGAGCCCACCGTCCTCCCGGCCCGGTTCCCGAACCTCCTGGTGAACGGCTCGGCCGGGATCGCCGTGGGCATGGCCACGAACATCCCGCCCCACAACCTCGGCGAGGTCATCGACGGAGTGATCGCGGCCATCGACAAGCCCGATCTCACCCCCCAGCAGCTGGGGCGGTACATCAAGGGCCCCGACTTCCCGACCGGCGGCATCATAATGGGCCGGGGCGGGATCAAGGACTACTTCCGGACCGGCCGCGGGTCGGTCCGCATGCGGGCCCGGGTCACGGTCGAGGAGGACTCCCGAGGCCGCCAGCGGCTGGTGGTCACCGAGGTGCCGTTCCAGGTGAACCCGTCGCGCGTTGCCGAGAAGGTCGAGGAGCTCCGGCTATCCCGGCGGATCCCCGAGCTGGCAAGGGTCCGCAACGAGTCGAGCGGGCGGGGCGGGATGCGTCTGGTGATCGAGCTCCAGAAGAACGCGAACCCACAGATCGTCCTCAACAAGCTGTACAAGACCACCCAGCTCCAGGAGTCGTTCGGGGTCATCAACCTGGCGCTGGTCGACGGCGTCCCCCGGACGCTCGACCTCGCTCAAACGATCAAGCACTACATCGACCACCAGCGCGAGGTCGTCACCCGCCGGACCCAGTACGAGTTGCGGAAGGCCGAGGAGCGGGACCACATCGTCGAGGGACTCCTCATCGCGCTGGCGAACCTCGACGCGGTCATCAAGATCATCCGGGGCTCGGCCGACGCCGACGAGGCTCGCGGCAAGCTGATGAAGCGGTTCAAGCTCAGCGAGATCCAGGCCAACCACATCCTGGACATGCCGCTCCGTCGGCTCACCCGGCTGGAGCGGGAGAAGCTCGAGGAGGAGCACGCGGAGCTCCAGGCCACGATCAAGCGGTTGAAGGCGCTCCTGAAGGACCCCAAGAAGATCCTGAGCGTCATCAAGACGGAGCTGAAGGAGATCCGGGACAAGTTCGCGGACGCTCGACGCACCGAGATCCGGGCCGACGAGGGCGAGATCGACCTCGAGGACCTGGTCACCGAACAGGACGTGGTGATCACGGTCTCCCGGGCCGGCTACGTGAAGCGGCTGCCGGTGGAGACGTACCGGCGCCAGGGCCGGGGCGGCCGGGGCGTCCGGGGGGCGAACCTCAAGGAGGAGGACGTCGTCGCCCACGCGTTCACCACCACCACCCGGCACTGGGTGCTGTTTTTCACCTCGAGCGGGAAGGTGTACCGGGTCAAGGCCCACCAGCTGCCGGAGGGCTCCCGGACGGCCCGGGGGACCTACGCGGCGAACATCCCCGGGATCTCGTTGAGCGGCGACGAGCAGATCGCCGCGGTCATCCCCCTGAAGGGCTACGACGACGCCAAGTACGTGGTGTTCGCCACGAAGAACGGCATCGTGAAGAAGACCCCCCTGGCCGAGTACGACTCGCCCCGGACCGGCCTGGCGGCGATCAACCTCCGGAAGAAGGACCGGTTGATCCGGGTCAGGCTCACGAACGGCCGCGACGACATCATCCTGGTGTCGAAGGCCGGGCAGGCCATCCGGTTCGCGGAGAGCTCGGTCCGGGCCATGGGCCGCCAGACGGGTGGTGTGATCGGCATGCGGCTCCGGCCGAAGGACGAGGTCATCGCCATGGCCCTGGCCGGCGGCGGGCAGGACCTGGTGACGCTGACGGAGATCGGCTACGGGAAGCGCACGCCGGTGAAGGACTATCCGAAGAAGGGCCGGGGCGGCCTCGGGGTCGTGACCCACAAGCTCACCGACAAGACCGGACGCCTCGCCGGTGCGTTCGTCGGGTCGAAGGATCAGGACGTGTTCGTGATCTCGACGACGGGCATCGTGATCCGAGTCAGCGCGGGGGACATCCGAAAGACGGGGCGTCCCAGCCAGGGCGTGCGGGTGATGCGGCTGGCCGGCCGGACCAAGGTCGCCGCGGTGGCCCCGGTGGCCCCGGTGGTCAACCAACACGCCGAGGAGGGCTGAGCCTCGATCGACCGTCGGGCCGCGGTGCTGTGGCTCGGGGTCGCGGCTGGCGTGGTGTGCGGGCTGACCGGCGTGACCTGGGTCGCGGTGCCCGACGCCGACCAGATGGGCGTGTTCCTCCTGGTCCTGGCCCTGCTGGGTGGCTCGGCGCTGGCGGCCGGCGCGGTCTGGCAGCGCGCCGCGGGGCCGAAGAGCCGGGTGTTCGTCCTGGTGCTGATGGCGGCCCTCTCGGGCGGCTACGTTCTGGCGAACACGATCGGGCTGGTGGCCACCTCGTCGGCGCCGGACTCCATCACGGGACTCGGGGTGGTGCAGGTGGCGAGCTGGATCGGCGCCGCGGTGGGTGGTGTCCTCTACATCCTCACGCTCGTCGAGGGCCTGTCCGCCCTCCGCGCGCGGGACCGAGCGCTGAACGACACGCCGGAGCCGTGAGCGCGGGAGCCTGGATCGTCATCGCCTCGGTGGCCGCCGGCCTCGTGGTGGCGTTCGTGCTCCGGACCGTGCTTCCCCCCGTCGTGGTGACGCTCGCGCTGGCCGCGTGCGGCGCGGGCATCGCCTTGGGCGGGATGCTGCTCCGCGACGACCCGCCGGCCTGGGAGGCCGTGGCCGCCGTGGTGCTCCTGGGGGGGCTGGTCCCGGCGCACGTCCGCATCGTCCTGGGCCCCTTCGGGCCCCGGCGGTGACCGGACGGTACGAGGTCCTCGAGCACACCGCCGACGTCGGGCTGCGGCTCACCGGGGAGTCGCCCCAGGAGGTGCTCGAGGCCGCCGCCGAGGGACTGGCCACGCTCCAGGGTGCGTGGTTCCCGGGGGAAGGCGACGAGCAGCCGGTCGAGGTGACCGCTGGAGACCTTCCGGGCCTCCTGGTGGCCTGGCTCGACGAGCTCCTCTTCCTGATGGAATCCCGCGACGCCGTGATCGGCGGCGTGTCGGTCGACCGGGGGGAGGAGGGCCGCGTCGTCGGTACGGTCCGGCTGGCCCCGCGAGGCGACCGTGACCTCGAGTCCGTGGGGGTGAAGGCCGCCACGCTCCACCGGATTCGGTTCGAACGGGAGACGAACGGCGCTTGGTCGGCCGACGTCTACCTCGACGTGTAGGCGTGCCACACTCGACCCCGATGGAGCTCGAGCGCGTCGAGCCGTTCGTGTGGCGGGTCCCCGTGGGCACCGTGCCGGGGATGCGAGTGCCGGGAATCGTGTTCGCCACCGAGGAGATGGCCACGAAGGCCGTCGAGGATCGCGCGGTGGAGCAGGTGGCGAACGTGGCCACGCTCCCCGGCATCGTCACCGCGTCGTACGCGATGCCGGACATCCACTGGGGCTACGGCTTCCCGATCGGCGGCGTGGCCGCCACGGACCCGGCCCGTGGCGGCGTCGTGTCGCCGGGTGGCGTCGGGTTCGACATCGCCTGTGGCGTCCGCCTGCTCCGGTCCGAGCTGGACTGGGAGCGGGACACCCGGGAGCGGATCGACCGGCTGGTCCACACCCTGGGCCAGCGCGTCCCGCGGGGGGTGGGGACGAAGGGCCGGATGCGGCTCTCCTCCGACGACGTCGTGCGAGTGCTGCGGGAGGGCGTGCGGTTTCCGCTGTCCCGGGGCGTCGGTTGGGAGGAGGACGCCGAGCACTGCGAGGACGGCGGCGTGCTCGAGGACGCCCGTCCCGAGCACGTGTCGGACCGGGCCGTGGAGCGGGGCGCGCCCCAGCTCGGCTCGCTCGGCGCCGGCAACCACTTCCTGGAGGTCCAGGTGGTTGAGGAGGTCTTCGACGACCGCGTCGCCACGGCCATGGGCCTGTTCGTCGGGCAGGTGTGCGTGATGCTGCACTCCGGCTCCCGGGGCCTCGGCCACCAGGTCTGCACCGACTTCCTCCGCGAGGTCGACGCGCTCAGCGGCTCGCTGGGGATCGAGGTCCCCGATCGCCAGCTGGCGTGCGCGCCCCTCGACCACGACGTGGCGGAGCGCTACCTAGGGGCGATGTTCGCGGCGGCGAACTTCGCCCGGGCCAACCGACATCTGCTGACGGACGCGGTCCGGGAGGGCTTCGAGGCCGTGTTCCGGCGGTCCGCCCGCGATCTCGGGCTGTCCCTCGTGTACGACGTGGCCCACAACCTGGCCAAGATGGAGGAGCACGACGTCGACGGGGGCCGCCGGATGCTGTGCGTGCACCGGAAGGGTGCCACCCGCTCCTTCGGCCCCGGCCATCCGGAGCTCCCGGCCCGCTACCGGGACGTCGGCCAACCCGTGATCATCCCCGGCTCGATGGGGACCTCGTCGTACGTGCTCGTCGGCACCGACGAGGCCGGGCCGCGTTCGTTCGCCTCGACGTGTCACGGCGCCGGACGGGCCATGAGCCGCACGAAGGCCAAGAAAGTCATGACGGCCGCGGAACTGCGGAATTCCCTGGAGGAGCGGGGTATAACAGTGGCTGCGTCCCAGTGGCGTCTGTTGGCCGAGGAGGCGCCCTACGCCTACAAGGACGTCTCCCAGGTCGTCAACGCGTGCGAGGGGGCCGGGCTCTCCCGCAAGGTGGCCCGCCTCCGGCCGGTCGGCGTGGTGAAGGGATAGGCATGGCCAAGGCCACCATCGAAGCGTGGGAACAGGAACCGACCCCGGCGGGCTCGCGGCGGCCGGCGCCTCGCCGGGTCCGGGTCACGATCCGCCGGGTCAGTCCGTGGTCGGTCCTGAAGGTCTCGCTGGTCATCTACTTCTGTCTCCTCCTGGTGGCCCTGGTCGGGATGGCCATCCTGTTCGCGGTCCTCGACTCGGCGGGCGTGATCGATTCCATGGAGGAGTTCCTCACGGTGATCTGGGGCGGGAGCGAGGTCGCCACCGGTCCCGGCCAGCCGGGGACGACCTTCGAGGTCGACTTCGGCTTCGTCATGCGGATCCTGTTCCTGGTCGGGGTGGTCTCCACTGCGCTGTGGTGCGCGTTCACGGTGTTCCTGGCGTTCCTCTACAACCTGATCGCCGATCTCCTCGGGGGCGTCGAGGTCACCCTCGTCGAGCGCCGGTAGCGCGACTCGTTTGACGGTCTCCTTCCCCGGCGGGTACGCTGGTCGCGACCTCGTCGGGCCTGTAGCTCAGGCGGTTAGAGCGCACCCCTGATAAGGGTGAGGCCGGTGGTTCAAGTCCACCCAGGCCCACGGAGGCGCGAGAGGAGGCAGGGGATGGCGGAGGAGAAGAAGGGCAAGAAGAAGTGGTTCATCCTGGGGGCCATCGTGGCGGCCTTCGCGGCGTTCTTCGCGATCTTCCGCCGCAAGCGGAACCGTGAGATCGAGGAGAGCGAGTGGCAGGAGCTGCCACCGCCCGAATCCAGCTGATCCCGATCGCCCACTGAAGCGCCAGGGCCGGCCTCCGGGCCGGCCCTCTGTCATGCGGGGTGTGGGAACCGCGGGACACCTCGCGGTGTAAAGGGGATGACGACGTGGGGGTCCCCACCGACGAGTCCGAGCTCGTCTCGCGCGCGGCGCGAGGAGAGGTCCCGGCCTACGAGGAGCTGGTGCGCAGGTATCAGGGCATCGCCCATCGGACGGCCTACCTGATCGCGGGCGGGGCCGCCCAGGCGGACGACGCCGCTCAAGCGGGCTTCGTCAAGGCCTACCGGGCCCTGGGACGGTTCGACCGGTCGCGCCCGTTCCGGCCGTGGCTGCTGCGGATCGTGGCCAACGAAGCTCGCAACCTGCGGCGGGCCGAGGCCCGGCGGGCCGCGCTCGAGCTGCGGGCGGGCCGGCAGGAGCCCGAGGCGGTTCGGGGCCCCGAAAGTGAGGCCGCGTCCCTCGAACGGCGGGAGGCCCTGCTGGCGGCGGTGAACCGGCTGGCCGAAGGGGACCGGGAGGTCATCGCGATGCGGTACTTCCTGGAGCTGTCGGAGGCGGAGATGGCGACGATGCTCGGTGTGGCGGCGGGAACGGTGAAGTCGCGCCTGTCCCGGGCACTGACGAGGCTCCGGGCGATCGTGGAGCCGGAGGAACGATGACGGAAGCGGCGATGGAGCTCGAGCTCCGGGAGCTCGGCCGGCAGCTGGCCTGGCCGCCGGCACCCGACCTTGCGTCCTCCGTCGGGGAGGAGCTTCGGACGGTGGTCCCGTTGCGCCGCCGTCCTCGGCGGATCGCCGTGCTGGCGGCCGCGGCCGTGCTGATCCTCGCCGGGCTCCTGGCCAT
>Ga0299907_10001158_pt1 | contig 14669 bp, 17 predicted proteins | sample RVTome_16_FD_198680 | JGI IMG/M metagenome (GOLD analysis project Ga0299907, IMG submission 198680) | Soil microbial communities from uranium-contaminated site in the Upper Colorado River Basin, Wyoming, United States - RVT152D67 (version 2) ... | reverse complement strand
GCGGATCGGGCCAACGTCGGTGGAGCTCCTGATCGACGTCCTGCGCCAGGGCTCGCCGGGACTCCGCGGGACGGTCGGACCGCTGCTGAACAGCCTCGTCGGTGTGGATGAGTTCATCCGCAGGATGGAGTCGGTCGAGCCCGAGCGCCGGTCGCGTGCCGCCGAGGCGCTCGGCGCCATCGGCGGCCCGAATGCCGTCGACACCCTCGTCGCGGCGCTGTCCGATCCCGACGAGCACGTCCGCTTGCGCGCGGCCCAGCTGCTCGGCGATATCGGCAACGCTCGCGCCGCGGAAGCGGTATCACGGCTGCTCGACGATCCCGTCCCGGAGGTCGCGGCCGCGGCACGGGAGGCGCTGGAGGCTGGGCTCGACCGTCGCGGCGACGAGGGCGAGACCTACGGCCACGGATCCTAGGTCCTGCGGAACTCCTCGAAGAACCGGCTCGCCGTCGGACCCCGCTGGCCCTGGTACTTGCTCTTGGTCTTCGCGGATCCGTACGGCATGTCGGCGGCCGTCGAGAGCCTGAAGAACGAGATCTGCCCGATCTTCATGCCCGGATAGATCGTGATGGGCAGGTTGGCGACGTTCGACAGCTCGAGGGTGAGGAACCCGTCCCATCCCGGATCGACGTAGCCCGCCGTCGAGTGGATCAGCAGCCCGAGGCGCCCGAGCGAGGACTTGCCCTCCAGGCGGGCGACCATGTCGTCGGGGATCGCGACGCGCTCGAGCGTGGACCCCAGCACGAACTCGCCGGGGTGCAGGATGAACGGCTCGCCGTCCGGGACCTGCACCAGCTCGGTCAGGTCCGGCATCTCGCGCTTCACATCGATGTACGGGTAGCGCGAGTTCGCGAACACGCGGAACTGCGAGTCGACGTGCAGGTCCACCGAGGACGGCTGAACACACGTCGGCTCGAACGGATCGATCACGATGCGCTTGGCGTCGATCTCCTCGCGGATCGAGCGGTCGGACAAGATCATGGCGTCAGGATGCTAACGGGTCGCCCGGCCCGAAGTTCGGTCGTCAGCGGAGCGTCTGCGAGACCTCGATCCACCGGTCGAGCGTCGCGCGCGCCGCGCCGTCGTCGATCGAGGACGCCGCCAGACGGATCCCCTCCTCGACCGAATCGACACGGCCGGCGACCTCGAGCGCGGCGGCGGCGTTCAGCAGGACGACCTCGCGGCGGGGGCCCGTCTGGCCTGCGAGCACCCAGGCTGCGATCTCCGCGTTCGTGGCTGCGTCACCGCCCTTCAGGTCGTCGTCGGTCGCCCTGCGCAGACCGAGCTCGGAGGGGTCGAGCGTCCGTTCGCGGACCTCGCCGTCGCGGGTCTCGTGGACCGTGGACAGACCGGTGGTCGTGAGCTCGTCCAGGCCGTCCTCGCCTCGGAAGACCTTCGCCCGGACCCCGCGGCGCGCAAGCACCTCGGCGACGAGCGGCAGCATGCGGGCGTCGGACACGCCCACCACCTGAGCGGCCGGCCGCGCGGGGTTCGTGAGCGGACCGAGGAAGTTGAACGCCGTCGGCACGCGCAGCTCACGCCGGATCCCCGCCGCGTACGCCGCGGCGGGATGGAACACGGGAGCGAACATGAACGCGATCCCGGCCTCGTCGAGACAGCGCGATACGCCCCGCGGCCCCAGGTCGATCCGCACGCCGAGCGCTTCCAGGAGATCGGCGGACCCGCAGGCGGACGAGGCGGCCCGGTTGCCGTGCTTGGCAACGCGGACGCCGCTCGCCGCGACGACGATCGCGGCGAGCGTGGAGATGTTGAACGTGCCGGCGCGGTCACCGCCGGTCCCGCACGTATCGACGACCGGCTCCGACGACTCGACAGGGTGCGCCATGTCGAGCGCCGCGCGAGCGAAGCCCTCGAGCTCGTCGACGGTCTCTCCCTTGGTCCGTAGCGCCATCAGGAACCCGGCGACCTGCGCGGGCGTGACCTCCTCCCGCATGATCGCGAGCATCGCCTGCTCGGCCTCGTCGACCGACAGGGGATCTCCCGATATCAAGCGAGACAGCAGGGCCGGCCAGACGTTGGGGTCCAGCATGGGGTGGGCAGGCTAGCAGGTCATACAGTGCCGGAGGCGCCGCTAGACTGTCACGAAGTCCGGTGCGCCGGGCGGGAGCTGCGGGTGTGGTTCAATGGTAGAACGCAAGCTTCCCAAGCTTGAAACGGGGGTTCGATTCCCCTCACCCGCTCGAGAGCGCTGAACCCCTCGAGGCCGATCCTTCATGCGATCAGCTCGATGATGTCGTCCTCCACGACGACGTGGTCGCGGCCGACAAGCTGACCGGGGAAGCGCGCCGACGGACCCCAGATGTTGGCCCCGCGACAGCTCATGCGCAGCTCGGCGTGCACCTCCGCGGCGACGTCGGCGATGGTCGCACCTGGAGCGACGGCCATGGGGTCTTCCTCCTGCGACCCGGGGCGTCGCGTGAACACGCGCACGAGGCCCGTCAGTCGCCAGACCGCATCGCGGAACCGGTCCACGCTGTCATCGTCGAGGATCGAAACCGCGATCAGGTCGAGGCCTTGCATGGCGAGGGCGAGCCGCGCGAGATGCGTCGTGTGTGCCTCATCGGCCTTCGTGGCAGCGAGGATCGCCGGCAGCGTGATGTTCGCGGCTTCCACCTCGGCGCGGACCTCGAGCAGCGGCTCGACGGGCACGGTCGCGTCGTGGCAGTAGACGATCCCGTCGGCACCGCGGAGCACGCCGAGCAGCGCCCGGCCACCGCCTCGGTCTTCGCCGGCACCGGCGATCAGACCGGGGATCTCCACGAGCTGCACGGGGACGCCGTGGATCATCGTCACGGCGGGGACGGGACGGAGCGTCGTGAACGCGTAGTCACCGGTCTTGACCTGGATCTCCGACAGCGCCTGGAGCAGCGACGACTTGCCGACGTTCGGCGGGCCGACCAGCGCGATCTGCGAGACGCCCTCGCGGCGCACCGCGATCGAGTCCCGGTGGACCACCTTCGAGCGTCCGCGCGTCTGATCGATCTCGCCGAGCACCCACTTGCGGATGTCGGCGTACGGACCGTTCTTGTAGTCGGGCAGGTCCGCGAGGATCGCGCGGAGCTCCTTGATGCGCGCGCTCCCGTCCTTGCCGACGAGCCGGCGCTTGATCAGTTGCATCTGGACCCGGTGTGGCATCGGCACGACTCGAACCTCCCTGGACAGATGACGCGGGACGATCGTTCGGGAGGACGGTCGAACGCCGAGCGGCGACGAACGCGTCTTGCTCCCGCTGCTTCCCTCGACGCTCGGTGTGGGAAGCAGCGGCCTAGCCGGTCTGTCTGAGGACCTCCAGACGCCAGCGCGCTTCGTCGCGGAGTGCCATACGCGCGAGGATAGCGTACGGCCCGCCGAGGGTCACTCGCGGCCCAGGTTCACACGCCCGGTCGGACAGACGTCGTTCAACGGGCAGATCTCGCAGCGAGGACGACCCGCCTTGCAGATCTCGCGACCGAGTCGGATCAGGCCGACGTGCATCGACACGCGGAGCTGCGGCGGGACGATGTCCTCGAGGATCCCGTGCGCCTTCTCGGGGGTCGCCTCCGGTGGGATCAGGCCGAGACGTCGTGTGACGCGGTGGACGTGCGTATCGACGGCGAGCGCGTTCCGGCCGAGCGAGAACGCGAGCACGATCGCGGCCGTCTTCGGCCCGACCCCGTTCAGCGAGGAGAGGTACGAACGCGCATCCGCGTCGGACATCTCGGCGAGGAAGGACAGGTCGTACCGTCCCTCACGGCCGTGGATCTCGCGAAGGATCCCCTGGATCCGAGGCGCTTTGATGTTCGCAAGCCCGCCGGAGCGGATCGAGTCGGCAACGTCGCTCGTGCGGGCCGCCGCGAGGGCGTCCCAGTCCGGGAACCGTCGGCGGAGCTGCTCGAAGGCCCGAGCCGCATTGACGTCGCTCGTGTGCTGCGAGAGCACCGTGAGGACGAGCTCCTCGAGCGGGTCGCTGCTCCGCGGGGGCGCGAGCGGCCCGAAGGATCGCTCCAGCCGCCGGTGGATCGCACGAACCCTGCGTCGGTCGGCCACGGCGCGCGCAGCCTATCCGAGCGCGCTACGACGCCGGGTGGAAGTCCTTGAACTGGGTGAGGTGCGGCAGGAACGTCAGCGGGATGCTGTCCGTCGGGCCGTTGCGGTGCTTGGCCACGACCAGGTCGGCGAGGCCCTTCTTGGCAGGGTCGGAGTCGTCCCTGTGGATGAACATCACGACGTCTGCGTCCTGTTCGATAGCCCCACTATTATGAGAGATAGCAGTTCCTCGACCGGCCAGCCAGTTCGAAGGCCCAGGTACTGTCATATCATAAACGACCTCCGAGCCGGCCACGACCACCTCCGTGACGCGGTCCCAGAACACATCACTCTCGGCCTCGCCGATGAGATCGGGCTCGCCGAGCAGCTCCCCGTACTGAGCGACCAACGATCTGGACGGAGCGAACCCGAAGTGCGCGGTGCCGCCGTACGACGTGCCGCGCAGTCTGGCCATGCCGCGCGTCGTCACCCCTTTCTCGCGCATCGCGCGCCGTACGCGCTCGAAGATCTCCGGGGCAAGGGTGTCGACGTTCGTGTTCGGAACGATCTCACGCAGCGCGGTTGCGAGCTCACGCGCGGGACGAACCCGCGGACCGAACGCGCCGACATGGCGAAGGAACCACCGCTGGTCCACCGATCCACAGACGTGAACGCGCCACCACGGACGGTACCCGTGCTTGGCCGCTCGCTTGATCCTCGCGACGATCCCGAACCGAAGCAGCAGCGTCGCAACGTCGTAGGCGAGGCCCTCGCTGCTCGTCGAGAAGTACACGGTGTGGCTCCCCCGCTGACCGGGCTTCCTCACGTGGACGCAGCCATCGGTCGCCCAGAGGTGACGCAGGAGGATCGCGACCTGCTGGTTGGACAATCGGAACGCTTCTCCCGGGATGCGCTTGTCGGCGGAACCCTGCCCGTAGATCCCCAGCTCGCGCAGCCAGGCGCTCACGCCCGTCGGCCGCCACCGAGTTCCGTTCCCACCGATGAACAGCTGGTGCCACGCCCCGCGTCCTCGGATCCGTTTCACCCTCGCGCCGAACTGCTCGGTGGCGGCTCGTGCGACAAGGCGACTGTTGTCTTCGGAGGCCGTCGTGTACCGGAGCGACCGCGCCCGGAGGTAGCTGCCGTCGCCGATCAGTTGCCCGAGCAGCGCCACGCGGTCGTCGTGCCAGCGGATCGTCCGTGCGGGCTCGGGTAGCCGCCGGGCGATGCCCAACCGGTCGCCTTCCCGGATGTCGCGGACGCGCTTCCACCCGGACGCGCCGAGGAGCCGATGCTCCTCCGTGGCGCGGATCGTGCGCCCGCTCGCGAGTCGGACTTCGAAGAGCTGCCGCTCGCCGACCGGCCAGACCTTGTCGCTCCGCGCTTCGAAGATCCGCCCGTCCGTGCCCACGGCAAGCACGTCCGGCTCGGTACCGACGAGGTCGCGGATCGCTCTGCGCTGCCCGTCGGCCAGCTGAACCAGCGTGTCGCCGGGAACGCACTCGCGCAGGTCCGAAAGCTGCGGCCGCTTGTCCTGCCGTCGCTCGGGGTCCCGGTTCAGCTGGGACACCGCGATGACCGGGATCTTGAGCTCCTTCGCCAGCAGCTTGAGGCTGCGACTGATCTCGGCGATCTCCTGTTGGCGGTTGTCGACGCGCCGATGGTGCGACATCAGCTGGAGGTAATCGACGATGATCAGACCGAGGCCCTGCTTGCGGGCCGACAGCCGCCGCGCCTTCGCGCGGATGTCGACGATCGTCACGTTCCCCGAGTCCACGATCGACAACGGCGCGTCGTGGAGCACCTCGGCGGCCTGCACGATCCGCGACCAATCGTCCGCACCGACCCGCTTGTTGCGGATGCTGTCCCAGGGCACGCGCGCCTCGGCGCACAGCAGCCGCATGCCGATCTCCCACCGCGACATCTCGAGCGAGAACATCGCGACCGGCCCGCGCGCCTCGACGGCGACGTTGCGTGCGAGGTTCGTCACGAACGACGACTTGCCGATGCCGGGCCGTGCCGCGACGACGATCAGGTTGCCCGCCTGCATCCCCGACAGCAACGCATCGACGTCACGGAACCCGGTCGGTATCCCGGCGAATGCCGACTCTCGGTTCTGGATCTTCTCGAGGTCGGTCATCGCCTGGTCGACGAGCTCTCGAAGCGATGCGATCTGCTCCTTCTCGTCGGGTCGCGCGACGTCGTAGATCCGCTGCTCGGCGTCGTCGGCGACCTGCTTGGGGTCCTCCGGCGCCGAGTACGCGAGGTCGATGATGTCGGCGGCGGCGGAGATCAGCCGCCGGAGCAGCGCGTGCTCGGCGACGATCCTGGCGTAGTTGGCTGCGGCGGCCGGCGTCGGCACCTGCTCGACCAGCTCGTGGATGTACAGGTGCCCGCCGATCTCCTCGAGCGCGCCGTGGCGGCGCAGTTCCTCCACCGCGGTGATCGCGTCGACGGGCTCCCCGCGGGCGTACAGCGCCCGGAGCGCGTCGAAGATCTTCCCGTTCGCCGAGCGATAGAAGTCGTCGGGCTTGACGACCTCGACGACGTCGGCGATCGCCTCGGACGAGAGCATCATCCCGCCGAGGACGGACTCCTCTGCCTCGAGGTTGTGGGGCGGAACACGGTCTGGCCGGAGACGTCGAACGCCATCAGCGGTACGGACCAAGGAACCCCCCTCGCGCACGGTGCGTGGACCGACAGCGGACGTTAGTCCGGACCCACCGAAGCGGTACAGGGGAATGCCCTGGGATACCGGCTGTGGAAAACGTTGCGGCTGTTCGGCCTCGAAGATTCCTTGTCACACCGCCTCCCACCAGCATTTCCCCATGTGGAAAACCCTGTGGAAGAGTGTGGACGCCCCCTCTGACACGGCCGGCGAGCGACGAGCGCGCGTCGCCCGCCGGAACGGTCAGGACTCGGGCTGGACGTCGACCGAGAGGATCGGGTCCACGTCCTGGAACAGGTGCACGCGGACCTCGTGCGTGCCGACGCTGCGGATCGGCTCGGCCAGGTGAACGTCGTGCCTGTCGACGACAACGCCTGTCTGGCGTTCGATCTCTGCGACGACCTCGGCGGCGGTCACGCTCCCGAACAGCTTGCCCTCCTCCCCAACGCGCGCCCGGACAGCGATCGGCCCGCCCGTGAGCTTGGAGGCGACCGCCTCGGCTTCGCCCTTCGCCTTGGACGTCCGCACCGTGTGCGCACGCTTGAGGCTCTCGATGTGCTTGACGCCACCGCGGGTCGCCTTGACGGCGAGGCCCCGCGGGACCAGGTAGTTGCGCGCGTACCCGTCGGCCACCTCGACGATGTCGCCCGGGTGACCGAGCTTCTCGACGGTCTTCTGGAGGATGACCTTCATCGCGACGAGTACGGTAGCAGCGCCATCTCGCGGGCGTTCTTCACCGCCGCCGCCACGTCGCGCTGGTGCTGCGAGCAGTTGCCCGTCACCCGTCGCGCGCGGATCTTGCCGCGGTCCGAGACGAACTTGCGGAGCGTGGGCACGTCCTTGTAGTCGACGTAGTCGATCCGGTTCTTGCAGAAGATGCAGATCTTGCGCTTCTGCTTCTTCTGCCAGCCCTTCTCGTCCTTCTCCTTCTTACGTGGCTTGCCCTTCGGCTTACCCGGCATCCAGTGGTGTCTCCTCGCTGTTCCCGGGACCAGCGCCGACCGCGGCCGGAGCCCAGTCGCCGCCCGAGCGGCCCTGCCGCTCGACCTTGGCGGTCGCCCAGCGAAGGCTGGGACCGATCTCGTCCGCCTCGATCTCGACGACCGAGCGCTTCTCACCGTCCTGCGTCTCCCACGAGCGCTGCCGCAGCCGCCCGGTGACGATCACGCGGCTACCCCGCGTGAGCGACTCGGCGACGTTCTCGGCGAGGTTCCGCCACGCGTTGCAGCGGAAGAACGACGTGTCGCCGTCCTTCCAGCCGCCGCCCTCGTCGCGCATGCGCGGCGTGACGGCGACCGAGAAGTTGACGACCGCCGCCCCGTTCGGCGTGTACCGCAGCTCCGGGTCGTCCGTGAGGTTGCCGACGATCGTGATCTGGTTGTCGCTGGCCATCTCCATCACCTTCCTGTCCTGCCGCTCCCCGGCGATGGCGTGCCGGGAAGGGGGAAGTCCTGGGCGGTCGCCTCCTACGCGGAGGCCGTGGCCGTGGGTACGGCCTTGGCCTCGGGACGGACGACGACCTTGAACCGCAACACCTCGTCCGCGAGGTGCAGCGCCCGCTCGAGCTCGGCGATCACGCCGGGATCTGCGGTGAACTCCGCAACGACGTAGTAGCCCTCGTTCTGACGAGCGATCTCGAAGGCGAGCCGTCTGCGGCCCCAACGGTCGACCTTGCCGACCTGGCCTCCTCCCTCGGAAGCGATGCGCGAGATGCGCTCGAGCGCTCCGGCGACGATGGACTCGTCCGCTTCCGCGGGCAGGATGAGCATGACTTCGTACTGCCTCAGCTCTCCACCTCCTCTGGTCTGGACGGCCCCCACTAGGTCTAGGGGAGCAGGTGTGGTTGGCCTCCAGAGTCTACCGGGTGCGCTCGTGGCGCGACCCTAGCACCCCGCGCCGACACGGGTTCCGGCCCACGGAGCGCCTGGTCACGGGTAGACTCCGGCACGAGCCGTGCACTGCCGAATGGAGGCGCGAGCGATGACCGTGACCGTCCATGACCTGCGCACATGGAAGGCCGAGGGCCGCCGCTGGGCGATGCTCACGGCCTACGACTTCCCCACCGCCCAGATCCTCGATCGGGCCGGGATCCAGGTGCTGCTCGTCGGCGACTCCGTAGGCCGCAACGTCCTCGGGTACCAGAACGAGCTGCCCGTCACGATGGACGAGATGCTCCATCACGTGCGCGCCGTCGCGCGCGGGGCGGAGCAGGCGATGGTCGTCGGCGACATGCCGTTCATGTCGTTCCAGGTCTCCCTGGAGGAGGGTGTCCGCAACGCGGGCCGGATGATCAAGGAGGGCGGCGCCCACGCGGTCAAGGTCGAGGGGCCGCAGTTCGAGCTCGCTCGGCACCTCACCGAGATCGGGATCCCCGTCATGGGTCACGTCGGACTCACGCCGCAATCGGTCCACGGCCTCGGCGGGTACCGGGTCCAAGGACGTGGCGAGGCGGCGGCGAAGGTGATCGAGCAGGCGCACGCGCTCGAGAAGGCCGGGGTCTTCGCGATCGTCCTCGAGGCGATGCCGGGCGAGCTCGCCGGCGAGATCACGTCCGGGGTCCAGGTGCCGACGATCGGGATCGGCGCCGGCGCCGTATGTGATGCCCAGGTCCTGGTGGTGCACGATCTCCTCGGCATCACCGAGCATGCGCCGAAGCTCGCGAAGGCGTACGCGAACCTGCGCGACGTGATCACGGAGGCAGCGCGTGCCTACGCCGCCGACGTGGCATCGGGGACGTTCCCGGGCGAGGAGCAGACCTACCACTGATGCCGCCGCGGCACCCCTAGACTTCGCCCGGTGAACGAAGCGGTCTGGTTCGTCGCCGGGATCGCGCTCGGCGCGCTCGGTATCTGGCTCGCGACGCGGCGGCGGCCTTCGCGGGAGAGGCCGATCGCCTCGACCGGTCCGGCCCAAGGAGCCGCGACCCGGGCCGAACTGGTCTCGAAGATCGGCCACGAGCTCAAGAACCCGATCATGGCGATCAAGGGGCTGGCATCGACGGGCAGCCGGCTGTACGACTCGTTGTCCGACGAGGAACGCCGGGACCTGTTCCGGACGATCGACGGCGAGGCCGGCCGGCTGCGGCTGATAGGCGAGGAGACGTCGACCGCGATGAAGATCGACGCCGGCCAGCTCCGGTACGACCTCCGCGCCGACGACGTCGGAGCCATGGTCGAGCAGGTGGCCTGGCGCACGCCGGTGGGGGACCACCCGATGGCCGTCGAGGCGGACCGGGGCCTGACCGCAACGGTGGACCGGACCCGGCTGTCGGAGGCGGTCGGGCACCTGATCGACAACGCCGCGAAGTTCTCGCCGCCGGCGTCGACGATCGGCGTCACCGCCCGGGCGGAGGGCACCGAGATCGTGATCGAGGTCGTGGACGGCGGCCCCGGCATCCCCGCCGATCGACGAGAGGCCGTCTTCGAGCGGTACGGGGCGTGGCGGCCGTCGGGCTACGAGGGGACGCCCGGCGCCGGGCTCGGCCTGTTCATCGCGAGGGCTCATGTCCGCGCCCACGGGGGCCGAATGGAGATAGAGGAGGCCCCGGCGGGCGGTACGATGCTCCGCGTCAGGGTGCCGAGAGGGGGCTAAGGGCACCGATGTCCGAGCACGGCGAAGAGCGAACGACGCTGCTCATCGCCGACGACCACAAGATCCTCACGGACGCCCTCGCGATGGTCGTCGAGCGCGATCCGACCCTGCGCATGGTGGCGCCCCCCGTCCACACGGCCGAGGAGGCCGTCGAGATCTCCCGACGCGAACGCCCCGAGGTCGTCCTGATGGACATCGTGTTCAAGGGCGGGATCGACGGCATCGAGGCGACCCGACGGATCAAGGAGATATCGCCAGCCACGAAGGTCGTGATCATGACGGCGCACGACGACGAGCGGCTGCTCGTGGATGCCGTCGAGGCCGGCGCGTCCGGGTTCCTCGGCAAGGACGAGGCGGCCAACGAGGTCCTCGCGGCCGCCAAGGCCGCTGCCGACGGGGAGGTCCTGATCGACCCTGCGACCCTCCTCCGGCTCTTGCACCAGGTGGCCCTGGAGCGCGAGGCCCGTCGGGACGCGATGGCCCTGTTCGAGGGCCTGACCGAGCGGGAGTGGGAGGTCCTGAGCCTGCTGGCCGAGGGGATGCGCAACGACGACATCGCCCAGAGGCTCTACATCAGCCCCCAGACCGTCCAGACGCACGTCCGGAACCTGCTCGCGAAGCTGGGGGTCCACTCCAAGCTGGAGGCGGTCGCCCTGGCCGTCAAGCACGGCACGATCACCGTCTGATCGGCGCCACACCAGGTACCCGCCTTCCGGGCACACCGCTACCCGAGCCCCGGTACCCGGGATCCCCGGACATCAGGGATCGAGCGAACCCCCCCGTTCGACCGATACGCCATGTGTAGGCACTCGTACTGGAGGGGTTCACATGGCAGAGAACGACCGGGAGAAGAGGGGGCGCAAGCTCCTGCTCACGCTCCTCGTGGTTGGCGTGGTGGGGAGCATCGCAGGGATCGGCACGTTCTCGGCGTTCTCCGACACGACCGAGAACGCCGGCAACACGTTCGCGGCCGGCACCGTGTACATCACCGACAACGACGCCGATTCCGCGATGTTCGACTCGAACGCGGCCAACCCGGCGGCGAACGCGGTCGCCGTCCCACCGGGCGCCGCGAACGCGGTCTCGTCGTGCATCACGGTGACCTACCTCGGGACGATGGACGCCGACGTCAAGATCTACGGCGGGGGCTTCACCGGTCCACTGTCCGGGTCCCTGACGATGACCGTCGAGGAAGGGCAGGGAGCGGCGGGGTTCGGTGACTGCACGGGCTTCGTGGCGGACGGCACCGTCTACACGGGCGCGTTCGACGCGTTCGCACCCGACTACGCCGGTGGCTACCTCACCGGTGGGACGTGGACGAAGGACGACTCCGTCGACTACCGCATCACGATCGAGGTTCAGGACGACAACTCCGCGAACGGGGGCGCAGCTCCGCTGGCAACGGACCCGTTCACGTTCACGTGGGAAGCGCGGAACGTCTAACGAGCCGCGTCTGGATGGTGAGAACGGGGCCGCCTCCCCCTCGGCGGCCCCGTCTCACGAGGGGGAACGAGAGGGATGAACGGACGAGCGATCGGATGGGCGAGAGGGATCGGGTTCGTGGCCGGGTTCGCGGTCGCGATGACCGCCGTGCTCTCGTGGAGGATCCCGGCCGGGACCGGAACGCTCGGAGCGGATCTCTCCGTGGTCGCGCTCCGAACGGGTGAGCTGACCGTCTCGACGAGCGCTCCGTTCCTCGTCGCCGGGGGCATGCGACCCGGGTCCGCGGCGACCGGCAGCATCGACGTCCACAACGACTCAGGCTCCGACCTGCGCGTCGCCGTCGCCGCCCAGTCCTCGAGCTCCGATCTCGACGACCTCCTGTGGCTGGAGGTCGACGCGGCGGGCGAGGATCTCTTCCGGGGCCCGCTCTCGGATCTGCTCGAGGGGACCGAGAAGGGCTTCGAGATCGGGCCGGGGAACACGATGACGCTCGGCGTCCGTGGTTGGCTTCCCACGTCGGTCGACGGGGGTTTCGAGGGGAGGAGCGTCGATCTCGCGCTCGTCATGACGCCGAGGGCGGTGACGGGGTCGTGAAGGCACGGGTCCGAGCCTTCTTCGTCGGGGCGATCGTGACGGGGGCGATTGCGATCCTGTCGGGGGGGACGTACGCGGCCTTCTTCAGCACCACGCAGAGCGACGGGAACGGCTTCGCCGCGGGCACGGTGTACCTCCAGGACAACGATTCCGGCTCACGGATGTTCAACGCGTCCGGCATGCGCCCGTCGGATCCGCCGAAGCAGAGTTGTATCACCGTCACCTACAACGGCACGCTCGACGCGGGCGTGCGGCTGTACGCGGCCTCGGTGTCGTCCACCGGCGTCGAGTGGTACCTGAACCTCAGGGTCGAGACGGGTACGTCGACGACCGGGTTCGATGACTGCTCCGGATTCTCCGCGATCCAGACGCTGTACGACGGAACGCTCGCCGGCTACCCGAGGACGTACGGCGGCGCGATCGTCGATCCGGACGGAGCCTGGACGACCGGCGAGCGCCACACCTACCGCTTCACGGTGTCGGTCCAGAACCAGGCGGCCGCCCAGGGCATGACCGGATCGGCGAGCTTCACGTGGCAAGCGAGGAACCTGTGACCGAGTTCGCCCTATCGGCGGCGAGCGTTCGGCCGAGCCGCACGCTGGCCGCCCGTGTCGCGACCACCGCGGCGCTGTGGCTCGCCGGAGGGCTGCTGTTCGGGATCTGTGCCGCTGTGACGATCCCGTATCTGTTCGGTTTCCGGAGCCTCGTCGTGCTCTCCGGGAGCATGACGCCGACGCTCGAGGTGGGCGACGTGGTCGTCGTCCGGCAGATCTCGCCCGCCGAGGCTCGCGTCGGCGACGTCGTGACGTTCCGCGATCCGAGCCGCGACGACCGTCTCGTGACTCACCGCGTCCGGGCGATCGAGATCGAGAACGGTGTCGTTCGGATGGAGACCAAGGGTGACGCCAACTCGGGCCTCGAGTCCTGGCAGGTGCGGGCGACCGGCACGATCGGACGCGCGCAGTTCCGCGTGCCGAAGATCGGCTACGCGCTGTTCTGGATCCGCGGCCGCTTCGGCCGGATGATGCTGGTCGTGATCCCGGCGCTGCTGCTCGGTGCGTACGAGCTGTGGCGGATCTGGCGCCCGCGGTCTCGCAAGGAGGCGAGCGATGCGGCGTGATCGGCGCCGGGGCCGGCTCCTCGTCCTGATCTCGGTCGTGCTGGTGCTCGGCATGGCCGGCGGCGTGGCGTTCGCCGCGTTCATGTCCACGACGTCGAACGACTCGAACAACTGGACGACGGACACCGACTGGACGCCTCCGACCGGTGCGTCGGTGATCGCGCAGGCGGGCTCGACGGCCGGCGGCTCGATCCGTCAGGGTGCCACCTACCACGTCTACGCGAACGTGACCGACTCGGGGAACCCCGCCGCGGGCGTCGCCACGGTGAGGGCGAACCTCGCCAGCATCACGACCGGCCAGACGACCGTCTCGCTGTCGACGGCAGCCGGGCCGTGGACGATCGGCGGCACGAGCTACTCGTACCGGAGCGCCGCGCTGACTGCGGACGACCCGCTGTCCGGCGGGACGAAGAACTACACGCTCACGATGACCGACTCGCACTCGCCGCCGAACTCCGCGGCGCCGACGTTCAGCGTGACGGTCGACAACAGCCATCCGACGGCCGTCGACATCCAGATCGTGAACGGTGCCGGCATCACGGGGAAGCCGGACGCTGGCGACGTCGTGACCTTCACGTTCAGCGAGCCGATGTCACCATCGTCGATCCTTGCGGGCTGGAGCGGCGCCGCGACGACCGTGACGGTGAATCTCGAGAACAACGGCTGCTCGACGAGCGACACCCTGACGGTCACGGGGGCCAACCTCGGCACGGTCTGCCTCGGCCGCGGCGACTTCGTGAACGGCAACAGGAACTTCACGACGTCGACGATGGTGATGAGCGGCAACAACGTGATCGTGACGCTCGGCGGAGCGGCGCTCACGCTCACGGCCGCCGGAGCCGGCACGATGAGCTGGACCCCGAGCACGGCGGCGACGGACGTCGTCGGAAACCCGTGCTCAGCCTCGGCCGCGAACGAGTCCGGCGCCGCGGACATCGACTTCTAGTCCACGTTCCGGCCGGTAGCTCCGGCTCCCGGCCTGTCGGGCCTCGTCCGGCATAATCCCCGCGTGTCCGAAGTGGTCAAGCGCCCGATCGGGCTGGGCCTCGTGCTGGCGGTGCTGGCGGGCACGCTGGTGCTCGGCGCGGCCCTCAAGCTGCCCTGTGCCGCGGGCAACTGGACCAACGGCCGCCAGTACGTGCGATATTGCTACTCCGACATCGTCCCTCTGCTCGGGACCGAGCAGCTGACGGGCGGGCGTCTGCCCTACCTCGACGCGTGCGCGCA
>Ga0299907_10001157_pt1 | contig 14670 bp, 12 predicted proteins | sample RVTome_16_FD_198680 | JGI IMG/M metagenome (GOLD analysis project Ga0299907, IMG submission 198680) | Soil microbial communities from uranium-contaminated site in the Upper Colorado River Basin, Wyoming, United States - RVT152D67 (version 2) ... | reverse complement strand
CCGGCTCGGGGCGATCCACTCCGTGGTCTTCGGCGGCTTCGCGGCGAACGAGCTCGCGATCCGCATCGACGACGCGCGGCCGAAGGTGGTCGTCTCCGCGTCCTGCGGCATCGAAGGGGAGCGCGTCATCCCGTACAAGCCGCTCCTGGACGGCGCACTCGCGGCGGCTGCGCACAAACCCGATCGATGCGTGATCCTGCAGCGCCCGATGCACGGCTGCGACCTCACACCGGGACGCGACCTCGACTGGCACGACGCGATGTCGGGCGCGTCACCCGCCGACTGCGTGCCGGTCGAGGCCACCGACCCGCTCTATGTCCTCTACACGTCGGGCACGACCGCGGTGCCCAAAGGTGTCGTGCGTGACAACGGTGGACACGCCGTCGCACTGCGCTGGTCGCTTCCGAACATCTACGACACGCGGCCGGGCGAGACCTTTTGGGCAGCGTCCGACCTCGGCTGGGCCGTCGGTCACAGCTACATCGTGTACGCACCGCTGCTCACGGGATGCACGTCGATCCTCTACGAGGGCAAGCCCGTTGGCACGCCCGATCCCGGCGCGTTCTGGCGCGTGATCTCAGATCACGGAGTCAAGGTTCTGTTCTGCGCACCGACGGCCTTCCGAGCGATCAAGAAGGAAGACCCCGGCGGGGAACATCTGAAGCGTTACGACCTGAAGCGGTTCACGTATCTGTTCCTGGCCGGCGAACGCACCGATCCGGACACCTATCACTGGGCCTCCGATCTTCTCCGGGTGCCGGTCATCGACCATTGGTGGCAGACCGAGACGGGCTGGCCGATGGCCGCGAACCCGATGGGCATCGAGCAGATGCGCGTGAAGCCCGGCTCGCCGACGAAGCCCGTGCCCGGCTACGACGTCCGGATCCTGGATGAAGCCGGTAACGAGTGCGCACCGGACGTCGAGGGAGCCGTCGCGGTCCGCTCGCCGTTGCCGCCCGGCACGCTCCTCACGCTGTGGAACGACGACGATCGTTTCGTTCGGTCGTATTTCGAGAGGTATCCCGGGTTCTATCTCACCGGCGACGGCGGGCACATCGACGCGGACGGGTACATCTCGATCATGGGGCGCGTCGACGACGTCATCAACGTCGCAGGACACCGACTCTCCGCCGGCGCGATCGAACAGGTCGTGGCGACCCACCAGGACGTCGCCGAATGCGCGGTCATCGGTGTCGCCGACGACATGCGCGGACAGGTCCCTGTCGGTTTCGTCGTCCTGAAGGCCGGTGCCGACTGCGACGCCGACGAGCTCGAGGCGGAGCTCGTCGCGTCCGTGCGCGAGCAGATCGGGGCCGTTGCCGTGTTCAAGCGAGCCATCGTGGTCGATCGGCTCCCGAAGACGCGGTCGGGGAAGATCCTGCGCGGGACGATGCGCGCGATCGCCGACGGCCGCGACTATCGGACGCCGTCGACGATCGACGACCCTGTGATCCTCGACGAGATTTCATCCGCATTAGGGAGGTCTTGATGCCCGAGCTAGTCGCACAGACCACGTCCGGGAAGGTGCGTGGAACCGAGAAGATGGACTGCCTGCAATTCCGCGGCGTGCCCTTCGCTGCGCCGCCGGTCGGAGCGCGTCGCTGGAAATCTCCGGAGCCGCACGAGGGATGGGGCGGCGTCCGCGAAACGACCGAATTCGGCCCGATCTGTCCGCAGGTAACGGGGACGCTGGAGCGCCTCGGCGGCGAACGCCGCCAAGTTCACCCGATGAACGAGGACTGCCTGACGCTCAACGTCTTCACGCCGGCCCTGGACGACGGAAAGCGTCCCGTCATGCTGTGGATCCACGGCGGCGCGTTCTCGACGGGATCGGCGCGTCTGCCTTGGTACTACGGACACAACTTCGCGCGCGACGGCGTCGTCCTCGTGAGCACCAATTACCGCGTCAGCGCGTTTGGCTTCCTGCATCTCGAGGAGGCGTTCGGCGAGGAGTTCCGCGAATCGGGAACGGTGGGCACGCAGGACCAGATCGCCGCGCTGGCGTGGTTGCGCGACAACATCGCCGTCTTCGGTGGAGACCCCGGCAACATCACGATCTTCGGTGAGTCGGCCGGCGGGATGAGCGTCGGCACGCTCCTCGCGGCGCCGGCCGCTAAGGGCTTGTTCCACAAGGCGATCCCGCAGTCCGGCGCTGCGCACAGCTCGCACCCTCGCTCCGTCGCCGCGCGCGTGGCTGAGCGGTTCTGCGCCGAGGTGGGCGTGGCGCCGGGCGATGCGAATGCGCTGCGTGCGCTACCGGTGGAGTCGATCCTCGAGGGCGTCAACCAGCTCGGGCAGGTCATCGCCTCCGACAACAAGGATCTCTTCGGCGAGGAGTTCGCCGGTTTCGCCATGCCTTTCCAGCCGGTGTTCGCCGGCGACGTGCTGCCGCAGTACCCGATCGACGCTATCCGCAACGGGTCGGGAGCCGGGATCCCCACACTCGCCGGGACGACGCTCGAGGAGTGGAAGCTCTTCACACTGATGGCCGGTCCCGAGGCGCTCAGGGTTCGCGCACCGCGGCCACTGCGCAACCTCCTCGAGAAGGCTGGACGTTCCGTCGACGAATTGGTCGCGGCGTACGAGCAGCGGCTCGATCCCCGCGCAGAGGAGGGCGCTGACGTGCCATCCGGTTCCGAAGTCGACCTGCGCAACGCGATCGAGACCGACCGCATCTTCCGCATCCCCGCCATCCGCTTGGCCGAGGCGCAGATCGCCAACGACACGCCGGCGTGGATGTACCGGTTCGACTGGAAGACCCCGGCCTTCGGGGGCCGGATGGGTGCCTGCCATGCGCTGGAGATCCCATTCGTCTTCGACAACCTGTCGGCACCGGGCGCCGATGTCTTCACAGGCAACGCGGGGCCTCCGGAGCTCGCCACCAACATGCACGCGGCCTGGGTAGCCTTCGCCAAAACCGGCGATCCCAACACCGACGGCCTCCCCGACTGGCCCGCCTACGACACGGAGCGGCGCGCCACGATGCTCCTCGACGCCGAGTGCCGGGTCGCCGACGACCCCGGGGGCGACGCACGCCGTCTGTGGAACGGTTTGCTCTAGCTCTTTTCGGAGAGCCTCAGGTACGCACGTCCGCGAGGAGTGATCGAGTAGCCGACCTCGAGGCTGTACGTCAGCCCGGTCCGCTTGAGCTTGTACACAAGCGCCTTGAACGCATAGCGCTCGAAACCCATCTGACGCGCAAGCACGGTGGAGACGACGCCCGGCTGCTCGGAGATGAGCTGGAGCGTGCGGCGCGTCCACGGGCCGAGGTCGGAGTCGGCATCCATCCGATCCAAGCGCTTGCTGATATCGCCGATGTCTTTGTCGGTGAGCTGGCTCTGCTCGGCGAGGCGAGCCCAGTCCGCCGGCTTGGAGGGACTCACGGTATCCGGGGCGCTGCGCTGCTCACTCCGTGAAGAACCCTCCGTCCGGGTGCAGGATCTCGCCGGTGAAGTAGGACGATTCGTCGGAGGCGAGGAAGACAGCAGTGTTGGCGATGTCGGTGGGCGTGCCGAACCTTCCGAGCGGGATCTGCGGGAGCACCATGTTGCGGATCGCGTCGTTGCCGGTGATGAGCGACGTCATGTTCGTCTCGATGAACCCCGGCCCAATCGCGTTCACGCGGATGCCCGTCGGGCCGAGGCTGCGGGCGAGTGATTTCGTCAACATCCATACGCCGGCTTTGGAGACCGTGTAGGAGAGCGGGCCGGCGTCCGGTCGCTTGGCGGCTATGGAGGCGATCGTGACGATCGAACCCGACTTCCGCTCGACCATGTGCGGCGCCACGGCACGGCAGGCGAGAAGCGTACCCGTGAGGTTCACGTCGAGAACGCGCTGCCACGCCTTGAGATCGAGCTCGGTGAGGATCGTCCACGGCTCGGCGAAACGACGGACCTGCTCCTCCAGCATCCGCTGGTCGGCGCGGTGCTCACCCGACACGTAGTCGGAGTGCGATATCCCCGCCGCTGTGACGAGGACATCGACGCGACCGAAGCGTTCGATCGCGGTTTGGCCCATCGCCTCGTTGTCCGCAGGGCTGGAGGCGTCGATGTGGACGAACAGGGCTTCGCGTCCGCGCTCCTTCACGCGCGCGACGCTCTCGGCCCCCGGCTCGTCGAGCAGGTCGGCGACGAGGACGTCGGCACCTTCGTCGGCGAAGCGCTCGCAGCATGCGCGCCCGATGCCGTTACCGCCGCCGGTGACGACGGCGACCTTTCCTTCGAGACGTCCTGCCATGTGTGAGAGCGAGCCTATTCGACCAGAGCCGTCACGGGATCACGAGCATGCCGAGCTCGGCTTCGAGTTGTTGCCGTGGTTTTGCGCCGAGCGAAGCCCGCTCCATGCGTCCGTTACGGAACATGGCGACGAGCGGGATCGACTTGACGTCGTAACGCTGTGCGATGTCCGGGTTCTCGTCGATGTTGAGCTTCACGACCTTGTAGGCGTTGCCCCGCATGGTGGCGATCTGCTCGACGACCGGCGCGACCGCACGGCACGGACCGCACCAGGGAGCCCAGAAGTCGACGATGACCGGCGTCTGCGACTGGAGGACCTCGGTGTCGAAGTTGGCGCTGTTCACCGATGCGATGGGTCCCTCCGCCTCGGCCGGCGACGGGGCGCTCACCTGGGCGTCGATCCCTTGGGGTGTATCGCCGCGCCGGATCTGATCGAGCCAGTCATTGGCGTCCCGCACGCTTTCCGGCGTCACGTTGTGCTCCATCGGGTACTCGCGGAACACGAGGGGGACGTCGTGCTGCTTCAGCAACTGCGCCGTCTCGCGCGCGCGTTCTATGGGCACGACCGGATCGTGATTCCCGTGTTGCATGAGCACCGGTGGGAGGGTGCCTTGCCAGTCGAGTGTGTCGACGGCCTCGCCGGGCAGGAAGCCGCTCATGACGAGGTTGCCCGCCGGACGAGGACGCTCGGACGGTCTGAACGTGAACGCGAGCGACATCGCGGCGCCCATGGAGAACCCGCCGACCACCATCTCCTCGCGCTCGAGGTCGTGTTCGGTTAGGGCCGCCTCGATCGCCTCGTCGACGGCGTCGAGGGACGACCTCATCGTCGAACGAGCAGTGTCGGGTGCTTCCATGCGGAACCAGGCGAAGCCGGGGCCGTAGGCGTAGGGGCCGCGCGGGCACACCGTGATGAAGTAGCCGTCCGGATCGATGTGGGGTGCGAGGCCGGCGAGGTCGTTCTCGTTCGACCCGATGCCGTGCATGAGGACGAGCAACCGCTCGGCGCGCGCGCCTTTGACGACTCGTGTGGTCAGACCCATCGCGACCATCAGGATAGCTTCGGCAGGTGCGGGGCGATCGCGCCCCGTAGACTTCGCACGTGCTCGAGGCCACAACGACCCGCCGTCGTGCCGCGCGCGTGCTCTTTTCCGCCGTCGCTTTGGGCACGACGAGCTTCGTCGTCTCGATCACCGTAGCGCCGTTGGTGGGGGAGGACCTGTCGCGGTCGGCGACGCTGTCGGGACTGCCCTGGGCTGCGGGTGTGCTCGGCACGGGCTTGGGCTCGGCCTTGCTCTCCCAGCTGATGGCTCGCCGCGGACGGGGGCCGGGACTCGCGCTCGGCTACGCCGGCGGTGGGGTCGGAGCGGCCCTCGCCGTCCTGGCCATCGCCAACGGGCAGTTCGCGCTCTTCGTCCTAGCCGTCCTGCTGATGGGGGCCGGCAACGCCTCCAATCATCTGTCGAGGTACGCGGCCGCCGACCTCTACCCGCCCGAGCGACGCGCGTCGGGCCTGAGCACGGTCGTGTGGGCCGGTGCTATCGGAGGCGTCGCAGGCCCGGCGCTCCTCGACCCCTCCGCGCGCTTGGCCTCCGGCGGAGGTCTCCCACGACTCGCCGGTCCGTTCCTCATCGCCGTCCTCGGGTGTGTCGCCGCCGTGGCGGCTGTGGCCGTGCTGTTGCGCACGACGCCCGGAGCCCTGCGTGCCCACGACGGCGAGGCCGTCCCCACCGGTGCTCGTCTGACGGCCATGTGGCGCGCGCCGCGAGCCCAGGCTGCGCTGATCGCGCTCGCCGTGGCGCAGACGGTGATGGTGCTGATCATGGCCATGACGCCTGTGCACATGCGCTCGCACGGGCACGGACTTGGCTCGGTCGGCTTCGTGATCAGCCTCCACGTCTTCGGGATGTACGGCTTGTCACCGATCTCGGGGCGGCTCGCCGACCGGTTCGGTCCGATCCCCATGGTCCTGGCCGGCTTCGGCACGCTGGCCGCCGCCGCCGTGATCGCCGCGGCGTCGCCGGCGCGAGCGGGCATGTGGCTCGCCGTCCCGCTTTTCCTGCTCGGGTGGGGGTGGAGCCTTTCCTTCGTGTCGGGCAGTGCACTCTTGACCGAGGGCCTGGCCTACGGGGATCGGGCCCGGCTGCAAGGCGCGACAGACAGCATCGTGTGGACGGCCGCCGCCGTCGCCGGCTTGAGCTCGGGCGTCCTGGTCGGTGCGTTCAGCTACGCGGTGCTCTGTGTCGTCGGTGCCCTGCTCGTGATAGCGCCGGTGATGGTGATCTCGAGCCGCCGCCGGATCCTCGCGACTGCGCCGGCCTAGCCCTCTTCGGAACCCGGCTCGAAGTCGAGCGCGAGCGAGTTGATGCAGTAACGCAGGCCGGTCGGGTTCGGCCCGTCGGGGAACACGTGGCCCAGGTGGGAGCCGCAGTTCCGGCACAAGACCTCCGTTCGCGTCATGCCGTGGCTCGTGTCCGACTGCGTCTCGATGTTCTCCTCGATGGCGGGCTCGAAGAAGCTCGGCCACCCGGTCCCGGAGTCGAACTTCGCGTCCGAGCTGAAGAGATCGGCGCCGCAGGCACCGCAGCGGTACATGCCCGTCTCTTTGTTGTAGACGTAATCACCGGAGAAGGCCGGCTCGGTGCCCGCGCGGCGAAGGACCTCGTACTTCTCGGGGGTAAGCTCGGCTTGCCACTGATCCTCGGTCTTTTCGGTCGTCATAGGCTTACGCTATCGGTTTACGGACCAACTAGGGGGTCGCTATGAGCAAGGTTTCCGAGGAGATCAGGCTGGACGGATCGGCCGTCACCGAGCTCGGGGCGTCGTTTCGAGGAGAGCTGGTTGGTCCCGAACATGCCGACTACGACGAGCGGCGCAAGATCTGGAACGCTTCGATCGACCGTCGCCCGGCGCTCACCGCGCGGTGCACCGGGGTCGCCGACGTGGTCGCGGCGGTGCGCTTCGCACGCGATACCGGGATCACGACCGCGGTGCGCAGCGGGGGCCACAGCTTCCCCGGCCACTCGGTCGTCGACGACGGATTCGTCATCGACCTTGGAGAGATGAAGGGGATCCGCGTCGATCCCGAAGCTCGCACGGCGCGGGCTCAGGCGGGCGTCCTACTCGGAGAGCTCGACCGCGAGACGCAAGCGTTCGGGCAGGTCGTGCCGGCGGGGATCGTGACCCACACGGGCCTGGCCGGGCTCACGCTCGGCGGGGGCATCGGCTGGACGATGCGCACCTTCGGGCTCACGATCGACCAGCTCCTGTCCGTGGACCTCGTCACAGCGGACGGGGAGTTCGTGAAGGCGAGCGAGGACGAGAATCCCGACCTCTTCTGGGGCGTGCGGGGAGGAGGCGGCAACTTCGGGATCGTGACCGATTTCGAGTTTCGCCTGAATCCGCTGGGCCCGACCGTTCTCGCCGGGCCCATCGCCTGGCTCATGGAGGACTCGGCCGACGTGCTGCGCTTCTACAGAGAGTGGATCAAGGACGCCCCGGACGAGCTCAACACGATAGTCGTCCACCGGCGGGCTCCGGCCATGGCTCCGTGGGCCGAGGAGCTGCACGGCCGCCACGTCGTCATGGTGGCGTGTTGCTACGCCGGGGACATCGAGGAAGGCGAGAAGGTGCTGCGCCCGATGAAGGAGTTCGGCTCGCCCGTCCTCGACGGGTGCGTCCCGAAGCCCTACGTCGTTCATCAGGCGTTCCTCGACCCCGGGCTCCCGTGGGGATGGTGGTACTACTTCCGCTCGTGCGACGTATCCGAGCTCAACAACGAGGTGATCGACATCACCGTCGAGCACGCGTTGAACATCAAGTCTCCGAAGACCGCCTTCCCCATCTTCCAGCTGGGCGGAGCGATCGCGCGCGTAGGCGACGATGAGACGGCCTACAACGGGCGGCAGTCCGGGCACACGTTCAACTGCGCCGGCGTCACCGAGACCCAGGAAGGCTTCGATGAGGAGCGGGAATGGGCACGCGGCTTGTGGACCGCACTCGAGCCACACCACACGAGCGTGTACGTGAACTTCATGTTCGACGAGGGTGAGGAGCGGATCCGAGAGGCCTACGGGCCGGCGAAGTACGACCGGCTCAAGGCGCTGAAGCGGAAGTACGACCCCGACAACTTCTTCCGCCTCAATCAGAACATCCCGCCCGGCTAGAGTCTGCCCCTCGCTCGCGTTAGCATGGCGTCGACGAGGGAGGGACGATGCCAAGATACGTGATCGAGCGGTCGTTCGACCCGCTGGACGAGGAGCTCTCGGAGCAGATCGGCGCGATGTCGAAGAAGATCATCGCGGAGCAGTTTCCGCAGATCCGGTGGGAGCACAGTCACGTGGTCGCGGATGCCGAGGGGAACGTGCTTTCGTTCTGCATCTACGAAGCTCCGAACGAGGACGTGATCCGCGAGCACGCCAAGGAGCTCGGCTACCACGTCATCAACCACATCTACGAGATCGGCGCGGACGTCAACCCCAGGGAGATCAGATCCGCCTAGTGCTCGTGCGGGTCCTGTAGCTCCCCTTCGGCGTGGCGCCGGATCGTTTCGGCGTCCAAGATCCCGTGAGTCCAGATCTGCCTGGCGACGGCGAGCTTGAGCGTGAGGCTCCGCTTGCGCGCTTTGTCGCCCTGCGGGACCAGCTGGAGCGCCTGCTTCAGTAGCTCGAATGCCTCGGTCTGCTCCCACCCTCGACCCGCCACGTCCGCCGCTTGGACGAGGTAGTCGATAGCTCGCTCGGTATCCCCCGCCTGGAGCCAATGATTGGCGAGGATGCCGGCCACTACCTCGGCGTTGGCGACGCGGCCCTCGATGTAGTTGGCGACCATCGCGTGCCGCTCCCGGCGCAACACCTTGGGCAGGATGTCGTAGGCGACGTCGTGGATCACTTGGTGCCGGAAGACGTACTCCTCGTCGCCCGGCACCCGGGACACCGGTTGACGGTTGATCAGATCGCGCGTCACCAGCTGGTCGAGTGCGTCGGATACGTCGCCCTGGTTCAACGCCTCGATCGATCCACGCCAAAAGGTCATCCCGATCACCGAGGCATCGAGCAGGATCTGCCGCAGCACGGCCGGCAGGGCGTCCAGCCGCGCCGCCACGATCGACGTGACCGTCGTGGGCAGCGGACGCTTCGCATCCGGACGCTCTTCAGAGAGCCAGGCCGTGAGCTCCTCGACGAACAACGGGTTTCCCCCGGACGACTGCTCGATGCGATCGATGCTCGCCTCGTCGAGGTCGGCGCGAAGGAAGTGGGCGAGCTCGCGAACGTAACCTTCCGGTAGAGGGCCGAGGGAAAGCGACGTGTACGCGGTCACGCCGCCTCCCCACCCGGCGTGGCTATCGAACAGTTCCGGGCGAGTCAGAGTCAGGAACAGGATCGGCGCGTGGCCGAGACGACCGACCAGCCACGGGATGAGTGCGAGCAGTGTCTCGTCGCCCCATTGCAGGTCCTCGAAGACGAGAACAGTCGGCTCGCCGGCGACGAGCGACTCGACGAATCGTCGAGCCGCCGCCAGCAGCTTGGACCGTTCCACCTCCGCTTCCGTGCCTTGTCCGACGATCGTCGCGAGGTGGCCGGCGAACTCCCCGTCGTCGCCACCCGTGAGGTCCCGCACGGCTTGGGCGAGCTTTGCGCGCGCGGACTCGGGATCGTCGGTGACGTAGACGTCCGCGACGTGGCGCACGATCTGTCCGAACGCGCCGCCGGCGCGCTCGCCGTAGGGAAGCGAACGTCCCCAATACGCCGGGGTCGCTCCGAGCGATGCCACGAACTCGCGGGCGAGCTTTGACTTGCCGATGCCCGCCGTACCGATGACGGTCACGAGCTGAGCGCGATGATCCGTCACCACCCGGTTCCAGATCTGCCGAAGAAGGTCGAGCTCGGGCTCGCGTCCGACGAGCGGCACCTCCGACAACGGTCGGACGGCAGGCTCGGAGGTCGGCTCGACGGCGATCCAGGCCGCCACCGGGTCCTCTTTGCCTTTCGCTTGGATGGGCTCCGTCGACTCATAGCGGATCGAATGGTGAGTCGCGAGGTAGGTCGCTTCTCCGACGAGGACGCCGCCGAGGGGAGCAGCCGTCTGCAGGCGGGACGCCGTGTTGACGACATCGCCCATAACGGTGTGCTGCCGCGCGCCTTCGGGTCCGACGGGAGCGAACATGACCTCGCCCGTGTTGACGCCGACGCGCAGGGGCAGATCCCCGAAGGCGGTGGCGTGCTCCGAGGCGAACCGCTGCATCTCGAGAGCCGTACGGACGGCGCGTTCCGGGTCGTCTTCGTGTGCGACGGGCGCGCCGAAGACGACCATGATCTCGTCACCGGTGACGCGCTCGACCCGGCCCTCGTACCTATCGACGATCTCGCCGAGCTTGGATATCGAGCGGTCGATCAACGCCCGGACGTCTTCGGGGTCCATGCGCTCGGACAGCTTGGTGAAACCCGACAGGTCGCCGAAGAGCACAGTCGTCCAGCGGCGTTCCTCTCTGCCGGCCGCCACCTCGGCCGTCCGGGCGCCGAGCGCCGCGCCACAGCCTCCACAGAATCGGAAGCCCGGGGGATTCTCAGACCCGCACGACGGGCAGGCGGAGGTGAGCGCGGCGCCGCACGAGCCGCAGAACCGCTGCGTGGCGGCGTTGGCCTGATGACACGCCGGACACGTGATCGAGCTGCCGGGATCGGTCATGGGATCGGCCAGTAGTACGGCGCGTCGGGGTCCGGTGGGGTGTTCGTCCCCTCGAAGGGCTCGAGCATCTCGTAGACGTCGAGTGAGTCGCGCGGCACGGTCCAATCGAGCTTGTCATCGACGCCGGCGACTTCGGCGAAGGGACGCAGAAAGGTGAAGTACACGTACGCGCCCGCGTCGATGCGCTCGCGTCGCGACATCCCGGCGATGTGGCGGTAGAGCGAGCGCTGCGCTTGCTTGGCCGTCTCGTGGACGGCGGGGATCTCGTCGAGCGAAACGGGTTCCAGCGGGCCGCCGTCCGTGGTGAACAACCCGAAGCGCTCGACGTGGTCGAGATAGTTCTGCGGCTCGGTGACGCTCGTCCCCCAGTCGTTCACCTTGACGTCGACGCCCTCGAGCACGAAGGCGGCCGTCAAGTTCTGGTACGGGATGGAAGACGCGACCTCGGTCGACCACCAGAAGTCCGACGGTCCCAACTTCGAGAAGTCGCGGACCAACAGCACGCGCCCGTCACCGAGATCGTACGGGCCGGTGTCGACCATGCCCGAGCGCGTGTCGAAATAGAGGAGGAACAGATAGGAGGTGAGCGTGGCGTTGAGCTTCTTGACCGACGGCCACAGCTCGGGCGATACGGGCGCGCTTGCTTCGTCGAGGGTCCGCACGACGTCCGACGCGTACGGCGTGCACGTCATGTCCGCGTCCAACGCCTGGAGTTGTCCGTCGCCGCGGAACGCTCCCGCCGCGCGCCGCCAGAAGTCGAGCACTATCGCGCAGCCTTCCGGCTCGTGCTCGGGCGTGATCCGGCCGAGCAGCGAGAGGATGTTGCGCCCGTGCAGGAAGATGTTGGCCTGCGACCAGATATGGACGGAGTCGATCTGGTTCCCGGGGTGCCGCCCGGCAGCTCCGATCTCCTCGGCGGGCATCGCTTCGTCGATGGCCAACACCATCTCGGGATGGCGCCGGTAGCACTCGACGGCCGAGATCAGGATGTACGCGCTGATGGGGATGAGCTTGGACTCGAGCGACGTCCGCAACTTCGTCATCGCCTTCGTCGACTCCCCGTGGTAGAGGAGCCAGCGGTTGATCTCGTCGTTCGTCCAGCCGGCGGGCCGGGTCAGCGTGGTCACGAAATCACACGGACGAGACCCTCGGCCCCCGAGCAGTCCACCTCGACCTCGTCGCCGGTTCGCGGTTCGGCATCCAACGTCGTGCCCATGACGCACGGGATCTCGTATTCGCGACTGACGATGCCGATGTGACTCAAGGGTGTCCCGCCCAGGCACACGACCGCGGTGAGATCTTCGAAGACCGGGGCGAGGAAGGTCGCTCCCGCGTCGGCGACCACGGCGACGATGCCCCCAGGTTGATCAACCGGGTCTTCGTCCATCAGGGCGATGACGTCGTCGGGGGAGCCGAACGGCCGCCAGATCCCGCGCACCGGCTGCGCCTCGAAGACCTTCGTTCCCCGGCCGACCTCGCGCAGGTCAGCCGCCCTTGACGGTGCCGACCTTCAGCTCGCGGAAGGGGACCTCCTTGTCGACCCGCGGATCCTGAGGAAGGCCGAGCACGCGCTCGCCGAGGATGTTCAGCATCACCTCGTCGGTGCCGCCGGCGATCTTGCCGGACCGCGAGTTCAGCAACGCCAGGCTCGCGAGCTCGCCCGAGCTTCCCTCGCCCTCCCAAGCGATCCCGGACGCCCCGACCAAGCTCGTCCCGAGCTCGCTCTGCGAGGCGGCGAGCCGGGCCCCGATGAGCTTGAGCATCGAGAACTCCGGTCCGGGGATGCTTTTGCGGGCAGCGATCGCCATCCGCTCGCGCAGCAGAGAGAACACGCGATTCTGCACGTACAGGTCTACGACGCGGTCCCGGTGCTCGCGTTCGCTCCACACTCCGAACTCCCGCGCCAACCGCACCAGCGCGTTCTCACCCATGCCGCGACGCGTCCCGCCGCCGGCTCCGCCGATGGCCATGCGCTCGTTCATCAACGTGGTGAGCGCCACCTTCCAGCCCGAGCCCACGTCGTCGAGCCGCTGAGTGTCCGGCACGCGGACGTCGTCGAAGAAGACCTCGTTGAAATGTGCATCGCCGGTGATCTGGCGTAGCGGCCGGACGGTCACGCCCTCCGCGCGCAGGTCGACGAGGAACATCGTCAGGCCTTGATGCTTGGGAAGGTCGGGGTCGGTCCGGACGATGACCTCGCCCCATTCGCTGTAGTGCGCACCGGTGGTCCAGACCTTCTGGCCGTTGAGCACCCACTCGTCGTCGGCGCGCTCGGCTTTCATCTGGAGGCCCGCGACGTCGGAGCCGGCTCCCGGCTCGGAGAACAGCTGCGACCAGATCTCCTCGCCGCGGATGAGCGGCGGCATGAAGCGCTTCTTCTGCTCCGCGGTGCCGTGCGTGAAGATCGTCGGCAGGCACATCCCCTGACCGATGTAGAAGACGAACGTCGGGAGCGCAAACGCGGCGGCCTCGGCGTTGTATGCGCCCTGGTGCCGCGGCGTGAGCCCCTGGCCTCCGTACTCCTTCGGGTAGGTGATGCCGGCCAACCCCGCGTCGTGCAGCTTCGCCTGGAACTGTTTCGCCTCCTCGATGCTGCGGTGCTCTTCCTCCGAGCCCATCTCGGCGTTCGGGCGCCCGGCCTGGCCTTGAGGCGTGCCGCGCTTGGGCGCGTTCTCCTCGAGCCACTCGCGCGCCTTCGATCGGAATTCGTCGACGTCGATCGTCGCGTCCTGCGTGGTGGTCAAGTCGTGCCTCCTCCCACCTTGATCTCACGGAAGGGCACGTCCTTGTCGACGCGTGGGTCCTGCGGGAGGCCGAGCACGCGCTCGCCGATGATGTTGAGCAGGATCTCGTCCGAGCCACCGGCGATCTTGCCGGCCCGGGAGGCGAGCAAGGCCTGGGACCACCGCTCACCGAGAGACTGTTCAGAGGGAGCGCCTGACGGCGCATCCTGGCGTTCCCACGCCGCGCCGCCCGCACCGACGAGGTTCGGCGCCAGCTCGGTGATCTTGGAACCCACGCGGGTCCCCATGAGCTTCATGATCGAAAACTCCGGGCCCGGCGGACGTCCCTTCATCTCCTCGGCCATGCGCTGACCCAGCAGCGACAGGACACGCTGGTGGACGAACAGATCGATGACCTTGTCGCGTACCTCGGCGTCGTCGAGGAGGCCGAGCTCCCGCGCGAGACGCACGATCGCTCCTTCGCCCCCGCCGCGCCGCTGCGGGCCGCCGCCACCGCCGCCGAGTGTGAGCCTCTCGTTCATCAGCATCGTGAGCGACACGCGCCACCCGTCGCCCATCGCGCCCACGCGGTTTTCGTCCGGCGCGCGGGCGTCGGTGAAGAAGACCTCGTTGAAATGCGACTCACCGGTGATCTGCCGCAGCGGACGCACCTCCACGCCGGGCTGCTTCATGTCGACGATGAAGAACGACAGACCTTGGTGCTTCGGCAGGTCCGCATCGGTACGGAACGGACCGCCGCCGATGTCGGAAACCTGCGCCCCGGACGTCCATACCTTCTGGCCGTTGAGGATCCACTCCCCATCGTGGCGCTCGGCCTTGGACTGCACGCCGGCCAGGTCGGATCCGGCCCCCGGCTCGGAGAAGAGCTGGCAGAAGATCTTCTCGTTGCGGATCACCTTCGGGATCCAGTACTGCTTCTGCTCTTCTGTGCCGTGCGAGAGCAACGTGGGGATGAACAAGCCGAAGCCGAGCGTGTTGACCACCGGTATCGCGTAGCTCGCGGC